>ENA-OQAB01000274-OQAB01000274.1-human-gut-metagenome-genome-assembly--contig:-NODE-274-length-29667-cov-3.114590_pt1 | contig 29667 bp, 24 predicted proteins | sample MGYA00242490_ERZ504517 | MGnify/ENA primary metagenome ERZ504517 (study PRJEB26092, sample SAMD00036298) | human gut metagenome | host: Homo sapiens | study: EMG produced TPA metagenomics assembly of...
AAAGAATATGAACTGGTAAGTGACGGTAAGATTAAAGGCGAAGTGGAAAATGTACGTTTCGCATGGCGTCCGCTGGAAGTAAGTAATCGTCTGCAGGATCAGACTACACAGTTCCAGTTGTTCCTCCCCTCTCCTTCTTTCACTCCGGATTTCCTGACTGAATTTCTGGTGAACTATCATAAACATGCCGTACATATTCTGGCTAATTACTCTGATCAGGGTAATCACTTGTTGTTCGAAGCTCAGCGTATGATTTATGCAGGTGCATTCTTCCCGGAATTTAAAGAAGCTCCGGCCTGGAGAAAAAGTGGTATTGACATTCTGAACCGTGAAATAAACGTACAGGTTTACAACGATGGCGGTCAGTTTGAACTTGACCCGCATTACCACCTTGCTGCTATCAATATCTTCTGCAAGGCACTGGGTATTGCAGATGTTAACGGATTCCGTAATGAATTTCCACAGGAATATCTGGATACCATCGAAAAGATGATCATGTTCTATGCTAATATTTCTTTCCCGGATTACACAAATCCATGTTTCAGTGATGCTAAAATCACAGAAAAAAAAGAAATGCTGAAGAACTATCGTGAATGGAGCAAACTGTTCCCCAAAAACGAAACTATCAAGTATTTGGCAACAGACGGCAAAGAGGGTGCATTACCTGATTATATGTCGAAAGGTTTCCTGAAGTCAGGTTTCTTTGTATTCCGCAATTCCTGGGGAATGGATGCTACACAAATGGTAGTAAAAGCCGGTCCGAAAGGTTTCTGGCATTGTCAGCCGGATAACGGTACTTTCGAAATGTGGTTTAACGGCAAGAACCTGTTCCCCGACTCCGGTTCGTATGTATATGCAGGTGAAGGCGAAGTGATGGAACAACGCAACTGGCACCGTCAGACTTGTGTTCACAACACAGTAACGCTGAACAACAAGAACTTGGATACGACAGAATCTGTGACTAAATTGTGGCAACCGGAAGGTGCTATCCAAACTTTAGTGACCGAAAATCCTAGTTACAAGAACCTGAAACACCGTCGTTCCGTTTTCTTCGTTGACAACACTTACTTTGTCATTGTAGACGAAATGATCGGTAGCGCCAAAGGTTCCATCAATCTTCACTATCAAATGCCAAAAGGAGAAATTGCCAACAGCCGCGAAGACATGACGTTCCTGACACAATTTGAAGACGGCAGCAACATGAAACTGCAATGTTTCGGTCCCGACGGTATGTCGATGAAGAAAGAACCGGGTTGGTGCTCAACTGCTTATCGCAAACGTTACAAACGTATGAATGTATCTTTCAACGTGAAGAAAGACGGCGAAGAAGCTGTACGTTACATCACAGTTATCTACCCAGTTAAGAAAAGCGCAGATGCCCCTAAATTTGCAGCTAAGTTCAAGAACAAAGCGTTCGATGAAAACGGACTGGAAGTAGAAGTGAAAGTAAACGGAAAGAAACAGTCATTAAAATACAAACTATAATAAAGCTGACTAAAAAGTCGGTCGCATCTCAATTTCTCCTCCTTCCGGAAGGAAGGGAATTGGAGATGCAACCGGCTTTTTAGTCACTCCCCTTCATCATTATGGAAAACTATTACACCCCCTCTGCCCTACTCCTCCCACTAGCTGCACTAAGTCTCGCTTCCTGCGGCAATCAAAAGAAAGAAGAGACCAGACAACCGAACATCATCTTCATGATGACGGATGACCATACCACTCAAGCAATGTCCTGTTACGGAGGAAATTTGATTCAGACTCCTAACATGGACCGGATTGCCAACGAAGGTATCCGTTTTGACAACTGCTACGCTGTCAACGCTCTTTCAGGACCTTCACGCGCCTGCATCCTCACCGGTAAGTTCAGCCACGAGAATGGTTTTACCGATAACGCCAGTACGTTCAACGGAGATCAGCAGACATTCCCCAAACTGCTTCAACAAGCCGGATATCAGACTGCAATAATTGGTAAATGGCATCTTATCAGTGAACCGCAAGGATTCGATCATTGGAGCATCCTTAGCGGCCAACACGAACAAGGTGACTATTACGATCCTGATTTTTTGGGAAAACGGGAAGCATATTGTAGAAAAAGGATACGCCACGGATATTATTACTGATAAAGCCATTGAATTCCTCGAGGTCGCGACAAGAACAAGCCTTTCTGCATGATGTATCATCAGAAAGCTCCGCACCGCAACTGGATGCCTGCTCCCCGTCATCTGGGTATATTCAACAATACTACTTTCCCGGAACCGGCTAATCTGTTCGACGACTATGAAGGCCGCGGAAGAGCAGCCCGTGAACAGGATATGTCTATCGAACATACACTGACAAACGACTGGGACCTCAAATTGCTGACTCGTGAAGAAATGCTGAAAGATACCACCAACCGTCTTTACAGTGTATACAAACGTATGCCTGTTGAAGTTCAGGATAAATGGGACTCTGTATATGCCGGACGCATTGCCGAATACCGCAAAGGTGACCTGAAAGGCAAATCATTAATCAGCTGGAAATATCAGCAATATATGCGTGATTATCTGGCGACAGTTCTGGCAGTAGACGAAAATATCGGCCGCCTGCTGAATTATCTCGAAAAAATTGGTGAACTGGACAATACAATCATTGTCTACACCTCCGACCAAGGTTTCTTCCTTGGCGAACATGGCTGGTTTGACAAACGCTTCATGTATGAAGAATGTCAACGCATGCCGCTTATTATCCGTTATCCGAAAGCAATTAAAGCAGGAAGTACCAGTAATGCCATCAGCATGAATGTGGACTTTGCTCCTACTTTCCTCGACTTTGCCGGAATAGAGATTCCATCAGATATTCAAGGGGCCTCCCTGAAACCCGTATTGGTGAATGAAGGCAAAACTCCTGCCGATTGGCGCAAAGCTGCTTATTATCATTACTACGAATACCCTGCAGAACATTCTGTGAAGCGTCATTATGGTATTCGCACACAAGACTTCAAATTGATTCATTTCTACAACGACATCGATGAATGGGAAATGTATGACATGAAAGCTGACCCAAGAGAAATGAACAATGTCTTCGGCAAACCGGAATATGCTGAAAAACAAAAAGAGCTGATGCAACTGCTTCAGGAAACTCAAAAACAGTATAAAGATACAGACCCGGATGAAAAGGAAAAGGTTCTTTTCAAAGGTGACAGAAGACTGATGAAAAATCGCTAAATGATAATTTTGCGGAGTGCCCTGAAAGGGCTTAATTATATAGCGTAGGGCAACGCCCTACGTAAAAACGACAATCTGAATTTGCGCCCTGAAAGGGCATAATTGTATACAGTTCCGCCCTTTCAGGGCTTGTGGCTGGTGTGATTTTTTTTCGTAGGGCGTTGCCCTACGCTATATAATTAAGCCCTTTCAGGGCACCCCAATAAATATATAATTGTAAGGCTTTCAGCCTAACTGCAAAATTCCCATTTAACCGCTAAATTCCCATTTAACCGCTAAATTCTCATTTAACCGCTAAATTCCCATTTATCATTTCAAATTCCCATTTATCATTTCAAAACTGTTTTCTATTTAAACATTATATGTACCCGATTTCGTATCTCCTCCGTGACCTGTCCAGTTCTCGTGGAAGAACTGTCCACGCAACTCGTCTTTGCGCTCGAAAGTGTGCGCACCGAAATAATCGCGTTGTGCCTGCACAAGATTGGCGGGCAGATCGGCAGATGTGAGCGAATAGAAATAGTTCAGCGCAGAAGAGAAAGCAGGAACAGGAAGTTCTTCTTTCATGGCTTCCGCCACCAAGTTCTTCCATCCGGGAAGCAATGTTTTCATTTCTTCTTTAAAATAAGGAGCCAACAACAAGTGTTTAGGCTTGTCGGTGGCTTCGAAGGCGGCAGCAATGTCGTTCAGGAATATACTGCGGATGATGCATCCTCCACGCCACATACGGGCAATGGAAGCCAGGTCGAGATGCCAGTCGAAAGCGTCGGAAGCACGTTGCAATACGGCGAATCCCTGGGCATAAGAGACGAGTTTGGAAGCATAAAGAGCAGAAAATATATTCTTTACGAGTTCCACCTTATTATATATAGGTTGTGTATGTTGACACTGATATTGTCTGGAAGCCTGATGACGCAAGTCTTTCTGCGCAGAAAGGCTTCGTTCGAATACCGCCGTGGCGATCAATCCCAACGGCATGCCGAGTTCCATAGCGTTGATAACCGACCATTTGCCGGTTCCTTTCTGTCCGGCCGCATCCAAGATTTTATCAATCAGATACCCTCCGGATTTGTCTTTATGCCGCAGGATGTTGGCGGTGATTTCGATCAGGTAGCTGCGTAGTTTGCCTTCGTTCCAACGGGCAAAGACATCAGCCATTTCCTCATTGGTCAGATCCAGCAACTTTTCATCACCCAATAGGCTTCGGCGATCAGCTGCATATCACCGTATTCGATACCGTTGTGAATCATCTTCACAAAATGACCCGATCCGGCAGGCCTACCCATTGGCAACAGGGAGTGCCGTCCGGTGCTTTTGCCGCAATGCTTTGAAGAATCGGTTTCACTTCCGGCCATGCTTGCTCCGAACCGCCGGGCATGATAGAAGCTCCATTCAAGGCTCCTTCTTCACCGCCGGACACTCCGCTACCGACGAAGAGAAATCCTTTCGACTCCGCCAGTTTGACGCGGCGGTTGGTATCTTCGTAATTGGAGTTACCGCCATCAATAAGAATGTCTCCCGGTGAAAGCAACGGGAACAGCTGATCCATCAGTTCGTCAACCGGACTTCCGGCACGAACCATCATCATTATCTTACGGGGAATAGCTATCGAATCTACAAATGCTTTTATATCCGTGAATCCTTCGATGTTTTTACCTTTTGCACGACCATTCATAAAGCGATCTACCACTCCTTCCTCTACTCCGGGAACTGTACGGTTATAAACCGACACATGCCATCCCTTACTCTCCATGTTTAAAGCAAGATTCTCGCCCATCACAGCCAAGCCGATAAGTCCGATATCTGTTTTATTCTGATTTGCCATAACTTATATATTTTGAATATTCTTTATCTTAGTAACAGTTGAAATGCACATTTGTTCGCAATATTTTAGATTAAAATATTATTTTTGTGGTCTACAAATAAAATCAAGGATGAAGAAGATCAAAATCGGTTTGTTGGCACGCATCGTAATCGCCATCATTTTGGGTATTGCCATCGGCACTTTTTTCCCGGCTCCGCTAGTGCGAATATTCGTTACTTTCAACGGCATTTTCAGCGAGTTTCTCAATTTCTCTATCCCGCTGATTATCGTCGGACTGGTAACGGTGGCTATTGCCGACATCGGAAAAGGTGCAGGAAAAATGCTGCTCGTGACGGCTCTGATTGCTTATTTCGCCACCCTGTTTTCGGGATTCCTCTCCTACTTCACAGGAGTCACCGTATTTCCGTCACTCATCGAACCGGGAGCGCCGCTTGAAGAAGTGAGCGAAGCACAAGGAATCCTCCCCTACTTCTCCGTCTCCATCCCACCGCTGATGAACGTCATGACGGCCTTGGTATTGGCTTTCACCTTGGGCTTGGGACTGGCGTCACTGAACAGCGACGCATTAAAAAACGTGGCACGTGATTTTCAGGAAATTATCGTACGAATGATTAGCGCAGTCATTCTGCCTTTGCTGCCGCTTTATATCTTTGGCATATTCCTCAACATGACACATTCGGGACAAGTATATTCCATCCTGATGGTGTTTATTAAAATTATCGGAGTCATCTTTGCTCTTCATATCTTCCTGTTAGTTTTTCAGTATTCCATCGCGGCACTGTTTGTACATAAAAACCCGTTTAAATTACTTAGCAAAATGTTGCCGGCTTACTTCACGGCATTGGGCACACAGTCTTCGGCAGCCACCATCCCTGTAACGCTGGAACAGACCAAAAAGAACGGTGTATCTGCCGAAGTGGCCGGTTTCGTGATTCCGCTCTGCGCCACCATTCACCTGTCCGGCAGCACGCTGAAAATCGTGGCCTGCGCACTGGCACTGATGATGATGCAGGGAATGCCGTTCGACTTCCCGCTGTTTGCCGGATTCATCTTTATGCTGGGCATCACGATGGTAGCCGCACCGGGCGTTCCGGGAGGAGCCATCATGGCGGCACTCGGTATCCTGCAATCGATGCTCGGCTTCGACGAGTCGGCACAGGCACTGATGATCGCGCTCTACATCGCCATGGACAGTTTCGGTACTGCCTGCAACGTGACGGGCGACGGAGCCATCGCGTTGATCATAGACAAAGTGATGGGAAAAGGAACGGGAAAATAAAACTGACTTGGTTTGCATATACAGCATAAAATAACGAAATTTGTCCCCCGTATTTTCAAATAAAAAATAAAGGAATATGAAAACAGCCCTTATATCAGGCATCACCGGACAGGATGGTTCTTATCTTGCCGAATTTCTCTTGCAAAAAGGTTACGAAGTACACGGTATCCTCCGTCGTTCTTCCTCATTCAATACCGGACGTATCGAGCATTTGTACTTTGACGAATGGGTACGCGACATGAAACAGAAACGTACCATCAACCTGCACTACGGCGATATGACGGACTCCAGCTCACTGATCCGCATCATACAGCAGGTGCAACCGGATGAAATCTACAATCTGGCAGCACAGAGTCATGTGAAGGTATCGTTCGACGTGCCCGAATATACTGCCGAAGCGGACGCTATCGGCACACTGCGTATGCTCGAAGACCGTACGCATCTTGGGACTGGAAAAGAAAACAAGGATATATCAGGCTTCCACCTCCGAGCTCTTCGGTAAGGTGCAGGAAGTTCCGCAGAAGGAGACAACTCCGTTCTATCCCCGTTCTCCCTACGGAGTGGCAAAGCAATACGGCTTCTGGATCACCAAGAACTACCGCGAAAGCTATGGCATGTTTGCCGTTAACGGCATCTTGTTCAATCACGAAAGCGAACGTCGTGGCGAAACATTCGTTACCCGCAAGATTTCTCTCGCTGCCGCACGTATCGCACAAGGCGAGCAGGACAAGCTGTATTTAGGTAATCTGGATGCCCGCCGTGACTGGGGGTATGCGAAAGATTACGTGGAATGTATGTGGCTGATTCTTCAGCATGACGTTCCGGAAGATTTCGTAATCGCCACCGGAGAGATGCACACCGTACGCGAATTTGCCGCACTGGCATTCAAGGAGGCAGGCATCGAACTTCGTTGGGAAGGCGAAGGCGTGGACGAAAAGGGTATCGACGTGGCCACCGGAAAAGTATTGGTAGAGGTTGATCCCAAATATTTCCGTCCGGCAGAAGTGGAACAACTGTTAGGAGACCCTACCAAAGCCCGGACATTGCTGGGATGGAACCCAAGGAAGACATCATTCGAAGAACTGGTAAGCATCATGGTGCGCCATGACATGGAGAAAGTAAGAAGAATGATTGCCACCAAGCACTAACAGACCTCAAACCGAACGCGGATTACGCCGATTGAACGTTCTTCTTTTTTTACAGAAGATGCGCATAACCGGAGTAATCCGTGTTCATATATGATACTTAATCATGGAAAAGAATGCTAAAATCTATGTAGCAGGACATCACGGGCTAGTGGGTTCTGCTATCTGGAAGAATTTACAGGATAAGGGATATACCAATCTGATCGGGCGTACGCATCAAGAACTGGATTTGCTCGACGGTGTAGCTGTCCGCCGTTTTTTCGACGAAGAGCAACCGGAGTATGTGTTTCTGGCTGCTGCATTCGTAGGCGGCATCATGGCAAACAGTATTTATCGTGCCGACTTCATTTATAAGAACCTGCAAATACAGCAGAACGTCATCGGTGAAAGTTTCCGTCATAACGTCCGGAAACTGCTGTTTCTGGGCAGCACCTGCATCTATCCCCGTGATGCCGAACAGCCGATGAAAGAAGAAGTCCTGCTGACCTCACCGTTGGAATACACGAATGAGCCATACGCCATCGCCAAGATCGCCGGACTGAAAATGTGCGAAAGCTTCAATCTTCAATACGGTACGAACTACATCGCCGTGATGCCGACCAACTTATACGGTCCGAATGATAATTTTGACTTGGAACGCAGCCATGTCCTGCCTGCCATGATCCGTAAGATTCATCTTGCGCACTGTCTGAAGGAAGGAGACTGGGAAGCTGTCCGCAAGGATATGAACCAACGTCCTGTAGAAGGCGTCAATGGCGACAGCCCCAAGGCGGACATTCTGAATATCCTCCGCAAATACGGTATCAGCGAAACGGAAGTGACTCTGTGGGGCACGGGAACTCCCCTGCGCGAGTTTCTCTGGAGCGAAGAAATGGCCGACGCCAGTGTATTCGTAATGGAACACGTGGACTTCAAAGATACCTACAAAGAAGGTGACAAGGATATCCGCAACTGCCATATCAACATCGGAACCGGTAAGGAAATCACCATCCGCCAACTCGCCGAACGAATTGTAGAAACGGTAGGCTATCAAGGCAAACTAACCTTCGACAGCAGCAAACCGGACGGCACTATGCGCAAACTGACCGATCCGTCCAAACTACACTCTTTGGGATGGCATCACAAAATAGAAATAGAGGAAGGAGTACGGAGAATGTACGAATGGTACTTGAAATAAATTCAAAAAGAACTATCCGCATTGGGGCTGAATTAGAAAGGAACAGACTGAAAACAACCGGTTTTTCGGATTAATCCATGTTAATGACTGCGACATGCATTGTGGACTGTCTTAACAAGCATTGTTAATGACATTACCATGCATTCTTATCGACCCTAACAAGCATTGATAACTTCCCTTTCTTATAGAGAGAACAGTAATGTCATCTGTAAGGAACAATCGTGCCACAGGCTGGAAACACTTGTGCCAAAGGCGTGGCACAACTCCTTCCCCTATACTTCCCAACACTTTTCCCATACTTCCACATCTTAGTCCCTTATTACCCCCAAGACTCCCCATTTCCAAAAATTCTTCATTCTTAATTCTTCATTCTTAATTTAATTACTATATTTGCACAATTTAATACCAAATGTGCAAAAAACAATGGAAAAGAGTTTTATAGCTTACATTGAAAATAGTATCAAGAACAATTGGGACTTAGACGCCCTGACAGATTATAAGGGAGCCACCCTTCAGTATAAAGACGTTGCTCGAAAAATCGAAAAACTCCATATCATCTTTGAAGAAAGCGGAATCCGCAAGGGAGACAAAATCGCCGTTTGCGGCCGAAACAGTTCCCATTGGGGAGTCACTTTCCTCGCCACACTGACGTATGGAGCAGTCATCGTCCCCATCCTTCACGAGTTCAAGGCGGACAATGTGCACAACATCGTCAACCACTCCGAAGCCAAATTACTATTTGTAGGAGACATGGTGTGGGAAAACCTCAACGAATCGGCAATGCCCCTGCTGGAAGGTATCCTGATGATGAACGACTTCACCTTACTGGTATCACGCAGCGAACGACTGACGCACGCACGTGAACATCTGAACGAAATGTTCGGCAAGAAATATCCGAAGAACTTCCGCAAAGAACACATCGAATACCACAAGGATGAACCCGAAGAACTGGCAGTAATCAACTACACGTCCGGCACAACGAGCTACTCAAAAGGAGTCATGCTCCCCTACCGCAGCCTCTGGTCGAATACCAAGTTCGCGTATGAAGTGCTCGAACTGAAAGCCGGAGACAGATCGTCTCCATGCTTCCTATGGCACACATGTACGGATTGGCCTTCGAGTTCCTCTATGAGTTCTCCGTCGGCTGCCATATCTACTTCCTCACCCGTATGCCGAGTCCGAAGATTATCTTCCAGGCATTCGAAGAAGTAAAACCGAATCTCATCGTCGCCGTTCCGCTCATCATCGAAAAGATTATCAAGAAGAGCGTATTGCCCAAGCTGGAAACCCCCACCATGAAGCTGCTGCTGAAAGTGCCCATCATCAACGACAAGATAAAGGCCACCGTACGCGAGCAGATGATACAGCGTTCGGGGGCAATTTCGCAGCGGTCATCGTCGGCGGCGCAGCTTTCAACCAGGAAGTGGAGCAGTTCCTGCGCATGATAGATTTCCCCTACACCGTAGGCTACGGCATGACGGAATGCGGCCCTATCATCTGCTACGAAGACTGGACGCGCTTCAAGCCCGGTTCCTGCGGTAAGGCCGCTCCCCGCATGGAAGTGAAGATTCTCTCTCCCGATCCGGAGAATGTCCCCGGCGAGATTGTCTGCCGCGGTCCCAACGTCATGCTGGGCTACTACAAAAATGAAGAGGCTACCGCCGAAGTGGTGGACAAAGAGGGCTGGCTGCATACCGGCGACCTCGCCCTGATGGATGCCGAAGGCAATGTCACCATCAAAGGACGCAGCAAGAATATGCTCCTCGGCCCAAGCGGACAGAACATCTACCCCGAAGAAATAGAAGATAAGCTGAACAACCTGCCGTACGTATCCGAAAGCATCATCGTACAGCAGAACGAAAAGCTCGTAGGACTGGTATATCCCGACTTTGACGATGCCTTTGCCCACGGCCTCAACAACGATGACATAGAACGCGTCATGGAAGAGAACCGTGTGGCGCTGAACGCGGAATTGCCCGCTTACAGTCAGATTTCCAAGATGAAGATATATCCCGAAGAATTTGAAAAGACACCCAAGAAGTCCATCAAACGCTTCTTGTATCAGGAAGCAAAAGGATAAGACGAAATAGTGGATAGCGGTGAGTGATTAGTGATTAACGGGTTATGCGGCCTGCGCTGATTGTTCACCGCCATTCATTCAATCCCCCTAATCACTAATCCCTAACCCCTAATCACTAACCCTTTCTTTCTCCGATGAAAAACGAATTATTATTATCCGCCGCGTTACTTCCGTTATCCGGAATGGCAGGAGCAGTCCAGGCGATGCCGTCAAGCGATGCAATGCCCGCCGCGGAGCAACGCCCGAACATTATTTTATTTTTAGTGGATGATATGGGATGGCAGGACACATCTCTGCCTTTCTGGACACAGCGCACCCGCTACAACGACACGTACCATACACCCAACATGGAGCGTCTGGCAACTCAGGGCAAGATGTTTACACAAGCCTACGCGTGCAGTATCAGCTCGCCTACGCGCGTCAGCCTTTTTACGGGTATGAACGCCGCGCGACACCGGGTGACAAGCTGGACGCTGCGTAAGAATACCACCCACGAGCAACCGGACTCCGTTATGATTTATCCCGAATGGAACGTTAACGGTATTTGCCAGGAGCCCGGTGTGGAACGCACCACGCAAGTTACCTCGCTGGCACAGGTACTCAAAGACAACGGTTACCACACCATCCATTGCGGTAAAGCCCACTTCGGGGCCAACGACACGCCCGGAGCCGATCCGCTGAAAATGGGCTTTGACGTAAACATAGCCGGTCATGCGGCAGGTTCTCCCGCCAGCTACTACGGCATGCAGAACTTCGGAAACAAACCTGACGGAAAAAGCCCGCTGGCTGCCGTACCCGGATTGGAAAAGTATCATGGAAAAGATATATTCCTCTCGGAAGCGCTCACCATAGAAGCCGAAAAAGCCTTGGACGACGCACGGAAAACGGACAAGCCTTTCTTCCTATACATGGCTCATTACGCCATACACACTCCTATCCAGCCCGATATGCGTTTCTACCAAAAGTATCTGGACAAAGGCCTTCCCCCGGTAGAAGCGGCGTATGCCACACTGATAGAGGGTATGGACAAAAGCCTCGGCGACCTGATGGACTATTTGGATAAGAATAATCTCACCGATAACACCGTCCTGCTTTTCATGTCCGATAACGGCGGGTTGGCCGCACACACCCGTGCCGGACAACTGCATGTGCAGAACTACCCGCTCAACAGCGGAAAAGGTTCCGCCTACGAAGGCGGGGTGCGCGAACCGATGATTGTACGCTGGCCCGGCACGGTAGCCGCAGAAACCAAATGCGACCATTATCTGATGATAGAGGACTTCTTCCCCACCATTCTCGAAATAGCCGGTGTGAAGCATTACAATACGGTACAGGAACGCGACGGCATCAGCTTTCTGCCCTTGCTTACCGGCAAAGGCAAAATGCCCGCTCGCGACATATACTGGCACTACCCGCACAGTTGGGGTCCTTCCGGCCCGGGTATAGGAGCCACCTGCTCCATCCGCTCCGGAGCATGGAAGCTGGTATACTACTTTGACAGCGGCAAGCGCGAATTGTTCAATATCCCGGCCGATATCGGCGAACAGCATGACGTAGCAGCGGGGAACCCGAAACGTGTAAAGAAACTATCCAGAAAATTAAGCAACTATCTGCGGTCAGTGGACGCACAGCGTCCGATACTGCGCGCCACCCGACAGCCGGCGCCCTGGCCTGATGAAACATTATAAAGAATCATGAAACGTATATTTTCACTTATTTGCCTGTCCTTGCTGTTGGCAGGGACAGGCTATGCCCAGACAGGCAAGCGGCAACCCGTCCGTAAAGGAAAAGCGGGCGTCAACCTCTCCCTTTGGAAGAATCTCTCCACACAACGCACGGACACGGTCGGAAGCACTTTCTTCAATCTCGGTATCTTCTCGGCCATGAACCGTTTGAACGGCTTGGGAGTAAATGCATTGGGAGCCGTTGTGGGCAGAGACATGAACGGAGCGCAGTTCTCCGGCATATCCAATATGGTGGGTGGAAGTATGCGGGGCGTACAAATGGCCGGAATCACCAATATCAACGGCAATAATCTCAGCGGCCTGTCCGTTGCCGGACTTGTGGGTATCACCGGGAATCATGCGCAGGGAGCGGTCTTTTCCGGCTTGGCCAATATCACGGGCGATAACAGCAGCGGAGTGATTGCAGGCGGCCTGCTGAATATCACAGGTGACAAGACCGCCGGCGTACAACTTGCGGGACTTGCCAATATTTCGGGCGGTAATTTTGCAGGCGTCACCGCATCCGGCCTGTTGAATGTGGCAGGCGGCGATATGAGGGGAATCCAGATTTCCGGTTTGGGAAACATCACAGGCGGTACGTCTGCCGGCGTGCAGCTTGCTCCCCTCAATGTGGCGGTTCGCGCTAAAGGACTTCAGATAGGTCTGGTGAACTATTATAAGGAAAAGCTGGACGGCTTCCAGTTGGGACTGGTCAATGCCAATCCGAATACCAAAGTGCAGATGATGCTTTTCGGCGGTAACGCCACGAAACTGAATCTCGCGGCCCGCTTCAAGAACAAGCTGTTTTATACCATTCTTGGCGGCGGTACGCATTTCCTCGATTTCAGCGACAAATTCTCCGGCGCGCTTTTCTACCGTGCCGGACTGGAACTGCCTGTTTACAAGCAACTGTTCATCAGCGGCGATTTGGGCTATCAACACGCAGAAACCTTCAAGAACAAAGACTATGGTTTCCCAGCCCGGCTGTATTCTCTCCAAACCCGCATCAACCTCGAATATCGCCTGACGGCAAAGTCAGGAGTGTTCGTGACAGGCGGTTACGGCTGGGACAGGCATTACAACAAAAACGCCGCCTTCGACAAAGGGGTTATTGTGGAAGGCGGCGTGGTATTGTTTTAGAAAATCTCCTTTTCTTTAATGAATCCCGTCCGGTAGGCTACCAGCAGTTTCTTCAAATCTTGGATTTGCGTTACGAGCTGCTTGCCCTTATCGGTATCTTTCACCATCATGCGCTGTGAGTTGAACTCGATAACGAATGTCGTGGACTTGATGTCCTGTCCCTCTTCAATCGCTTTCTGACGGCTTTGGAACGGGTCGTGCTGCACCAACTGCATGCCGTGCGAATGATATACCAGCGTATAGCCCGCGATACCCGTTTCGGGCTGATAGGCCTTGGAGAAACCGCCGTCAATCACCAGCAGTTTGCCGTCCGCCTTTATGGGGCGCTCGCCTTTAATAATCTTCACGGGCACGTGTCCGTTGATGATATGTGAATGAGGCCCCGGTTCCACTCCGAACTCGGCCAGGATATTATCGCAGATATCGGCACGGTTGCGAAGCGTGTAGTAATATCCCTTGCTCTCTTTATGCAGCGCCTTGTCGGCTATGAAATAACGCTCGAAAGTCGCCATCTTATCCTTGTCGAAAGACGGAGCGTCCGGCCCGCACCACATATACCACATATAGTCCAGCGCAAAGTTCTTCTCTTTGGAACCATCCTCGTCAAAGTAGGCGGTACGGATAAGCTGGTCGGTCTTTTGCAGCAGCTTATGCCCCCAGTACTCTTTCTTGCCGATGCGTACGTGCTTGAAGCTTCCGTCCTCATTCAAAGGCACGGACGCATGATACAGCAGGTTGCTGTTGCACACCAGATACATACCGCCGTAAGTAAACAGGCAGCGCATGTGCTTCTTCAGCTTCTCGCTGTTCATAAACGAGGCATGAATCTTGTCCACCAGTTCCCGTTCCTCATCGGTCAGGCGATACGGGTCAGCCGGGTCGATGGTCGGGAAGTTGGCGTCGCGCAGTTCGTATTCCTTACCCTCGTATATAAATACGCCCCGTTCAAAGTCTATCTTATGCAGCAACTTCCGGTTGGCCATGCCGAATTCCGGACGGCGGTCTATAATCTCCGCTTCCAGTTTAAGCTGGATAATCGTAATGGCCTTGTGCATCTGCGTAATCAGGCGCAATGTCTTTTCATTGTAATTGGCGTCGGCGAAGTTCATCTTCGGGGCAAAGATAGCGCAGGCGTCGTCCGCATAGGTATCCATCGCGAAGGTAGCCAGAGGCAGCAGATTGATGCCGTATCCGTCTTCCAGCGTCGCCAGGTTGGCATAGCGCATGGACATGCGGATAACGTTTGCTATACAGGCATCGTTACCCGATGCGGCGCCCATCCACAGAATATCATGGTTACCCCACTGGATGTCGAAGTTATGGTAGTCGCAAAGCGTATCCATGATGATATGCGCGCCCGGACCACGGTCGTAGATATCCCCCACGATGTGCAGGGAATCGATTGTAAGCCGTTGGATAAGGTTGCACATGGCGATGATGAAGTCGTCCGCACGCTTGGTAGAGATAATCGTGCTGATGATGACGTTGATATACGCGTGCTTGTTGGGCTCTACGCTGGACTCGTGCAGCAACTCCTGAATGATGTAGGAGAACTCTGCCGGCAACGCCTTGCGCACCTTCGAGCGCGTATATTTGGAAGATACGTTCTGGCAGACTTTCACCAGTTGGTTCAAGGTGATGAGATACCAGTCGTCCAGGTCTGTTTCCTGTTCCTTTATCAACTGCAATTTCTCTTCCGGATAATAAATCAGCGTACAGATTTCTTTCTTCTCGCTTTCGCGCAGCGTATGGCCGAAAATCTCATTCACTTTTCGTTTTACCGCGCCCGAAGCGTTCTTCAATACATGCTGAAAAGCCTCGTACTCTCCATGAATATCCGTCAGGAAATGCTCTGTTCCCTTAGGCAAATTCAGAATGGCTTCCAGATTGATGATTTCCGTACTGGCATCGGCGATGGTAGGAAAACTGCGCGACAACAATTGCAAATAGCGTAAGTCGCTGATTATACTTTCCGGAGTAATAGTTCCCATGATATGATTTCAGATTTATGATTTATATTCGGTTATCGATACTATCAGGAGCGATAACTCCTCTAACTCCTGACATACATTATTTCCCATTTTTCAATTCTCAATTCTCCATTCTCAACTTAACAAGAACATCAACAGCACCTGCGCTATGATTACCCGCAGAAACATACACATCGGATATACCGTTGCATAAGCCACCGACGGGTTATCGCCAGGGATGGTGTCGTTGGCGTAATTCAGCGCCATCGGGTTCGCCATGCTTCCGCACAGCATGCCTGCCATAGAGCCGAAATCCACTTTCATCCACTTAAAGGCAATCACGCCCACTATCAGTACCGGGACGACAGTCAGCGTAAATCCGGCCGCAATCCACAGCAAGCCTTCCGGACGGAATACCGTATCGAAGAAATGCGCTCCCGCGTCCAGTCCCAGGCAAGCGAGGTATAGCGACAGTCCCAATGCACGCAGCATCAGGTTGGCGCTGCGTGTGGTATAGGTTATCATGTGCATTCTCGGTCCGAAAGTACCGATGAGAATACCCACGATAATCGGTCCGCCGGCAAGTCCCAGTTTCACCGGAGCGCTGATGCCCGGCAGGGAAATGGGGATTGCCCCCAAAGCAAGTCCCAGGATGATGCCGATAAATACCGCAACCAGATTCGGCTCCTTCAGGCTCTTGATGGCGTTGCCCAGCACTTTTTCCACATTCTGGATGGCGGCGGCCTCACCTACTACCGTCAGGCGGTCACCCAACTGCAAGGTCAGTTCCGCGGTGGCAAGCAACTGTACGCCGCTGCGGTACACACGGCTGATGTTGATGCCGTAATGATTGCGCAGGTGAAGCGAACCCAGCTTCTTTCCGTTCAGCTCGGGACGTGTCACCACGATACGCTGCGAGATGAGCTGGCTGTCTATGGCATTCCAGTCGATATCCTCTTTATTCCAGTCGGTATGTTCCTGCTCGCCGAACAGTACGGTCAACGCCGGGGCATACTTCTCCGAAGTCACCACCAGCAAGCGGTCTCCTTCCTTTATTATCTTCTCGGAAGTAGGAATACTTACGTTGCCGTCCCGCCACAAACGGGAGATGACGAACTTCGGATAATTCAGACCGCCTATCTCCTTGATGCTTTTATCGAAGATGGCCGGATTGTGTACCTGAAACGCCGCGATATAGGTTTTGTTCGCATCGTCTTTCTCTTTCAGTTCCAAATCTTCCTTACGGGCCAATGCCTTGCGTATTATCAGTACGGCAAGAATCACTCCCACCACCCCCAGCGGATAGGCTACCGCACAGCCCAAAGCCGGAGTGCTGGACTCCAGTCCCATCTGCTTCAAGGTCTGTTGCGCCGCGCCCAGCGCCGGTGTGTTGGTCGTGGCGCCGCAGAGGATGCCTACCATGTCCGGCAGCGATATGTTCAGTCCGTAACTGCCCAATACGGCCATCAACGTACCGATCAGCACCACTCCCAGAGCCAGCATGTTCAGTTGCACCCCGCCCTTGCGGAAAGAGCTAAAGAAACCGGGCCCCACCTGTAAGCCCAACGCGTACACAAATATTACCAGTCCGAAACTTTCCGCGTAGTTCAGCATCTGCGGGTCGATGGACAACCCGAAATGCCCGGCGAGAATACCGGCAAAGAAAACAAAAGTCACGCCGAGGGAGATACCGCAAATATGTACTTTCCCCAACCCCAATCCGATAGCTGAAATCAGTGAGAGCACCACCACCGCCTGCAAAGCGGAGTGTTCGATAAACAAACTATATAGCCATTCCAAAGTGTTACGGTTTTATCTACATTTAGAAGTGCAAAGATAGGAAGTTCCGCGAAGCCTAAAAAGATAAATGCAGGAAATTCACGCAAAGCCCCTCATTTCCCGCCTTTCACTTGTACAAAATATCTTTTATCACTACATTCACGGCATGAAACGCCTTATTATACCGATTATATGTATGCTCCTGCCGCTGGCCGGATGCCATGAACGCAAGCCGTTTCCCGGCCTTGACATCGCGGACAGCCTGTTGGTCAACGCCGGCGATAAATCCGGAGCCTTGCGCATCTTCCTGCAGATTGAGGAGCAATTGAAAAGCCGGCAAGACCCTTACGGCAAAGGACTGCTCTACGAGCGCATCGGCGACATATACTACGAGCAGATGAACTACGTACGCGCCTACCACTACTTCAAGCAGGCCAGAGAGAATTTTCAAGTATCCGACAGCCTTCGTGAAGAGACGGAAGCCACGCTTGACATGGCCGCCGCGTCCTACCGCCAGAAAGACCTGGAACGTGCCATGAGGCTGTACTCGGCTGCCCTCGACCTTGCCGACGAGCAAGATAGTGAAGCGCTTGCCGAAACAGCACTCAGCAATCTCGCTTCCCTTTATGTAAAGTCGCACAAAAAGCAGATTCCGCAAGACCTGCTGCAGCGCATCGAACGGTCCGCACGCAAAGACACACTGTTCGGCAACCATACCATGATTGACGTACAATTGCTCAAGCACCGTACAGACAGCGCACGCCATTATCTGAAACTGGCGGCGGCTCAGGATAATGATGTGCTGGACAAGGCGGAATTGCATTACACCGCCTACCGGATAGAGGCTTTGTCCGGCAATTTCCGGCAGGCCACCGATCACATACACCGTTATATCTATCTCACGGATTCCCTGACACGCTCAATCATGCAGTTTTCTGCCGGCGTAATCGAAAAAGAGTACTATCAGGAGCGTTCCGCTTTCGCCGAGTACCGGATGAAGCACCGCATTTTCTGGGAAATAGCCGTTATCTGCGGGATATTCCTTCTTGTGGGAGTAGCTTTCTATATTGTCCGCCAGCGCCTGCACCTGCAACGTGAACGTAACGACCATTATCTGCTGCTGGCAGAAGAAGCCCGTGCCGAATACCAGGCTCTCACCCGTCAAATGGAAGGGCGATACGACACGGAAAAAACGTTTGAAGAATCTGGTAGCTTCCCGTTTCGACATCATCGATAAACTCGGCAAGACCTATTACGAACGGGAAAACACCCCGTCACAACAGGCTGCCATATTTCAGGAAGTGAAACGAATCATTACCGATTTCTCAGAGAACAATGAAATGTTTCAGGAATTGGAGCAGATGGTCAATACCTGCCACGACAATGCCATGCAGAAGCTTCGGCAGGTTTTTCCTGCAATGAAAGAAAACGACATCCGTCTGCTTTGTTATATTTTTACCGGTTTTTCTCCGCAAGTAATCAGCTTGTTCATGAAAGAAAGCGTGGCAAACATCTATGCGCGTAAATCCCGGTTAAAGTCACGCATCAAAACTTCCGGAACACCTCATACGGAGCTGTTCATGTCCCTCTTCGGATAACCGTCAGACGCATGTTAGAAAAAGGCAAATCCTCCGGAGATTAATCTACTGTAAAACAAGCATATAGAAAACAGCCTGTTAGATTTACACGTTTATATCGTAACTCCCCGAAGAAACGGATTCGCTACTTTTGCAACCAAAAATAACGATAATAAAAGTGTAAAAATATGAAGAGTAAGATTGTTTTTTTAGTGTGTATCATGTTTTTTATAGTAGCGTGCGAGAAAGAACAGATTCCTTTGGAGAAACCCATTGAAGCCCCCGCCCCATCCAGCAATGACGAAAAACCGGAAGAGAAACCGGAAGGTACGACAGAAGGGCAACCGGAAGAGAAACCCGAACAGCAACCGGAGATACAAGCTACGCTCGAGAAGTTATCAATCGCGCAACTGCCTCATAAAACTTTCTATACTTTAGGAGAAGAACTGAGTCTAAACGGACTTCAACTAACCGGATTATACAGTGACGGGAAAGAATATCCCGTCACTGTCAGTCCGGAACACATCGGCGGTTTTTCTTCCGAAGCTCCCGCAGAGCATTTGGAGTTAACAGTCAATATAGAAGAACGGCAAGTAAGCTTTATCATTCAAGTTGCACCCGTTCGCGTGCGGGAAGGCGTGCTGACAGAAGTCCTTAAAGGTTACAGTGAAATCACGCTTCCCCCCAATGTAACGGCTATCGCGCCGCAGGTATTCCAAGGTAACCGGCAAATCGCCAAAGTAATAATGAACGAAGGATTAACTTCGATAGGCGAAAGAGCATTCTTCAATTCGAGCATACAGGAAGTAGTCTTCCCCTCTACTTTGAAGCAACTCGGACAAGACATCTTCTATTACTGCAACCAGTTGAAACGCGCCGATCTCTCACATACGCAAATCACCCGCTTGACTTCCGGAAGTTTCGTATACGCCGGTGTAGAAGAAGTATTATTGCCGTCTACGCTCCAAAGCATAGAAGTACAGGCTCTGATGAAGACAGGTAAGCTGAAATCCGTTGTCATCCCTCAAAATGTAAAATATATCGGTCAGGAAGCGTTCCGGGAAAGCGGCATCATCAATGTACAGCTCCCCAACGGTATCTCTACCATTGTAGACCGCGCTTTCTATTACTGTCCCAATCTGACGGAAGTGTCAACCTATGGTCCTGTTTCGGACAACGACCCCGATGCCATGATTCAAGCCTATTGTTTTGTTGGATGTCCCAACCTCTCCCGACTTGAAATACCCCGGAGTATCCGCATCTTGGGACAAGGGCTGATAACGGGTAATCAAAAGGTAAACAAACTGACAATCCCGTCCCGTGTTGTCCGAATCAATTTTTCCGCTTTTGACAATACAGGAGTTAAAGAGGTCATTGTAGAAGCCGTCACGCCACCCGCTACTACCCGAAGGCGAATGGTACGGATTCCCTAAAACGGTAACAAGTATCCTCGTCCCGGTACAGGCTGTCGAAGCATACAAAACCACCCGAGGCTGGAATAAATTTGCAGAAAAGATTGCGGCCCGTCCGTAACACTTTCCGCTTCCTCTGCCATAAACTTAAATAACGGAATCCGCATGACAACAAGCAGATATAACACTTTCGGGTACATCCTGATATTTATTTTCTCATCGATAGGAACGTCCATATACGCACAGGAAAAGGGAACCGTGAAATATTGGAAAGTGGAATTAATGGGAGCCGTCAATACTTACGACGGCTGGGAAATAGAATCTTCCGTAACCTACCAACCCGTCCGTTATATCGGACTGACGATGGGACTCTTATTCTGCAATCCGATAAACGAGAGCGGTTTCATCGGAGAATCGCAAGACAAACAATGGTATTGGAGTGCAGTGGACGACGATAATGGAAGTTATCTTTTTGCCCTGCGCCCTTCCGTCCTATTCACCTCACCTTCTATATGGCTGGGCGAGGATAAAGATTACGCCTTATCTTTTTCCATTTCTCCCGGAATAACCATGCCTTTGCCCCCGAACCGGGAATTCAATATCGAGTACTTCCCGCAAAAGCCCGGAGCATGGACCGCCTTTAAAACAGAGCATGTCAAAAACAAAGATGCGACCTTTGTTTACTACCATCTCCGAAGTGCCGTATCGCTCGAAATAGACGACAGCATCATCCTGTCAATGGGATATACTCTTTCCAACTTCGACTTATATGGCGGAAGCCGGAATATTGTCATCGAGGGCAGGAAACTGAATCCTGAACGGCACCCCTTGATGCATTCTTTCTTTATAGGTATCGGTTATCGCTTTTAAACGAAAAAAGCGGTTGCCAAAATGACAACCGCCTTTTTCGTTTTAAAAAAATAACTCAAAGAAAAGTACACCCTCAGGGATTCGAACCCTGGACCCACTGATTAAGAGTCAGTTGCTCTACCAACTGAGCTAAGAGTGCTTCTATTAAATTGTAGTGGATACGAGAATCGAACTCGTATTACATGCGTGAGAGGCATGTGTCCTAACCGTTAGACGAATCCACCGACTTTTTAGAAAAGCACCGGCTTTTGCAAACCGATGCTTTCTATTTTTGTTCCTTGCGGAAGCTGGGGGATTCGAACCCCCGGTACGGTTACCCGTACGTCAGTTTAGCAAACTGGTGGTTTCAGCCACTCACCCAAACTTCCTTAGTAACCAACATTCTTCTCAAATGCGGTGCAAATGTATGGTAAACTTTTGGACTATGCAAATCTTTCCTGCATAATTTTTTCTTCATTTTCGCAAGAAAAGAGATAACACGTTAACACTCAAAATCTAATAGAGCAGAAAAAAAAACAATAAAATCAAGCTTTCGCCATCAAACATTATTTTATAAAACTCTTACTTACCCATTTCATGCTATACCAACGACGCACAAAGATAGCACCCCGAATGTTTTCATCCAGCAAAAACGCAATCCACATACCGCAAATTCCCCAACCAAACGGAATGCCAAACAAATATCCAAGCCCCACAGCCACGCTCCACATCACTACCAGTCCCACATAGAACGGATAATTTACATCTCCCGCCGCACGCAAGGCATTGGTAGCGAAAATATTGATAGGCCGCCCTATCTCCAGTACAACGTCAATTATCAGAATCGTGACCCCCATTTTGATAATTTCGGGATTAGACGTCAGCCAACCGAAAATAACATGTCCCAAAAGCGCCAGTATACAGGACAGAATCAAGGTTATCATCACAGACTTCTTCATTACATACTTCCCCATCAGAAAAGCCGCCCGAGGTTTCTTCTCCCCTATCAGATGTCCGATACATATCGCCCCGCCCTGCGCCATAGAAATGCTGAACAGATAGGCGAACATGATAATATTGACACAATAAGTACGCGTAGCCAACGCTTCCACCCCCAACATATTAATGAAATAAGTGATTACTACCTGCGAAGAACTGTAAGAAAGTTGCTCACCGGCAGAGGGCAGCCCCACCTTCATCAAATTCTTCAACTCCATCCAGGGGAACGGACGGAAATAAGCCAACGGAAAACGGTGGATATGCTTGCGAAACAGGATGACGAACAGGATAACCATCGAAACGCCCCTGCTGAAAGCCGTGGAAATGGCAGCTCCCTCTACTCCCAGCTCCGGGAAACCGAACCGTCCGAAAATCAAAGAATAATTACCTATGATATTAAGGATATTCACAACCACCGTCACCATCATCGGATATATCGCCTTGTTTGCGCTGCGCAAGGATGCGGAAAGAGTCAGAGACAACGCCTGAAAAAAGGCGAATGCCCCTACGATACGCATATAATCCATACCATCCTGCATCAGCTCAGGCCCGAGTCCCATCAAACGTAAGATAGGCTCCGCACCGCCGAACAGCAGCATACTGATACTGACACCCACCACCAGGTTAACCAGAACAGACACTCCCACCACCTGTACCACCTGTTTATGTAACCTCGCTCCAAGATATTGCGAACACAAGACCGAAGTACCGAGGTTTATCACCTCAAAAACCAGAAAAGTCAGCATAATAATCTGGTTGACTACACCTACGGCAGCCACGCTGCTATCCGAATGGCGGCTCAGCATGATGGTGTCCACCGCGCCGAGCATCATTATGAGTAATGTCTCTATAAAGATAGGAGCCGCCAGTTTGGCAAGCCGTTTCTTCAGGTTCTCCTGCTGTATCATTGTTCGTGGGATGTGCTATGCTAAAAATCGCGCAAAGATACGGAAAGGAAAGAGACGCGAAATTGATACATATCAAATAAATTTCCTTATCTTTGCCACACTAAATGACACCCCCAATCTACATTAACTGTTATGGAAACATTACTCAAAGAGACAGTTGATATCACTGTCAATTCCCGTTATCCGGGCATGGCTCCCGAAGGCAGACGACAAATCGAAGAAATCCTGATTCGCAAAGAGGTGGAAAAAGGCGAGCTTCTGTTGAAGGAAGGACAAATCAGCCACAACATCGTACTCGTCGGCAAAGGCATGCTGCGACAGTTCTACTACAAAAATGGCAAGGACGTCACCGAACATTTCTCGTATGAAGGCTGCATCGTTATCTGCATCGAAAGCACCCTCAAAAAAGAGCCCACCCACCTGATGATCGAAGCGCTCGAGGACAGCATCGTCTACCTGCTTCCCTATGACAAGTTGATGTTACTCACCGAAATCTCCCGGGAAATCAATATGTTCTATCGCAAGATACTTGAATACTCCCTTATTGTTTCACAAATCAAAGCCGATTCCTGGCGGTTCGAGACTGCACGCGAGCGTTACAACCAACTGATGCGGCACCAGCCGGAAGTCATTAAGCGTGCTCCCTTGTCGCATATCGCGTCTTATCTGCTGATGACTCCCGAGACATTAAGCAGGGTAAGGGCCAATATGCAGCTATGAGGGGCTTGTAGGTGTTAATTATATACGGTGTCGTATATGATATATAAGATAAAATTAGTATGAAGGTAGGATTATTTATCCCATGTTACATTAACGCGGTGTACCCCGAAGTGGGTATCGCCTCGTATAAATTGTTGAGGCATGTGGGTGTGGATGTCGATTATCCGATGGACCAGACCTGTTGCGGACAACCCATGGCGAACGCCGGCTTCGAGGATGAGGCGGCTCGCTTGGCCCTCCGGATGGAGGAACAGTTTAAGAACTATGACTACGTGGTAGGCCCCCTCGGCCAGTTGCGTAGCCTTCGTAAAAGAGAACCATCCCCATATATTGGGAAAGCGGGATCACGTTTGTATGAACAGTAAGAAGATTTATGATATCTGCGAGTTCTTGCACGACGTGGTGAGACCGGGATCCCTGCCGGCCGTTTTCCCGCATAAGGTGAGTATCCATAATAGTTGCCACGGGGTGCGTGAGTTGCATCTCTCGTCGCCCAGCGAGCGTAATATCCCGTACTATTCCAAGTTACGTGATCTCCTTTCCTTGGTGAAAGGTATCGAGGTGTTCGAGCCGAAGCGGGTGGACGAATGTTGCGGTTTCGGCGGTATGTTCGCCATCGAGGAGCCTGAGGTCTCTACTTGCATGGGACAAGACAAGGTAAAGGATCATATGAGTACCGGCGCCGAGTATATCACCGGGGCGGATAGCTCTTGCCTGATGCATATGGAAGGGGTTATCAAGCGAGAGAAACTTCCGATCAAGACTATTCACATCGTTCAAATATTAGCGTCCGGATTATGAGTACGAAACATGCTATAGCAGCGGCCCGTTTCCTAGAGAATAAGGAGAATGAGGCTTGGCACGACCATACGCTTTGGATGGTACGTACCAAACGGGATAAGATGAGCCATTCGCTTCCCGAGTGGGAGCGGTTGAGAGAGTTGGCCTCGGAGATCAAGCTTTACTCCAACAGCCATCTGGACACGCTTCTGGAGGAGTTCGAGAAAAATGCGATCGCCAACGGGGCTATCGTGCATTGGGCGAAAGATGCCGAGGAGCATAACGAGATCGTCTTGCGGATCTTGCGCCAGCATGATGCCCGGAACCTGATCAAGAGCAAATCGATGCTGACGGAGGGAATGCCATATGAACGAGTTCTTGATGTCGAAAGGAATCGATGTGGTGGAGAGCGATTTGGGTGAGCGTATCTTGCAATTGATGCATTTGGCCCCGAGCCATATCGTGATGCCGGCGATCCATATCAAACGGGAGCAGATCAGCGAGATGATGGAGCGTGAGATGGGAACGGAGAAAGGGAATATCGACCCTACCTACCTGACGCATGCCGCCCGTAAGAATCTGCGTGAGAAATTCCTGCATGCCGACGTGGCGATGACGGGCGCTAACTTCGCTGTCGCCTCTACGGGCGAGATCGTGGTTTGTACCAATGAGGGAAACGCCGATATGGGAACCTCCTTCCCGAAGGTGCATATCGCTACGATGGGGATGGAGAAGATCGTACCGAATCTGGAGGCATTGGGCGTATTCACTCGTTTGCTGGCTCGTTCGGGTACGGGGCAACCCATCACGTCTTATACTTCTCATTACCGCCGTCCGCCCGAGGGACAAGAGTTCCATATCATTATCGTGGATAACGGGCGCAGTGATATCTTGGCGAAACCGGATCATATCCGTACGTTGAATTGTATCCGTTGTGGCGAGTGCATGAATACCTGTCCGGTATATCGCAGGAGTGGTGGCTATTCGTATACGTATTTCATTCCGGGACCGATCGGGATCAACTTGGGTATGCTGAGGAATCCGGAGGAATATTCGGATAACGTATCGGCTTGCTCCTTATGTCTTTCTTGCTCGAACGTTTGTCCGGTAAAGATCGATTTGGGCGAGCAGATTTACCGTTGGCGGCAAGATTTGGATAAGATCGGTAAGGCGAGCAAGGAGAAGAAAGTGATGTCTTTCGGCATGAAGTTCTTGATGGAACGTCCGGGATTGTTCAATACGGCGTTGAAGTTTGCTCCGGTAGTGAATCATTTGCCCCGTTTCATGGTCTACAATGGCTTGAACGCTTGGGGCAAGGGACGTGAGCTTCCGGCTTTCGCCAAGGAGTCGTTTAATGATATGTGGAAGAATAATAAGGTGAGATAATGAGTAGTAAAGATTCTATATTGGCGAGTATCCGTCGTCATACGGGTGCACGCCACGAGATGCCTGAGCTTACGTTGGAGGCGATTACCTATGCGGATAAGTTGGCTACGTTCTCGGAGGTGTTAGCCGGGGCGGGTGGCAAGGCCATCGAGTTAAAGCCCGGCGAGGATGTGAATGAGGTGATCCGCCGTGAGTTTCCGGAGGCGAAACGTATCGCCTCGAATTTGAAGGAGATTACTTGCGCTACCTTTAACCCAGATGGGCTGACCGATCCCCGGGAGTTGAACGGAACGGACGTATCTGTGGTGGAGGGTAGTTTCGGCGTGGCGGAGAATGCCGCTGTCTGGTTACCCCGTCAGGTACGTTATAAAGGTCTGTACTTTATCTCGAACGCTTTGGTGATCTTGTTGGACAAGACTCAATTGGTTCATACGATGAATGAGGCTTACCGCCGTACTGCCACTATGGATTATGATTACGGAGTCTTCATGTCCGGTCCCTCAAAGACTGCTGATATTGAACAAGCCTTGGTATTCGGGGCGCATGGCCCGATCCGGGTAGTAGTCCTGTTAAGATAAAACCTATACCCATTTGTAGAGACGGGGCACGCCCCGTCTCTACAAGTTGTACGTTATTTACAGCTCTCCAATATTTCCCGTGCCACGCTACCCGTTACATTCTTCGCCTCCCCGAAGGCGGCGTTTCGTTCATTGAAGCGATTCTCGATCTCGGTGATTGTCGTATCGCCGATCTTCTCTTGGCTGAGGCGGGTAGATAAACCGAGGCTTTGGAAAAATTGCTCAGTCTTCTCGATGGCTTGGCTTACCCGTTCTTCTGTCGTTCCACTATTGATACCCCATACCCGTTCGCCGTATTGCAGGATCTTGCCCTCTTTCTGCTTGCGAAGGGTGCGTAAGGTTCCGGGGAAGACGATCGCTAAGGTCGCTCCATGCGTCAATCCGTGAAGGGCGGTTAGCTCGTGTCCGATCATATGGGTAGCCCAGTCCTGCGTTACGCCCATAGCGATAAAGCCGTTCAAGCCCATCGTGGCGGATAGCATGAAATCTGCCATCAGGTCGTAATTCCTCGGATCTTCCTTAATCTTCGGGGCGATCTCAACCAAGGTACTTAAAATACTTTCCGCCCAATGATCCATCAAGCGGGATTGGTCGGTCGTAGTCATATATTGCTCCATCACGTGGACGAAGGTATCGGCGATACCGCAAGCCACTTGATACGGGGGCAGGCTGAAGGTCGTCTCCGGGTCCAAGATCGAGAACACGGGGAAATTACTGTAGAACGGGAATTTCTCTTGCGTCTCTTTCCGGGAGATCACGGCCCCGCTATTCATCTCGGAACCCGTGGCGGGCAGGGTCAGTACGGTACCCATGGGCACGGTATGATAGTAATACCCTTTCTGTACCAATTCCCAAGGATCACCGTCGTACTGGATGCCGGCGGAGATTAGCTTCGTCCCGTCTATGACGGAGCCACCGCCTACCGCCAATAGGAAATCCACCTGCTTGCCTTTCGCTATCTGGATAGCTTCTCGCAAGGTCTCGATGGTGGGATTAGGCTCGATGCCCCAGAACTCGATATAGTCACGATCCTTTAGCGCCTTGATCACTTGGTCGTACACACCGTTTTGCTTTACGCTACCTCCTCCGAAGGTGATCATGATGCGATGCACCATCGGGATGGCCGTACTCAGTTTCTCAATCATGCCCTTACCGAATAATAAACGGGTTGGGTTGTGAAAAGTGAAGTTATTCATAGGACTATTTACTGTTTTTATATGTAAACATGAATAGGGTTCCTATTGTTTTAGGGCTTCCAGTAACTTATCGACCGCCTCGGCGGGAGTAGCTTCGCTCTTTAGTAACTGTACGAACTTACTGCCGATGATGGCACCGGAAGAATGGGCTATCGCCGCCTCGAAAGTGGCTTTATTGCTGATGCCGAAACCTACCAAGCGGGGATTCTGTAGGTTCATGGCGTTGATACGACGGAAATAGGCCTGCTTCTGCTCGTTGAAGTCTTGTTGGGCTCCGGTCGTGGCTGCGCTGGATACCATATAGATAAACCCGCTGGTATGGGCATCGATCAGCCGGATTCGTTCCTCGGAGGTCTCTGGGGTGATCAGCATGATCATTTTTAGGTCATGGCGATCGGCGATCTCCTTGTAGTCGGAGATATAATCGGCATAAGGCAGGTCGGGGATGATCATTCCGTCTACGCCGGCCTCTATGCAACTCTCGCAGAATTTCTCGAAACCGTATTGCATGATGGGGTTCAGGTAGCCCATCAAGATGATCGGGATCTGTACTTCGCTCCGGATCTCTTTCAATTGCTCGAATAAGAGATGCAGTGACATCCCGTTACGCAACGCTTGCGTGGCGGCCTCTTGGATGACAGGGCCGTCTGCCATCGGGTCGGAGAAAGGGATTCCTACTTCTACCATGTGGATACCTTTAGTCTGTAAGGCTTTTAAGATGCTTGCCGTATCGTTTAAGTTCGGATAACCGGCGGTGAAATAGACGGAGAGTATTCCGTCTTTCTGGGTCTGGAATAAGTTTGTGATGCGATTCATTTTGAATTCTATTTTAAAAATACTATCAGACGGTGGGAGACGGGGCACGCCCTGTCTCTACAGCTGGATGTAAAATTTGTTGGATGAAATTCTTTAGTTTGTCGACGTCTTTCAATCCCGGCTCAATCTCGAAGCCACTGTTGAGGTCGATACCTGCGAAACGGGGATGCCGGAAGTTCCGGATCGCCTCTGCGTTTTCCGGACGGATGCCTCCGCTGAGCAAGAAGGGAGTCTCTCCTTTATACTCGGTTAGGATGGACCAATCGAAACGTTTGCCTGAGCCTCCATAGCCCTCGCATCTCGTATCGAAAAGGAAATAATCCACCCGGCCCTCATACTCCCTTGTTTTTTTCGAAGTCCTCTTTCGTAGCGATGGGGAAAGCCTTGATCAAGGAATAGCCCCTTTTTTTGCAAGGTGTGGCAATCTTCCGGCGATTCGTTACCGTGAAGTTGGAGATAGTCTAGCTTGTAGGCGGAGGCTTTCTCCATCATGGACTCGATGGTAGCGTTGACGAAAACGCCCACTTTTTTTAGTTGATAGTTGACAGTTGACAGTTGACAGTTGCGACAAGCGGTATTTAACTGTCAATTGTCCACTGTCCACTGTCCACTGCTTCGTCGGGCTTTGCCCGATGAAGCGCGGGAGCGTTCGTAGAAGATGAGGCCGATCCAGTTGACGGCTAGGGCGGAGACTTCTTGGATGTTCCGGGAGTCTCGCATTCCGCATACTTTGATGATCATGCCAGTCCTCCTATAAAATCGGCTAGGGTATTCGCCCGGCCTCTCGGTTTTCTGAAGGTCTCTCCGATCAGGAATCCGCGGAAACCGGCCTCACGCAATCGGCGTACGGTATCGGTCTCGGAGATTCCGCTCTCGGACACTAAAAGAGGGGAGAAGCCTCGCATCTTATCGACCAACTTGAATGAGTTGTTTACGTCCGTATGGAAGGTGCCGAGATTGCGGTTGTTCACACCGAGCATATCGATATCCGCATTCAGGTATTTGAGCTCGTCCTCGCTATGGACTTCCAGCAAGACTTCCAATTGCAGGCTATGGGCGGTCTCGGCGAGTACCCGGCATTCTTCTTCTGTAAGGGCGGCGGCGATCAACAAGACAGCGTCGGC
>ENA-OQAB01000278-OQAB01000278.1-human-gut-metagenome-genome-assembly--contig:-NODE-278-length-29524-cov-3.752322_pt1 | contig 29524 bp, 25 predicted proteins | sample MGYA00242490_ERZ504517 | MGnify/ENA primary metagenome ERZ504517 (study PRJEB26092, sample SAMD00036298) | human gut metagenome | host: Homo sapiens | study: EMG produced TPA metagenomics assembly of...
GGATCAGTGTCTCCTTGCTGAATTCCATGGTAACATAGCCGCCGTTTGGATTGATGGCAGGAGCTGCAAACATCATCAGGATATACAGGATGGACATAACGAACATACTGGTTCCGGCAATGGTTGCAAGCTTTTTTAATGGGTTTAAGCCGCGGCTTGCTACCCAGCAGAAGAATAAAAGCGCAGCCAGTGTAGCCAGCTGGATCCAGATGGTTGGGAACTGGTCATAAGTAGTTCCGTTCTGGAAGAACATCCAGCTTAATGCCTTTAAGCCGCCGCTTCCCTTGCTGGCGATATAGGTAACGTGGCAGGCCCAGTAAGTCCAGCCTGCGTAGTAGGCAAATTTCGGGCTGATCGTTTCGTGGATCCAGGAGCTGACGCCGCCGCCGGAAGTTTTAAAAGCAGATCCCAGCTCGCCTACCATAAGGGCATAGGGCACAAAATACAGTGCGAACATCAGGATCCAGCTGAAAATAACCTGTATACCGTTAAAGTATACAAAGCCGTTGAGTACATTTCCGAAGCCCCAGACCGTAGAAAAGGCCATGAATGCCAGGGTGTACCAGGTGATTTTCTTTGTGTTTTCCATTGATAACCTTCCTTTTCTAAAATGTTTAACTTTACTAGGATATCATATTTCTATGAAATATTCAAATGAAAGTAATATTTTTTTATTAAAATTTTTAAGAATTTTTATTTATCTGTGATATACTTCTTTTTATAACATCTGAAAATGAAAGGGGAAACTGCAAATGAAAAAATGGCTTCGATATACCGTTCTGATATTGCTTTTGTGGCTTTTATTCGTGATCCTTTGTCTGGTGATCCCGCCGCTGTTTCATAAAGAAGCAGGATATGGCCCAGGGGAGGATGCAGAAGGAGATAGCTTTAGTACGCCGGAACGGATTCTCTGTATTGATGATAATAAAGAGGCTCTGATCTGGAGACTGAGACTGATCGGGGCTGCTAAAGAACGGATCATTCTCACTACCTTTGATTTCAGAGATGAGGAAAGCGGACAGGATATAATGGCGGCTTTGTGGGAGGCAGAAATACAGACAACCGGTTTTTGGGATATTATAAGGAAAGCTATAACGAGGATAGGGATCTGTTGGTCTATGGAGAGAAGCCGGGACAAGGTAGTTCTTTTCAGGCGCTGGAAGCATATTTTCATGAGATTTGGAATCAGCCCTGCTGTAAGGAGTTTGATGCAAAAGGCGGTATAGGCGGGCTGGAGCAGTGCTGTGAGCGGGTGAAAGAGCGGTATCCGGAAGCCTTTGACCGGATTTATTCAAAAGAGGACTGGGAGAAGGCTACCATGGAAACCAGGGGGATTGAACTGTGGACGAATCCCACAGAGCCGGAAAATAAGGAGCCTGTTGTATGGGAAAGGATGATCGCAGCCATGGAAGGGGAAGAAGATATCCTGGTACAGACTCCCTATATGATCTGCAGCAGAAAGATGTATGAGGATCTTCGCTCTGTCTGTGAAAAGGGCGCTAGAGTGGACATTGTGATCAATGCCGTAGAAAGCGGCACCAACCCCTTTGGATGTATCGATTATCTTAATCAGAAAAAGAAGATCTGCCAGACTGGAGTCCATATTTATGAGTATCTGGGAGACCAGGCGCAGCATACCAAATCGCTGGCAGTAGGAGAGGAATTGAGCATCATAGGATCCTGCAATTTTTGATATGCGCAGCGTATATCTGAATACGGAAATGATGCTGGCAGTAGACTGCCCTGAATTAAACGCCTCTATCCGTGAGCAGGCACGGCCATTAAAAGAAAAAAGCCGCCACATGAGCCCGGATGGCCGGACTGAGGACGGACAAAATTATGAGCCGAGGGAGCAGGATATGGCAAAAAGGGCTGTATACGCGCTTCTTCGGATCGTATCAGTCCTTTCCGCCATGTGCTGTAGGGGAAATCCTATCGCCCCTGTCCCTTGTTTGGAATCAGCTCTCCGGCCGTATTTCCATGGCAGATGGGTTTCCATTCTACCTTTTTGACAAGGGCAACGGCAGAGATCGGAATATAGGTAAACATAAAAATCGGGAAGGTGAAGGTATAAAGGATCTTCCTGCCTGCAGACATGGCAATCTGTTTCCATTCTACCGCCATGGTGATAGCGCCGTAGATCAGAAGGCTCACATAAAACATTCCAAGCGTCCTTCCAAGAAAGAAGATATTTTCCTCCACGATCATCCGGGCAATATAGCCGGGTTCTGTAAGATAGGCGCCCAGCATGACCACGTTGATGATCAGTGCTGCCAGGGTAAAAAACATTCCCGGTGCTACCGTCATAAAAATGTCATAGCAGGAGAAACCCTTTCTGCCCGGACGGAAGCAGCCGCGGATGAGATCCAGGCTGTAGTGCCAGTCAACCTGATAAAATCCCTTAGACCAGCGCAGTCTCTGTCTCCAGGACTGTTTAAAGTCTACGGGCTGTTCATCGTAGATAACGGCCTTGTCACAGTAGCCGATCACTTTTCCATCAATGGCGCAGTTTACAGAAAATTCAATATCCTCGGTCAGAAGATGGAAGGGCCAGCCTCCCTTTTCACGGATGACTTCTCCGGATACCAGAAACCCGGTGCCGGAAATGGCACAGTTGGTTCCCAAAAGCATACGGGGGAAGTTAAGGAAGCGGGCTTCGCGCAGAAACCACAGTCCATATCCGGCAGAGATCCAGTTGGCTCCGAAGTTTTTGGAATTGCGGTAGCTGGTCAGAGCCGCATAGTGGCCGCCGTCAAATGTATTGTTCATTTCCCGTACGAAATTGGGATCTACATAATTATCGGCATCAAATACAAAGTAGCCGTCATAAACATCCTTTCCGGAAGCGGACAGACATTTAAACAGATAATCCAAAGCGTAGCCCTTTCCGATCAGCTGGCGGTTAAAGCGGCGGTATACCTTGGCGCCTGCCTCTAAGGCTACCTGAGCCGTATTATCGGTACAGTTATCGGCGATCACATAGATATCAAGAAGCTCGGAAGGGTAATCCTGGGCCTTCAGGCTTGCGATCAGGCCGCCGATTACATTTGCCTCATTTCTGGCAGAAATCACAGCTGCATAGCGGTGAAGGGCATGGGAGACATCTGTCTCTTTTGTGTGCCGTTTCCACAGACCTAACAGCAGATAGCCAATCTGATAGAAATAAAACACAACAAAGATAGTGGCCATTACAAAATTAAAATAATGAAGCATTCGCAGTGTATTCATATCTAACCTCTTTACATGATATTTGGATCCTGTTTGTGATACAGAATCACAGTATTAGAATCAATATAAAAAAATAGCATATTTTTAAAATAATACAAGAGTTTTAAACAAATTCATAAAAAATTAATATTTACTTCATATAGTATTCAATTATGAATGATAAGTAGCGTATCTGTCTGGTTCACTATTTACATTACATGGAACTGCGGATATAATAAATGACAGAATACATTTCTTTTCCGGACAGGAAAGAGAGAATAGACGGCAGAGGGGTGCAGGAGTATGGATTATGAATTTGATGCGGAATTTTTAAAGAGGATTATAGAACGGATGCAGTCCAGCCTCTATATTACAGACCCTGTTACACATGAGATTCTTTATACCAACGGATATATCAAGGAGGCTTTTAACTGTGAAATGCCGGAGGGGAAATATTGCTGGGAGATTCTGCAAAAGGATATGAAGGAACCCTGTCCTTTCTGCAAAATACCGGCTCTGGCTGACAAAGAATTGGGAGAAGCCATTGTCTGGCGGGAGCACAATGAGGCTTCAGGCCGTGATTATATCAATTATGACTGGCTGGAGGAATGGAACGGGCGCAGGTATCACATACAGAACTCTGTGGATATTACTTCTTTTCTTCAGCTGTCCATCGAGGCCTCTATTGACGAACTGACCGGGCTCTTAAACCGAAATGCGGGAAAAAATCATCTAAGCGAGGTTCTTTCCTCCTTAAAGGAGGACGGGCTTTGTACGGTAGCTCTTTGCGATCTAAATGGATTGAAATGGGTCAATGACACATATGGCCATCTGGAAGGCGACCGTTTTTTAAAGGTTACGGCCTGTACCATGCAGGAAGGAATAGAGGCTTCTGATTTTGCTTTCCGCCTCAGCGGAGATGAGTTCATTCTGGTTTTCCAGAATAAGGATTCTGATCAGGCAGCCGGTATTCTTGAGGAAATCCTTGCGCGCTTAAAGGAGCGCAGACAGTCCGTTGGCATCGATTATGAGGCAACCTTCAGCTACGGTCTGGTGACTGTGAATGGAGGCCACAGGCTCTCTGTTTCCGACGTTCTTTCCGTAGCGGATATGCAGATGTATATACGCAAGAGAGATTATCACATATTATCCGGAAAGCAGGCAGCCAGACGGCTCAGCAAAGAAGCGGCGACGAGAGGAAACGCTTTTTCCTATCATAAAGACCAGCTTTTAGACGCCCTGTCGGAGAGTATTGACGATTATATCTTTGTAGGCAATCTGAAGACAGGAGAGTTTCGTTATACCTGGCAGATGGCGGAGGACTTTGGGCTTCCCGGGCAGGTGGTAAAAAATGCAGCTTCCTTTTGGAAACGCAGGATCCATCCGGATGACGCAAGAATGTTTTTGGACAGTAATCAGGAGATTGCAGACGGAAGGGCAGACCGCCATGCCATTGTATACCGGGCGAAGGCAGCAGACGGCACATGGAAGCATCTTTTATGCAGAGGGCGGATGTACAGAGATGGAAATGGCCGCCCGGAGCTGTTTGCAGGGGTGATCCGCAATCTGGATAAAGAACATGAAAAGAGCCTGATGGCTCCAAAACCGGGAATTGCCAGAACTACGGTGGGACAAAAGGAGCTGGATTCCTTTTTGACGACGGCTATTATACGGGCTTCGAAGGGAAGTGCGGATAAGCCTCTGGGAGAGAAGGAACTTCTTTTTTCCTTCCGTTTCAATCTGACCAGAGAACGGCTGGAGGAGCTTTGGGGTTGGATGAGAAGCTTAACAGAGAGAGTAGTGACAGAAGCCTTTCCTTCCTTTTAGGCTACATCAACAGCCATATTGCCAGCGAGGATGACAGGAAGCGGTTTGGACTCAGATATAACAGAGAAGAGATCTTGCGGGATATCACTTTAAAACGGGCAGTTCCGTCCTTTGAATTCAGGGAAAAGGACAGGGAAGGAAGGATCCGGTGGGCCAGAATGGATTTCCATGCAGTGGGCAGAATGACGGAGATCTTCTTTTATATGGCTATGCCAGAAACATTGATGAGCAGAAAAAGAGAGAGCTGGCGCTGGAATACAAAGCCGGAACTGATATTGTCAGCGGTTTTTATGATCAGACAACCGTCCGCCTTATGATCCAGAGCATACTGGAAAATAAAAACAGCAAAAACGGTATTCATGCTACGCTGATCCTGGATATGGATGATTTTTCAAAAACAGGAAAAAATTGGTCCAGAGGCGAAAAGGAAGAGGTTCTCCGTCAGGCCAGCACGATCCTGCGCAGCAGCCTTCCGCCCCTTTCCGTGGCAGGACGGCTGGAGCAGGATGTATTTCTCATCTTTTACTTTGATATCTCCTCAGCAGATGAGATCAGGGAGGAGGCTGGCAGACTGCGCAGGCTGCTGTGCCGGACGTATCAGGCGGGGGACGAGCTTTTGTATATGAGCTGGTCGGCAGGTCTTTGCTGCAGCTGTGAGGAAACCGTTACATACGACCAGCTGTATCACAGGAGTTTAAAAGCTCTGGAACGGGCTAAATATGAGGGCAAAAACCAGATGAAGGTCTATGGGGAGAGGAGTGAGACAGCAGAGAGGCAGGAGCTTTCCTGGGAGCTTTTAAGAGAATGCTTCAAAATTGGGGATACCGGTATTATACCACCGGCCTTTGGAGAAGCAGCGGCTGCGCAGAGGCTTTCTTTTATTCCAGCAGAAGAAGCTTCTCTTTTATGGGAACGTCTGGGTGCAAGATCTGGACAGGAGCAGGTGTTTGAAGCAGAAAAGAGGGAGGAAGCTGCCTATGGGGAGCTGGAAGGCCTGCTGGAAGAAACATCGTATCAATTCCCGCTTTTGTGGACTGGTTGCTGGGGAGACTGCCTTACAGGCCTGCTTGTAGCAGAAGGGGTATGGGATAAGGAACAGTGTTCCAGAGTATTGAGGGAAATTTCTGGCTTTGTGGGAAAGATGGCCCAGTACCGTTTGATGCAGGAAAAATACAGCTATGTTATGACCCATGACAGGGAATCCGGGCTTTTAAATTATCAGTCCTATATCCGGTGCCTGAGCCACGAAAATCAGGAAATCTATTCATCCATGGGAGTAGCAGGGATCCATATCTGGGATTTTAAGGGATATAATCAGCGCTATGGCCATGCAGGAGGCGACCGGCTTTTAGCACAGCTGGGAGAGAAGATACGGGAAAATTTTTTAAGGGGGCGGACTGCTACCGCATCAGTGGAGCGGGCTTTCTGATCCGTTTTGCAGATGTAACAAAAGACCGGTTTGAGGAACAAGGCAGGCGGTTTCAGATGGAAGCAGAAACGCTGTGTCCGGGGCAGATTCTCTGCGAATATGTGTGGACAGCTCAGGTTCAGGCGCCCATGAAGCTTCAGCAGCAGGTGGAGGAAAAACTGCAGATCGCCATGAACCAGAGAAGTACCAGGGCCTATGGCGGAAGGACGCCTGCCGCAGCCCGAATGCTTTCTGAGCTTAAACAGGCGATAAAAAGAGGCGGGTTTACTGCTTTTTTCCAACCCAAGGCAGACTTAAAAACAGGCCGTATCTGTGGAGCAGAGGCGCTGGTGCGCTATCAACATGAAAGAAAGGGTGTAATTACGCCGGATAAATTTCTGCCGGAAATTGAAAAGGCCGGGCTGATCCGCTATATTGACCTTTTTGTGCTGGAGGAGAGCTGCCGCCTGATGCGCCAGTGGCTGGATGAAGGCTGGGAAGGATTTCCTGTTTCTCTTAATTATTCCAGAATTACGATTTTAGAGCCGGGGATATTAGAAGAAACCTGCGGTATTACAGACCGTTATCGTATTCCGCACAGGCTTATTTCCATTGAGATTACAGAAACTATCAGCGCAGTAGACAATATCAGCCTGAAGGCCATTACCACAGCATTTACAGAGGCCGGCTATGGTATTTCCCTGGACGATTTCGGAACGGAGTACAGCAATATCCATGTGCTTTATGATCTCCCGATCAAGATCCTGAAAATAGACCGAAGCATTGTCACAGATATGTTCCACAATCCAAAGGCGGGAATTGTGGCCCAGAGCGTATTTGCGGCCTGCAAAAGCCTTAAGATCCGTACGGTGGCCGAGGGCGTGGAGACAAAGGAACAGGCAGATATTTTAAAAGAAATGGGCTGCGATATGATCCAGGGTTACTATATTAATAAGCCGCTTCCGGGCGATTGCTTTAAAGAAACCTGTCTGTCCTTTTCGGACATACAAAAATAAAAGTTCATTTAAAGTGTCGCAAAATATAAAAAGTTGTGGTATACTGAATTGACATATTTTGAGAATCCTGTGCCTGTAAATCATTTCCGGGCATATAATAAGGAGCGTTCCTATGCTGAATGAAGAGAAGATCCGCTATATGACAGAGCTGGCCATATTTGAAAAGAATGAAGGCAGAAAGATTTTTCCCGTAAACCGTTTTTTTAGGAGCGATTATGTGGGCGGTCAGATGTTCAGGGGCTTTTTCGGCTATACCTTCAGCTTCCTTTTGATCGTTTTCACCTGGGCGATGTACAGATTGGATGTGATCTTGGGCGGGGCCGGGCCCGACACGGTTCTTGGCTGGATTAAAAACGGGACGTTTGCATATGTGGGAGGTCTGGTTTTATATCTTGCCGTTACCTGGAAGATCAGCTCCCGGCGCTATGAGATAGCCGCACGGAGCCAGACGATGTTTACAGCCCGCTTAAAACATCTGATCAGACGATATGGAAAAGACCAGCCGGATACAGGCAGAGAAAAAACGGGGAGGAAGAGCTATATGACAGGACTGCTGCTCTGGAAAGAGCATCTGAAGGGATTTTATCAGAAATATAATCAGCTGCTCCATCCGCTGATCCGCTTTCTGTTTACATTGTGCACTGTTTTAAGCATCAATTCTACTGTTGGATATATGGCAAAACTTAAGAATCCACTGGTGGTTTTTATGGTCTGCCTGGTCGGAACGCTGCTTCCCAACTGTATGCTGGTATTTCTCATAGGGGGATTTTTGGCAGTTCATCTGTATGCGGTGTCTGTAGAAATGGCGCTGATCGCGGTTCTTGTGATGATGATAATAGGCATCCTTTATTATGGCTTTAAACCGGGAGACAGCTGGCTTATGGTTCTTACGCCGCTGGCATTTCTGTTTAAAATCCCTTATGCGGTTCCGCTTCTGGTAGGACTGGGAGGAAGCTTAAGTTCCGTGATTCCTGTGGGCTGCGGCATCTTTTTTTACTACCTTATCATGTATGTAAAGCAGAATGCAGGCGTTCTCACAGGAGAAGCCGCCGTGGACATGGTACAGCGCTACAGCCAGATTGTGCGGTCCGTATTTTTAAATCAGACCATGACGGTGATGATCGCTACCTGTGCGGTAGGTATTCTTGTGGTATACCTGATCCGCCGCCTTTCCATTGACTATGCCTGGCTGGCAGCCATTGTGACAGGTTCTGTAGCAGAGCTTGTGGTGATCTTTATCGGTGATTTTGTGTTTGGCGTGCCGGCAGCACCTCTTGAAATGGTTGTGGGGATGCTGGTGTCGGCGGCTTTGGCGGCTTTGTATAATTTCTTTATTTTTTCAGTAGACTACTCCCGCACGGAGTATGTGCAGTTTGAGGACGATGACTATTACTACTATGTAAAAGCTGTTCCAAAGATGACTATGAGTACCACAGATGTGCGGGTAAAAAAGATCAATACGCACAGGCGGAGCGCAAGAGAGCGTGAGCCGGGAGGAACAAGGCAGCCGTAACATATGATATTTGAGAGAGGAGGGCGATAGAAGATGGATATTTTTCTGGAAGTGCTGGATAAGCTGTCATCCTGGCTGTCTCTGCTGCCCAGGATCTCAGCCAAAAATATAGTGGAGATCGCTATTATTTCTTTTCTTGTCTACGAGCTTTTGGTCTGGATCAAAAACACCAGAGCCTGGACTCTTCTAAAAGGCCTTTTGGTGATTTTTGCCTTTTCAGTGGTTGTGGTGCTGTTTAAGCTCGATACCATTCTCTGGATCATCAAAAATATTACAGCCATTGCGGTAACGGCTCTTTTAGTTGTATTTCAGCCGGAACTCAGAAAGGCTTTGGAGCAGCTGGGAAGCCAGAATATTATTACCAATTTTCTTCCGGTAGACTCTTCCGGTAAAGAAGGAAGCGGATTTAATGAGCGTACGGTCAATGAGCTGGTCCGCGCCACCTTTGAAATGGCAAAGGTAAAGACGGGAGCTCTGATGGTGATTGAACGCGGCACCTCCTTAAAGGAGATTGAGCGTACGGGAATTGAGATCAACGGACTGATCAGCAGCCAGCTTCTGATCAATATATTTGAGCACAATACCCCTCTTCATGACGGAGCAGTGGTGATCCGAGGAAATCGGGTAGCAGCAGCTACCTGCTACCTGCCTCTGTCGGATAATATGTCCATCAACAAGGCTCTGGGAACACGCCACCGTGCGGCAGTAGGCGTTAGTGAAAGTACAGACAGCCTGACGATTGTTGTATCAGAGGAAACGGGACGTGTTTCCGTTGCTCAGGAAGGACATCTTCAGACGATATCTGACGCGGAAACCCTCAGAACGATCCTGTCCGGGATCCGGGAAACAGCCGAACCGTCTGGCAGTCGGTTTAGGTTATGGAAGGGAAGGCTGATCAATGGAAAAAAGCTGATAAATAATTTAAAACTGAAAATTCTTTCCGTATTCATACGCTTTCTTTGTATGGCTGGCTGTGGTAAATATATCAAACCCTGATATTACAGCAACCCAGATCGTGTCTCTGGATGTGATCAATGAATCTGTGCTTACCTCCAGTAAAAAGACCTATGAGCTTTTAAGACGACAGGAGTACGGTACTGTTTCCTACAAGGTCCGGACTCTGGACGCAGGAGGTGTTTGCTCCTTCAGATTTCAGAGCCTATATTGATCTGGCAGATATGTATGAGCCTACAGGTGCAGTTCCTGTCAAGATAGAGGTTAAAAATAACCGTGTGGATTCGGTAGAGGCCAAGCCGGGAGTGATCCGTGTAAGGACAGAGGATCTGCAGGAGAAGCCTTTTGAGCTTACGCCTAAATATGTAGGAAAGGCGGAGGAAGGCTACCGCCAGGGAAGCGTCAGTTTGTCACCCTCTAAGATCGTTGTAAGCGGCCCCCAGTCTCTGGTAGGACAGATCAGCAGCGTGGGGATTGAAATCGACTTAAGCGGGGCGACGGAGGATCTTACCGGTACCAGGCCCATTAAATGTTACGATGCCAATGGCGAGGAGATTGCCCTGGATGAACGGGTTATTTTAAGCCGGACGGAGGCGGATTATGATCAGTCTATTCTCAAGGTAAAGAATCTGGGATTGAATTTTGAAACAGAGGGCCGTGTGGCAGAAGGATACCGCTATACAGGGATTGAGTCCAGCATTAACTCGGTGGAAGTAGTCGGACTTAAATCCGATCTGGCGGGAATCAATTCCATTACCATTCCGAAGACAGAGTTGAATATGGACGGAGCTGATTCAGACCGCAAGGTCAATATTGATCTGAAACAGTATCTGCCGGACGGAGTATCTCTTGCAGGAGAGGAAAGTCAGATTACGGTTACCATCAAGGTAGAGCCTCTTGAAACAAAGGATATTGTGCTGGGAGCCGATGCAGTCCGCCAGGTAGGTGCATCCAGCCACTATAGCTATCAGTTTGACCGGGATCAGATCACGGTTACCATCAAGGGGCTGGCGGAGGATCTGGATCAGCTGACCGAGGAAAGTCTGGAGGCAGAGGTGGATGTAAGCGATATGCAGCCCGGAACCCATACGGCAGAAGTAACGTTTCAGCTGGGGGCCGCCTATGAGCTGGTAAGCTGTGATCCTCTTCAGATCATTGTCCATGACCGGACAGAGGAATCAAAAGAGAGCATGGAAACGGAAAGCCAGGCAGAGACAGAGGAAGAAAGCGCCTCTGCTTCCGAGCAGTCATAGCAGCGTGTATTATGGATAAGACAGGAGTGAAGTTATATGGTAAATGAGGCAACTATAATTAAAAATCCATCCGGCCTTCACTTAAGGCCGGCAGGAATTTTGTGCAAGGAAGCGTTAAAGTTTAAATCAAAAATATCCTTCAGGGTCCGCAACGTTACGGCCAATGCAAAGAGTGTTTTAAGCGTTCTTGGAGCCTGTGTCAAATGCGGTGAGGAAGTGGAATTTATCTGTGATGGTTCCGATGAGGAAGAGGCTCTTAAAGCCATTATCCGTCTGGTGGACGACCGTCTGGGAGAATGATGACGGCAACCAAAGGTTGTGAGTATAAATAAGGAAATACCGGTATGGGCCGGGATTTCAAAATATTAAGGAGGAAATACATATGTATAAGGGAACAAATGCTTCTGACGGTATCGGCATCGGTACTGCGGTGATTGTGGAGGAAGCAGAGCTTATCATTACAAGGAGAGAAGTAAACGATACAGAGGCAGAGGTGCAGCGTTTTAAGGGAGCGCTGGAAACAACCATTGCTGAAACCCAAAAAATGGCTGAGGATCTGGCTGCCCGTGTGGGTGAAAAGGAAGCCGAGATCATGCAGGGCCATATGATGCTTTTATCTGACCCGATGCTGACAGGGGAGATTGAAAATTCTATTCAGAATGATAAGGTAAACAGTGAGTTTGCCATTGAAAATGTCTGCAATATGTATGCAGATATGTTCGCGTCCATGGGCGATGAGCTGATGCAGCAGAGAGCGACCGATATGCGGGACATTAAGGTGCGTATGCAGCGTACCCTGATGGGACTTCAGTCTGTGGACGTATCTGCCCTTCCGGCAGGAACGATCCTGGTGGCAAAGGATCTGACCCCGTCTATGACAGCAGGCATCAATCCGGCGAATGTAACCGGTATTGTAACAGAACTTGGCGGACGTACCTCCCACAGTGCAATTCTTGCAAGAGCCCTGGAGATTCCTGCGGTAGTTGCCGTAAACGGCCTGTTAGATGAGGTAAAGGATGGAGACACGGTTGTCCTTGACGGAAGCGCCGGAGAGGTTTATGTAAATCCGGAGGCAGAGGTAAAGGCTGCCTACGAGGCAAAGAGAGAGCAGTTTTTAATGGATAAGAAGGAGCTGGAAAAATATATCGGACAGCCCTCTGTGACAAAGGATGGTGTACAGGTTGAGATTGTAGCCAATATCGGAAAGCCTGAGGATATTGATAAGGTGCTTCAGTATGACGCAGAGGGAATCGGTCTGTTCCGTACGGAGTTCTTATTCATGGACCGCACTGCAATGCCTACAGAGGAGGAGCAGTTTGAGGCTTATAAAAAGGTAGCTGCCGCTATGAACGGAAAGCCGGTGATCATCCGTACCCTGGATATCGGAGGCGATAAGGAAATTCCTTATATGGGACTTGAAAAGGATGAAAATCCATTCCTTGGCTACCGTGCTATCCGGTTATGCCTGGATCGTAAGGAGGATATCTATAAGCCTCAGTTGCGCGCCCTTTTAAGAGCCAGTGCATTTGGAAACATCCGCATCATGATTCCTCTTGTAACCTGTATCGATGAATTCAGAGAGGCAAAGGCCCTGATCGAAGAGATCAAAAAGGAACTGGATGAAAAGGGAATTGCCTATAAGAAGGATATTCAGGTAGGTATCATGGTGGAGACTGCGGCAGCATCCCTGATCGCTGATATTTTTGCAAAGGAAGCAGACTTCTTCAGCATCGGAACTAATGACCTGACCCAGTATACCATGTCGGTAGACCGCGGAAATAAAAAGATTTCCTACCTTTACTCCACCTTTAATCCGGCTGTCCTTAGAAGTATCCGCCATATTATTGCCTGCGGACGGGAAACAGGCATTATGGTAGGAATGTGCGGCGAGGCTGCCAGCGATCCCATGATGGTTCCGCTGCTGCTTGCCTTTGGCTTAAATGAGTTCAGTATGAGCGCCTCTGCAGTGCTGCGCACCAGAAAGCTGGTAACAGGCTTTAGCATTAAGGAGCTGCAGGCAGTGGCAGAGAAGGCAATGAGCTTTGCTACAGCGGCAGAAGTGGAAGCTTATATGAAAGAATTTATGGAGAAGATGACCGACTGATGTTAGTTTACCTCATTTGTTACATTGTAAGTTTTATCCTGGCCTGGCAGCACATTTATGTGCTGTCCGGCCTTGTGCTCTTAGGAGCAGCTCTGTGGCTGTATATAAAGGATTATATGAGAACAGGAAACCTAATCCATCTTCGGGGACTGTTCTATCTCTTTTTTGTGGGCGGACAGGGAATCTCCTGCTTTAAGCTTTCCAGGCTTCAGACCGACTGGGCGCTTATGACCTGGATCAGCCTTTTTCTGGCTGTCGTTTTTTTCTGGACGGTCTTTGAGATACTCACCCGTCTTTTTGACGGCTGGTCGGAAAAGGACATGCAGTCAGTTTACCGCTTTTTTTCCTCCGGGGAATCGCCTCTGCAGGCAAAGCGCATCCTGATTTCCATGAGCGTCATCACTGCAGTATCCCTTCTGGCCTTTTTATTTGAGGCCTGGAGACTGGGCTTTGTTCCCATGTTTTCTTACGGCGTACCTCACGCCTATTCAGAGTTCCACATCAGCGGAGTTCATTACTTTACCGTATCCTGCGTACTGGTTCCCAGTCTTTCCGTGGTTTACAGCGTAATGACAGCCAGACGGGGAAGAGGACTTACAAGAGACAGAGGCTTTTGGCTGGCAGTGGTTTTGGATGTGGTGGCTCTTTCTATCCCGCTTTTATGTGTATCCAGATTTCAGCTGATCCTTGCAGCAGGCATGGCGGTATTCACCTATATCTCTATGACCGGAAGCTTCAGTCTGATACACGCAGGAATTTTGATCGTCCTTTTAATCCCGGCCTACCTGATCCTCACCGTATTAAGAAGCCACAGTGTAGAATATTTAAACGGCATCTTTGAGATGAAAAACAGCCATATGCCCATTTTCATCACCCAGCCTTATATCTACATTGCTAATAATTACGACAACTTCAACTGCCTGGTAGAACAGCTGGGCCGCCACAGCTTCGGACTCAAGGGACTGTTTCCATTATGGGCGCTGACAGGCCTTAAATTCCTGTTTCCGTCTCTTGTGAACTTTCCATTATATGTAACAAAAGAGGAACTGACGACGGTCACCTTATTTTACGATGCCTACTACGATTTTGGCGTTTTCGGCATGATCTTTTTCGGAACCCTTCTGGGCGCGGCCTGCTACGGCCTGGTCCGTTTCAGGAAAAAACTCACCTGCCCCGCAGGCCACATCATTTACGCCCAGATCGCCATGTACATGGTTCTGTCCTTCTTTACCACCTGGTTCTCCAACCCAACCACCTGGTTCTACCTGATCTTATCAGGATTGGTCTATTTTTATGTAGATGCTTAAATGAAAAGTCTAATCCCCAGCTATGCTGGGGAGAATAGTGTAAGTGGAAACGGTGAGGGCAGGCAGAGGAATCAAGAAAAGAAGATTCAAGAAGTACCGCTTTATAGAGGGCTAATATAAAACCACCAGTTGAACTGGTGGCTGCTGACTCAGAAAAAAATAGGACCAGATACAGCGGTTAAATAGGAAAAATCCAGTTGTTCTGAATGAAAGGACTCCGCTGGAAAAAGCAACAGTACAGCTCCCTTGGAGGAGCGTATGGTATAAGGCAGAGATACATGACAGTCTTTATTTCCGATAGGAATGACAAGGCTGTCTTTTTCTGTTTTTATAATACAGAAAAAAGAAGCTTCCGTTTCCGGCTCCTGTATTGGAACTGGAGTAAGGCCTGGCAAAAGGGAAAGAGTTAAAGTTTCTCCAGATAAAGTCCAGTGGAGAACCGGCCCACGTGTTACACAAGTCCGGCAGCGGCGTATGGCCTGAGCCAGAAGCTGGGAAGCGTTTTGAAAACGGCTGAAGTTATCTTCTGTTTCAATAAAGGTAGTAAAAACCCCACTTAGATCCATAGGTCCATGAAGATCCAGTCCGCTGACTGGAGCGATAGGAAAACCAGAACAGGACAGATGGATCCACCACTGAATGGCCTGATAATTGTCGGGAATCATGGGATGAGCGTTATTTATAATTTCAATGAAATCTATCAGGCCAGGATCGTGGATGTTCATATCCCAGCGCATGCCATTGGAAAATGGAGAAGGCACGGAGAATGGGTGGGCAGGTCCGGCCAGACCACCGGCTTCATGAACCCGATGGAACAGAAGATCAGCGTTATTGGAATCAATATCATCCCAAGGAATATAAGAGGACACATTTTGACAGAGCATATGACCATAGTAGGAAGTAAGTTCATAGCCGAATATATACCGAATTTGATCTCCGCAGGCTGCAGGAAGCTGGGATAAGCCGGAAATTGTGTTATGATCAGTCAGGGAAAAACAAGGGATTTCTTGAGCTGCCATAAATTCAGACAGCTCTGTCGGAGTCATAGTTCCATCAGATTCAATCGTATGATTATGCAGTTCAATTCGTATCCACATCTTCAGTCCCTCCTTTAATCTCAAGAGTCCAGGGGGTATTATTTTCTATTACCTGGTATACATTGACGATGATTTTTAACATACCGTTTTGCCCTTTGTAGGGAAGACATCCTCTGGAATAGAGTCCCTCTTTTAACAGGATTTTTTTCTTTGTCCCAGGCATATGCACATTTCCGACGAACGTGCCATCTATAAGGATGCAGAGTTGTAGTTCCGTTTTCATAGATTGAGTCATTTCCAGAAGCTGCCGGTCAGTGGGAATCCGGCCTAGATAGGGCATGGCCTGCCGGATCAGCTGGTGCCGGAAACATTCTATATAAGAAACCGGATCTTCCAGATGTTCTTTTTCATAGGTCAGTTCTACAGAAAGTTCATGGATTTCATCGGGAATATGAAACTGAAAGATTATATTTCCGGTGAATCCACGGCTGAGAGAGCCGTGAAAGGTCTGAAGTGTTTTCATGGAATCCTCCTTATGTCTTTTTCTTCGCAGTTTATCTGGGGAGTCTTTTTGTTATATCTAAAGTTTGAAATCACCTGCTTTTCATCTTAAGAATCCTGCAGTGCAGGTTTCTCACCGTATTTTGATCAGGATCAGAAATTTGTTTCGCAATTGCCTGTTTTTAACTTAATAAGAATAACGGATAAATTGTAAAGAATAAAAGAGTACAAACGTAAAAAATAGGTAATATTTTAGATAATTGTATAAATAGACAAACAATAGATATTTTTTACATAAAATTTATCTAAATTATCTTTTTTGAGCATGGATATCTTGATATATTGAACGCATTCCAAGCAGAGAAAAGAAGGAGAAAAATGATTATGAGTAAAATTACAGCACATTCCGGATGTGATGGAATGCCGGATAACTCTATGGAATTTGTAAGATATGCATTGGGTTCAGAAGGGGATTGTTTCGAGGTAGATATTAGAAGAAATCGAAACGAAGAATTAATCCTGTCTCATGATGAAAGCACAGAGATGGCAGTAAAACTGAGTCAGGTATTTGAACTTTTAAAAGAACGGCCGGATAAGAAAATCAACTGTGACTTGAAGAGTCCGGGACTGGAAGTTCCGGTATATCAACTGGCCAGAGAATACAAGGTGGAAAATCAATTGATATATTCAGGGGCTGTGAGCGTTTCTTTTATGGAAACAAGATTGGAAAAACATTCGGAAGTACAGGTATACTGGAATATTGAAAATCTGATTCCGGAAACAGATCTGAGACGAAATATCAATATGAAGCAGATAGAACAGGCATTTCATACGGCTGTGAATTATTCGGCCCAGTGCATCAACATGGAATATCATATGTTTACAGACAAGATAATAGAACTTTTAAAATCTATAGGGCTGGGAAGTTCTGCATGGACAGTTAATGAACCAGAGGATCTGCAGAAACTGATGAAAAAAGGAATTACGAATATCACGACCCGGAATCTTAAAACAGCGCTGGCAATTCGGAAGGAGATGGAAGGATGAAACGGATGTCTCCCAAAGCTTTTTATTATACAATAGGAAAGAAGAATTTTTTCAATATATCCTGTTTGGAATATTTATATTGTTTTTTTATATGCCGCTGATGAATTTATGCATGCTGGCATTTGCAGATAAATATGAGGTTCCAGTCATTATTCCCCAGAAGTTTGGTTTTCGGTGGTGGGAATTTGTGCTTGGACAGGGAAGTCTGCTAAGTTCTATTGCAACCTCTTTTGTACTGGCAGTTATCGTGACGGCAGTATCTCTTCTGATCTGTATTCCGGCAGCTTATGCCCTGGCCCGGTTTAATTTTAAAGGGAAAAGAATCTTTCTGCTGTCGTTTCTTTTAAGCAATGCTTACCCAAGAATGGGACTTTATATCTCAATCGGTATTCTATTTTATAGATTGAATCTGATGGGAACTTTTGTAGGAGTGGTTATCATCCATGTATTGAATTCCATGATGTTTATGACATGGATTCCGTCAGGAGCTTTCAGGGGAGTTTACAGGCAGCAGGAGGAATCTGCCAGAGATGCAGGAGCGGGACCACTGAGAACCTTTTTCTGTATCACACTTCCTCTGGCCATGCCGGGTATTGCAGTTGCAAGTGTGTTTACATTTCTGGGTTCTTTGGAAGAGGCACAGGGGACGCTGCTGGTAGGTTTCCCTCAGATAAAAACCATGCCAGTAGAACTTTATGGGGTTATCATGGAATATCCGCTGACAGCCGGGCCGGTGCTGTCTCTGATTTTGATTATCCCTACAATACTGATTTTGTTTGTTATGAGAAAATACATCAATGCAGATAATCTTTCCCAGGGCTATGGAATGAAATAGGAGGAATTATAATGGAAAGAAAAATAAAACTTCAGATTACGGGTATGGAGAAAAAATATAAAAATGGAGACGGTGTAGAAAATATTAATATCGATGTCTATGAAGGAGAGTTTGTGACCATGCTGGGTCCATCCGGCTGTGGAAAATCCACGATACTGAGAACTTTGGGAGGATTTTTGGACATTGATAAGGGTGACGTTCTTATTGACGGTCAGTCTGTCAAAAATCTTCCGCCGGAAAAAAGGCCAACAGCCATGGTATTTCAAAGTTATAATTTATGGCCCCATATGACGGTATATGAAAATCTGGCTTTTGGACTGGAAATAAAAAAAGTTCCTAAAAATAAAATCAGGAGTGAGATTGAACGGGGACTTAAGCTGGTAAATATGTCTGGTTATGAAAAAAAATATCCAGGTCAGCTTTCTGGCGGGCAGCAACAGCGGATTGCCATTGCCAGAGCGTTACTTTTAAAGCCATCCGTTCTTCTGCTGGATGAGCCCTTTTCCGCTTTGGACGCCAAGATCAGAGCACAGATGAGGGAAGAATTGAAAAAAATCCAGGAAGAATTAAACATCACAGTGGTATTTGTAACGCACGATCAGGAAGAGGCAATGGCGCTGTCCCATCGGATCGTAGTTATGAATAAGGGATTTATAGAGCAGATCGGAACTCCTACAGAAATCTATGATCATCCGGCAACCCGGTTTGTAGCTTCTTTTATCGGAGAAATGAACTTCCTGACCAGACAGGATGGAAGCTCGGTAGCTGTACGACCGGAGGATGTGACAATTACCAGAGGCGAGGTTCAGGGACAAATTTCCGGAGATGTGAGAACGATTATGGTATTGGGACATTTTGTAGAGGTTAATATAGAGGTAGAAAACAGACAGGTGATTAAGACCTATGTTGCCAGAAATGTAGCCGACCAGCTGCATATGAAAGACAGGGTTTCCCTGTCGTTTGCAAAAACTTACCAGTACTGTGCCTGAAGAAGGGGCATGCGAAGATTTATTATAGAAATAATGACAGTATAAGAAGAATATTTAAAGGAGAAAAGGAAGATGAGAAAGAAAAAGGTAAGCTGTGGAAAGAAAACTGCTGTGATGGCATTGGCTGTGTTTCTTGGAACAATGCTGATGACGGGATGTTCTTCCAGTGTATCCGGAAAACCGGTATCTGGCGAAAAACCGGTAGTGACGGTATGGGCTGGAGGATCTGATAATGTAAGAGTTCAGTTTGAAAAGCAAATCCAGCAGTTTAATGCTTCCCAGGATCAGTATACAGCAGAACTTCAGTTTATTACATCGGGAACTGGTGCCCAGGGACTGTTTGAACGTGTAGTTGCTGCTAAAAAAGCCGGTCAGACCAATACAGACTATGATGTGATTGAACTGGGTGGTGATGAAGTGACGAAATATGTAGATGAAGGCGGAGAGGATTTCTTTATTCCATTGGATAAGAGCAAGATTCCAAATATAGAGTCTCTTCAGGTTGAATCAACATTCCGAAACGACCTGGTAATGCCATACAGAGGAACGACGGTAGTTCTGGCCTATAATTCCGAAACTGTAGAAAATCCGCCTAAGACGGCAGAGGAACTTTACCAGTGGATCAAGGATCATCCGGGACGTTTTGCTTATAACACCCCATCATCCGGAGGTGCCGGTGGATCTTTGGTAACTACCAGTATCTACAATTTCCTGGATGAGTCTGCTCTTACATCATCCGATCCGGCTAATAAAGAAAAATGGAACAAGGGATTTGAGCTTTTGAAGGAACTTCATCCGTATATGTATAAATCTTCAGGTAAAGTGGTATATCCAAATAAAAATCAGGGCACGCTGGATCTATTAGCCAATAAAGAGGTGGATATGATACCAGCTTGGGCAGATATGGCGATCACACAGATGAAACAGGGAACTCTTCCAGAGTCTATTAAGATTACTCAAATCGAACCCTCTTTTACCGGAAGCCCGGTAGTTCTGGGAATTCCTTCTATTGGATCTGACCAGGACGGAGCATATGCATTCCTGAACTACATGCTGACTCCAGAAGCCCAGAATATTGCCCTGGATTCTATGGCAGCAATCCCGGTAATTGACTTTAGCCTTTTGGATCCAGAATTGACAAAAAGTATCGAGGAACTGAAAATTGAGAAATTCCGTATCGGAAGCCTGGGAAATTTGGGAACTGAGCTTTACGAAGAATGGGATAAGCAGATAGGAACCCTTGAGTAATGGTAAGGAGAGAGGGTATATGAAAGAAAAAATGCTGGGAAAACTGTTTCCCTATATTCTGATTTTCCCGTCCCTGATTATTTTGATGGGAGTTGTATTCTATCCCATCGCAGCCAGCCTCCTCCGCAGCTTTCAGCTGGAGGAAGGCGGCTGGGGACTGGACAACTACGTATATTTTTTTACAGACAAAATCCAGAGAAATAATATTATTTATACACTTCAGGTAGTGATTATAACCGTGGTTCTGGCTATTGGGATTTCGTATTTTCTGGCTATTTATTTAAGATTTTCCAATACCTGGGTCAGCCGGATGATTGGACGGCTGTATTTGCTTCCCAGGTTTATCCCGGGTCTTGTGGCAGTTAATGGAATGATCACGGTAATACGTGATTCAGGTCTGATTAACCGAATCTCCCGACTGTTGGGAATGAATCTTCAATTGGGGCTTATGTATAATGGAAAAGGAATCGTTCTGATGAATCTTTGGTTTAACATTCCTTTTGCCACTATGCTGATGGCAGCAGCCCTGTCTAAAATTCCGAATTCTACTATCGAAGCGGCAAGAGATGCAGGGGCGGATCGGTTTCGGATTTTAAAGCAGATGATTTTGCCGCTGACCTATCGGGATATCTTTGTAGCAGCAACGTTTGTGTTTATGAGTAATATCAGTTCGTTTACAACACCATATCTGATGGATGGGAATAATCCGCAAATGATGGGGATTTCTTTATATACGCAGTTTAATAATGGTCATTATGAAAAAGCAGCAGCTCTTTCGGTTATCATGTTTCTGTTTTCTGTGTTGTCGGCCATTGTTTATGTATATACTAATATGAAAGAAAATGAATGGGAGAAAGGAAATGGCTGAGCTTTACAATAGAAACTCTCCTTGTCCGATTGCTCATAGGGGATGTATGGAAGCCGGTCCGGAAAAGTTCCCATACAGCTTTTGAGGCTGCTGTGACCCTGGGAGCCGGAGGGGTGGAAATAGATGTCCGTAAAACCAGGGATGGAAACTGGTGGTGTTTCACGATGCAGACGTCAGGCGTCTTACAAGTGGGATGGAGGGGCCCAGTGACTGTAACAGGTAAGATAAAAGATATGACCTGGGAACATATTAGTCAGATACGGCTTCCTTTTGGAGGCCATCTGTTAAAAGCGGTTTCCAGATGAAGGATATGCAGATGAAAAATCAGTATTATTATCCTGGGCAGCAGCCTCGGAACAGGATGTGCTTTACCAGATGGGACGGCTGGAAAGCCGGTCAAAAAGTGAAGAACAGCTCACTTTGGCGATATACCGATGTTATAAAGAAGAGTATGAGAAGTTGTGTCTGGAAGATGGGAGACTGGAACAGATTCTTAGTCTTCAGGAATTCTTTAAGTGGCTCCAAACACAGCCAGATGGAATTTTTTGCCGAGGTAGAATTGAAAGAGAGAGGAATTGCCGGAGCAGTAATACAAATGGCAGAAAAATACCATGTAGAAGAACGGTGCATTATATTTTCCGGAATAGAAGATGTAATCTGGGAAATCCAGGACTGGTGCAAGAATCATGGGAAACCAGACAGGCTCCGGCTGGGGGCCAATATCCGTTATCTCAGGGAAGAGCAGAAAGAGATGCTGGAGAGAGGGGATTTTTATGAGGTAGGATTAAATGCAGGGGCATTTGAAAGCAGTGATGTCGAGTATCTACATCAGAGAGGAATTCGGGTTTTTTCTAATCTGGGGGATACTCCGGTCTGGTGGGAAACATTAGAGTGTCTGGGGGTAGATGGTTTTAAGACGAACTGCCTTGGAGCGTACAGAAAGTGGAGGCAGAAATGGGAGCAGCGGTAGAAAAGAGAGAAAGATTGGGAATAGAAACCATGACAGTCCAGGTACCCTGGAAAGCGATTCTATGGTTTTCTATTCCTCTTTTTATAGGCAGTCTGTTCCAACAGATCTACAGTATGGCAGATGCTGTGATCGTAGGACGGTTAGTAGGAGTAAAGGAACTTGCAGGAGTGGGAGCAACGGGAGCCATGAGCTTTTTGGTTCTTGGGTTTGCTACGGGCATCACCAGCGGGTTTTCTGTGGTGATTGCACAGAGAGCTGGGGCAGAGGACAGAGAGCAGATTCGAATTTCAGTGGCGGCCTGCTGCTGGCTGTGTATAGCAGTGACTGTAGTGATGACGATTTTAAGTGTGGCAGGGGCAGATTTCCTTCTTCGGATCATGAATACTCCAGATGATATTTTCCGGTATGCATCAGGATATATCAGGATTATATTTGGAGGACTGGGGGCTTCCATCTATTATAATATGATTGCAGGTATTTTGAGGGCTGTAGGAGACAGCCGTACTCCATTATATTTCCTGATATTTTCTTCAGTGTTTAATGTGGTTCTGGATATTGCAGCGGTTCTGGTGTTTCATGGCGGTGTAGAAGGAGCATCATTTGCTACAGTCATTTCCCAGTTGATTTCTGCGTTCCTCTGTCATTGGTATGCAGGTAGGAAATACCCGGGTATATGGCCAGAAAAAAGGCACTGGTCTGCAAGTTTATCCCAGGGATGGAGGCACTTAAGGATTGGTCTTCCCATGGCTTTGCAGTTTTCCGTAACAGCAGTTGGGATCATGATTCTCCAGGCATATTTAAATGGCTTTGGTTCAGTGGTAATTGCAGGCTATACAGCTGCCGGAAAGGTAGAAAACCTGGTGACCCAACCTTTTACAACTCTGGCAGCTGCCATGGAAGTGTATTGTGGACAGAATTATGGAGCCGGCAGGCCGGACAGAATTCGTAAAGGTATTTCCTCCAGTTTAAAAATGGGAGGAGTGGCAGCTGCCGGAATGCTGGTTTTGAATGTAGTGTTTGGCCGTCAGATGATCCAGATATTTTTGGAATCCTACGATTCGGCAATTGTAGAATATGGATATATTTATCTGGTGATTATTGGAGCATTTTCTATGGTACTATGTATGCTCCAGATTGTCCGCAGCTCGCTTCAGGGGATGGGAGAAGCCCTGGTGCCCAGGGCGGGGAGTCATAGAGCTGGCTGCCCGATGGGCTGGCTGCATATGTTTATTGCCGTTTGGCTATGCAGGAATCTGTTTTTCCACTCCTCTGGCCTGGGTTCTGGCACTGACGCTTCTTCTTGTATACTATAAAAAATTAGGGAGGGAAACTAAATGTTAGACAAACGATTGGTTTTTAAAGAAATATGGAGACAGGAAGGAAGAACTGGGTATCCGCTTCCTATTCGCAGAAAATATGAAAGGCATAAAAAACAGTTTAATGAAGGGCTTTGTGTTCTGGAGCAATATCTGAAAGTAGATCCTGGATGGTGTCGGTAAACTTTCCGGTACGGAGCAGAGTAAGCCACTGACCATGTATGGAATTATCTGTGGGATTTCACCCAATTTCAAGTTGAATCCCCACCCAACCTGGGTTATAATAAAAAGCAGCTGTTCCAAACAGTATCAAATTTTACGGAAACCGACCCCAGGAGGAAGAGAAGTATGACAAAAAAGCGTTCATTAGACACTATCTGTATTCAGGGTGGCTGGGAGCCGAAAAACGGCGAACCAAGACAGCTGCCTATTTACCAGAGCACGACCTTTAAGTACACCTCAAGCGAGCAGATGGGACGTCTGTTTGATCTGGAAGAAAACGGATATTTCTATACAAGACTGGCAAACCCCACCAATGACGCGGTCGCAGCCAAGATCTGCGAGCTGGAGGGCGGTGTGGGTGCCATGCTTACTTCCTCAGGCCAGGCGGCTAATTTTTATGCGGTGATGAATCTGTGTCAGGCAGGAGACCATGTGGTAAGCTCTGCGGCTATTTACGGCGGCACAACGAACCTCTTTACTGTTACAATCCCTAAAATGGGAGTGGAATGTACCCTGGTAAGCCCGGATGCCACTGAAGAGGAGCTGGCAGCAGCGTTCCGCCCCAATACAAAGGCATTATTTGCAGAGACCATTGCCAACCCTGCATTAACGGTTCTGGATATTGAAAAATTTGCAAAAGCAGCCCATGACCATGGTGTTCCCCTGATCGTGGACAATACATTTGCAACTCCTATCAACTGTCGTCCCTTTGAGTGGGGAGCAGATATTGTAACCCACAGTACCACCAAGTACATGGACGGCCACGCCATGACCATAGGCGGCTGTATCGTAGACAGCGGCAATTTTGACTGGGAGGCTCACCACGATAAGTTTAAGTGCCTGACAGAGCCGGATGAGTCCTATCACGGTGTAATCTATACGCAGAAATTCGGGAAAATGGCCTATATTACAAAGGCTACTGCACAGCTGATGCGTGACCTTGGATCGATCCAGTCTCCCCCAGCATGCCTTTCTGATCAACGTAGGCCTTGAGACCCTTCATCTGAGAATGCCCCGGCACTGTGAAAATGCATATAAGGTAGCTTCCTATCTGAAATCCAGAGAGGATGTGGCCTGGGTAAATTATCCCGGACTGGAAGGCGACAAATATTATGAGCTTGCAAAGAAATATATGCCGGATGGTACCTGCGGCGTTATTTCCTTTGGCTTAAAATCCGGCAGAGAGGGAGCAGCCAGATTTATGGATCGGTTAAAGCTCTGCTCCATTGAAACCCATGTGGCTGATTCCCGCACAGCCGTTCTTCATCCTGCAAGCCATACGCATAGACAGCTGACCAATGAGCAGCTTGTAGAGGCAGGCGTTGATCCGTCCATGATCCGCTTCAGCGTCGGTATTGAGGACGCAGAGGATATCATAGAAGATATTCGTCAGGCATTAGAGGAATAAGACGTTATTCTTGTGAAAATATAACGATAAATCGCAAAAATTTTTAGGTTGTTTTTGTGAAAAATACACAAAAATAAAGAAAATATTTGAGAAAAATGCAGATGGACTAAATTTTTTTAAGGGTATATAATATAGATAATTCAATAAAGCAAATTGTCTGATATGTATATCCTGGGGATTGGCCCAGAGTCTCTACCAACTACCTTAAGAGTTGACTACATACATTTATGTAGTCAGCTCTTTTTTTGTACCTGTTTATAAGCTGGGCGTTGTTGGATTTTAACAGTTATTTTTACCTGAAAAATTCATGCTTGCGGCATTGGTATAAAAAGAGAGCTGTCCGTTTATCCGAGGATGAAAGAATCGGAACGATCGTTCGGGATGCAGACACAGACAGTAAAGTAAGGAGGAAATACAATGAAAGTTGTTGGCCAGGAAATCACACGCGTGGACGCTTTCGGTAAAGTGACCGGTGAAGCCAAGTATACCGCAGATTTGGAACCCAGAGATATCCTTCATGGAAAAGTCGTCCATTCCACCATTGCAAATGGCCTTGTAAAGAGCTTTGATCTGGACGAGGCGTTAAAGGTGCCGGGAGTGGTAAAGATCGTCACCTGTTTTGATGTTCCGGATATCCAGTTTCCCACCGCAGGTCATCCCTGGAGCGTGGAGTTAAAGCATCAGGATATCTGTGACAGAAAGCTTTTAAATCAGAGAGTCCGCCTTTATGGGGATGATATTGCGGCAGTTGTGGCTGAAAATGAAGTGGCTGCGGCTCAGGCGGCTCGTCTGATCAAGGTTGAGTACGAGGAGTACGAACCCATTGTTACCGTAGAAGCGGCATTAAAGCCGGAGGCAACACCTCTTCATCCCGATCTCAGAAAGGACAACGTAGTCGTTCATTCCCATATGACCATGGGATCTTCTGATTTTACTTTTGAAGAGGGAAGAAAGAAAGCCATTGAAGAGTACGGAGAGGAAAATCTGGTGGAGATTGATGAAACATATGATACTCCAAGGATTTCCCACTGCCATATTGAGCTTCCCGTTTCTTGGTCCTATGTGGATACAAACGGAAAAGTGACCATTGTTTCTTCCACGCAGCTTCCCCATATTGTACGCCGTGTAACGGCTCAGGCATTGGGAATCCCAGTTGGTAAGGTTCGCGTGATTAAGCCCTATATCGGAGGCGGTTTTGGAAACAAGCAGGATGTACTTTATGAGCCGTTAAATGCCTTCCTTTCCATGAGTGTAGGCGGAAGAGCCGTCCGGATGGAGATCAGCCGCGAGGAAACCATTTCTGGAACCCGTACCCGCCATGCGATCAAGGGCGTGTGCAAGGGTATTGTTACAAAGGACGGAACCGTACTTGCAAGACGGCTGGAGGCCTTTGCCAATAACGGCGGCTATGCCTCCCATGGTCACGCTATCTGTGCCAACTGCGGAAATGTATTTAAGGATCTGTATAAAGACCGGCTGGGTACAGAGGTAGACTGCTGGACCGTTTATACCTCTTCCCCTACGGCAGGAGCCATGAGAGCATACGGCATCCCCCAGGCAGATTGGTTTGCAGAGTGTCTGACAGATGATATGGCAGATGCAGTCGGTATAGATCCCTGTGAATTCCGCTTAAAGAACTGTCTGGATGCAGGCTTTGTGGATCCGGCCAACGGTATTACATTCCATACATATGGCCTGACCGAGTGCATTAAAAAAGGCCGGGAGTACATTCACTGGGACGAAAAGAGAGAGGCCTATAAGAATCAGAACGGACCGGTGAGAAGAGGTGTGGGAATGGCGATGTTTATTTACAAAACAGGCGTTTATCCCATTTCTCTGGAAACTGCTTCTGCCCGCATCACTTTAAATCAGGACGGTTCCATCCAGCTTTCCATGGGCGCTACGGAAATCGGACAGGGAGCAGATACCGTATTCACCCAGATGGCGGCAGAGACTACTGGAATCAGCGTAGACAGGGTATATATCAATTCCACACAGGATACGGATGTAACTCCCTTTGATACAGGTGCTTATGCGTCCCGTCAGACCTATGTATCCGGCATGGCCTGCAAAAAGTGTGCCTTAGAGTTCCGTCAGAAGGTCTTAGAGTATGCTGCCTATATGCTGAACCATGATGTGACAGATCTTTCAAAGACGGTCTATGCAGATCTTGTAAAGGAGGCTGCCGGTAAGGTACGTCAGGTTCTGGGGCTTCATGCAGAGGAGGAAATTACCTGGGAGATGTTAGACATTGCGGACAGCCAGGTGGTTATAAACGGCGGCGATCCGGTACTCTTTGATGTGGCGGTAGTAGCTGATACAGCGTTCTATTCCTTAGACCGCTCTATCCATATCACAGCAGAGGTTACAAACCAGTGCAAGGACAATACCTTTGCTTCCGGCTGCTGCTTTGTGGATCTGGAAATCGATATGCCTCTGGGTCTTGTGACTGTAAAGGATGTGATCAATGTCCATGACTCCGGTATCCTGATCAATCCGAAGACAGCCGCCGGACAGGTACACGGCGGTATGAGCATGAGCCTTGGTTTTGGACTTTTTGAGGAGCTTTTAGTAGATGAAAAGACCGGAAAACCGTTAAATAATAACCTTCTGGATTACAAGATCCCTACCGCTATGGATGCTCCGGAGCTTCATGTGGAATTTATCCAGTTAGACGATCCTACAGGCCCTTATGGAAACAAATCTCTGGGCGAGCCGCCGGCAATTCCGGTTGCTCCGGCGATCCGGAACGCCATCCTTCATGCAACCGGCGTACATATGAATACAGCGCCTATGACAGCCCAGCGTCTGATCGCAGCGTTTAAAGAAAAGGGACTTATTTAAGAAGGAAGGAGAAATAAGGCATGTTTGATATAAAATCATTTTACGAGGCAAAGGATGTACAGGATGCTGTGCAGGCTCTGGTAAATGAGCCGGATGCAGAGGTGATCAGCGGTGGTACCGACGTACTGATCCGTGTAAGAGAGGGAAAGGATGCAGGAAAAGCCCTTGTATCTATCCACAATATTCCGGAGCTTAAGGGAGTAAATGTTCTGGAAAACGGAGATCTCTGGATCGGAGCAGCTACTGCATTTTCCCATATTACAAATGATCCCCTGATCCAGAAGCTGATCCCCATGCTGGGTGAGGCAGTGGATATGGTGGGGTTATACGCTACAGCCAGGAGGTGGAGGAGAAAATCAGGCTGATTGAGGAAGCGCTGTATAAAAGTACGGCGAGATGGATAATATGCGCTGGCATGCCATTAAGTTCCTGGAGTTTGACCAGGTGGTGATTGACGATCATCCTCTGGACGATATTGCCGTGATTCTTCCACGCAATTATGAAAAACAGATTATCAACGAGAAGTATGATTATATAGAAGAGGTCATAAGGAGTGCCTTTTAATAAGGATGAAAGGCTGCTACCACGGATAAGGCGGACCGGCTTATGACCCATCCTGTATGGGGGATTCCCGTGTTCTTGGGGATTATGGCTCTTGTATTTTTCCTGACGTTTACAGTGGGTGATTTTTTAAAGGAGTATTTTCAGATGGGGCTGGATATGTTTTCCGGCGCAGTTCTGTCACTTCTCACCAGTGTGCACGCGGCCCAGTCGGATCACCTTCCCTGATTGTGGACGGTATCATTGCGGGCGTGGGCGGCATACTTACATTCCTGCCCAATATTTTATTCTGTTCCTGGCCCTGGCTTTCCTGGAGGACAGCGGTTATATGGCAAGAGTGGCATATGTGATGAATGAAACCATGGGCATGGTAGGATTGTCCGGCAAGGCGTTTTGCCCATGCTTTTAGGGTTTGGCTGCACGGTTCCCGCGGTCATGGCTACCAGGGCTCTGGAGAGTGTGAAGGACAGAAGGAGGACTATATTAATCACGCCCTTTATGTCCTGCTCCGCCAGACTGCCGATTTACGTATTATTTGCGGAGATGTTTTTTCCGGACAGGGCCCTGATTGTGGCCTATTCCCTTTATATCATCGGCCTGTGTATGGCAATTCTGGTGGCATTTATCGTACATATCCATGGTAAGAATGACAGCGCCCAGAACGCTCTGCTGATAGAACTGCCTGAGTATAAGACGCCTAACGGCCGTACGGTGGCCATCTATGTATGGGATAAGGTGAAGGACTATCTCAGTAAGGCCGGAACCACGATTTTCATTGCTTCCATCGTGCTCTGGTTTGTACTAAACCTTGGTCCGAAGGGATTTGTGTCGGATGTGTCCGACAGCTTTGCGGCAGTCATCGGTCATGTTCTGGTGCCGGTGCTGAGACCGGCTGGTCTGGGGCAGTGGCAGGTGGCGGTGGCCCTTATTTCAGGTCTTTCCGCAAAGGAAGTGGTTGTCTCCAGTTTCAGCGTCCTTTACGGAATCAACAATGTAAACTCCGCTGCCGGTATGACAGCACTTTCTTCACAGCTTGCCATGGCTGGTTTTGGGGGGGTAAACGCCTATGCCCTGATGGTATTCTGCCTT
>ENA-OQAB01000279-OQAB01000279.1-human-gut-metagenome-genome-assembly--contig:-NODE-279-length-29523-cov-3.803477_pt1 | contig 29523 bp, 29 predicted proteins | sample MGYA00242490_ERZ504517 | MGnify/ENA primary metagenome ERZ504517 (study PRJEB26092, sample SAMD00036298) | human gut metagenome | host: Homo sapiens | study: EMG produced TPA metagenomics assembly of...
CAGGCATCATTATTTTCCTGATTGGTGTGTCCAGCATCATGAGCTGGGTCATGGCCTTTTACAGGAATCCCCACAGCCGTATCAGAGGCAATGTTAGGAATCAGCAACAACCGGTATGTGATTCTTTTCATCATCAATATCCTTCTGCTGATTATCGGTACATTCATGGACATTGACGCCTGCCTGCCTTATCTTCACACCTATCTTCCTGCCAATTTGCCAGGCCCTGGGTATGAATACCGTGCATTTTGGTATCATGATGATATTCAACCTGTGTATCGGTACATCACGCCTCCGGTAGGGAACCACGCTGTTTGTGGGTGTAAAGGTTGGGTAAGACAAAGATTGAAAATGTAATTAAACCGCTTCTATTGTATTTTGCAGCCATATTTGTTGTGCTGCTGCTTGTATCCTATGTTCCGATTCTGTCCATGTGGCTGCCGGGATTGCTGGGATATGTATAGGCCATACGGGAATTCGTAGTACGAATCTGCCTATACAGGAGGCAGAGGATTGGGACGTATGTAAATATACGTGTGTTGTTTCATGAAGGGTTGTTTCATGAAGGATTTGGAGAGACCGGCGCCGGGGTGGGCGGCCGGTCTTTCTTTCTGCCTTTGGGCTATGACGGATATTGTTTTGTTATTGAAGTATGCCGTTGTTTTTGATATTATAACTAGGGTGTGCAGTTGGCGGAAATGAAATTTTCAAGGGTGTGCGGAATGAATTTTTCAAATCAAAAGCCGGGGCGGGAAGAATAAACGGATGGGAGAAATGATAAAATGGCAGAAGTGTTGATGAAGGCCGGGGCTTTTGTGGCCGTCATAATAATGGGAAATCTGCTGAGAAGAGCCGGTTTTTTAAGGAGGAAGATTTTTATGTCTTATCGAAAATCGTACTTAAGATAACCCTTCCCGCAGCGATTATATCGAATTTTTCAGGGATTGACCTGAAGCCGTCCATGCTGGTGATGACACTGCTGGGATTTGGCGGGGGAATCCTGTATATCACCATGGCCTTTTTCATGAGTATTGGTAAGGAACGGGAGGAACGGGCATTCAATGTATTGAATTTGCCGGGATACAATATAGGCAATTTTACCATGCCCTTTGCCCAGAGCTTCCTGGGCCCCGTGGGTGTGGTGGCGACCAGTCTGTTTGATACGGGAAACGCGTTTGTCTGTCTGGGCGGGGCCTACAGCGTGGCAGTGGTGACAAAGGAGAAAAAACGCCAGGTTCAGCCTTTTGCCGGTTGTAAAGACGTTGCTTAAATCCCTTCCCTTTGACGCATATCTCATCATGACTGTGCTGTCGTTTCTCCATGTGGCACTGCCTGCCCCCATTACCTCATTTACCGGAGTCATTGGAAATGCAAATGCATTTATGGCCATGCTCATGATTGGGGTTGGATTTAAGTTAAACGGGGACAGCAGCCAGCCCGGGAAAATCGTGAGGATACTTGCGGCACGGTATTCATTGGCCATTATACTGGCACTGGTCTTTTACTTCCTGCTGCCTTTTGGGATAGAATACAGGCAGGCACTGACCATACTTGCCCTTAGCCCCATGTCATCTGCGGCTCCTGCATTTACAGGCAACCTGGGTTCGGATGTGGGACTGGCAAGCGCGGTCAACTCCATATCCGTAGTAATCAGCACGGTGCTGATTACCGGGACACTGATGATGATATTGTAGGAGTTTGGCGGAATAAAACTGGATACAGGGGAGTGGGGATGACAGGAAGAAGCGGGGAGGAGAAAATAAATTAAAAAATTTATCGGATGTGTATAATTCTATGGGATGGGGCCATAATAGGAGTATACACGAAAGAGAAAATAATTAATACTTATCCTCCCCTTTTTAAATCAGCTCCGGCGCAAAGGCGTGCCGGGGCTGAATTTTTGTGGGTTGGGCGCTGCGCCGGTTTCTGCTTGGAAACGGTTGTGTACCCACAATTTACCCACAATTGGTTTTACGGTGAAAAGAGCCAGGCTGCGGAGTGGATGCTTAAATTTTTAATGAAGCCCCAAGGAGTAGAGAAATCTTTTGAAAAGAAAAATGTTATTTATCAAGTCTAGTTCTTCGTTCAAATTATCAATAATTCCTTGTTCATTGATTAGGTTCTTACAATCGCAAGGACAAGTATTCCGGAGAAGGAATACGCTGCGGGCATTGGATCAGCCGAGAGCTGCGCGGTGGGAGTACAGGAAAATATATGATTACGTTACAGGAACTATTGACACACTTCGAGACATCAAGGAAGATTGGCCCGGTTTATGACCGGTATTTTCCTGCTTTACATATGGCATCATGATATGCCGCTGTCCATCTCGCCGCCTTCGCTCCGCTTAGAAGCGGGGGACTTTTCGCAGATCGGATGTTAAAAATATTCATAGAAAACTAAGCTTTAAAGATTCCCTGAATACTTCCCATGATAGGAGTCATATCACCAAGATTGTGAAATTTTTTAAATGGTCAGAAAGAATATTGATCAGCATGCTTTCATTCGATTATATAAGGCCTGAATCATTTGACAGTGCTGACGATATTGACCTTCTGTAGATTCGACATTGTCATAATTACAGGCTTGGACAAATTCTAATTTCAGGTACAATTTTTTCTGGATTTCGTATAATTCGTCATTTCTGCTCATTCGGCTTAAATCCAGATGAAAAGCGCAGTTTTTTTTACTATGCGCGTTGCTACGTCACCGGCGAGCGTTTGCTTCATGACATTCCTCATTAAGCTTTTGCATAATAGAATAATCGTAATTGCTTCCATATAGAATTGCAAGATGGGCAGCTACAATATCCAGAGACAGGCGGACCATGCCGACTTCTTGTAACCAATTCTGCGGAAGAACACTGACTTCAGCGAATCGATTGGGATATAATGGTGACTGATACCGTCGTTGGCTAACTTTTTTAATAGCTTCACGTATTGGTGTGCGGCTTAACCCAAACGATGCAGCTAATTTAGCTTCGGGGATTTTTCTCCGGGTTTTAAGCTCTTGATAATATTAAATTCTTAAGATGTTCATATACTTGTTCGCTTCTGGCAATTCCAGTATCCATAGTTATCCTCCCGATTTTTATAATGGTACACTAAATTGTGGTTTTGAGTACAATTGCTAATTTGATCACGAATGGTATGTTATATTTCTATCATAACACACTCTTTCAAAAAAGACAATCGACTATTCGGTAAAATGGTATACTAAAATGAATAATAGTATTGACTAATATAAAATAGTGTGCTATATTTTGACTATAGACACAAGTATATCAATGAATACAATTAAAAAAAGTGCAAAATGCACAAAACCAGTATTTTGTTTTTAGTGGTATTTCTTGGAGCAGTAACTATACTATTTCAATTTAGGGAGGTTCACTTATGAGAAAGGTAGTTTCAGTAGCATTATCATGTGCAATGGTTTTAAGCTTAGCGGCTTGTTCTTCAGGAGGAGCGATAACAGCAGGCAATACGGCGGAATCTTCAGCACCGGTTGCCGACAGCACACAGGCGGCAGCACCGGCAGGAAACGGAGACATTTTAAGCTTTGGCACTGGTTCTGTAGGTGGAACGGATAATGTCGTTCTTGAGGCATTATCATCCGTGGTAAATTCCAATACAGATTTAAGAACATCTACTGTTACAACTTCAGGCGGTGCGGAGATTATCAGCTTGATTGATAGTGGAGATCTGCAGGCGGGTTATTCAGGAACGATCGATTTGGTAAATGCTAAGAATGGTGCAGAGCCATTTTCAGTAGCAATTCCGGAAGAAGATATGTTACAGGGATTTGGTTTTGTTACCTGGGCGTTGCCGATTGTTGTACTCGATAAGTCTGATATCAAAACATATGAAGATCTTGAGGGCAAGCACATTGGATTTCCACCGGCAGCAAGCAGTTCGACAATGGTACTCAACCTTGTATTAGATGCATATGGAATTAAGGATAAAGTTAAAGTGGATTACTTTACATGGAGTGAAGGCTATACAGCTCTGAAAGATGGCCGAATTGATGCATTTGTTGGATCATATGCGAATGGAAGCCCGATTAGCGGTATCGTTGAAACAGAAGCAACGAATCCAATCCGTATTCTGAATATGTCTTCGGAAGTTGAGAAAAAAGTAAAAGGCATGAATTCTGGTATTGGAAGCGCAATCTTGACAAGTGAGGAATGCGCAACTATTCCGGCAGGTGAAACATATTTAGCAGCAGCTAATAGCGGTGTGGTTATCTTTAAAGCAGATGTGAGCGAGGATGATGTATATAAATATACAAAGTGTGCAATCGATCATGTTGAAGATTTAAAGAAAATCTCTGCTTATTTTGATAAATTTAATGATGTTGCAATGAAGGCCTGTACGGAGGATATTCCGTTCCATCCAGGCGCAGCGAAAGCTTTAAAAGAAGCAAACATGTGGAGTGATAATTTCAGAGTATACGGAGAATAATTTAGAGACTTAAATTTGGAGGCAGTCAAAATGTCGGAAGTGAATGAAGCGACAATGATTGAAAAAACGAAAACAGAAATATGGATTGATAAAGCGGTTATCGTGATTGCGATTATTATGAGCTGTTATCAACTACTGGCGGCAAATTTCACCATGCTGTCTGCAGAGCAGCATATCAACTTACATATTGCGTTTTCTCTTGCAATCATTTTTTTACAGGCTATTAAGTTAACACAAACAAAAGATAAAGCGCGCAGTGCTTTTATGATTATCCTTCTTGTGGCAAGTGTAGCGGCTGCTACCTACATCCACTTTAATACAACAAGATTTCAGATGAGCATTGGCAGACAGCCGTTTGATAAAGTGTTCTCTGGAGCAGTATTCTTAGTTGTCATTTTGATTGCCACTAAGATGACATGGGGTTGGGTAATCCCGGTTATTTCCATAATCGCGTTGGCATATGGATATTTTGGAAAATACGTTCTATGATTCTACCGTACAATCCCTCTTTCATATGTTTTCTACGAAGGGGGCGATAACGACGAAAGAACACAGCTATCAAAAGGACGTTCACAATGCTGTTCTTCACCATAACCTGATTATCGTTGAAAACCTTTCTCCCGTTTTATCACCACAGGAACGCGAGAAACAGAAACAGGAAATCACAAAAAGCCTTTACGAAGTTTTCAAAAAGTATTCTGATAACCACAAAAGTAATCGTTCTTGACTTCGTGGGCTACCGTTCATGATTCTTTCGGTTAGTAGCCCGTTTCCTTATCGTAATAGGAAAGGGTGCTGAAAATATGTATGCCATCTACACAAGACAATCTGTTTTTAAGGAGGATAGTATTTCCGTCGAAAGCCAAGTGGAATACTGTCTCCACGAAACAAGGGGCGATGCTTATAAGACATACCCAGACAAAGGTTATTCAGGTAAGAATATTGACCGACCGCATTTTCAGGAAATGCTTCAAGACATTCGCAATGGATTGATTGAAACCGTTGTTGTCTATAAGCTCGACCGCATTTCCCGCTCCATTCTGGACTTTGCCAATCTCATGGAACTGTTCCAACAGTACAATGTAAATTTTATTTCCACTACTGAGAAGTTCGACACTTCCACACCAATGGGAAGGGCTATGCTAAACATCTGCATTGTATTTGCACAGTTGGAGCGGGAAACCACTCAGCAGAGAGTTACAGACGCTTACTATTCCCGCTGTCAAAAGGGCTTTTATATGGGTGGGCGTATCCCGTATGGCTTCAAGAAAGTACCTGCTGTCATTCATGGGGTTAAATCCTCCAGGTACGAAATCCTCCCCGAAGAAGCCGAGCAAATCCGCTTAATGTATGAGTTGTATGCAAAACCGCAAACATCTTATGGCGACATTGCCAGATACTTTTCTGAACACGGTATTTTTAAAAACGGGAAAGAGTGGTGCAGGACAAGGCTTGCAGACCATCTCAGAAATCCAATTTATGTAAAGGCAGATGAGGAGGTGTATGACTTTTACAAGAGGCAGGGAGTTGAAATCGTGAACGACAGAGCCGATTTTGTTGGTACAAATGGCTGTTATCTTTTTAGGGGACAGACTGGAAAAACATGCAAGTCGGATAATATGGAAGGTAATATTCTTGTTATTGCCCCGCATCAGGGTTTTATCAATTCGGATTTATGGCTGAAATGCAGAACAAAGTGTCTGAACAATGTGTCAATTCAGACAGGCAGAAAGGCTGTTCATAATTGGCTTGCTGGAAAAATCAAGTGTGGTAACTGTGGCTATGCTCTTTCACGGAAGATATTTAAGAACCAGAAAGCCTATTATCTCTGTTCTAACCGTTTAAATTTACAAGGCTGTGAAGGATGTGGAACTATCCGTGCCACTGAGTTTGAAAACCTAATTCTTCAGGAAATGTGCGACAAGCTGAAAGCGTTTCAGTCTCTGAACAGCAGTTCTGACAATGCCAAAATAAACCCGCAAAAAAAGGCAATTGAAATCGCACTTTCAAAAGTGGAAGAAGAAATTTCCGTGTTAATGGGTAAGCTCGTAACCGCCAATGAGGTTCTAACTGCCTACATAAACAAACGGGTTTTGGAACTGGACGGGCAGAAACGGGAGCTTCTCAAACAGCTTGCTAAGTGCCAGACAGCCGAACAAAACGTTGGCACCAACGATATTCAAAACTATTTAAGCAAATGGGAAAATCTTACGTTGGACGACAAACGGATGGTTGTGGATATGCTGATTCAGGTTGTCCATGCTACAGAAAAACACGTTGAAATCAAATGGAAATTCTGATTTCCTGACTAACAAGGGCGAATGCTCTTCTCCTAGCTTACTTTGTTGAACCGCCTCGGTTTGATAAGCACTGAAAGCGCCCTGTGCCACCAAGGTTGATTGATAGCTGCCCTGGAACCGTTTGATCGCAGCAATGCTAAGCAGGTAATCATAATTTTGCATTCTTGCGGCCAGGGAAGCTTTGGCATTCTGAACGAACAAATTGCCGGCAACGCACACGCTTCCACAGGATACAATATGGTTCATGATTCTTTGTACTGCTTGTTTTTGCAAGTAGGTGTCGGCGTCTACTGTGATAAAATGCGGGGTGTGAATCATTGCTAGGCCATAATTCAGTGCATGAGCTTTTCCTGGCTGGTCACAGTAAACATATTCGATGGAGCAGTTTGTAAGAGCAGCCGTCTGCATGTTCATGATTTGCTGTTTGGTATGATCATTGGATCCATTATCAACAACAATCAGCCGAATACGTCCGGCGTACTGCTGGTTTAAAATCGCTTGAATAGAACGGGCAATATTTTTTTCTTCGTTATGCGCACACATAAGAATCGTTGTGTCTTCCGCAATATCGGGATATCTTTTTAATTTCCAGTGCAATAGATTGGAAAAAAATCATGGCACTCATCAAAAAATCCAGGCAGCAGGGCAATTCCGATGATTACCCACCAAACATAAACACTGGGGAAAATATAAGAAACCTCCTGCGCCCAGCCGATTGCAAAGAATAGAGAAACGGCCAGCCACAGTCCGCCGAAACAAATCGACAGAATAAACTTGAATTTCAAATGATCACCTCTTTCCCTCCAATATATGCCGCTACAGGGAAAGGGGTGTTTTCTTGAACACGGCTCGTCCGTTGCACCGCAGCCCGGTATGGTCCAAGCCAAAGCTTGGGCCATACTATGCGTTTTTTCTGTTGCCTTCCTTTAGAATGATATATTTCTGCTGCTTTCCCTTGTTTTTTACGGATCGGGGTGCTATGATTAAGAGCAACAAGCGACAAGGGAGAATCCATTTTATGCGTACAATCATCTGGTTTATCTATTTTTGGGGCTATCTGCTCGCAGTCCTGCCAAAAACGCACCGCATGAAAAAGCTCACGCAGGCCGGTAAAATCGAGGAGCGGGATGCAATCGTGACAGAAGCGGTTCAAAAATGGTCCCGCCGGCTTTTAAAACTCGCCGGTGTGAAGGTAACTGTTCAGGGGTTGGAAAACATCCCAGAGGGCGCGGTGGTTTTCGTCAGCAATCATCAAGGCCTGTTTGATATTCCCACACTGCTCGGTTATCTGGATCGGCCGCATGGCCTAATTGCCAAAAAAGAAGCGGAGAAAATCCCTATGATCCGCACATGGATGCGTTATCTCGGCTGTATTTTTCTGGACCGTGAAAATGCGCGCAGCGCAATGAACTCCCTGCGGGAGGGCACGGAATTGCTGAAAAAAGGCTATTCGATCACAATCTTTCCAGAGGGCACGCGAAGCCGCAGTGATCAGATGGGGGATTTTAAAAGCGGAGCCTTTAAAATGGCGGAAAAAGCAAAGGCGCCGCTCATCCCTGTGCGCATCAGCGGCACTTATAAGGTGATGGAGGCCAATCATATGTGGATCAAACCCGCAAACGTGACGCTCACAGTATTGCCGCCGATCCCCACTGCCGGACTATCCCGCGAGGAGCTGAAAGAGCTCGGCTCCGCGATCCGGGAAAAAATCGCATCAGCCGGCTAAAAGCCTCCTTTTTACACAGAAAATCGCCCATGGAACAAGCTTGTTCCATGGGCGATTTTCTGTACACGGCTTAGCCAAAAATCTTGGCAACGATGGACTGCATCCATTCGCCAAACGCCTTGGCAATTGGATCGGAAATCCCGCTAAGCAGGCCTAAAACCACTTCCATAATTGCAATCATTCCAACACTTCCTTTCCCTTTCAAATTCATCATGCTTTGGTCAAAAATTTAGCATAAAAATATGAACTATATATGAACGGCACACTGCTGAAACAGTTTGCCGATTCACGACGCTTTTTCACGAATAAAAATATGCTTTACATGGGCATTTGCCGTGTCGCGCGGCTCAATTTCAAAGCGGTCCATCGCCTGGATAAGCTGCGACAGCTTCTGATAGCCATAATTGCGGCTGTCAAACGAGGGCTGCTTCTTTAAAAGGAGGTTGCCGACATCCCCTAAGAATGCCCAACCATTTTCATCCGCTAAATCATTGACTGAAACGATAATCATTTCGGATACTTCCTGCGGCAGCCTATTCCCCTTCTGCCGCACGGCGGCTGCCGGCATTCCAATTCCAGGCTCTTCGAGCGCCGGCTGGCTTCCCCTTGCTTTCATAGAACGCTGTTTTTTCTTTTTATCATCAGATAAAATCTCAAGATAAATAAACCGGTCGCAGGCTGAGATAAACGGTGTTGGCGTTTTTTGTTCGCCAATTCCAATCACCAGCTTGCCCGCTTCGCGCAGACGGGTAGCAAGCCTCGTAAAATCGCAGTCGCTCGATACCAAGCAAAAGCCATCCACACGGTTGGTATAGAGAATGTCCATCGCGTCGATAATCATAGCGGAATCCGTCGAATTCTTTCCTGTTGTATAACTATACTGCTGTATGGGGTCACGGCATTCTCCAGCAGCACCTTTTTCCAGCCAGAAAGCGTCGGCTGTGTCCAATCCCCATAGATTCGTTTAATTGTCGGCGTGCCATAACGTGCAATCTCCGCAAGCATTGCCTTCACATTTGCATAGGGTACATTATCTGCGTCGATGAGAACCGCCAGCCGCAGATCCGGCGATGATTCCTGCATAAACACGCTCCTTTCCTGTTTCTCTTTTCTTCAGTATACCGCGTTATGGGGTCGAAAACAAGCCAAATTTGCCGCATGAGCCAAACCCTCACACCATCCTGCTCTTTTCCAAACAAGAACACATGAAAAAGCTGAATGGACCAGATTCCTTGGCTCCTTTTCCCGAAAATAACGCCGTTTTTTATCAAGCGGGTAAGACGGCCCTATTCCTTCACCGCTCCATCCAGCTCTTTCTTCTCTGCTTGAATCGTTTTGATAGCAGCATAAAACGCCGCTGCAAGGGCTCCAGCAGTAGGAATCTCCCTTTCCCGATAAAAACCCGGGCGCAGGGATTCTGGCTGCGCAAAATCCACCAGCCCGTTTTTCCGCGTACACTTTCTCAAGTTTTCCATTGCTCTTTTTACGCAATCCAAATAGGGCTTATTTTCAGTTTTTTGATAGATATCCCACACAAACACGGTAAGAATCGCCCCGGCCTCCGTATCAGGCAAGGAGGTGGCGGGCAAACGTGGGAAGGCCCCATCCCTCCCACACAGAGCGCATAGACGATCCGCCAAGAGACAGCCGTGAACCGCCAATTTCACGCTGCGGGAATCCGAGCTGGGAAGGTATCGGGCCGTTTCCATCATTCCAAAAGCCAGTGCTGCACAGGCTTTGCTCCACCCAAATGATCCAATGGGAAGCCCGCTGCCTCGGTCAAACCCTTCCGCCGGCAGCCCCTTCACCGGGTGCATACCATCGAGCAGGTATTCATTGAGCTGACGCATGGCAAGATTCAGATAAAACGGTTCCCCATAGGCTGCCGCATAAGCGGCTAAAAATGGGCAAACATCTCCAATCGTCCTGGCAAAGCGCAGGTCAGGGGCATCCGGATTTGCCGGAATTGTATCCGATTCCCCCGCGAGCGATTGTAAAAGATGCGCTGTTTGTTCCATGGCCGGGCGGATATGCCCAAGCTCTATGCCCGGATACGAAAGCACCGCATAGGCAAGAAGGGCATCTTCCGTGTGATCCATGGGGATTTTCCATCTGCCGTCAGGCAGCAGGAGGGATTCCGCATAAGCCCGCCCAGCCGAAAACAAACCCGGAGCTTGGTCTTTCGCAAGCCCTGCCGCCAGTAAAAGCTTTGCCGCGCGCACACGCACAAGCCTTTGTGCATCCACACCGCTGCGCCGCATCGCAATGCGAAAGGTAAGCGTATCCTCTTCCGGAAAAGCCGGCATATGGCGCAGCATTGCCTCTGCTTTGCGCCCCACAGCATCGCGCCACTCTGCTTCATTCGCAAACGTGCCAATCCCTCTCCGGCCAAACCATCTGCGCAGAAGGGGCTGCAAGCATATGCATATTGCCATACAGCACAGAAGCAACAGGAGGAGCAAAAACACAATCCATCCGTTCTTCCACACACGTATCACCTCAAATTTTTCAACCGCTTCGCGGTTTCCTGCTCACTATATTCGGCATTTTGCCCAGGCCATTTTTTATTTTACAAAAAATAGCAGGCGGAGAGGGTTTCCTCCGCCTGCCTGATTGCTCAATCGCCGTGAAACGTATAGATAATCCATGCTTATGATCGTTTCTTTTTTACTCCCGGCCGCAGAATTGTGCGTTTTGGCGCAACCAAACTTCCGGGCGTCATTTATGATCGAAAAGCAGAAATCACAGTTTAAAAGAGAGGTCTTTCAAACTTATACTTCACTGTTTTTCCTCTTTTTCAGAAGAACCGCCGCGCCAATCGCAAGCATACTGCCACCGGCAAGCACGCCGAGTGCGATCACACCGCTGTCGCCAGTCTCCGGGATTTCAGCATTCTCTGCCATATTGGGATCCTCCGGCTGGGCAAGCCCCTGCTCCGCCGTAGGATTCACCTTTTCAACCGGAGCCTTGGTTGCCGGCGCCTCTGTTGGCGTTACGGTAACCTGAATGTCATCTGTCGTCTGCGCATCGTTGGCGGCATCCTTCACCTCTGCCTGAACCTTCGCGCCCCAAGTAAAGGTGACGCGCAGGCCACTGATGGAATAAGTGCCATCCGTTGTGCCATTGCCCTTCTTAAAGCCCTGCTCAATCATGGATTGCTCAAATGCTTTCAGCATGGCGGCATCCTTCATATCAATTTTGCAGGACATCGTCAGTGCCGACGGCGGCGTGGCCATCAATACGACAAAGCCCGTCTGCCACCAATGCTTTTGCATTTTCCTGGTGAAAAGCTCCCCGACATCCTTCTTAGAGAGGGTGAAGCCCATGTTCAGCATATCCTCATCAGAGGCGCAGTCGTAAAATTCTGTTTCGCGGTTGGTGGTTTTGTTATAAACACCGAGCTCGCCGCCTGTGGTGATGCCATACTGGCCCTTCCAAACCTGAATCAACCAATTTTTGCCCGCATAATCAAACTTAAAGCGGACGGTGTTGTAGAACATGCCGGTAAACGGCGCGGCTGCATCATACAGCTCGCAGAAGCCGAAATTGCGCTGCCAGGGATTGATCGGCGTGTAGAAAATTTTCTGTGCAACATCGAAATCAAAGCCGATCCCCAAAAGGCCGGCATTGTTCGCGCCGTAGAAAATCTCCTGCGCGGGGTCATAAAACAGCCCCATCGGAACTTCCGCGTTGCCCACATACATAACGATCTGGGAGATGCCTGTCTGCGGATCTTTCGATACGCCAAAGCCGCTCTTCTTCGCAGCTTTTTCACTGCCGTTGAGCGCCTGTGCCCCTTGCTCCAGCAAATCCTGCGCATTGACCAGCGCTTCCTCATACTGGCTTGCGGCAGGAGTCGCCTGCGGCGCCTGTGCCTGAGACTCATCTGCTGCCTGAGCCGGCACTGCAAACAGCGTTGCACACAGCAAGGTCAACGTCATCAGAGCGGCCATGAGTCTTGCAGCATTCTTGTGCTCTTTCATAGAATTGACTGCCTCCTATATTTTTCTGTTTTCCCTGTTTCACTCCGCGAAGCCATCGGCCGCGCAGGTGAAACATATCATCAAAGCCGCGCCGCAAAACTCTACCCCCCGGTAACCGCGGCGCTGCTTCTCTGCCAAAACAAAAAGCGATTTTCCAAATAATAGCTTGCCACAAATTTAAAGCTATGATACATGATTTTACGCACAAAGCTCCCCTTTGCAAAAATGGCGTTGCCGATGTGTGGCAGGAGGCACTTTGGGCCCACAGGCATTTTTCAATGCTTTAAACAAAATGTGTAAAGCTATTATATCAGAAAAAAAAAGGGTTTCAGACAATAGTTCACAGGCACAGAATTCACTTTTTATCTATCATTTATCCACAAAATATTAATTCTGTTTTACACGTTCCATATAAAAACAACAAAAAAGGCCTTTTTCCCGCTTATAGGGTCAAACTGTTTTTCATCAGTGGTTTTCTTTTCCACACACCAATGCTATAATACCAATAGATTTTTATTGTCCCCTCAATGGAATGGAAAGGGATGGGATGGATATGGAACAAAAGCTCTATGATAAGCTCGCGCGCAGCCCGGTCATCGCCGCGGTGAAGGATACCAACGCGCTGGAGGCAGCGCTTGCAAGCCCGAGTGAAATCATCTTCCTGCTGTGCGGCAATATATTCAATTTGCAGGAAATCGTTGAGCGCGCCAACCGCTGTGGGAAGGATATTTATGTCCACGTGGATTTGATCGAGGGCTTTTCCCGCGATGCGGTTTCGCTGCGCTATATTGCGGAAAAAGTGCATCCTACCGGCATCATCTCCACCAAAAGCAGCCAGATCAAAATCGCTAAGGAGCTCGGCCTTTCTGCGATCCAGAGGCTATTCATCATCGATTCCCTTTCCATGCGTACCGCTGCGAAAACAACCGGGCTGCTCTCCCCCGAGGCGTTGGAAATCATGCCCGGCATCATGCCAAAAATCCTGCGTGAGCTCAGCAGCGAGCTGGAAACGCCTTTGATTGCGGGCGGGCTAATTACGCAAAAGGAAGACGTTATCAGCGCCCTGAACGCGGGCGCACTCGGCGTTTCCACCACGAACCCCAACGTGTGGACGCTCTGAAAGGAAACCGATTCATATGAATCCAATGATTGAAACCTTCGGCGCGCTTGTGGGCAAGGCAGCAGCAAAAAGCCCCGATCGTGCCCGCCGGCTCCTGGAGGCTGCGTTTTATGCCTCCAACTTCCAGGCCAAACATTTCCCCTCTCGTAAATTGACGACGGCCCGCGCTTTTATCTCCCCAGTATGCATGGATGCAGTGCTCCATCCGCTGGCGCACCCGGAGCGCTCGGCAATTGTCAATCTTTTTTTGCCCTGTGAAATCCTCCATGCCATGCGCATCGAGCCACAAATTGCGGAAGGGCTCTCCTGCTACTTCTCCGGCGCGGGCAGCGAGCAATATTTTATCGAATACGCCCGGCAGAAGGGCGTGCCGGATACGCTCTGCTCCTACCACAAAATCCTAACCGGGATCGCGCTTTCAGGCGTGTTGCCAAAGCCACGCCTGATTGCCAACACCACCTTGGCGTGTGATGCAAACACCAACACCTTCCGCCGAATCGCAGCTCACTACGGCGTGCCCCACTTCACCGTAGACACTCCCTGTGCAGACGATGCAGATGCGGTGCAATATGTGGCGGATCAGCTGCGGGAGCTCGCCCGCTTCACTGAGGAAGCCATGCACGAGCGTTTCAGCGAGGATGCCCTTCGGGCCGTGCTCGCTTGCGAGCAGCGCTCTATGCAGGCCTGCCGGAGCTACTACGACCTGCTGGCCGACCGGTATCTGCCCAATGAGATGACTTCCGAAATGTATACGCTCTTTGCAACGCACATCCTGCTGGGTAAGCCTGAGATTGAACAGTATTTTGAGCAGCTGTGTGAGGACGCAAAAAACGCGCCGGTCTTCCAAGGCGGCAACCGCATCCTCTGGGTGCATTCCCTGCCATACTGGCAAAACTCCCTGCGCACGATCCTCAATTTCAGTGAAGAAAACCAGCTTTTGTGCTCTGATATGAGCTTTGATGCGCTTTTTGAGCCGGATCCGGAGCACCCTTATGAATCCATGGCACGCCGCCTTCTGGGCAACACCTTCAACGGCCCGATGAGCCGCCGTGCGGACAAAATTGCTGAAATGGCCCTAAAGCTGCACGCTAACGGCGTGGTTTTCTTCTGCCATTGGGGCTGTAAAAACACCATCGGCGGCGCTGGGCTCGTGAGGGACAGACTGGAACAGGAGGGCATCCCCATGCTTACCCTCGATGGGGATGGCTGCGACCGCCGCAACATCAACGATGGCCAAATGCGCACCCGATTGGAGGCTTTCCTGGAGCTATTGGAGGAGAGGAGACGCGCGCGATGATCCACTATATCTGCAAATACACGCCCATTGAGCTCTTTGCAGGCTTTGGAGCGGAGTGCATCCGGCGGGAGCCTTTGGTGAGCGGCTTTGAGTTGGCCGACGGCGCTTCCCATCAAAATCTCTGCGCCTTTAGCCGTGCACTGCTGGAGGACTGCCTGCAAAACGGCACGGGGGAACTAATCCTTGTTAATTGCTGTGATTCGATCCGCCGTGTGTATGATATTTTACAAGAAAAAGGAGATTCCCCTTTTCTTTATTTGCTCGATCTTCCGCGCTGCGATACCGCCTGTGCACGCAAACGGTTTGCGCTGGAGCTGAAGCGGCTGGCGAACGCCTATGCCGCATACAGTGGGCGCGCCTTCTCCGCCGCACGGTTTCAGGCAGCCTTCGCCCCTCTGCCCGCCCCGCCCGCACGGCCCTATCTCAGCCTGCTCGGAGCACGTGCCTCGCAAGCCTTGCTGGAGGCATTGCAGAACTGCGTCTCCCTACCTGTGCAAAACGACACCTGCACGGGCAAACGCAGCGTTTCTCTCCCGGCCGATTGGATGCCGGACAACCTATGGGAGGCATATGCCTCCGCCCTTTTGGGCCAAACGCCCTGCATGCGCATGACAGATCCTACCGGACGCAGGCGCCTCACGGAAAGCCCCCGCCTGCGCGGCGTGATTTACCACACGGTAAAATTCTGTGATTATTATGACTATGAATACAGCCGCCTGAAGCAAGGCCAAATCCCGATGACCAAAATAGAAACCGACTATACCCCGCCGGCACCAGGCCAGTTGACAACGCGCATCGAAGCATTTCTAGAAACGCTGCCAAACACAAGCCTTCAAAAAAGGAAAGGAGAAGCGGCCAATATGAATCAAAACGCGATTTTTGCCGGCATCGACAGCGGCTCCACCTCAACAAACGCCGTGCTGCTTAACGCCGACAAGCATATCATCGCCTATTCCGTTATTCCAACCGGCGCACGTGCCGGGGAGAGCGCGCAGAAAGCGCTCGCGGTCGCTCTCCAACAGGCCGGCAGAAGAAAAGAGGAGATCGCCTGCACCGTTGCAACCGGCTATGGCCGCTCCCACATTGGGGCCGGCGGGCAGGGCGTGACGGAGATTACCTGCCACGCAAAAGGCGCCTTTTTCCTCAATCCGCAGGTACGCACCGTGATTGATATCGGCGGGCAGGATAGCAAGGTAATCCGCCTCGACGAAACGGGGCGCGTGACAGATTTCGTGATGAACGATAAGTGTGCGGCTGGGACGGGGCGCTTCCTCGACATGATGGCGCGCACGCTGGAGTTGGATGTATCCCGCATGGGCGAAATGGATCGCGGGTGGAAGGAAACAGTTACGATCTCCAGCATGTGCACCGTTTTTGCAGAATCAGAGGTGGTCTCCCTGATCGCGCAAAATAAGCGCACGGCGGATATTGTGCACGGGCTCCATCAATCCGTCGCCACTAAGATCAGCGCGCTGCTCGCGCGGACAAAGGCGACGGGCTCTTATATGATGACCGGGGGCGTGGCAAAAAACGAAGGCGTGCGCCGGGCGATTGAAGAAAAAATCGGCGAACCGCTTATTCTGCCGGAAGAGCCGCAGATTTGTGGGGCACTGGGCGCGGCGCTGATTGCCTGGGAAGGATAGAAAAATATCTGGACTTACCCGCCCGCATACGAAGAAACCGCCTTATGCTTGCAATCAGCATAAGGCGGTTTCTGATAATATAAATCACATTTTTTACAATCCGCTCAATAAACCTCCAGCTTGCGCAGGGTTGGAAATGTTCTGCATTCGTCGATCGTGATCTTAATGCGCTGAGCCGTTGTCTTTTTCAGCAGGCAGATGCGTTTATGGCCGACCACCGTCGCCGCATATACCTTTTTCCACTTGCCATGTTTTTCTATAGAAACGGTGAATCGCTCAATATGCTGCCCGCAGGGCAGATATTCTCCCAGCACAACCTTGGAAAAAGTCACGGGCCTGCCGAGATCCACGATCATCTCCGCCTGTTCTGCATCGTCAACCGCGCGCCAGTATTCATCCTTATCCGTGCTCAGGGCCTTCTGCGCGGCGTGCGCCTCATCCGCTTCAGAAGAGGCCGAGGCCTTTGCATTCGCAGCAAGATTCTCACGGAAGGCGCTGCGCAGCGCATCGCCTATTTCCCGCAGCCGTTTCACATCCGGGTCTGCAAAGCGGCCGCGTTGATCCGGCGGGATATTGAGCAGAAGGGTCGCGTTCGCTCCCACGGAGTTGTAATAAATCTTCAACAGTTTTTTCAGGGAACGCACCTTCCGATCCTGGTTTTTATGATAAAACCAGCCCGGACGAATCGAGGTATCCACTTCTGCAGGGAACCAAATGAGCTTCTTTGCGCCAGCGATTGCCTCACGGCTGCCGAGGTCACTGTCCGTAGAGTCTTTTTTTGCAAAATTCGAGTCGTCCTCCTGCTGGGAATCCGCCGCGATGCGTTCCACGTCCATCAGCGTGGAGGGCACAACGCTCCATTCGGATTCGCGGCACTTACCCGCTTCATTGCCGCACCAGCGTACATCAGGCCCGCACACGCTAATGACCGCCTCAGGCTGCAACTCGCGGATGAGCGCGTAATAGCGCTCCCAGTCATACACCTGCTTTTTGCCGTTCGGCCCCTCGCCGCACGCGCCGTCGAACCACACGCAGAACAGCTCACCGTAGTTCGTCAGCAGTTCACGTAGCTGGTTGCAGTAATAATCGTCATAGGCTTTGCCAGTGCCATAAGCCTTCTCATGCCTATCCCAAGGGGATAGGTAAACGCCGAATTTGATCCCGCCGCGCCTGCACGCATCGGATACTTCGCGCACCACGTCGCCCTTCCCGCCGCGCCACGGGCTGTTTTTCACGCAGTGATCGGTGAATTCGCTCGGCCAGAGGCAAAAGCCGTCGTGATGCTTTGCCGTGAGCAGCAGGCCGGTCATCCCGGCGGATTTGATTGCCGCGACCCATTGATCCGCGTCAAAATCCGTGGGATTGAAGAGCTTGGGATCCTCTGAGCCCACGCCCCACTCGTGCCCATTTTTCCCGCTGAAGGTGTTAATGCCAAAGTGCGCAAAGGCATAAAATTCCATCTCCTGCCACTTCAGCTGCCGATCAGACGGTACGACCGCTGCGGCGCGCTTGATGAGATCCTCATTTGCCATGTTATGTTGTAGCTCCTCTCGAGAGTTTATTGGTTGCAATGATATCCACGCCCGTGCCCAAAATATTTGGGATCACAACGTCGCCAATTTCCACCGGCGCGTCGATCCGTGCTTCGTTGATGGCCGCCATGCAGTCGAACAGCTTCTCTTTCGGGAGAGGGGCGGCGCTTTTGACGCTGACAAGCGGATATGCCCCGCCGTTTACGCGCACTGTCGTTGTCAGGCTGCGCACGGGGGCGATACATTCCGTTTTCGCGTAAGCTTCACCGCGCTTGCAGGCATTCCCGCTCACGCCGGTGACCTCCCCCGCCTCGATCTGCGCGGAAAGCGCGCACCCGATTGGGCAGGCGACGCAGGTCAAAGTTTTCACCATAAGGGATCCTTCCTTTCACATAACCTCCGCAAATCCGAATTATCATACCATATTGCTCTGCCCGGTTCAACACTCAATTTGGATAAGGACTTCGCTTCTCTCACGCAGGGAGCTTAGCACATCGCTGCGAATCGTCACATGCTCCATCTCGCCCGGCGTAAGCTGGCTCTTCTTGCGGGTATAGAGCGCCTGGCCATCACAGGTGACACGGATTGTCGCATCGCGATAAACGTCGCCGACGCGGAAATAGAGCTTTACATCTCGCCCCGCGTTAAGGTTGACCTTCTGTGGCACAACATACCGCACGCCGTTGATGCCCCTTGTGCGAACGTAGGCGGTGTTATAATCCTTCTGGTTGAGAATGTACCGGGCCGCACCCTCGCCAGCCGTCTGGCTCTCCTTCGTCACATAATCCACCAGGTCGTGCACCTGCAACACATTCCCGCAGGCAAACACACCCTCCCGGCTGGTTTCGCGCGATTCATCCACCACCGGCCCGCGTGTAATCTTATCCATCTTAATTCCCACGTTGCGGGACAATTCATTTTCCTGGAATCAGGCCTACAGATAAAAGCAGCGTGTCGCATGGGATGAATTCCTCCGTGCCCGGCACCGGGCGGCGGTTTTGATCGACCTTTGCCACCGTTACGCCCTCCACGCGCTCCTGCCCGTGCACCTTGACTACCGTGCAGGAAAGGCGCAGTGGGATATCAAAATCCTCCAGGCACTGCACAATATTGCGCTTCAGCCCGCTCGAATAGGGCTGCAATTCGCACACCATTTTTACATGCGCGCCCTCCAGCGTCATGCGCCGCGCCATAATCAGGCCGATATCGCCAGAGCCTAAAATAACCACTTCGTGCCCTGGGAGGTGGCCGTCGATGTTGACATAGCGCTGCGCTGTGCCGGCCGTCATCACACCGGCCGGGCGCGTGCCCGCGATATTCAGCGCACCGCGCGGCCTCTCCCGGCAGCCCATGGCGAGGATCACCGCCGTCGCGTCGACCTCAATGAGCCCCTCACTCCGGCTGATGGCCGTGACCACATTGTTGGTGGAGAGATCGATCACCATGGTGTCGGTCAGCACATCAATTTCGCTTTGCTCCACCTCATCGATAAACCGCTGGGCGTATTCCGGCCCGGACAGCTCCTCCTTAAAATAATGCAGGCCGAAGCCCGTGTGGATGCACTGCTCCAGAATACCGCCTAGACGCTCGGCGCGCTCAAAAATAACGATGCGCTCCACGCCGCATTCCCTTGCGCGCAGAGCCGCCGCCATGCCGGCGGGACCTCCGCCGATCACTGCAAGATCATATTGCAACATATGTAGGGTTCATCCTTTCCCAATCGCGGCTAAGCCGGTTACTTTGTTTTTTCATATAGGATATTCGACTTGCCGCCGAACTTGGTCACTTCTTCCTCCGGGATGCCCAGCTCGCGCGAAAGGATTTCCAGCACCTTCGCGCCGCAGAAGCCTCCCTGGCAGCGGCCCATGCCCGCACGGGTGCGCCGCTTGACGCCATCCACATCGCGCGCGCCGGCGGGCGCGCGGATCGCATCGCGGATTTCACCCTCTGTAACGGTTTCACAACGGCAAATGATATGCCCATAGGCTGGGTCCTTTGCAATAAGCTCCCTTTGCTGCGTGCGGGTGAGCTGATGAAACCGGACGGGACCCTTGCGCACTGGCGAAAAGGATTGGCTCTCCGTAAGCAAAAGCCCCTGCTCCCGCAGGAGCTCCACAACATATTCCGCCGTGGCGGGAGAGGCTGTCAACCCCGGCGATTCAATACCCGCCACATGGATGAAGCGGGCATTCGCCTCGCTTGGGCCGATGATAAAATCACCCCGGTCGCCGTGCGCACGCAGGCCCGCAAATGAAGTAATTACATCGCCCATCGTCATCGTAGGGATTGAATAGCGCACATATTCCTGCACATCCTGGAGCCCCTTTGATGTGGTGGATGCATCAAATTTATCCTCTACATCCACAGCGTTCGGCCCTGTGAGCAAATTTCCATCCACTGTGGGGGAAACCAGCACGCCCTTGCCCATCTTGGTGGGGCATTGGAAAATCACATGCGACACAAGCGTGCCCATATTCTTATCGAGCACCAGATACTCACCGCGCCGCGGCGTGATGCGGAAGGTGCGGTCCCCGATCATCTCGGCCACCTCGTCTGCATGCACGCCGGCGGCATTCACAATATAGCGGGCAAAAAGCGTATCATGCGGCGTTCCGATCGAAAACAGATCTTCCCGGAACACGATTCGCTCCGCTTCGCAGTTGCGGTAAAAATCGACGCCGTTTTCTACCGCATTCTCCACTGCTGCAATCGTCAGCTCATAAGGGCAGACGATTGCGGCGGTCGGCGCCCAAAGCGCCCCACGCGCCCGCTTGGATACGTTCGGCTCCATCTCATGCAGCCGCGCTTGGCTGATGATCTCCAGCTTCGGCACATGGTTATGCTGACCGCGCTCTAATAGCCCACGCAGCGTTTCCATTTCCTCCTCGCTAAAGGCGAGCACAAGGGACCCAATATTCTGAAAGGGAACGGACAAATCCGCGCATAGGGAGCCCATCATTTTGGCGCCGCGCACATTGAGCTTTGCCTTTAGAGTGCCCTCCTTTGCATCGTAGCCCGCATGAACAATGGCGCTGTTGGCCTTGGAGGTTTCCGTTGCTACATCGTTATTTTTCTCCAGCAAGGCAATTTTCAGGTCATATCGGCTCAGCTCCCGCGCAATCAACGCACCGGATACGCCTGCGCCGATCACGGCCACATCATATACCATACAGTTCGATTCCTCCTTGGAATATTATGATAAAATTAGCGGATAACATATGAAAATTTTATCTCTTTTGCATTGTAACATAGTGTTTTATTACGTGCAATGGTTTGTTTAAAAGATTGCATATGGTAAAATAGTTTCAAACGGATCGTTTGAAGCATTGGAAAAATGCCTGTCGGCGTGAAACGCCTCCTGCCGCGAAACGGCAACGTCATTTTTCGGAGAGGTTAGCCTATATGCGTTATGGTAAAATAGCTTCAAACGGGTCGCAAAGTTTCAAGCTTTGAAACTTGGAAGCATTGGATCTCCCTGCCCGGCATGCTATAATAAGCTTGAAGCAAAGTTGACAGCGTCAGAAAAATGCCTGCGCAGCAGCGCCTTTTTTTCGCAGAAGGTTAAACTTTATCTGTCCACTGCTGATTGCTACAGCAGAGAAAATCAAAAACGGAGGGCGCTTATGCTCCATTTAATCCTCGGCCGCTCCGGCAGCGGTAAAACACAATATATCCGCTCCCTGCTTCGCGATCTGGCAAAGCAGGGAGCACGCGATATGATCCTGCTCGTGCCGGAACAATTTTCCTTTGAGAGCGAACGTTCCATGCTGGAGCTGCTCGGCCCGCGAGATGCACAGCGGGTAGAGATTTTGAGTTTTTCACGCCTGGTGGACGCTGTGTTTCGTGTGTATGGCGGCGTGAGCGGCACTCATATTGACGACGGCGGCCGAATGCTCCTGATGAGCCTTGCGCTCGAAGCGGCGCAGGAGCATTTGGACATCTATTTCAAACACAGGGAAAGCCCCGCGCTCGCCGCCAAGCTTTTAGACCTCGTGGCGGAATGCCGCCAATGCGCTGTGACGCCGGCAGAGCTTCAGGCCGCAGCAGACAAGCTGCCAGACAGCGTCCTGCGGCGCAAATCGCGCGAGCTCGCCCTGATCCTCGATCTCTATGATACGCTGGTTGCCCGCTCTTTTATCGATGATCAGGATGACCTGACCCGCCTAAACGACACGCTGCTTGACCACCCGTTTTTCCACGGCCGCATTGTGGCAATTGATGCGTTTAAAAGCTTTACCGTGCAGGAACAGCGGATTCTCTCGCGCATCCTCGCGCAGGCACAGGAGGTGTATCTAACGCTCTGCACGGATACTTTGGCGGATACACAAAGCGGGATGGGGCTTTTCTCCCCTGTCCAGCGCACCGCGCGGCGTGTGATCAGCCTGGCTAAACAGCAGAATGTGCCGGTGGCTGCTCCAGTCATATTGGCCGAGCAACGCCGGTTCCGCTCAAAGGCGCTCGGTTATCTGGAGCAGACGGTGTTTCATCCGGAAGCAGGCCCGTTTCCCGATGAAACAGAGGATCTATTTCTATGTACGGCGCAGGACAAAGCCGCGCAGTGTGATTTTGTGGCGCGCACGGCAAAGCGCCTGATCCGGGAAGAAGGCCTTCGCTGCCGGGATATGGCGATTATCGCCCGTGATGCAGATGCTTACCGGGAGGAGATGACAGCTGCCCTGCGCCGCTATGGCGTGCCCGCGTTTGAGGATAGCCGCCAGCCGATTGATTCCCAGCCACTGATCGCCTTTGTCCGCGCAGGGATGGAGGCGGCGCAGAGCTTCGGCACAGAGCCTGTGCTGCGCTATCTGAAAACAGGGCTAACAGATTTTGCTCTAGAAGAAATTTCAGAGTTGGAAAATTATATGATCGAATGGAATATAAGCGGCTCCCGCCTGCTAAGCGCTTTTACCCAGCACCCCGAAGGCTATGGGAACGTTTTTCAGGAGCAGGACCGGCAAAAGCTCGCGTGCTTAAACGGCTTGCGCGAGCGCGCCACCCAACCGCTCGTTCACCTGCGGGATGCTTGCCAGGGAGTGGATGGCGCACAGATTGCCCATGCCGCATACGCTTTTTTGGAGGAAACAAACGCTGCAAAGCATCTGCGCGCCTTTGCCCAATCCCTCAGCAGTGCTGGAGAAGAAGCCCTTGCCCTGGAGCAGGGCCGGATTTGGGATCTGCTGATGGCGCTGCTCAGCCAGTGCGCTATTGCGCTGGAAGGGCACCCCATGCCTCTCTCACGTTTTGCACAGCTGTTTGACGCGGTGCTCTCCTCACAAGAAATCGGCACGATTCCGCAGGGGCTCGATGAAATTCCCCTTGGCAGCGCTGACCGAATGCGTGCATCCTCTCCGCGCATCGTTTTTCTATTGGGTGCAAACGAAGGGGAATTTCCACGTACCCCCGCCTCCAGCGGCGTTTTTTCGGATGCGGAGCGCCGCAGGCTCATCGAGCTTGGCCTGGAGATGACGGATCCATACGACCAGCAGGCCGTAGAGGAGCGTCTGCTCGCCTATCAATCGCTTTCCGCCGCGCGGGAGCGGCTCTATGTCTGCCATACGCGGTCGAATGGAGAAGGAGGCTCCCAAACCGGTTCCGTCATCGTGTCAGAGCTCAATCGGCTATTTCCACATTGTATCCGCTTCGATGCGGACGAAGAGGATGCGCTTGCCCGCGTGGAGGGAGAATCGCCCGCCTTTTTACTCACCGCCTCCCGATGGGGAAAGAGCGATCCGCTCTCCGCCGCGCTCAAGCGCTATTTTGCCTCTCGCCCGGATTATGCCGGCAGGCTTGCCGGGGTTGGCCGCGCCGCCTGCCATACGCCTGCGCGTTTTGAAAACCCCGAAAATTCCCGTAGGCTATTTGGCGATCAGCTTTATCTCTCCGCTTCCCGTGTGGAGGTATATCATAAATGCCGGTTTCAATATTTTGCCGCTACGGCCTCAATGCGCGGCCGCGCAAGATTGCAAAGCTCGACCCTTTGAGCAGCGGCACTGTGGTGCATGATGTGCTTGAGCGGCTGCTGCGGGAGCACTCGCCACGGGCGCTCCATGAGATGGGGCCGAAAAACGCGCGCGGAGGAAATCGAAGGCGCTTCTCCTCTCCTACCTGGGAGGAAAAAAATGGGCGGCGCGCAGGAGAAGCCCAAAAGCGGATTCATCCCTACCAGTTTGCAAGGCTTTCCGTGGTGCTGGAAGAGGTTGTCGGCCGGCTGTGCGCGGAATTTTTGCATAGCAGCTTCGAGCCCATTGACTTTGAACTGAGAATCGATAAAGACGGGCTTGTCGCTCCTTACTCGCTCCCCTTGCCGGATGGCGGCACACTGCAAATCAAAGGCTCCATCGACCGGGTAGACCGCATGGAGCGGGATGGAAAGGCTTACCTGCGTGTGGTCGATTATAAATCCGGCGGCAAGGAATTTTTGCTCTCCGACGTGCTCAATGGGCTCAATATGCAAATGCTGATCTATCTGATGTGCCTGTGGCAAAATGGTGCGCAGCGCTATGGCGAGGTTGTCCCCGCAGGCATCCTCTACATGCCGGTGAAAAAGCACGCCCGCCACGCTCGGGCGGAATGCGACACAGGCTGAAATTGACAAGGCACGCGCCAAAGCATGCCGCATGAGCGGGATGGTGCTTGACCACTCCCTGGTGATTGACGGCATGGAGGACGATGGTAAAGGCATCTTTATCCCCGTCCGCCGGGAAAAGGACGGCGCGTGAAAGGCACGCTCATCAACCTCACACAGCTCTCCCGCCTGCAAAAAAAGATGGACGGCATTTTACGGAAATGGGCGAAAGCCTACATCGGGGCGAAATTGGCGCTGTGCCAAGCTTTGGAGCAGGATACGACCGCGTGTGCGACTGGTGCGACTATAAAAGCGTGTGCGGATATGAGCCGGGCGCGCCTGTGCGGCCCATTGAAAAGCTAACGCACGCCCAGTCGCTCGAATGCCTGGAAAAGGAGGAAAACGCGCCATGGCTGAACGCGAATGGACGCCGGATCAAAAAATGCGATTGAGCGCGCGGCGGCATGCTGCTTGTCAGCGCGGCGGCAGGCTCCGGCAAAACGGCGGTGCTCGTCGAGCGCGTCGTCCAGCGCCTGCTCGATCCGATAACGGATGCGATGCTGATCGTCTGCTCGTCGTGACCTCACAAAGGCCGCGGCGGCTGAGATGCGCGAGCGCATTTCCGCCGCGCTTTCCGCACGGCTTGCCGCTAGGCCGGACGACGCGCGGCTATTGCGCCAGCAGATGCTGCTGCCCTGCGCCGCCATCTGCACGATCGACAGCTTCTGTAATGATCTCGTGCGCGAAAAATTTTCATCGGCTCGACCTTGCGCCGGATTATGAAAAATTCTTGATGCGGGGGAACTCACGCTCCTACGCAGCGAGGCGATGGACATCGCGATGGAAGAGTTTTATCAAAAAGGCGATCCCGCCTTTACGGAGCTTTTGGAGCTGGTGCGCAAGGGGCGAGACGACGCAGAATTGACGGAAACAGTAAGCCGCCTTTACGACTATACGCAGGCTTATCCTTTCCCGGAGGAATGGATCCAGCACGCCCGCGCGCTTTGTCGGGCGGATCTTCCAGAGCAGGAAAACCCTTGGATGGCGGAAATCCGTGCCTATCTCGCGCAAGCGCTCGCATTTGCCCAACACACGGCGCAAAGCGCGTGCGCCTTGTTGGAAACAGAGCCTGCCCTGTGTGAAAAATATGCCCCAGCCTTTGATAGCGACCTTAACGCCCTTACCCGCGTGCAAGCGGCCCTGACCGGCGGATGGGATGCGCTCTGCGACGCGTTAAATGCCATTTCATTTGTGCGCATGCCGAACGCGCCGCGGGAATATGCAAATTCCCCCATCAAGGCCGCTGCGAAGGAGAGCCGCGACCGCGTGAAGGATACGGTTAAAAAAATGCAGGAATCGCTCTGCGCCAATGCGGCGGAAAACGCGGAGGATATGGCCTATCTTGCCCCGCTGCTGAATCAGCTCTTTGATCTGACCCTGCGTTTTTCAGAGGAATTCACACGCCTCAAGCGGGGCAGGCATGCCGCCGATTTTTCCGACATTGAGCACATGGCGCTCTCCCTGCTCGTGGAACGAAAAGGCGGGACACTCTGCCGCTCCCCGCTCGCGCAGGAGCTTTCCGCCCGGTATGAGGAAATCCTTGTGGATGAATACCAGGATACCAACGAGGCGCAGGATCTGCTCTTTCGCATGCTGTCCCGCGAGGAAAGCAACCTCTTCCTAGTGGGGGATGTAAAGCAGAGCATCTACCGTTTCCGCCAGGCGATGCCGGAAATCTTTCTGCACCGGCGGAATAGGCTTCCGCCCTATGTGCGCGGAAATTATCCCGCCCGCATCACGCTCGGGTGCAATTTTCGCTCCCGCAAAGGCGTGACGGGGATGGTAAACTTCCTATTTCGCCAGCTCATGAGCAGGCAGCTCGGCGAGATGGAATATACGCAGGAGGAAGCGCTCGTACCCGCCGCCCCCTACCCTGAGCGCCAAGATCCGGATTGCGAAATCCACCTGCTCGATGCAGGCGATAAGGGCGACGATAGCGCCGCCGTGTATGAAGCGCGCTATATCGCCGCCCACATCAATCGCCTGCTGCGCGAAGGGCTGACCGTACAGGATGGCGGCAAGGCTCGCCCCGCTCGCCGAAAGGATTTCTGCATTCTGCTGCGCGGCGTAAAGGGCCGGGCGAATACCTATGTGCAGGAGCTTGCGCGCTGCGGCGTGCCCGCATGGGCGGAGCTTTCTGGCGGATTTTTTGATACTACAGAAATTCGCACAATGCTCTCTCTGCTGCGTATTCTAGATAACCCCTTGCAGGATGTGCCTGTGCTCGGCGTGCTCTTTTTCCCCTATCTATGGATTCACGCCGGACGAAGCGGCGGCCCTGCGGGAAACACAGCGGCACATGCCGCTCTACCGCTGCCTGACGCAGGCAGCAAAGCAGGGCAACCAAAATGCGCCGCCTTCCTTTCGCAGCTCTCCTTCCTGCGGCGGCTGAGCGCCACGCTGCCGGCTGAAGCGCTCCTGCGCCGTATCTATGAAGAAACCGGTTACCCTGCCCTTATCCAGGCGATGGATGGCGCGCAGCAGCGCGCAGCCAACCTCCAGCTGCTGCTCTCCTACGCCGCGAAATATGAAGCGGCAGGCCATCAGGGATTGACCGGCTTATCCGTTTCATTGATCGGCTGGAAGAGCAGCAGGCGCAGCTCTCCGCAGCCTCCGCCGTTTCTGAATCAGCAGACGTGGTGCGCGTGATGAGCATCCACAAGAGCAAGGGGCTTGAATTCCCTATCTGCATCCTGGCGAACTGCGCAGGCGCGTTCAACCCATCCGGCCGTAATCAGCGGCTGCTACTGCACGCAAAGCTCGGCGCAGGGCTGATGCGGCGAGACGAGGGCACGCTGCGGCTCTTTTCCACCCTGCCGCACACAGCCGTCCGCCTCGCCTCAGAGCGCAGCGAGCTCAGCGAAGAGCTGCGCGTTTTATATGTTGCCCTGACTCGCGCGCGGGAAAAGCTGCTGCTTGTGATGACCATCAAGAACCCGGCGCAAAAGCTATCCTCTCTCGCCGCCTCTCTTGGCGAGCAAGCGGCGGTTTCGCCCTTCGCCGTGCGCAGTGCAAAAAGCTATGCGGATTGGCTGCTCGCCGCAGCCCTGCGCCACCCGGACGCCGCAGCCCTGCGCGCTCTCATCCCAGAGCGGGAAATTCCCCTTCTGGAGGCTGATTTCCCACTGCGCACATCCGTTTGCCCCGCCCCGCCGGCAATAGAAGAAACCGCAGCGCTCCCCACACAGGAGCTGTCGCCCGACCTGGCTCTGGAGGAAGAAATCCGCCGCCGGATAACGTATGTTTACCCTTATGCCGCCCTATCCCGCAGCGTGGCAAAACGCGCCGCCTCCTCATTGGGGGAACGGGAGCTTTCCTTTTCTATGATCGGCGTATCCCGCCCCTCCTTTTTGGAGAAAGAGGGTCTTTCCCCTGCCGAACGCGGCACGGCGCTGCACAAATTCATGCAGTTCTCTGATTACGATCGGGCGCATGAAAACCCAGGTGCGGAGGTGGAGCGGCTTGTGCAGCATGGCTTCCTCTCCGAAGCAGAGGGCAAGGCTGTGGATCAAAAACGTGTTTCCGCATTCTTCCAGAGCGCACTTGCAAGGCGGATGCTGCAAAGCGAAACGCTGCTGCGGGAATATAAATTTACCTTTTTCCTCCCGGCGGGCGAATGCGACGAAGGGCTGCCGGCTGAAGTCGCCAACGAGCAGGTGCTTGTGCAGGGCATTGCGGACTGCGTTTTTGTGGAGAACGGGCGGCTTGTTATCGTCGATTACAAAACCGACCGGGTGAGCGATGAGGCGGCGCTTGCCGGGCGCTACCGGGCACAGCTCTCGGTTTACCGCAGGGCATTGGCGGAATGCATCGGCCTGCCCGTAGGGCAAACGCTTCTGTATTCCTTTCATTTGGGCAAGGAGATTGAATGCCGCTGACAGGCGCAAACGAAATATAAAAAACGCTCCGGACGCCCTGACATTCGGGCATTCGGAGCGAAAGCATTTTGCCATAGAACTGGATGGCGCTTATTTTTTTAATAATCTGGAACCGGTCCTCCAGCAACAGCCAATTCTGCGGAAAATCCCACCCCAGTTTCCAATAGCTGACGCCTCGCAGGCTCAGCTCCTTGAGCAAATCGAACTTTGCCTGGATGGATCTTGCATCTTCAAACCAGACGACATGCTGTTTTTGTGAGGCGTCGCGGTAATAGAAAAAGGGCGCCTGGGCCGTATAGTCATATTCGATAAAGGCATGATTTTCCCTGGCAAGGGAAATCGCGGTTTGAGGGCTGATCGCGCGCGCATAGGCTCCGCCTTTCACAAAGGGCAGCGTCCAATCATAGCCATAGAGGTTTTGGCCCATCATTATTTTATTGGCAGGTATTTCTGTTTTGGCGTATTCCAACACCTGACGCACCGGCCCAATAGGCGATACTGCCATAGGCGGCCCGGCACTATACCCCCACTCATAAGTCATAATCACCACAAATCCACAATTTCTCCGTGGGCTCGATAGTCATGCGCCGTATACCATTGGCCTGTTTGGGAAGCGCTGGTCTTGGGGGCCAGCGCAGTGGATATTAAAAGCCGCTCCGCATGGAGCCGTTGCGCCGCCTTTTTCAGAAAAGCGTTATAAGGCTCCCTGTCTTCCGGCCGCAGATACTCAAAGTCAAAATGAATATCCTGAAAGCCATATTCCCCTGCTGCCTCAATGATATGATCCAGCAAAACATCCTGGACGGACGTATCATTCAGGATCGCTTCGCCCACCGCATCGCTGAACTGCCCGTTTTCAAGATTGGTGACCGCCATCATCAGCACTGCCCCGCTGCCCGCTGACGCGCCTTGATCGGGGAAACATCAAACGTGGCGAGGCTTCCGTCAGGCCTCGCTTC
>ENA-OQAB01000281-OQAB01000281.1-human-gut-metagenome-genome-assembly--contig:-NODE-281-length-29415-cov-4.148218_pt1 | contig 29415 bp, 30 predicted proteins | sample MGYA00242490_ERZ504517 | MGnify/ENA primary metagenome ERZ504517 (study PRJEB26092, sample SAMD00036298) | human gut metagenome | host: Homo sapiens | study: EMG produced TPA metagenomics assembly of...
GTTCCGGTATACAAGACAGAGAATACATGCTATGCCATACATTCTTCCCGATTCTATTCAGCCTTTATCAGCCGCCATGACCAACTTTTTAACGACATCAAAAATATCGGCGATCCATTGTTTCATTTCTGAAGTCGTGCCGTCCCGATTATCGATCATGTTTTTGAAATCATGAAAAATGAGGTCATAGCCGATTTTCCGGCACTCCAGCAGATACTGGCTGTATGGAAGCTTTTCGCTGTTTGATAAGGAGTCTTCCTCCCGTTCTCCCATCAAAAGATCCCGATACAGCTGTTCATTCTTTTCATTCAGGAACTGACTCTTTTCATCCATTTGCAGCTTAGACTCACTCCAGCCCCAATCAGCTGCCAAATAAGAACACCGGGCCAATAAACGGTCTTTAGCCTCGCCCTTATCTTTCAGCATGTCCTGATAATCCTGCAGAATCTCGGGAATGCTTAAAGCCGCAAAGCGGCTGCAGACGGCATAACACTTGATAGCCATCGAAATATCCCCTTTCAAGTAAAAGGTGATTCCCATAGCATTGTAGCCCTTCATAGAGCCGTAGACATCCTCATCGTGCATAGACAAGGCATATAATTTCAAAGCCTCATCAAAATCTCCGGCACAGAGTTTTTCCGTAGCCTCCTCATATAACTTTAAATTTCTATCTGAACTTTCCATTAACGTCATCCTTTCATTACTTTATATATCTATAGTAATATCAGACATCTGCCGAACACGAAGACCGGGCAATGTCCCTTAGCCCCCTGTTTCACGCCGCTTCAGATGTCAAAACGTATTTATGAACACGAATCCATTTTTTATTTTAAAATACAATCGATAATTATATATTTCGCTGTAAAACAGAATTATCCTGCCAACTGAGAGGTCCTTCTCAGAAAGTTTTAATAAACGCCGCTATGGCGGAAGGCTTCGACGTATTTATCACGGCTTTCGGCCTCTTTGGAAAAATTCACAAAAAAAGCTTGCAATTATTTTACATTTGGTGTATTATAACAAATGTGCTCACGAGGTCAGCACACCAACAACAAACATGGACCATTAGCTCAGCTGGCAGAGCACCTGACTCTTAATCAGGGTGTCCAGGGTTCGATCCCCTGATGGTCCACCATAAGAAAAAGCTGATAGCCATCGCATTTGTGCGGTGGCTATTTTTTGTTTGACCCCCAAAAGTCAGGTGCTTTTGACCCCTTTTTGACCCCCTGAATAAAAATTCACCCTCACTGAATGGCCATTTAATACGCAAAACGACCCGAGTACTATCTCCTTATATTACAATAAATGTATAATAAAAGAATCCTGCCAAGCCAGTTACCTGACCTGACGGGATTTTTTATTTCACGGAATCATAAGTTCTACAGGGCTTCTACGGCGCGCTGTAGAACGTAAGGATTCAGTTGTAAAATACTATTTTATAACTGAATGAGATAGCAATAATTATAAAATTATAATTTACATGATTGAAGCCATTTTAGCTGTCAGCGTTTGCAAAAAAAAGCGGTGCAGGAAATTATATGGTCTATTTTACCGGAGAATGGCAGAGCATCCCGAATACTTTTCAAAAAATGATTATATCAAGCATGCTTATATCTTTACGCTAAAACTTGTTCGATATTTTTCCCACATTTTAACAACTAGCTCACTCTATCTTACACTATAACTAACTTGAAAATCATATTATATGCTTTTGGATGGGACATGTTACGACATGTCCCTTATTTTTTATCTTTTTCCATATTCAAAAAAGTGGTTGTTGCAGAAATCGCAACAACCACTCATCATGACGCTATGCCTTAGAAAACGCAGTAGAAAAGCGTTTTACACTACAAATTAGCGGATATTATTTCCGTTGGATATCTGATAAAATGATTTTTAATGCAAAAACATCCCTCTCTACTCAAAGGGTAGTGAGGGATGTTCGGCTTTCACAATCTTTATAGGTGATACGGTTCGTGCCGGGATATTTTAATAGCCCGATAAATTTGTTCGACCAAGATCAGGCGTATCATCTGATGGGTCAAGGTGATGCGTCCGAAGGAGATGCATTTGTCGGCTTTTCTTCGGACGATGTCACTGAGGCCGAAGGGGCCGCCGATGATGAAGGAGATTTCACTGCAGCCGTAAAGGGCCAGTTCTGAAAAGGATTCTGCCAGTTCTTCTGACGATACGAGCTTGCCGCCTACGTCGAGGGCCATGAGATGCGATCCTTCCCGGACGTGGCGCAGCATCTTTTCCCCTTCTTTGTCGAGGACCTGTGCCTTTTGGGCCGGCGATGGGTTGTCAGGCATCTTTTCTTCGGGCAGGACGGTCACGGTGACGTCGCCGTAAGGACGGAGGCGCTTCAAGAATTCATCGATGCCGGCCGTAAGGTACTTCTCCTTGATTTTTCCGATGGTAATGAGATGGTACTTCATCAGTTGCCGCTCACATCGTCGTCAGCCGAATCGGTCTGCGGACTTTCCTGGAGGACGATGGTGGCTTCGCGGTTCATGCCGTTCCGCGTGTAGTCGACGGTGACGGAATCGCCTACTTTATGCTTATCCATGACGCTCTGGAGGGATGCAAAGTCTTTCACGTCCGTGCCGTCCAACTTAACGATGACGTCACCGTGCTGGAGGCCGGCCTGATCGAGAGGACCACCGGGAACGACGCGGTATACATAGATGCCCTGGGCATTGAGCTGCATGCCGAAGCGAGCTGCCATCTGCTGGTCAAGGCCGTACAGGCCGAGATACGGGCGGACGACTTTGCCGTTGGTGATGAGGTCCTGTAAAATCGGACGGGCTGCGTTAATCGGGATAGCAAAGCCCAGGCCTTCGACGCCTTCCTGAGAAATCTTGGCACTGTTGATGCCGATGACCTTGCCGTCAGCATCAACTAAGGCACCGCCGGAGTTGCCGGGGTTAATGGCTGCGTCAGTCTGGATGAGCTTCATGCTCTGGCCTTCGGCACCGATGGTACGGTTGAGGGAACTGATAACACCGACCGTAACCGTACCCTGGAATTCAAGACCCAAGGGGTTGCCGATGGCAATGGCCGGTTCGCCGACCTGAAGGGAATCGCTGTCGCCAAATTCAGCAACCGGCAAGTTGTCCATGTTGATTTTTACGACGGCTAAGTCCGTTCTGGCATCGCGGCCGACGACGGTACCTTCCGTGCTCTGTCCGTCAGCCAGGGAGACGATGACCGTCTTAGCCGTACCGACGACGTGGTTATTGGTAACGATGTAACCGGCCTTATCGAAGATGACGCCGGAGCCGACGCCTTCACCGACGAGGACTTTACGGTTGAACATGTCGCGGTTATAAACCTTAGTCGTAATGCCGACGACAGCCGGGCTTACTTTCTTAGCCGCCTGAACGACAGCCGTATTGCGGGCATTCGAAATGGATTCCGACTTTTTCCGGTTCCTGAAGCTGATTCGTCGTCCCCTGGTAATTCCCGCTCGGTGAAAAAAAGGTATCGCGAAGCTTAAAGCCCCCAAAGACGCCGCCGGCGATGAGGATTACGGCGACGATGGCCGTAAGGATTCGTTTATGCTGCATACTTAGTCACTACTCCTTTCCTGAAAGCGGACGCTGCCGTCTTGGCAGGCCAGCCGCAATAAAATATCTTGACCCACGACGCGGCCGGACTGAGCGAGCACCGTGCGCATCGTATGGAGAGCCAGAGACGGGGTGTTATTCTTCTCACTGCGGTGAGCCAGAAGGACCCGCATGAGGCCTTTCGTCGGAAGGGATGCCAAAAAGGCCGCCGCCGTCTTGTTCGACAGGTGGCCCCAGCGCCCGAGTATCCGCTGCTGAAGGGCATAGGGATAAGGACCGTTTCGGACCATCTCTTCATCGTGATTGGATTCTAAGACCAGGATGTCGGCATAAGCCGCAGCCGCTGCCACATCGGGGCTGACGTAGCCCAAGTCCGTCGCCAGGGTGATCTTAGCATCGCCGTGGCGAAGGCTGTAACCGACGGGACGGGCCGCATCATGGGAGATGGCAAAAGGCGTCACCTCTATATCTTTCAAGGCCACGCGCCGCGTCAGGCGGACGAAGCGATGGTCAAAGCCGTCGGTCTTCCGTCCCATCGCCTGCCACGTTTCGGCCGTCGTGTAGATCGGCATATCAGTCCGCTTTAACAGCGTCGCCAATCCTCCCACGTGGTCTGAGTGTTCATGGGTAATAAAAACGGCATCGAGGTCGCCGAGAGCGCAGCCGTAACGCTTGAGACCTTTCTCAATACGGCGGCAGCTGATACCGGCATCGATGAGGATATTTGTCTTTCCGCAGCGAATATAAGCCGCATTGCCCTTGCTGCCGCTGGCCAACATACTGACCAGGCAGTCGCCGGACCTCGCTTCGCCGCCAAGATTGGGGATGGCATCCATTGACGGTTCCGGCACGGTTTTCTTTATCTCACAGCCGGCTTCCCGCCTTGCCTCCTGAATGGACAAGGCCATTTCCTGAAGCTGCCGTTCACATTCAGTCATTAAGTCCCTCCTTCCCATTATTCGAAAAAAAACCATCGTTCGGGAATAATTCCAAACGATGGTCTGTGTGGTGGGCCTAGGTGGACTCGAACCACCGACCTCACGCTTATCAGGCGTGCGCTCTAACCAGCTGAGCTATAGGCCCATGTATGGGATGACGTTTCCTTATCCCCGATTGTCAGTCATAAAGAAATGGTGGGCCTAGGTGGACTCGAACCACCGACCTCACGCTTATCAGGCGTGCGCTCTAACCAGCTGAGCTATAGGCCCATTTCCTAACGACTTGTTTAGTATACCACAGATACAGAACGTGTCAAGAAAATTATTCCAAATCCTTTACATTTATTTATACAGTTTCGTAAAACGCTCTTTTCCCTTTAGATAATCGGCCGTCTTCAGCGATACTGGGCCATGAGCTTTTCAAAGGCCGCAAAGGAACGCCGAATCATATCGGGATCGACGCAGTAGGAAATGCGGACGTAGCCCGGGCAGCCGAAGCTGTCAGCCGGCACGATGAGGAGGTTCAGTTTCTTGGCCTTATCGGAAAAGGCCTTAGCATCCGGTTCCGGCGATTTGACGAAGAGATAAAAGGCACCGCTGGGATAGACGCAGTCATAGCCCATTTCTTTTAAACCATTATATAATAACTTCCGGTTTTGGTCATAGACGTCGACGTCGCTGGTCTGGCCCATGCATTTCAAGATGACGTCCTGGAACAGATGGGGTGCGCAGACAAAGCCCATGAAGCGGCCGGCACCGCAGACTGCCGTATATACCTCTTTAGCAGCCGTGACGCAGTCGGGAACGAGGATGTAGCCAATGCGTTCACCGGGAAGGCTGAGAGATTTGCTGTACGAATAGCAGATGATCGTGTCGCGGTAAAACTTGGGCACATAGAGAATGGGAAGGCCGTCGTAAATGATTTCACGGTACGGTTCATCGGAAATGAGGTAAATCGGATGGCCGATTTCCCTCGATTTTCGTTCGAGAAGGGCGGCCAACTTTTCATACGTTTCAGCCGAATAGACGACGCCTGACGGATTGTTCGGCGAATTGATGATGACGGCCCGCGTCTTCGGCGTAATAGCCTGTTCCATGGCATCGAGAGAAATCTGGAAGTGCTCCGTATCGGGCGGCAGGATGACCGATTTGGCACCGGCATTCTGCACAAAAACCGTGTATTCCGGGAAGAAAGGAGCCACCAAGATGACTTCGTCAGAAGCGTCTTCGACGATGGCTTTGAGACTGATGACCAAAGAAGCCGCCGCCCCGCAGGTCATATAGAAATTATCGGCCCGTACATCGGCGCCGTAGGTCTTATTCATAAAGTCAGCCAAGCCCTGACGGACGGCACCGTCGCCGGCTGCCGCCGTATAACCGTGAATGGCTGCCGATTCGCGTTCGCGCAATATCTCTTCAATAGCCTTGCGGACACAGGCCGGAGCCGGAACGGTGGGATTGCCGATACTGAAGTCAAAGACATTTTCCTTGCCGACGACAGCTGCCTGTTCCTGACCGTAAGCAAAGAGGTCGCGGATGACCGAAGCCTGGGAACCGAGGGCGTACATTTCTTTCGATGCCATACTAACAACTCCTTTAACAATAAATATATTCTATTATATATCGCCCCTAAAAAGAAAACAATCTTGTGTTATAATAATGAAGACAAAAAAACGAAAGGAAGACCTTCATGAAAAAACTAAGCCCCTATGTCTATCTCTTTGCCATGGGCCATTTTTCCGTCGACTGGGCACAAGGCGCCATTCCGGCCCTACTGCCCTACTTCATTACGACCTGCAACCTCAGTTACCAGGACGGAGCGACCCTCATTTTCGCCAACATGCTCTTATCCTCCGTGTCGCAGCCGATCTTCGGATATTACTCCGATAAGATTTCAAAACCCTGGTTCGTTCCCTTAGGGCCCATCCTCTGCGGGATCTGCTTGACCCTCCTGGGCTTTACGCAGAATTACTGGCTCATCTTTCTCTTCTCTATGTTCAGTGGTTTCGGTTCTTCTGTCTACCATCCTGAAGCAGCCCGCATGGTCAACAACATCTCCGGCAACCAAAAAGGCAAGGCCATGGGATCCTTTTCCGTCGGCGGCAACGCCGGCTTTGCCGTAGGACCGATCGTCGCCGGTGCCTGTGCCTATGCCTTTGACATCCGGGGGCTGGCCATCTTCGGCGTCGTCAACACCATCCTGGCCCTCATCATCTACCACCGCATGCCGCACATCCTGTCCCTCGTACAGGAATCCAAAAAAGCAGAACAAAAAGCCCATCCCGGCGAAGTCAAAGAAAACGAATGGGGTGCCTTCAGCCGCTTGTCAATCATCATCTTCGTCCGCTCCATCGGCTTTACCGTCTGCAACGCCTTCATCCCCCTCTTTTGGATCAACGTCCTTCACGCCGCCCCGACCACAGGCAGTCTGGCCTTGTCGCTCCTCTTCTCCATGGGCGTCGTCATCACCTTCCTCGGCGGCATCCTGGCCGACCGATTCGGCTTCATCCGCGTCCTGCGCGGAGCCATGCTGCTCATGATTCCGTCCATGTTCTTCTTGGTCAACAGCACCAACATCATCACGGCGACATTACTGCTCCTGCCCGTTGCCTTCTCCCTCTTTGCGGCCTACAGCCCCATCGTCGTCTTAGGACAGACCTACCTGGGGAAAAAACGTCGGCTTTGCCTCGGGCGTCACCTTAGGTCTTACGACGACCATCGGCGGCCTCGTCTCGCCCCTCGTCGGCTGGGGTGCTGACCAGTGGGGCCTTACGACAGCCCTTCAAATCCTCTGGATCGCCGCCGTCATCGGCTCCATCTTTACCTTCCTCATCCCCATCCCGAAGGCTTGGAAAAATCTGCACAGCTAACAAAGCAACCGACTGCCCCCTGAAGTTGAATTCCAACTTTAGGGGGGTATTTTTATGGTAAAATACGCTTTTAAGGTTTAATTTCATACAGCTGAACCGATACGTAAGCACACAAGAAAAACCTCGGCTGATGCAGTCCGACAGCCTGCTTACTTCACCATGCCGCTGCATAGAAAAACCACCGCAGCAGGTTTGCTGCAGTGGTTATCTAACCGTTCGGGGTCACATCATGGTTAGCCGTTCATATGTGTCTTACCCTAATTTCGTTCCAGCAAGGCCGGTACTTCATCCAAACGTTGGCAACATTGCCAAGCCAACTGCTGCACTTCTTCGGGAATCGTCACAAGGTCCGGAATCCATACGGACGGGATTCCGGCGGCATGAGCTGCCAGGATTCCGCTTTCTGAATCTTCCAGGACCAGGGCGTATTCCGGTGCAATGCCCGCCTTGTCACAAGCCATGAGAAAGATATCGGGTTCCGGTTTTCCATGGGCTGCTTCTTCTCCGCTTTGGACGACGGCGAAGAAGGAATCGATAGCTGTCTTTTTCAGCAGATATTCAATGAGTTTCCGCGGTGACGACGAGGCAACAGCGCAAAGGATGCCCTGTTCTTTCGCGTATTCCAAGATATGGAGTAATCCCGGTTTCATAGGAATATCATGGGTGCGGTAGTACTCCAGCTGCAGTTCTATCTTCTCCTTGCACACCCGGTCATAGGGATAGGTCGGCCCAAAGGCATTTTCACAGGTAGAGCGGACGCGCAGGTTGTCACGGCCCAACATGAGATCAAATACATCACGTCCCATTTGGAATCCATAACGGGCCGATACGTCCCGCCAACACTGATAGGAAATAATTTCCGTATCGAACATAGTTCCATCCAGGTCAAACACAAATAGCTTTCGTCTATCCATATATCCTCCTCAGCCACGATACCCTGGGGCATCGAAATTACGAAGAGTCTGTATACAATGAGTAATCCCATGTTGTACAGACTCTTTCTTACTGTACAATGGACAATTTATTTTGTCAAATCAAGGGAACGTATTTTTTCACGCAGGCCCAGCACAGCCGACGGACTTACAGAAAGCTCATCGACACCCATGCGAAGAAAGTGTTCTGTCAAGGTAAGATCTGCGCCCAATTCACCACAAATGCCAACCCAGATGCCAGCCTTATGGCCGTTTTGAATGGTCTGTTCAATGAGACACAGTACCGCCGGATGATGGGCATCAAAGAAGGAATCAAGTGTCGTCTGCTGCCGGTCGATGGCCAGTGTGTACTGCGTCAGGTCATTGGAGCCGATACTGAAGAAATCGACTTCCTTTGCCAGCTCATCACTCATGACCGCTGCCGCCGGCGTTTCAATCATGATGCCCACTTCCATATGGGGATCATAGGGTAGTCCCTGTTCATCCAGTTCTGCCCGAACGTCTTGTAAAAGGGCCTTACAGCGCTTCACTTCATCCACCGAGATAATCATCGGGAACATGATGGCAATTTTCCCGAAGGCGGACGCCCGGCAAAGGGCTCGGAGCTGGGTTTTAAAGAGGTCAGGCCGGGTCAGGCAGATGCGGATGGCCCGCATGCCCATGGCCGGATTTTCTTCCGGCGCCAAAGTTGAAATAATCCACTTTTTTATCAGCGCCAATATCAAGAGTACGGATGACAACTGTTTTGCCCGCTAAGGTCTGGACTGTCTTTTTATAAGCTTCGAATTGTTCTTCTTCCGTCGGATAATCCTTGCGGCCGAGATAGAGGAATTCGCTGCGGAACAGTCCGATGCCTTCCGCATCATTTTGGAGCACTTGCGGCAGGTTTTCCGTATTGCCGATGTTGGCAAAGACATTAATTTTTTGGCCATCAAGGGTCACCGATTCAAGACCCCGCACTTGTTCTAATTTGGCATTCCATTCGTCTTCTTCAGCTTTCTTGGCCTTCATCTTTGCCAGTGTGTCGTCATCGGGATCGATATAAACCATGCCCGTAGTCCCGTCGATGATGGCCAGCAAGCCATCTACGTCATTATGAAGCTGTGTTCCCGTGCCTACGACAGAAGCAATGCCGAGCGTACGGGCCAGGATCGCCGTATGCGAGCTCGTGCTGCCGCCGGAGGTGATGAAGCCAATAAGCTTATCCGTATCAAGCTGGAGCGTTTCGCTCGGCACGAGGTCATCGGCTGCGATAATGACATCATCATACTTGCTGAAATCGACGCCCTGACCGCCGCACAATTCCATCTGTACGCGACGAGAAATATCGAGGACATCGGCAGCACGGCCCTGCATGTAGGCATCCTCCATAGAGCGAAACATTTCGGCAAACTGCTGCGCCGTCTGTTCCACAGCCGCTTCGGCATTCATGTGTTCATTCCGGATCAGTCCTTCAATGGATTCGATGTAGTCGTCATCTTCGAGCATCATCTGATGGACTTCAAAGACGGCAGCCTGTTCTTCACCGACCTTTTGGACGGCCTTATCATAGAGCAGTTTCAGCTGTTCCACAGCCGTTTCTCTGGCTCCCTGAAAGCGTTTTACTTCATCTTCAGCGCTTTCGATTTCATGGACAGCTGCGGATATCGTGTTTCTATGAAAAAGTGCCAGCGGTCCGATAGCGATACCGCGAAAGACGCTTTTCCCCATTAACGTAATCATACGAAATTACCTCCTCCAAGGGGTACATAAAAAGAAGAGGAGACCTATACAACAAGGCTCCTCTTGTTCGTTACGTTGAGAGGTTTGCCTTAAAAGAAGGACCCCTCCTTAGTAAACCTTCCTATTACATTCCCAGTGCATGGACCAATTCATATTCGTTTTCATCGATACCGAACTGAAATTGGTCAGCTTCCTCATAAGGTGTGGCGACGATGTTGTCATGGATAAGACCGACGACGGCCCCGTGCCGCCAGACAGCAGATATTCTACGGCCTTCTGGCCAAAGAGGCTGGCCATCTTCGCATCGCGGGCACTCGGTGCACCGCCGCGCTGGAGATAGCCCAAAACGGTCAGGCTGGGATTCATTTCCGGATGATGTGCCTTCATATACTGAAGGACCTCGGCTCCGCTCACAGCGCCTTCTGCCGTAATAATGATGCTGTTCTTTTTCCACTGCTTATGAGATGCTTCCAGATGGTGGGACACTTCTTCCATGGACATCTTCTTTTCCGGTATCAAGACGATTTCAGCCCCACAGGAAAGGCCCGATTCTAAGGCGATGAAGCCTGCATGACGCCCCATGACTTCGATGATGGCCACTCGGTCATGAGAAACAGCCGTATCCCGAATTCGGTTCACTGCCTCTAACACGGTGTTGACAGCCGTATCGTAGCCCAAGGTATATTGCGTTCCTGCCATATCGTTATCGATAGTGCCGGGAATCGTAACCGTCGGCAGTCCCATTTCACTCAGCTTTTCAGCGCCTTTCATGGAGCCGTTGCCGCCGATGACGACAAGGGCATCGACGTGATTCTGCACGAGCCAGTTATAGCCTTTCAGCCGCCCTTCTCGGGTCATGAATTCTTCAGAACGAGACGTCCGTAAATGCGTACCGCCGCGATGGATGATACCGCCTACCGAGCGCCGATTCAAAGCCAAGCTTTCGCCGTGGATCAAGCCTTCATAACCGCGCTGTATGCCTTCCACCGTCAGCCCCTTATAGATGGCATACCGAGTCACACTGCGGATGGCAGCATTCATACTGGGAGAATCGCCGCCGCTTGTTAATACTCCAATTTTATTAATCACTGTCGTCAGATCCTTTATACGTCCATTTCCTTAACCATATTGAGCCGTTCTGCGTGACGGCCGCCGTCGAAGCCGGTCGTGAGGAAAAGACGGACGATTTCGATGGCCAGTCCCGGACCGATGACACGGCCGCCCATGGTGAGAATGTTGGCATCGTTGTGGCGCCGGCAGTATTCTGCAGAAAACATGTCGTGGCAAAGAGCCGCCCGGATTCCATGAACCTTGTTGGCTGCAATACCGATGCCGATGCCCGTTCCGCAAAGGAGGATGCCTCTGTCGTATTCACCGGCGGCTACAGCTTCGGCTACTTTTTTTGCAATAACAGGATAATCGCACCGTTCCGACGTGTGGGTACCCGCATCGGTATAGGCAATACCTTCTTTATCTAAGTACTCTATAATTGATTTTTTTAATTCAAAACCGCCATGGTCGCTGCCAATGATGAGTTTCACCGTTATCTGCCTCCTAATCACATACGTAGTATTAACTTATTTCGTTTCAGCTGCTTTTACGATGGCCGCTGCTGTAAGGTCCATATTTTTCTAATAATCTGCCGGCTTGCCGGATCTGGCCAAAGCAATCGTTAACGCCGATAAAGTCCTGCTTGACCGGGCAATGACGTACTAATACTTCACTGACAGCCGATCCCAGTCCACCGATGACGCTGTGTTCTTCGCAGGTAACGATATGGCCTGTCATCTTAGCCGCTTTCTATGACGAGTTCTTCATCCAAGGGTTTCAGCGTATGGATGTTGATGACCCGGGGCGTGGATTCCCCTTGGCTTCCAAGGCATCCGCAGCTTCCAGCGCTTTGGCAGCCATGATGCCCGTCGCAATGATGCCGACGTCACTGCCTTCACGTAAAATTTCGCCTTTCCCCCACTGGAATTGATAGGAATCATCGTGGATATCAGGCACTTCGGCACGGCCGAGACGGATGTATACAGGGCCTTCATAGTCGACAGCCGCTTTCAACGCTTCCTGCGCTTCTTTAGCGTCAGCCGGGTTGATGACGGTCATATTAGGCAGGCTGCGCATGAGAGAAAGGTCTTCAATCGCCTGATGGCTGCCACCGTCTTCACCGACGGTAAGACCGGCATGGGTTGCAGCAATCTTGACATTTAGCTTAGGATAGCAAATAGAATTGCGGATCTGTTCAAAGGCACGGCCCGTTGCAAAGATAGCAAAAGTGCTGGCAATGGGAATCTTGCCGGCTGTCGCCAGCCCTGCTGCCGTCCCCATCATATCTGCTTCAGAAATACCCATATTGAAATAGCGTTCTGGAGCGGCCTTCTTAAAAGAAGCTGATTTCGTCGCATTCCCTAAGTCCGCGTCCAATACGACGACGCGGGGATTTTTATATAATTCAGTTTCCAGCAGCTTCCCATAGGCTGCCCGAGTTGCCATAGCCATTACGCTTCGCCTCCTTCTCCCAGTTCTTTCAGAGCCTGGGCGCACTGTTCCGGTGATGGAGCCTTGCCGTGCCATCCCACTTGATTTTCCATGAACGAAACGCCTTTGCCCTTGACGCTGTGGCTGATGACAGCCGTCGGTTTATCCTTGACGCTCTTGCCGGCAGCAATAGCTCCGCGGATTGCTTCGTAATCATGACCGTTAATTTCGATGACATTCCAGCCAAAGGCCTTAAATTTATCACTGACAGGATTGACGGTCATGACTTCGTCGTTGGTACCATCGATCTGAAGTCCGTTGCAGTCGACGAAAAGCATGACATTGTCGAGATGATAATGGGCTGCGCTCATGGCAGCTTCCCAAATCTGACCTTCCTGGATTTCACCGTCGCCGGCCATGACATAGACCTGCCATGGGGCCTTATCGAGTTTTGCTGCCAGTGCCATTCCGTTAGCTGCGGAAAGGCCTTGTCCCAGCGATCCTGTTGACATGTCGACGCCAGGAACCTTTTTCATATCCGGGTGGCCCTGCAGCATGGCGCCGGTCTTACGAAGCTTCCAGAGCTCTTCTTCGGCAAAATAGCCGCGTGCCTGGAGCGCTGCATACAAGGCCGGTGCTGCATGGCCCTTGGAGAGGACGAAGCGGTCGCGGTCCGCCATTTTTCGGCTGTGCCGGATCGATATGCATCGTTTCAAAATAGAGGACGTTCAAAATATCGATGATGGAAAGGGATCCGCCGGGATGACCGGATCCGGCCTCGGTCAACATGCGCACGATGTTGCGGCGCAAATGACGAGCGCGTTTTTCCGCTTCCATTTTCACGGTACTGCAATCTATGTTCATACGAAAACCTCCTGAATGGGATATTACGTCATAACACGCCGGCCCAGACCGGCGTGTCTACGACTACTTTTTTCTATTAGCCAATCGGATGCATGACGATTTTTGTGGCTTCGCCGCTCTTCAGCATTTGATAGGCTTTATCCCATTCGTCGATACCTACTTCATGGGTAATCATCTTATCCGCGTTGATTTTGCCTTCGCTCATGAGCTGCAGCGTCGGTTCCCAGTCGTGCGTATTCTGGCTGCGGCTTCCGTATACGGACAATTCTTTTTGAATAATTTTGGAGAAGTCTACCGTTACTTCATCTTTGGCAAATAAGCCGATCTGAACGTACTGCCCCTTCTTGCGGAGCAAATCCATACCGGACTGCATGGACGGAACGGCACCGGTGCAGTCATAGCAGACATCAGCACCATAGCCATTGGTCAGTTCATTTACAAGCGCTTTGACGTCGTCTTTCTGTACGTCGACGATGTGTTCTACGCCAAATTTTTCCTTGGCAATCTGCAAACGGCCCATATCAGAGGTGAGGCCTGTCATGATGACACGGCCGCCGCGAGCCATGACGACTTGAGCCGTCAAAAGGCCAATCGGTCCGGGACCCAGGACGAGGACAATATCTCCCGGCTTTACATCGGCTTTATATACGCCGTGGTAAGCGCAGCAAGCAGCTTCCGTAATCGAAGCCTGACGGGTGGTTACATTTTCCGGCAAGATGTGGCAGCTCTGAGCACGGGCGAGGATATACTGTGCCATGGCACCGTCTTGCTGTGTTCCAAGGCCTTTGCGATGAGGGCAAAGGTTGTATTCGCCAGCCTGGCAATATTCGCAGGTACCGCAGACTTCAAAGGTCGTTTCACTGGTAACGCGGTCGCCTACCTTGACGTTTGTCACGCCGGGACCTACTTCCGCAACGACGCCGGCAAATTCATGCCCGATGGTCAGTCCTTTGGCGTTGACATTGTAATGGCCTTCATAAGTGTGAATATCACTACCACAAATGCCAATATACTCTACCTTAATTTTCACCTGACCTTCGCCGGGCTTCGGTTCCGGTTTATCGATAACAGCCCAATTACCTGCGCCTTCTTGCATCTTAACGAGTGCTTTCATGATAAGTACCTCCTATAAAAATACACTTTTATGAATTTAAATTCTAATTTTAGTGGAAAATATCTTAAAAATAGTTAAAAAAATAGATGCAGGGCGGTTTTACGCCCTGCACGGGCATATAATTATGCAAACAATGCAAAGATCTGGAAGATGATGAAGTTGACGAAGTTGCCGGCCTGGTCAATGGAAGAAATGAGAGCAGCACCGTCAGGCATCTTAAACTGTGCCATGAGGCCCATTGACGTCTGGAATTCAGCCATAAACGAAGCAATGAGTAAGGATATGCTGATAACAACGACGCCGGCGATGACGGAGTGAATGATGTTGCCGCGGGCAGCAGCTACAATCATCGCGACGAAGAAGGGAATGGTCGCCAAGTCGCCAAAGGGCAGTACGATGTTGCCGGGAAGGATGACCGCCATTAACAAGGTAAGCGGGACGAGAATCAGAGCCGTTGCGATAACAGCAGGATGGCCGGTCGTAACCGCTGCGTCGAGACCGATGTAAATCTTAGCATTTTCCGAGTCTTCGCCAAAGCGTTTCTGTAAAAATTCACGAGCCCCTTCCGAGATGGGAATCAAACCTTCCATGAGAAGCTTAACCATACGCGGCATGAGAACCATGACGCCGGCCATAGCCATGCCGACCTGGATGATTTTACCGGGATTATAGCCGGCAAGCGCACCGATGATGATACCTAAGAACAAGCCCATGAAAATCGGTTCGCCGAAGATACCGAAGCGTTTCTGAATAGAAGCCGGGTCCGCTTTGAGGTCTTTGATGAAAGGAATCTTCTGGATAAGCCAGATAAGGGGAACGCCAATAGTTGCATAGGAAGCTGCCGAACCGGTCGGGACGGAAATCCCTTCGAGACCGAAGTATGTTTCCATATACGGTGCCGTCCAGTCAGCAATTTTCAAGATGGCGATTTCGAAGAGAACAGCGGCAAGGATGGCCATGATGAAGCTGTTCGACAAGGCATAAACGCAGGCACCGCAGAAAGTGAAGTGCCAGTAGTTCCAAATATCGACGTCCATCGTCTTCGTCGTCTTGGTGACGAGCATGACGAAGTTTACTAACAAGCCGATCGGGAGAATCGCAGCGGCGATCGGCGATGCCCAAGCAATACTTGCCGATCCCGGCCAACCGACATCGATTGCCGTCAGCTGGATGCCGAAATTGGCAACCATAGCCTGTGCTGCCGGTCCCAAGTTATCAACTAACAAGGCGACAACTAAGTTGATCCCTACAAAACCAACGCCGATAGTCAGGCCGGAGCGGAAGGATTCTGCCGGTTTAACACGGAACAGTAAGCCGATGAAGAAAATGAATACTGGTAAAATAACGGTAGGCCCAAGAGCTAAGAATGCTTGTACCATGGGTGTTAATTGTTCCATTTTATGAAACCTCCTTTATAAGACACCTTTATTAACTTTTTAATTCTTCGATAATTTTTGCAATGGCTTTGTCTTTTCCAATTCCCGTAAGGAAGGGGCGGCCATCGATGACAGGGAATTTATACTGGTCCTTATCGACGACGGTCGTCGTGATCAAAAGATCAGCCCGATCGGCATAGCCGGGTACTTCCATCATTTTGCACTGAATCATATTGATGTCTAAGTTATGTTCCTTGGCAATTTTCTGTACGGCGCTGTTGACCACCGTAGAGGTAGCAATACCGGTACCACAAGCAATTAAAACTGTTTTTTTCGTATTCATGATAAGTTCTCCTTATACACTATTATTCTGCTGAGTTGTTAAAGACACGTTCTTTTATGAAGTTTACGATGCTCTGTTTATCATTTTGCGTTTTCAGATAGGTCAACGCATCTTCATCTTGGAAAACCCCCATAAGGTTCTGCAGGAGATCGATTTGTGCATGCGGCTCTTTCATAGCTAACATGACAACGAGATCGACGGAAACCGTTTCTTCATCGTCACCCATGATGACAAAGTCGACGGGCTTCGTTAAACGCGCGAAACAGATAGCCGGTTCGTTTACGTGTTCGGCATCCGTGTGGGGAATGGCTACCCCTCCTGCGACAGTCGGCAAGCCGGTAGCAAAGACTTTTTCTCGGGCAATGACAGCGTCTTTATAACTATCCTTGACATACCCCAGCTTTTGCAAATGACAGGCTAACTGTTCTAATAAATCAAATTTGTCTTTGGCTTCTACATTGAGGAGAACGAGCTCCTGCTGTATTGTACTATCCATATGCATCCTCTTTTCTTTATGTGATAATTTTTATGGTTCTGTTGTGTGTCTTTCTCTTGAGCTGACTACAGTATACCAAGTGAGAACTTTCCCTCATAGTTATAGTTACTTCCATGCATGCGGAAATTTTTCATTCTTCACGGGCTGATTTATTTCCTAAATCGAATTGCGGAAAATTCTTACAAGTAATTCCTTCCTGGAAAAATAAAAAAGAGAGACAGTTTTAACACCATCTCTCTTTTCAAAAAGTATTTCGCTATAAAATTATGCTTTGAGGACTTCTACAATTTCCGCAATTACCTTGTCTTTTCCGATTCCCGTAAGGAAAGCACGACCGCCGATGACGGGGAACTTATATTGATCCTTATCGACGACCGTCGTCGTAATCAAGAGGTCGGCCCGGTCTGCATAGCCCGGAACTTCCATCATCTTGCACTGAATGATATCCACGTTCAAATCGTTTTCATTGGCAATTTTCTGTACAACCGTGCTGACAACCGTAGAAGTGGCAATGCCGGTGCCACAGGCAATTAAAACAGTTTTTTTCGCATTCATAGTAACATCTCCTTACGTTTTCAAATATTATAATTTATATAGGACGCAGCCCTGTAGCAGGAGCTTCGTTGATCCTTATGGTATCACCTCGGCAAAGAGGTTCATAAATTGTTCAAAATCCCGAATTTTCCGCATTTGCTCGGCACCATTTCCGTCTTTGATGAAATGGTACAGCCGCAAGAATACCTTTTCCCACAGTGCCGATTTTTCTTGTTCAATAGTCAATAAAAAGACGATCTGTACCTGCATGTCCCCCCAAGGAATGGGCTTTTGCAAGGTCAGCACAGAAATATTGGATTTGACATGTTCCGTATCCATGGCATGAGGCAAGGCAGCCAGGCTGCCGACGGCCGTCGAGCTGAGTTGTTCCCGTTCAAAGACGGATTGCTTGCTCTGTTCATCCATATAGCCGCCTTGAACGGCTTGATCCGTGAGAAATTCCAAGCATTCTTCCCTCGTTTTAAAATCCTTATCAAGGAAGAAGGAATTACTATGGAAAAAGCCCCGCATCAAATCATCACTGCCGACTTCATCTTGACGATGGAAGACGACGCGCTGGATTTTTTCGATATCTTCTTTTTGCAGCATATGGTTGACGCTTAAGATTTTAGGCGATTCCATCGGTAAGGGAACCGTAGAAAAGATAAAATCTGCATCATCGATGATATCCTGGGTCACCTTGTATGCAGGCAGGACGTCGACGACTTGTATGCTGTTGCGGAAATGTTCCCGAACTTTGGCCTTTAAAAGCATCGAAACCCCAAGTCCTGCCGAGCAGACGATATATACCCGTTTCACTTCATCGAGATCCATCATGCTGTTCCGGCTCATGGCAGCTCCAAAATGGAGGGCAATATAGCCGATTTCATTTTCATTAAACTGGACCCCTTCGATATCGCTCACAACCTTTGCGGCATAGACGGAAATCTGGAAGGGAACGGGATAGTCATGCTTTACCGTTTCCAGAAGTTCGTTCCGTATGGCCATGTGGAACTGGACACGGGCAATAGCAATGCGCAGATGCAGCATGAGTCCTTCTTTCAAGTACGAATCGTCGCTAAAATCGAGACCGAACTTTTCATCGACCCTGTCCAGTATGGTTTCTACCAATTGCCGGATGTGATCATCATTCAATCCCGTTTCACCATCGTGGAACTTTTTCCCCGTCAAGAGGCACTGAGTCAAGTAAAATACCTCGCTAAAGGGCAAATCGATGGACAGCTTTTCGTTAATGCTGTTGGCGATTTTCTTTGCCGTCTCGTTCTCAAAGGATACCTCCAGCTTTTGGGCCAGACTGGACGTAATCGCCAGGGTATGCCCCCGCTGTGACCGCAATACCGACAAGGCAACCTGTACGATAAGGTTATGCTGTGCCGTATCGGTAAAAGGCAGATTGCGGACATCGGAAATATTCAGCAGCAGATCTTGATACTGTACATCCGACGTATGCGAGAAAATCCGTTCTTTAACGAGGGGATTCTCCACCTCTTGAAGATAATCGACGATAAAGCTGCGGATATTTCCCTCTTCACCGGCGATTCGCAAGCCTTCTGTTTTATACTGCTCCAATGTCAGGTTCCATTCCGCTAATTTCTGCCGCGTTTCGGCAAGGTATTTTTTTATCGTCGAAATACCGACATGCATGGCTTCTGAAAGATTCATCTGCGTAACCGAATCATCGTCGAGACAGGCTACGATAAACCGACCGACAATATAATTCTGCTGTGATACAGACTGTACCATACCTACCTGAGACGTAGATTCATCAGAAAATTGAAGGAGCATTTCTCTCGGTTCCTTCGCTTCCAATCGATATCCTTTATTGGGGGCAGCAATGATTTCGCTTTTAAAGGGCTGCAACCATTCCTGTAACTTTTTTATATCCGATCGAACAGTACGGGAAGAAACGCCGATATGCGTGGCAATATCCTCACCGGTCATGCCTTCCGGACGGGTAATGAGAAGCTCTATGATTCTTTTCTTTCGTAAATTTTTGTCCATACAACGAATTCCCCCTTTTGTATGGAAGTTTCGTATCGGTATATACCGCAACAGCGTATATACGGCAATATCGTATATACCGCAACGCCGTGTATACCGTAATATTATGATATATATGCATAATATTGTTCATTTTATTATAGCAGTTTCCGTATTTACATCATAGACGGATTTATTTCCGCAATTTACGGAAACGGCGACCATCGAAACGCATAAGATTTTCACTTTCAATAAATCACGGAACCCTTTGCCGCATCTGCTTTGGAATGCTGAAAAAAATACAAGAATAACGATATCGTGAACAGCTGTCCGTCAAGTATACACTTGAAAATATAACATACATCATTTCCGCCGCCGATGGCCGATGATATTTTTTATACGCCAACCCCTCGCCGGCATTCCCTTCCATCGGGATCAATACGCCCGAATGTTGCAACACTCACTTATGATTGCACGATTTTCACACATAAAAAATACTCCCCTTTAAGCAGCCTGAGAAATTATGATATCTCAGACCTGCCTCAAGGAGAGTCTGTGAATGTACCCGGCCTCCCGGAAAAACGCCTTCTAGAGAGCAGTGTTTTATCCTCCCGTAAATAGGACTACGGCTCCGATACCGGGGATGATCGTCATGACAAACTTTAATATCGGATGAGGTATCCGTTTCGTAAATCTGGCTCCAATATAAGCCCCCGTCATAAGACCGGCAACGACTTGGAGAAAGAGAATAGCATCCAAATTTCCTTCTAAAAGATATCCGAATCCTCCAAAAACAGCGATTGGAAAAATTACCAGCATGGTCGTACCGACTGCAATCAGGATAGGCAGTCTGAACAGGATGAGTAAGACGAGCTGAATAAAAGGAGTGGCGCCAATACCGAAAGTTCCCGAGAGACAACCGAGGGCAAAACCTGCCGGTGCAGCCATCAGCCAAAACTGCAGTGGTGAAACAAGTTTTTCCGTAGGGGTATAAGAAAAAAGGGGTATCCCCGGCTGATACAGGCGCAGATACATGAGGATCGTGGAAAGAATAAGCATTCCCCCTGTAAGGTAGTGAAGCGTCGCAGCCGGAATCAACGATGCAAATTTAGCTCCGACAAAAGCTCCCACGGCCCCAAACACCCCCAAAGCGATACCGGTATAGAGGTTCACATTCCCTTCACGGAAATGACTGACGGCCCCCGAAAGGGTGGTAAAACTCATGGCGCCGAGACTGGTTCCCATAGCCAGATGGATCGGCACATTAAATACTGCCGTAAGCACCGCGATGACGACACCGGCCCCACCACCGCCGGTCAAACCTAAAAGACACCCCACGCCAAACAAGGTCATAAAAATCAGCATATCCATTCCTCCATTATGCGTGGTGAACATAAAAAGGCTCTGCATACGACCTACTTGTATACAGAGCCTTCAGATAATCCATTCACCGTAACGTTATCATAGAAAGATATTAATCCATCTTCTAATATCCCTGTCTTGCTAAAAATCAGATTGCAGCAAATCCGGCATCAAAGGCCTGCTTGTTGATTTCCACAAAATTCGGTTTAACCGTTCGAGCAATGATGTCCTTCCAATCAATATCGGTCATTCCCATCGCTTTAATCAGCGCTCCTAAAAGAACGATATTAGCGCTCTTAGGATTTCCCAAATCGGCTGCAATTTTCGTCGCATCGAGACTCATCGTCGAAACTTTTTCAGCCAGTTTTTCAATAATATTTTCCGGATACGTTTTTGCGCCTGACAGAATCGGCATAGACGGAATCCGATACGTATTTACAACCATTTTTCCGTCCTGCTTCAAAAACTTCGCATAACGGGCCGCTTCCATTTCTTCAAAGGAAACGAGGATATCTGCCGTCCCTTCTCCGATAATCGGAGAATATACTTTTTTCCCAAACCGAACCTGGGTGCTAACACTGCCGCCTCGCTGACTCATACCGTGTACCTCACTCATTTTCACGTCATACCCATTTTCGATAAGTCCTGTTGTAAGAATCTTACTGGCCAGAATCGTCCCTTGACCTCCCACACCGACAAGGAGGATACTTTTTACATCATTCATTATTGATCTCCCTTTCTGCTGATAGCTTTAACCGGACATACCTGCATGCAAACTTTGCACCCTACGCAGTCGACTTCAACAATTTCCGATTTTTTCTCTTCCAAATTAAATCGAAGCGCCGGGCATCCCGTCGTCAGACATTTTTTGCACCCGATACACTTTTCTTTATCGATAACGCAAGGTACCTTGTCCAAGTTGAATTCCTTTTTATCTTCAGAAGAAAACTTCTTCAAGATACAAGGCCATTTCGTAATGATAACAACCGGTTCATCTTCAATAGAATACGCCCAGTCCAGTGCCGATTTCATATCGGATAAATCGTTCGGATTGACCGTACGAACATGGTGGATGCCAAGGGCCTGAACGACTTGTTCCACATCGATGGTTGTCGTCGGTTCCCCTTTAATCGTATATCCGGTTCCCGGATTTTCCTGATGGCCTGTCATGCCGGTAATTCGGTTGTCAAGAATGACACAGATCGTATTCGACTTATTATACGACACTTCCGTAAGGGCATTGATGCCGGTATGGAAGAAGGTCGAATCGCCCATGACCGCTACTACGCGCTTTGCCTGTCCGCTTTGAGAAAAAGCCCGTACCAATCCATGGCCGAGAGAGAAAGCACTTCCCATACACAGGGCCATGTCCTTCGCATTAAGCGGTTCCGATCCGCCTAAGGCATAACAGCCAATATCGCCAACCATAACCGTATCCTTTCGTTTTGCCAGCTCATAGAAAAATCCGCGGTGCGGGCAGCCGGCACAAAGCGCCGGTGGGCGGTCGACAATAAGCTCCGGTTCCACGAGAACACCCGTATAACTTTCTCCCAGAATCCCTTTTGCAATGCGGTTCGGATTCAGTTCATCGATGCCGGGAATAACGTCTCTCCCATGGCAAGCAATCCCTGCCTTTTGGATTTGGTCTTCCATAAAGGAATCCAATTCTTCTACGACATAGAGCTCATCTACCTTGTCTGCAAAAGCACGGATTTTTTTCAGCGGCAAGGGGTATGTAAAGCCCAACTTTAAATACGAAGCCTTATCCCCAAAGACTTCCTTACAGTAGTTGTAGGAAACACCCGAAGTGATAATGCCGATTTTCGTGTCATTCATTTCCTCAAAGTTCAGTACCGTCTGTTCGCTGTATTCTTTCAGCTTTTCTTCCCGTTCTTCAACGACATAACGACGTACTTTAGAAATGGCCGGCACCGGATCCATTTTATCTCTCTGTTTGACATAAGGTACAGCCGAAAAGCTATGACGGTCCGCGATCTGTACTAACCCCTTAGAATGACAGACACGCGTCGTCATCCGAATCATTACCGGTGTGCCGTAACGTTCACTGACTTCATAAGCTTCAGCCACCATATCTTTCGCTTCCTGCGAATCAGAAGGTTCCATCATGGCAATCTTGGCAAATTTCGCATAATTACGGTTATCCTGTTCGTTCTGAGAAGAATGCATCCCCGGATCATCAGCCGATACGAACACCATACCGCCGTTCACCCCTAAATAAGCAAAGGTAAAAAGCGGATCCGCAGCCACATTGAGGCCAACCATCTTCATGGCAGCAAAAGAGCGAACGCCGCCAATAGAGGCACCGATAGCGGCTTCCATGGCCACCTTTTCATTCGGTGCCCATTCGGACGAAATTTCATCATACTGCGCAATATTTTCCAGAATTTCCGTACTGGGAGTACCCGGATAAGCCGAGGCAAACGATACTCCCGCTTCATATACACCTCTGGCAATGGCTTCATCACCCGTCATTAATTGTCTCATTTTTACCTCCTGTAATTGAATCTTTTTCGCTTTACTAACCTTTACAAGCCTTAACAACACTGCCGGTCGGCGTCGCTTGAATGTCGTCACACATGGAACGGACCAGGCCCAGTACTTTATCCAGGTCATATCCCGTATGATACCCCATAGCGTGTAACATATATACCAAGTCTTCGGTAGCAATATTTCCCTTCGCGCCCGGCACAAAAGGACATCCGCCTAACCCGCCTGCAGCCGCATCAATGGCAGTGATTCCTTCTTCTACGGCGGCATAGGCATTGGCTAACCCCATGCCGTAGGTGTCATGGAGATGGATACCGATTTGACTGACATCACATATTGTTTTTAAGGCTCGAATGATTTCTTTAGTATGGACCGGATTAGAAACGCCTGCCGTGTCACCGAGTCCAATGCGGGTGACGCCGACGTTCAAGGCTTCTTCGCAAAGATATTTAACACGATCTGCCGGCACCTCATCACCAAAAGGCGAGCCCAGCCCACAAGCCAAGGCAAGTGTCATTTTAACGCCTTTAACCGCTGACGCCATGGTCTTAAAGTTAGCTAAAGATTCCTCAATAGTCCGATTGGAATTCCGTTTATTATGTTCTTCACTGGCTGAATGACGAATTGAATACTCGTATGCTCCGGCCTTCAACGCGTTTTCCAATACCTTTATCGTTAAGGGCTTAAGGCCATGATTCGATATCTTTGCCGAGTTCAGCCGCATATTTTTTACTTTCCTGCAGGACTTCCGCAGCGTCTTTCATCTGTGGTACCCACTTAGGGCTGACAAAAGATACCAAATCAAAGGATTCAGCGCCATAATCAATCATTTGTTTAATATACTTAATCTTCGTTTCCGTAGAAATAGGAATTTTATGATTTTGCCAACCATCACGAGGACATACTTCTACGACAGTTATATCTTTTTTCATGCTTATCCTCCTATTTGATAGCTCCACAAGCCTTCAGTTCAGTAATTTCATCATCAGAGAAGCCCAGTTCTTTCATAATTTCCACATTGTCTTCGCCAAGATCTGGTGCCGATTTACGATAGGTACAAGGATATTCATCCATTTTAATAGGGTTGCCCAAGACCGTAAATTCCCCGCCATCCTTATCAGGCACTTTAACTAGCATCTCTCTGGCTTCTACGATATTTTTATCGTTGCAAACATCGGCAATATCATAAATAGGACCGGCCGGAACACCGGCACCAAGGATAATATCGACGACCTCACGGCTCGTCTTATCACTCGCCCAAGCTTCAATGATCTTCTTCAAGGAATCGGCATTTTTTTTGCGTAATTCCGTATTTTCATAAAGGGGATCTTTTGCCAGTTCCGGCATTCCCATAGCGGCTGAAAGATGTTCAAAATGTTTATCTGTACCGCTTGCCAATACAAAATACGCATCCTTGGCTTTAAATGAATCATACGGAGCCGAAGAAATATATTTATTCCCGGTCTTCTCCGGCACTTTACCGGTATACAGATACTGCATGAGTTTCGCTTCCATACCAGAAACAATAGAATCAACGAGAGCGACATCGATGCGCTGGCCTACACTGGTTTTCTGACGCTTAATCAAGGACGCCAGAATACCCATACAGCAGTTCATCCCGGCCATCATATCGCCAATGGCCATCCCGGCACGAGTCGGCTCTGAACCGGGCCATCCGGTAATGCTCATGGAACCGCCCATAGCCTGGGCAATAAGGTCATAACCCGGTCTTGAAAAATAAGGACCATACTGGCCAAACCCCGAAATAGACGCAAAAATAATACGGGGATTAAGGCTTTTACATTCTTCATATCCGAAGCCCAATTTTTTAATGACACCGGGGCGCATATTTTCCAAGAGAACATCAGCCGATTTGACTAATTCAGAAAAAACTTTTTTCCCCTCTTCTGACTTCAAATTAACAGCAAACCCGCGTTTATTCCGATTCAGATTTCCAAAATACATGCTGCGGCCGGTTTTAGCATCTAAGGGACGGGCGTAGCGGCAAAACTCCCCTTTCGTCAGCAAGTTTTCTACCTTAATGACATCGGCCCCCATATCAGCCAGAAACATGCCGCAATACGGACCCGCTAAAAATCCGGTAAAATCAAGGACTCGAATACCTTCCAACAATCCTTCTGTCATTTTCATCAATTCCTTTCTCCTATATATACTAGTTATTTGATTGTCTCTGCCCATATGTATGAAATAATAATGCCAACTATAAAAAACGGCTTAGTTAGGGGATTCAGGACTCTCTATCAAACCATATCATTACTTGTGTATATATTTTTTTACATATATTTGACATCTCATCTATTTTTACGTACACTGGAACTGAGGTGAGGTCATTGGAAAAAATTTGTTTCCTGGCAACAGATCAGGTCATGAAAAATAAAATTGAACAGGCATTATGGAATTACAGCAAAGAACCGGACAATATGCCGATTGAAACGACAATTCTCGACTTTCAGAATATCTACGGCCAAGCTCGCGCCATGATCAAAAGCGGAGCCCAAGTACTCGTTGCCAGCGGCGGTACGTATCAAGAACTAGTCCCCGTCATTCACGAAGTACCGGTACTTCGTCTCTATCTCTCCACATACGACATCATTTATGCCCTGGAACAAGCTCGACAATACAAAAAAATCTATCTGCTTTTAAACGCCAGTGTCATCTTCAAACTCTCTATGTGTCCGACTGAACTGAGAGAAAAAATAGAAGTATTCACCTATAAAACACGGCCGGGACTACAAGATATTTTAGACCGTCTCGATATTAATTCCGAAAGCGCTATCGTAGGTACCGCTATCTTGCCGCGCATTACCAATATTCCACTCCCGATTTTCACGATTATGCCCAGTAACCCAACCATTTTTTCACTGTATCAATACGCCCGTGACCTGGCCTTATTCAATAAGAGAGAACGGCACCAGCTTTCATTATTTACTACCGTCCTCTCCCAAGTCGAAGAGGGTATCATTATCTATGACCGGAAAGGACGCATCTCTCATATAAATGCCCAAGCCCAGCGATTTCTTAACGTTCCCGCAGAAACGGCAGCCATACAAGATATCTTTACCGGCACTCCTAAAAAACCCCCAATGGCCTTCTCCGACGTGATTCTTGAACGCAATCCGTATACCTTAGTTTTGAATTCTTCCTCCTTTCAGCTTGACGGATCCCCTTGCTATATCTTAAATATTCGAGATGTAACGCAGCTGCAGCGATTAGAAAAAAACGTCCGATACAAACTTGCCAAAACGGGTCTCACGGCAGCACACCATTTTTCCGATATTTTGACGACCGATGATAATATGAACAAAATCAAAGCTACGGCGGAAACGATGGCAGCTTATGATGCCCCGGTCCTGATCCAAGGCGAAAGTGGTACCGGCAAAGAGCTTTTCGCTCAAAGCATTCACAATTCAAGCCCGCGGAAAAACGGTCCCTTTGTTGCCGTCAACTGTGCTGCCCTGCCGCCGGAACTATTAGAAAGCGAACTTTTCGGCTACGAAAAAGGCGCTTTTACAGGCGCTCGAAAAGAAGGGAAAGCCGGCCTGTTCGAATTGGCGCACAACGGCACTATTTTCCTCGATGAAATCAACAGCATGTCCTCCGATATTCAGTCAAAACTGCTGCGTGTCCTCGAAACCAAGCAAGTTATGCGCCTCGGCTCCGACTATGTGATTCCCCTCGACATTCGCATCATTTCTGCCAGCAATACGGATATCATTGAAAAGATCAATGAAGGTACCTTCCGGAGAGATTTATATTTTCGGCTCAATACCTTAACCCTTACCTTACCGCCTCTTGACGAACGTCCGTCAGACATTATTTATTTATTCCTCCATTTTCTATCGGAATTTTCCAACCGTAGCCTAAAAAAATCAGACCTGCCAGAAGCACTCCAGAAGGCCTTATTACAACATCACTGGTGGGGAAACATCCGAGAAATTCGAAGCACCGCGCTGCGCTATCACATCTACAGCCAAACGGACAATGCATCGTACACCTACCTCTTTGACCAACATCAACCCAAAAAAGGAGCTCATCTCATCGATCCGCGCACCTTCAAACTCGATATGAAAAAAGCTCAGCAGACCTTCCAAAAATTAGTCATCAACGATCTTCTGGAGCAAGGATATACCAAGACCGAAGTTGCCTCGATGCTAAACATTACTCGCCAAACCTTATTCAATCACCTAAAATAAGCCATTTCAGACGGCACAACGAATAAACCCGCTGCAAAAATGCGAAGCATTCTGCAGCGGGTTTACTTTATACGAAAAAATTACAAGGGAGATAAAAGATTCGCGACGACGTCGAAGAAAAGGAAGGCACAGGCCATTAACACCAGTAAATTACCGCCTGCAATAATTAGAAGTTGAACAAAGACCTTGTTTTGTTTTTCTTTTGGGAATTTATCCTTCAATTCAACGGCCATAATGGCGATAATCATAGCTCCGCCCGTAGACATCGGTGAAATACCGCTGCAGGCGCCGCCGGCTGCCACAGCCGACATCAGAGCAACCGGATTGACGCCCCCAACTTGTTGAGCAATTCCGATACTCATAGGCATCATGGTAGGATACACAACGCCTAAAGCAGAGCTGACAAAACTCAAAAGCCCCGATGATAATGCCATAAAGGTAGACGCGGTTGCCGAAGACATCATACTGGCCAGGGCATCCGTCATCAAGCTGATGCCACCCGTTTTAGCTACAATATGCAATAAGGCCCCGACACCCAACACCATGAGAATCGTTCCCCAGGGGACAGCTTTAATACACTTGCCATCGTCAGCAATATGACACAGCAGCAAGATGGCCGAGATAATCATAGCCGCGAGGCCTACATTGATTTTTAAAAAGATAATCAGAGCCAGCATCGCCAAAATACCGCCAAAAGAAATCCATTGTTTTTGTGTAAAACTGATGGTTCTCGGATATAGTGGTCTGGTTGTCCACGGCTTTTACTTTATATCCTTTGAAGGCAATAAATAAAACGATGGCCATGACGGCATTTGCCAGTGTCACATTGGCAATAATGGCCGGGATAACATTGTTGCCGGCGATGGCGGTATCATTAATGGCGCTAAAGACAATGGCCGCTTCCGGCGTAATCGGTGAAAAACGGCCGCCGGTCATTCCACAGATACCGATTAAGGTCAGCATGACCGGATGATAGCCGACACGAATGCCGATTGCAATCCCCATAGGAATCATAATGGCCAGAACGGGAATTCCCCCCGGGCCGGCACCGGTAATAAGTCCTCCGGCAACAAAGAGCAAGATAGGAATGAGCCATAACCGCTTCCCTGCAAGGGCAACGATTTTATGAGCCAAAAGATCGAGGGCTCCCGTATCGTTAACAATAGAAAAAAGTAGGGTAATACCGACTAACGTAAGGAACAAGTTTCCATTGATTCCGGCAATGATTTCCTTGCCGGGCATTCCAATGAGCATCGTACAGGGTACTGCCAAGGCCAAGGCCACAATGCCGATATTGATTTTACGAATAAAAGCCAGTACGATAGCGGCAATAAAAAATACAATCGATATAACATCTGCTCCCATATTAAAATCCTCCTCATAATCATTAAATTCAACCAATTTCAGTTTCTAATCCACCGTCAAATCGCTAACGTTACCATATGTATTCCGTTATGTTTTTACTCCTTCCCTAATATTGCGATTAAAGTATATTTAATATGCGTTTTTCATTTGTGATTTTGTATGAAATAATAATGCCAACAAAACGAATGGCATAATACCCCATAAATACGTCGTATCCACTTACATTTCATTGAATTTGGTATATATTTTTTTACACTAATTTGACATTTTTCTTCTACCCGACTCCCGATTTCCACCGCCAATCCAATAGTGAGACTTCAATATAAAATAGAAAGCGTCTCATCACTGCCTCATGACAACGGTGCGTATGACTAAGCGTTACAGGAAATCAACTCATAAAAAATCTCATGGCCGTTCCGGCCAATATACCCTCGCCGACGGATAAGAACGAAAAGTCTCGAAGAAGGCTGGTCATTTGAGGACGTTTTTTTGATTTCGATACGATTTGACAGATACTCGGTATAAAAATTTTTTTCCGCTAAATACCGCTTACGTGCCTACAACATCAACTTTTTATAAAAAAAAGCCGCGCCAAAGATTGATATGCTCCCCTTTAGGTAGACATGAGAAATAATAAAATCTCATGCTGCTTGAAGGGGAGTATTTTTAATGCGAAAAACAAAGATATGTGCTCAAGAGAAATTACATACCGTCAAAGACATCCTC
>ENA-OQAB01000283-OQAB01000283.1-human-gut-metagenome-genome-assembly--contig:-NODE-283-length-29367-cov-3.601607_pt1 | contig 29367 bp, 24 predicted proteins | sample MGYA00242490_ERZ504517 | MGnify/ENA primary metagenome ERZ504517 (study PRJEB26092, sample SAMD00036298) | human gut metagenome | host: Homo sapiens | study: EMG produced TPA metagenomics assembly of...
AAGCTTTACCGCCTGTGCTTTAAATTCATTGTCATAAGATTTTTGATTCTGTGCCATAGGTTTTTCTCCTGTTCTCGTATTGATTATGATTATATATCAAAATCCTTGAGAATAGGGTGTCAACTTTTATGATACAACACCACAAAAGCAAAATGCCCGTAGAGCCGATAAAATAAGGCTTTGCGGACATTTAAGAAGATATAAAAAGATAGTCAAAAAGACATATATAATTTGAAAGAAATATACATACCAAACACTGGACATGCATCCACCTATCATCTGAATTGATTGTGTACTTAAAGGTAATTTTACAGCTTCTGTAATGCCAACAACCAAACCACTAAATATACTAGACAAAAGCATAGCACCTAGCAACGCACAACTAATTTTACTAATTGTTTTCATTTTCTAATTTTCTGCTTTCCAAATATTTTTCTTTGCACTTGTCTGAAAAGTGATAATCTTAACCTTAGGAACTTTTCATAAGTGCTTGTGCTTTTGAGACTCTGATTGATTTGCGCATACAACTAGAGTCACCTTATTATATATAAATCAGTTTGCATGAGCAAACCACTCTATACCGAAATATTTACATTATATTGGGACTAATTCCCACATATATGTCTATCTCTGTATTTTTCGGATTGAACATATTTTTCTTTAATTTCTAACATATTACTCCTTCGATATTGTGCAAAAATCATACCGAAACCTTATATTTCATCACAGTCGAACTGCCTATACATATTGGTCTTCGACCTCTACCTTTGTATCCTCATATTTCTATAAGTTTGTCTTTGCGATTATTATAGCTTTCTCTTAAATTATGCGTCAATTAAATTTCTAACAATCGAAAATTACTATCAATAATCGTTCTCGATTTTTTCAAAAAGTGTAATTTTTTCTACCCACCCTTCCTATAATGTCAAACCCAAAAGTATTGATTTTACGGGCTTTTCTTTAAATATTTTCCTCATAAAACAGGGCCGGAAGTATATGACAGTCATTCTATCTTATACTGATAGCTATAAGAGGATACACTTTATAAAGCATCCCTTGAATTGGCTTTATAAAGGCTATAAATTCTCTGTCAACTATGCTTCTTTTTAGGTAGATTCTTTTTTTAACTGCTGCCACTTGCAGAATCTATTAAGATGTGCTATATTGAAGATACAAAAAGGGAAACCGCAAGCGGCTTACCCGGTAAAATAAAAGCTGTTATTTTAAACTGCCGTCATTATTGCGAGTAATGGCGGCTATTTTCGTTTATCCTTGAAAATCTCGTAACAAAGACCTACAAGGGCAACAATGAACATTAATAACTGAATCAGATCAGAATATGTAACATACATCAGCATCGCCCTCCTTTCTTTCGACTGGAGGGTGAATCCCTCCGTAAAAGAGGGTAAGCCGCCCGGCTCTGGTTTCCCATGCCGAAATTATAGCATATTCTTAATTTGCTTTCAATTACCTGCTGCTACATTGAAGTCTTATATTCATCACATAATTCAAATAATCAATAAAATTGTTAAGCGTCTGATTTAATATTTAAATCTTTTTATCAAGGTTTTCTTCAATCTCCTTATATATTCTTTTGATCTCATCAGTCCATTTAGTAATCACCATTCCTTCGATAGTTGCATACATTCCTTTTATACATTCTAAATATGTCAACATTATTATATTTAACTATTGTGCTGCATGAGATGACGCTTCACCTAACCCCAAAATTGTTGGCCCAATTCCAACATCCCCCTTATAAACTCCACGTCTTCCAAATGTTTCTAATGCAGTAGCATGAACTGCTATATTTGCATAATCATAAAACTTCTTCCAATTACCTAGTATTATTTTCATTGTGGGTAAATTGTGGGTACGCCTTGATTTTCCCCTCTCTCTATGCTACACTATTACCCGTTGCAAAGCCCATAAAAACAAGGTCTTAAGGGCAATTTAAACCGAGTGTTCGCGACCTTCCACTCGTAAAACAAAACTAAAGGAGAAAACAGAATATGGAAAAACAAAAGTGTATTATTTATGGCACAGGCAGCCATGATCGCTGCAATCTATGTGGTGTTGACAATCGTATTTGCACCATTCAGCTTTGGGGGAGGTGCAGGTTCGTATCGCTGAAGCATTGACTATCTTACCGGTATTTACTCCGGCAGCTATTCCGGGACTATTCATCGGATGTCTGATTGGTAACATCCTCGGTGGTGCGCTTCTTCCGGATATTATTTTCGGAAGCCTTGCAACGTTAATCGGTGCGTTATTTACTTATTTGTTACGTAAAAGATCAAAATTCCTTGCACCACTTCCTCCGATTTTGGCAAATATTGTCGTTGTTCCTTTTGTACTTCGCTATGCTTACGGTGTACTACTCCCAATCCCATTTACGATGCTCACAGTCGGCATCGGCGAGATTATTTCATGCGGCATACTGGGAATGATTGTATATACTGCCTTACACAAATATCAATATATACTGTTTAAAAAACAAGTCTCATAGTAAAAAATAGGAAAGAGTGAATGATATTCTCTTTCCTATTTTTTATATGTTTTCACTTGACATATATAGTCTGCCGATATATTATATAGTCAAACTATATATAGTTATCCTACACATAAAAAGGAGGTATTTCAATGTCAATTGATAAAACATTAGTTTCAGGGAGTGTTACGATGCTCCTTCTCAAGCTTTTGTCGGAAAAGGATATGTATGGGTACGAGATGATTTCCACATTACGTGAGCGTTCACAGAATGTTTTCGAACTGAAAGCCGGTTCCTTATATCCTTTGCTTCACAATCTGGAAGGAAAGAATATTGTAGCTTCTTACGAGAAAGAGGTACTTGGAAAAGTACGAAAGTATTATCACATAACCAAAGAGGGGCATGCATTATTGGTTCAGAAACAAGAAGAATGGAACGAATATGTCGGTGCTGTAGCTGACGTCATGTTATTGGAGGTATAATCTATATGGAGGAATATTTGAAAACTTTATTAGAACAAATCCGCTGTAAAAAAGCACATGCTTCCATTTATCATGAAATCAGAGGGCATATCGAAGAACAGGTGGCAGACAATATAGCAGAGGGCATGAGCAAAGACGATGCTTTAAAAGCGGCGCTAAATGATATGGGGGATCCTGTTCAGACAGGTGTGGAGATGGATCAGCTCCATCGCCCGCAGATGGCTTGGCGCATAATTGTGGTCAATCGGTATACTGACACTTTTCAGCATTTTGATACAATATCTCGTCACGAGAGATATTCCCGACAATAGCGCATAATTTTTTTCCGCCATCATATATTTAATGCAATAATCAGTTTTAGTGCGATGATTGTAGTATATAGGATCGATTACAGTCTGATCGGCAAATATTCCAAGTGGATTGCCACGATCTTCCTATTGTTTTTCGCTTTCCAAATATTTATAGTGGAGATGCGCCTCAACGGAACATCTTTATATGCGCATTTTATCCAAAGTGCTTATAATGTCACCGTTCTTCTTTCTGTACGTGCCGCTTTTTGGCGCAATCCTATATCAGTATCGAGGAAAGGGCTGGCGTGTTGTTCCAAAAATTTTCATTTGGATGGCTCTTCCGCTTTTTTTAACGCTGGAGCTGCCGAATCTCGGGGTAACCATTTCACTATTTTTCATGCTGGCAAGCCTATTGACCATTGCTGTATGGAAAGGATGGTTTACATTCCATAAAAAGAAATTTTTGACGGCACTTTGGGGAATCTCTATTTCATTCCCGATTGCCAGTGTTGCGATTCTGATGCAGACCGGAAAGCCTGCGCCATATCAGACCGCACGTATTCACGCATTGTTTGATCCTACGGTGGAAAACCATACACTGCAAACACTCCGCAGTATCGTAACAAACAGCGCGTTTTATCGGCGCAAGCAATAAGAAATCACTGCTGCAAGAAGGGCAAAACAGTGATTATATTCTATCCACACTTTCCGCTTATTACGGAATATTAGCGGCTCTTGTTGCCGTTCTTCTTATTTTCTTATTGATCAGAAAAATATTCCAGATTTCTTCCTCACAGAAAAATCAGCTTGGAATGATGATGGGATACGGATGTGGAATGGTATTTTTTGGTCTCCGCTTTTTGGAATGTGCTAGTTACACTTGGACTTGTATTTCCTACCTACACTTTTTTACCATTTTTCTCCTATGGGGGCGTTACTATGGTTGTAACTTACATTCTTCTGGGAATTGTACTCAGCATTTATCGGTACAAAAATGTGTTATCCGACACATACATGTACAAAAAAAATTGGGATGTCGCCTAAGCGATACCCCAATTTTTTTCTTATTTCACATATCCGATAAACGTATGACCACTTCCAGCTACCATAGAATCAATTTCTTCTGCTGTACTTGTGTGGACTCCTCCATCTGCCGGATCAATATAAGTGACTGTTGATGTGTCATATCCGATCAAAAGTACTGCATTGGAACTGTCTGTCATTGCAATGACCGGAGTTCCTCTTCCGATAATATAAAGCATCTCCTCTGTTGTGCATCCAGTCAGATCCATTCCCTCTCCGCCGGAATATTCACTTAGAATATCAATTGCCGATTTACCCGCGTTCATCTCCTCTGCCACATTGACGTTCTTGCCCTCCAGCGCCAAAATTTGGCGAATACATGCCGCAAAGGTCGACTCACCTTCCTGAACCGTAAATCCTTCCATCTCCACCTCATACCGAAGATCGCGGTTTCCTCTCTCCCAGACGTACGCCTGATCTGAAGATACCACTACGCCTGATACCTCATCGGCCTTTTGAACTGCATACCCGGCTTTGTCATATAAGCCAAGCATCTGTCCAAGACCGTATACATAGAATTTTCCTTTTCACTCTCACTGTCAAATGCAACCGTTGTAGGATTCTCATACAATACCTGCTTCGGTTTTAAAATCTTTGGTTTCTTATCATCAATACCATCTGCATATACAAGTCGGTATTGCAGCTCTTTCAAACTGGTCGAGTATTCCTGTAAAGAAATATTGCTCTCCGCCTTCTCCTCATTATTTGTAATATAATCTCTGTCTATTGAAGTATAAGTATCTCCGCTTTTTGTCACACGGTTCAATGTGATCATATTGTTTTCCACAAATACATCTGAAATATAAACATTTTCAAATTCATATGTCTTTACAATCTTGTCATCAGAGTCCTTGATTTCCAGCTTGTACATTGGAAGTATCTCAGAACCGGACACTGTTTTCCCTGCATCTGACGCTCTTAAGGTTCCATACACAAAGTCTTCTGAGATAAATCCAAGAGGTCGTATATTTTCACCTTCTGCCGCTGTCACCTTCTGTGTCTCTCCGGTCATGAAATTCAAAATAGTCACTTCCGTAGAATCATTGAGTCCTCCATTATCCTGGTAAGCAATCAGATGTCCGTCGTCTCCCGCAACGTACTGACCTTCTGCTAACGATTCTACAACCGCTTCTTTTTCACCGGTCTTCAAATTTACTTTATAAATAGTTCCGTCCACTAACACATACAACATGTTCTGTTCATTGTTGTAATATACCAGTTTCCCAAGCTCCTCTTCTGCAATTGCAAAAGATTTATTACTTGGAATAAACGCTTTCTCTTCCACAACATTTTGAGACAGATTAAAGTAGTAAATCGCCGCACCTACTTCTCCTTCATGTTCCCCACGGTTCATATAGCCATAGACTGCAAATGTCGTATTTCCATCCTTATCCATGGAAATAATTTTGATCGCATGCTGGTCATACAGATTCCGCACATCTTCTTTCTCCGTATCTGCAAAACTAAATACAAGCGCCAACGAATCTTCATTCTTATCAAAGCACCACAGTTCTCTCTCCTGAATAAATGACACAATACTTCCGTCCTCATTTGTCTCATATTGAACATTTTTCGGAACAATTCCAAGGTTGATTCCTTTTCCCGATAAAATCTGGTTAGAAGACTCCAATATCTGATTCATCGTCCTGTCATAATCCAAAAGATAAAGCTTTCCTTTCAGATAGCGCACACGGAAGAATTCTCTTACATTATATGTCTCCTGATCATTGTCGTCTCCTTTACACTTAACTTGATATTTCAACTGAATCGCCGTGTAAGTAGAATTTGTTTCTTTAATATCCCACTGGATATCGCAGGAAATCTCAGGTGAAAGTTTTCCCCATGTGACATGATCCAGATCTGAATGGATCGTCACATGTTGAAGTGTGGTATTATCTCCCTCTTCATTTGGTTCAATCACAGCTGTAATACTGTCTGTGTCTGACTTATTCAACATATTCGTGTGAAGTGTGTTCGCAAAATCAATACATTCCTTCACATAGTATTCATCTGACTTCACAATTCTTGTATAATAGCGAATTTTATTGTCTTTATCTATGTTCAATGTAATCTTCAAAACACCTTCTGTCCCCTCGGTCAGAACATTTCCGACACCCAAGGTCATTGTTTCTTTAAGTGTCTTCTCCGTCTTTTGTAAAAGCCGGTCCTCTCCGTTTAATGTATATACCTCATACGTAAGCGACTCCGGATCCATCTCATACAAATTCATACGAATCTCTACTGTGTTATCTGCATTCACTGGTGTGATCGTATCGCGCATTGCCGGAATATTCATCTCATCCTTATATCCCACAAGATGATTGATTTCATCTCCGTCCGTCACAAAGGAAATCGTCGGGAATGTCGCCGCATTCATCTCGACTGTCATGTCAGAATTGCCCTGATTCGTGATAAAACTGAACACGATCACAGCAACGATAAAAACAGCCGTCAAAACCCCTATTTTAATGATTCTGTCTTTCATTTACTATACCTCTTTTTCTTCTAATAGCTTTTTCAATGTAGGCGCGATATTCAAAAACTGCTCGCAGGCCTCCAATTTCTCCCCATTCTTTTTTTGATTCCCACTCTTCACCGCACGAATCAGGATATTTTTTGGCGTATGCTCCATATCGATAAACTCTAAAATCTGTGCATCATAGCCTTGTCCTTCCAAATATTCCGCCCGCATCGCATCGGTCACAAGTGCTGCCAATCGCTCCTTGATCAGACCATATTTCAGGATCGGTGCAAGAGTCTCATTTTTGATCTGCCTGTTCAATTCATGCTGACAACACGGAACGGATAAGATTACCTTTGCATTCCATCCGACCGCTTTTGCAAGCGCAAAATCTGTTGCAGTGTCACAGGCATGCAGCGTCACGACCATGTCCACTTCATTCACGCCCGTATAGTCCGCAATATTTCCCTCCAAAAACTTCAGCTTTTTATATCCATATTTTTCACTCAGTTCATTACAATGACGTATCACCTCTTTTTTCAGGTCTAATCCTATAATACGAACATCTATCTGTTTTAATTCATGCAGATAATAATACATTGCAAATGTCAGATAAGATTTTCCACATCCGAAATCAAGAATTGTCACTTCCTTGTCCCTGTCAAGCTGTGGCAGGATATCTTCTATAAATTCCAGAAACCGGTTAATCTGACGAAACTTGTCGAATTTTGTCCTGACAATCTTTCCTTCTGCCGTCATGACTCCCAAATCCTGCAGAAACGGAACTGTTGTTCCTTCCTCTAAAATATACCGCTTACTTCTATTATGAGAAAGATCCACTTCTTTTACACAGCCAGTCTGCTGCTTTTTCTGAATCGTCACCTTCCCTTTTTTACTCACAAGCACTGTGTATTTTACTGTTTTTGTCTCCATCTGCATCTGGCGAAACTTTTCCATATATCCGCACAGTACAGACACCGCCTGAGCTGCATCACAATTTTCATGAAACACCTGATTGTTTTGGTGTTCCTCACACTGAAACAGCAACACTCCCTTTTTCAAAATCGGTCTTACCTTCACTTTTTTTAGCCCGTCTTTCTCTCGCGGATTGCTAAGCGTTGCTGCAATAAAATCTATATTCAAACTCTGTTGTAACAGTTCTTTTATTTTTTCCATAAAACTGACCTCTTTTACTTTTTTCAACTATCACCCATTATTCTACAAGTTCTGCACCCGAAACGCAAGAAAGACAAGGAATTTTTTCATCCCCTGCCTTTCATTTTGTTACTAAACCGTAACCTCTTTTAAGATTTTGTCACACTTTGTCCGACAACCGCCTTCGGAAATACGATCGTAACCTTGAATAAATCTCCATCCAGATACAGTTCAAATTTTCCGCCCTGTAATTCTGTCAGATTCTTTGCAATCGAAAGACCAAGACCACTGCCTTCCGTACTTCTTGATACATCTCCCCGGATAAACCGCTCGGTCAGCTCATCTGCCGAGATATTTAATGGCTGCTCAGAGATATTCTTCAACGAAAACTCCACTGTATGCTCTTTTTCAATCAAATCCGCATAAACTCTCGTACCTTCCAGCGCGTATTTTGCCGCATTGTTATAAATATTCTCAATTACACGCCACATCCGTCTTCCATCGGTGCGGACCATAACCGGCTTCTCCGGAACATTCAGCACAATCTGAAGATTCGCTTTCAAATTTCTCCGCAAACTCACCGGTTGTCTGATTAATCATTTCCACAAAATTGATATTCATATATTCCATCGTAATATTTCCACTGCTAATCTTCGACGCTTCTACCACATCCTCCGTCAGATGTTTCAGCCTCTGGGCCTTCGCCTCCAGAATATCCAAATATCCTTGAATCTTCGGATCTTGAATATTTTCACGTTTCAACAAATCAACATAATTAATGATTGATGTAAGCGGTGTCTTAATGTCATGAGATACGTTTGTGATCAGATCCGTCTTCAAACGCTCATCTTTCATACTTTTTCTACCGCTTTGCTCAAGCCTTCCCCGATATGGTTGATGTGCAATGCCATATCAAGTTCATCATCTTTCAAGCCCTTCGTCGGAATCTGATACTCTACATTTCCATCTGCAATGTGACGAATTCCATCTTTGAGTCTCTGTCTTGCAATCGCTTTTCGGATCAGATAATACAGCGTCACTCCCTCAACGAGGAACATGACAAACATCCAGCCGCCGGTTCCCATTGTACCGATCGCAATCCAGTGTACCACAATAAATGCCAGTGCACCTGCTGTCACTTTAAATGTGCAGCTTCTATATGCAAAAAACTTCTTCAGACCACGAATCAGCCAGCGCAGAACACTGTTCTTCCACAGCATTTTCGCCTTAATTCTTCGAACAATACTCAGATAGCCGATAAAAAATGCCGCACAGCATAAAAGCATCGCAAAACCTAGCAAGATCCAATCATCATCTAAAAATCCTCGTTCCAAAATCGTCGCCGCATAGGTTCGATATCCATTGCTCCAGTATTTCACACCCCACGTGTCAATAAGCGCATAGACAAAAGAGAGTGCCAACACCCACACACCAGCAATCAACGCAAGCGCAAGCTCCGTCTTAACCCGGTCAAACCACATAAGGTGCACACCTTCATCTTTTCGAGTGCGCCCTGCAATGATGGTGAGCCATACAAATCCAATAAAGAACCCCGCAATCGAAACAAGTGCGACAGCAAGCATTGTGTTAATCATTGGCGCATATTTATCAAACAGCTTATTTTGCAAATAAAAGCTGTCCTGAATCGGATATTTCGTATCAACCGAAACCACATACATATAGTTGTCTGTACCGGCCATTGTTCTCGAAGACCAATTGTCCGCTTCCGTATCCAGATTTGTCTTGAAATCCGCAAGTTTTGGTGTCACAACTACATACTTTCCACTCTCGGTGAGATTTTTTACATATTCCTGCATGTTATTAATGTCCGTATATACCTGTCGGTTCGTGTATAATTTTCCACTGTTAAAATCTGCAAATATATAGGTAAGGTTTGTGTTTCCTTCTGTCCAATATTCCTGGAACTGCTCATATGCGCTCAGTTCACTTTCCAGATTAGAAAGCGTGTTACTCAATGCTCGATAAATCTCACTGAGCTTTCCATTCCACTTTGGATTCTCATTTACAATCTGCAGCAATGACTTTCCATCTGCCGTCATATAGCGCTCCGGAATAGCAGTCATATTCCAGCAATCCGTATAGACTACCTTTCCATCCGCATCCAATACCTGCATCACATCTTCATCATAATAATTCTCTTCTACATATCCATCTTCCAACTCTTCCATCTGATCAACATCAGAAGTATCGTCTGAGAACTTCAGCCCTTCTTTGAACAGCTGCGCAAACTCTTCTTCCGTATAGTATGCGTATGTACCATCCGCTTTTTTGCATACGATAATACTGTCTCCTGAGCTTTCCTCCGTTCCCCAATTGTCAATCCAGTCCGACAAATCTCCTAAGCGATATGCGATTCCGGATTCATCTTCCCCTGTAATCTTTTGGGAATCCATGTATGCCATAATATCCACAAGCTTATTCGCATCATATTTTCCGTCTGTCTCAAAATTCTTCTGAAGATCAATCTGATTCAAAATAGTGTGCGATGCCGACTGCAGATTCTCTTCAAACCCTCTTGTTTCCTTATACTCACCCTTTGAAAGATCATTGAGATTCTTCCCATACTCCTGTCCCGGATAAATCAAAATAAATACAACACAAAGCACTGCCAGTACTGCAAAAATATGCTCCAGAATCAGAAGAATTCCTTTCATCGGTGCTGATTTGTACCAATGTTTCATAAATACTCCCTTCTAAAGCTTTTCTATCTTATATCCTACCCCCCACACAACTTTCAGATATCTTGGTTCTTTCGGGTTAATTTCAATTTTCTCACGAATATGGCGAATATGAACTGCAACTGTGTTGTCCGCTCCTATCGCCTCTTCATTCCAGATATTTTCATAAATCTGGTCGATAGAAAAGACTTTCCCTTGATTTTTTACTAATAGCAACAAAATATTGTACTCAATCGGTGTCAGTCTTACCGATTCACCATCTACCGTCACTTCTTTAAGTTCATCGTTAATCGAAAGTCCGCCGACTTCGTACACTTCTTTCTTCTCATCCTGCACTGTGCTTCCAAGCTGTGTGTATCTTCTAAGCTGCGATTTTGCTCTCGCAACAAGCTCTAACGGATTAAATGGTTTTGTAACATAATCATCCGCTCCAATATTCAGTCCCAAAATCTTATCTGCATCCTCTGATTTTGCAGATAAAATAATAATTGGCAGACTGTTCTCTTCACGAATCTTAAGGGTTGCTCTGATTCCGTCCAGCCTTGGCATCATCACATCCATAATCAGGAGATCGACGTGCTCTTTTTTCAATGTCTGAATCGCTTCCTCTCCATCATAGGCTTTTAATACCTCATAACCTTCCTGTGTCAAATATATTTCAATTGCCTCCACAATTTCTTTGTCATCATCACATACTAATATTTTAAACATAATCATCACCTCCCTTGTAGTATACAAGATTATCAAACAATTTTTAAGAGGCAGATAGGAAATTTCTTAATATTCGTTTAATTTAAAAACCCGCACATCATTCCGATGTGCGGATCCTATATCTTATAGCCCTTTTGCCTTTTTTACACAAGCTTTCATTGCTTCTATTACACTGCCTGTGCCGCAAACTGATAAGCCTGCTGCCCCGGCATTCCATCCGCAACTGCTCCATCTGCCATTGCCTCAATCAGCATAAACACATATGCCGGCGAACTTCCACTGACAGATACAACCACATCCATTAAGTTTTCACTTAATACCTGAGCCATTCCAAATCCACTCAAAATATTACATATATAATCAAGCTCTTCTTTTGTAACTAAATCATTGTGGCAAACACCTGTGATTCCTTCTCCTACCAGAGCAGGGGTATTGGGCATCGTACGTACAAGTTTTACCGGTTTTGCAAATGCACCCGCCAGATATTCCAATGTCTTACCCGGTGCAATAGTAACAATAATCTGAGTTTCTGTAATCAGCTCTTTGATTTCTTTAATTACTGCATCATAAAACTGTGGTTTCACAGACAGAACGAGCACTTCTGCTGTTCTTGCAACCTCTTTATTGTCTGTAGTAACATGAATTCCAAGACTTTCTTTTGCCTGTCTGAGCCCCGGCTCATACAAGTCAGATGCAATCACTTCCTCCGGCTTAAAAATATTATTTTTTAAAATACCGCCAATCATTGCTTTCGCCATATTTCTGGCGCCTATAAATCCTAATTTCATAATCTTATTCTCCTTGCTTTTTAATTAAATGACTGCTCTGTTCTCTCAATAATCTCATCTTGAAGCGCTTTGCTCAGGTTACGGAAATGATCACTATATCCCGCAACACGCACAATCAAATCTTTATACTCAGGTAGAAATTAAACACATCTTTCATGATGTTATCTGCATAATCATCGTCATTTCCATTAATCTGTTTCTATTTTTATATCTCTTTAATAAAATTATTTTTTCTTTTAGAATCTAATCATATTTTGGACACATTTTTCTTTTATACTTAGAGTCAGATAGTTGATAGAACAACTATCTCCCCCCTCATAAAGTAATCATCTTCAGATTTGAAGATGTACACTTTACTCTCATTCCTTTAGATAACTATAAAACAACGAACCCCGTTAACCTTTCGGTTAACGGGGTTTCGCTGTTTACGGGCTTCCCCAGAATTTGGATTTTATCACCTCAAACTATGTTTTCAGCATAACATACTTTTTCTCCCTCGCGGGATAAAAACTAACGCCAGAACTGCAACAAACATCGTTAAAATTTCCGCTCCTGGAACTGCAAGCCAAGATTCCATTCATTCCCCAAAATTGTGGCAGCACTATCAAAAACAGCAACAACAACGCGAACGAGCGAAGGAATGTAATTGCTCCTGCAAAATATCCTTTCCCATAAGCCATCATACGTACTGCTGAGAAAATGTTAATTCCGGAAAACAAAAATCCCAAACCATATATCCGCATTCCGGAAACCGCCAGTGTATATACACTGCTATGTTTATCGGCAAAAAAATGATACACACATTGGTGCCAGAAAAAAACGTCAATGCATAAATTACAATCGGGGCAATACTGAAAAAACGATATGCATACCTCTCAAGAGCACGGCATACATCAAGTTTTTTATCTCCATATGCATATCCAAGCGGAGGTGCCATCCCCATAGAAAAACCGGAATAAATCCCAATAAACAAAAATTGCAGATACATAATAATGGAGACAGCAGCTATCCCATCTTCTCCGGCAAACGCCATCGCCGTTCTATTAAAAACAATTGTTGTGATCGCGATTGCCAATTGATTCACAAACTCGGACGTTCCGTTTATCATACAGTTAAATCCTATCTTGAAAGGCAGTCCTCGAAATGTAAATTCCAAGGTATGTTTCTTCTTCACAAAATAGTAAAGTCCCATAGAAAAAGAAAGTAGCAGTCCTAAAATCGTAGCAAGTGCAGCTCCCAAAATCCCCATGTCCATACATCCCACAAAAACATAGTCCAATACAATATTTAGTAGACCTCCTGCAAGCGCCGTCAAAAAGCTGTAAGTGGGTGAGCCGTCCACGCGAATAAAATAAGTAAGCAGCTCTTTTCCAATGACAACAGGAGTACCGACAAGCCACCAAAAAGCATATGTTTTGCAATCACTCATCGTTAATTGTGTCGCGCCCAGTAATTCCAATAGCGCAGGAAGTTTTATCCAGATTAAGGCAGATACACCGCATCCAACCAACAGTGACAGCAGCATGCTGACAGAAAATGTTCTGTTTGCTTCTTCTTTTCTTTCCCCACCGATATGAAGCGCTGCAAGTGCACTCCCACCTGTTGCAAACGCCAGTGCAATTCCCGTCAATATATTTACAATCGGATACACAATATTGATAGCCGCTAATGCATTTGTCCCCACATAGGACGACACAAAAATTCCATCCACAATGGTATATACCGTATTAAACAATGCCGTCAAATACGTTGGGATAATAAACTTTAATAATTTTCCAAACCGCACTTCCTTCGCTGAATCAAAAATCAATAATTTTTCCATATGTTCCCCCTCCTCAGTGCTATTTTAAACCTTAAAGTAACTTGAAGGTCAACACAAAATATCTTATAATGAAAGAAAAATTATCAGGAGCAATCATCATGAAAAAACAATTTCACATTGGAGAGATTTCAGAATTTTTCAATCTGCCTGCTTCCACCTTACGTCACTGGGAAAGCACAGGGATTTTGACACCAAAAAAGAATCACGAAAATAACTACCGCGAGTATACGATAGAAGACTTTATGAATCTCTCCGATATTATTTTTTACAAAAGTCTGGGACTCCCGCTCAAACAGATACAAACGATGGAACAGTCCACCCCTGAAGAGCATTCCTTTTTATTACATGAAAAAATTGATGAATTAGTTCAGCAACAGCAAGAACTTCAGCACCGAATGCAAAAACTTCGCAATCATCTAAATGCTATAAATACTTTAAATGAGCTGAAATCCCATCCATTCACAGAAGTCGACATCGATACCGACTGTATTGTCTCTTTTGATTTAGGTGAAATCGAAAAACTCCGACAATATATTGAGAATCCGTATCTGTATTCTCGTGTACAGCATTCAGAACATATTCAGTCAGAGCTTCGGGGATTGACGATTCCGTCTGAACAGCGCTCTTTGTTTCCCGATACTCAGGTACTTTGGGAGAAGAGCAGACACCGTTACATCGCTTGTTTGATGAAAGAAGAAGTCACGGAAGGATTTCCTAATAATTTGTCTCAACTGCTGTCGCAGATTCAAAAGACATACCGCACCGGTTTTATAATCAGCCGATTTTTATTGCGTGCCAAAGAAAATGGAAAGCTCTATGACTTTTACAAAACATTTGTTGAAATTGAGGAGGATTCTTATTTATGTTAACATCACTTGCATTTATTTTTCTCGTAGGTCTTGCTGCCGCAGCTATTTGTCAGCAATTAAAGCTACCCCGTATTATTGGAATGCTCATCACCGGAATCATTCTAGGTCCATATGTTCTTGACTTGCTTGATCCTTCTATTTTGTCCATTTCATCCGAGTTACGGCAAATGGCTCTGATCATCATTCTGTTAAAGGCCGGATTGTCATTAGATCTGTCTGACTTAAAAAAAGTCGGGCGTCCCGCTGTTTTGATGTCATTTGTACCTGCAAGTTTTGAAATACTCGCTTTTTTCCTTTTTGCCCCTCATATTTTGGGGATTAAACCGATTGAGGCAGCTGTCATGGGAGCCGTTCTCGCTGCAGTATCTCCTGCTATTGTCGTACCACGAATGGTCCGCCTGATGGACCAGAATTACGGTACAGATAAAAGTATTCCGCAGCTTATCCTTGCCGGTGCCTCCTGCGATGATATTTTTGTCATCGTGCTGTTTTCCACATTTTCCAATATAACCCAAGGTGGAAATGCACATCTGATGGATTTTGTCAACATTCCGGTTTCCATCTTGTTCGGCATCGTACTCGGTGGCATTACTGGGTATCTGCTCAGTTTATTTTTCGAGACAGCACATGCACACAAGCATTGTGTCCGAAACAGTATGAAAGTGATTATTGTATTAGGAATTTCTTTTTTGTTAATGGCAATTGAAACGTGGATGAAAGACATTGTATCTATATCCGGTCTTTTAGCTGTTGTAAGCATGGCATGCCTGTTAAAAATTAAAAGCACCACTTTTGTTTCCAAAAGACTTTCTGATAAATTTGGGAAATTGTGGCTCGCCGCAGAAGTCATTCTGTTTGTTTTAGTCGGAGCTGCTGTAGATATCCGCTATACGCTGAACGCAGGAGGTGCTGCCATTCTCATGATACTGGTTGCACTTCTATTTCGTTCTGTCGGAGTTGCGATATGCCTTATCCGGACGAGGCTCACAAAAAAAGAACGGTTCTTCTGTATCCTTTCTTATCTTCCAAAGGCTACCGTTCAGGCTGCTATTGGCTCTGTTCCGCTTGCTATGGGACTCCCTTGCGGACAGATTGTCCTTTCCGTTGCAGTTTTAGGAATTTTAATCACTGCCCCGCTTGGTGCCATATTGATCGATGGCACTTACAAAAAACTACTTTGCCAATCAAAAAATAAGAAATAACGGAACGTTTTCATTGATTCTTCAAAAACTGTTCACATTTTTCTTACTTTTCTATCACACTTTTTACACAAAAAGCCAGTATACTAATAACCATAAAGATATTAATCTTTTTATATCATTTTCTTTTTCATAATTGCCGGTCATAAGACCGGCTTTTCCTCTGTTTATCCCCTTTTTATATACAACATAAATCTTCTTAAGATTAACTTAATAAAATTTCCTTTTCTTTTAGAATCTAATCATATTTTGGACACATTTTTCTTTTATACTAAAGTCAGATAGTTGATAGAACAACTATCTCCCCCCTCATAAAGTAATTCATCTTCGGGGTAACTCGAAGATGTACACTTTACTCTCATTCCTTTAAATAACCAAAAAAGAAAGCTGTCACAGCTTTCTTTTTTTGTCTATCTTTTTCGTTTTTCCATCCAAGTCAGCAAATCGTCAAAAACCAGACTACGATCCACTTCATTTAAAATCTCATGGCGGTCATTTTCATATAACTTCATAGAAACATCTTCTATTCCACATGATTTGTAATTTTTATAAATGTTTTCCACACTCTTTCCAAAGTTACCAACAGGGTCGTCTTTTCCAGCAACCAAAAATATAGGAAGTGTCTTTGGTATCTTTCCATTTTTTTCCTGATGGTTTACTGCCAGTATTCCACAGAACATCTGATAATAAGCGTTTACGGTAAACACAAAGCTGCATAACGGATCTTTTGCATACTTTTGAGAATTAACGGGATTCCTTGACAGCCAGTCCGAACCATTTGTCTCTTGTGAGAACTTCTTATTGAAACCGCCAAACGCCATATTGTTCACCAATTTACTGCGGTATTCCCAGCCTTTTCCAAAAGCAATAATACGACATAGCACTTTGCCGGCTGTAAGAAGCAGATTGGACTTGCTTCCAGTTCCCATCACAATGGCTCCCGAAATGCCATCCCCATATAATCCAAGATACTGTCGAAGCAGAAAAGATCCCATACTATGTCCCAGCATAAAATATGGTACATCTTTATATTTTTTCTTCGTTATCTTTCTCAAATGGTGAATATCTCCTATCACGTAGGTATTTCCTTTGGATTCATGAAAAAATCCAAGCTTATCTTTTGACGTGACAGATTTGCCATGACCTAGATGGTCATGGCCCACAACATAATATCCTTTTTCTGCTAGAAATCGTGCAAATTCATCGTAGCGGTCAATATGCTCCACCATGCCATGGCACATCTGCAATACCGCCGCCACTTTCCCATCCGGTATCCACTCAATTGCATGAATCTGCGTGGCGCCGTCTTTGGATGGATAATAAAATTCGTTTTTCACTACTCTTTTGTTCATTTACATCATCTGCTATCTATCATGAATTCTTATATAATCTCTGTGCGGACACAATGGTTTATAAGCCGGACGGATGATCTTATCCACATTCTTCAGCTCTTCTAACCGGTGTGCACTCCAACCTACGATACGTGCTGCCGCAAAAATCGGTGTATAAAGCGCTTTTGGAAGCCCAAGCATTCCATATACCAAACCACTGTAAAAATCGACATTTGCGTTAACACCTTTGTAAATTCTACGTTTTTCCCCAATCACTTCTGGCGCCATATGCTCTACCATCTCATACAAAGCATATTCTTTTTCGCAGCCTTTCTCCGTTGCAAGCTGCTTTACAAATTTTTTAAAGATATCTGCTCTTGGGTCAGAAACAGAATATACTGCATGTCCCATTCCATAGATCAGCCCTTTTTTATCAAATGCTTTTTTATCAAGCAGATCTTCCAAATATTTACGAACTGCATCCCTGTCTTCCCAGTCTGACAAATGTTCTTTCATATCTTCAAACATCTGTGTCACCTTAATATTGGCGCCACCATGCTTTGGCCCTTTCAAAGATGCCATCGCTGCCGCCATAGTCGAATAGGTATCTGTTCCGGATGAAGTTACAACGTGTGTCGTAAAGGTCGAGTTATTTCCACCGCCGTGATCCATATGTAATACTAATGCCATATCCAGAATCTTTGCCTCTAATGGTGTATATTTCCGATCTTCACGAAGCATCATTAAAATATTTTCCGCCATAGACAGTTCTTTTAATGGTGCATAGATATATAAATCTTCACCTCTGCGATAATTGTAAGCATGATAGCCATATACCATTAACATCGGGAACTGGCTGATCAAATTCAGACACTGGCGCAGAACATTCGGAATCGATGTGTCATCCGCTTTTTCATCGTAAGAATACAGATTCAGTATAGAGCGTGACAAACTATTCATCATATCTCTGCTTGGTGCTTTCATAATAATATCACGCACAAAATTCGGTGGAAGTGTTCTTCTCTCTGACAATGCTTCTGTAAATCTCTTCAGCTGCCCTTCTGTCGGAAGTTCCCCGAACAACAGCAGATATGTCGTCTCTTCAAATCCGTAATGTCCCTCTGCCAAAAATCCATTCACCAGATCCTTGATATTGTAACCCCGGTAATACAAATTTCCCTCACACGGTACTTCCTCACCGTCTACAATCTGAGATGCACAGACATCAGAAATGTTAGTCAGCCCGGCGAGAACACCCTTTCCGTTGACATCACGCAGGCCTCTTTTTACCTGATATTCTGTATATAACTCTTTTTCAATTGCATTGCTTTCTTCACACAATTTTGCAAGCTGCAAAATCTCTGGTGTAATGTCAAACAATAACTCGTCTATTGAATTTGCCATAGCCATTCCCCTTTCCGTCTTTAAAGTATTGTAGTTTATTATACTAAATTGTAAATAAAAAACAACAAATATATCATGAACGATTTCTTAAAAAAGAGACAAATTTTTGTAAAATTTGTCTCTTTTTTCAAAATATTCTAATTGCTCGTCGGAAAATATGGTCTCAATGCTCCCGCCACATTACTGATCGGCATCGTCTGAAGCCAAACGCGTCCAGGTCCCGTAATCACTGTATTAAACAGTCCCTCTCCTCCAAATACGACATTTTTTAATCCTCTGATTGTCTGAATGTCCATCTGGCAGCTTGGTGTCATCGCCGCAAGATGTCCTGAATCAATTACGATCTGCTGTCCCGGCTGCAGTTCATATTCCACTACATGACCATCAAACTCAGCAAAAACCGTTCCTATTCCAGACACCCTCTGCAAGATAAATCCTTCTCCACCGAACAATCCCGATGCCACTTTTTTGTGGAAATGAATCGACAGTTCCACACCTGCTTCTCCCGCAAGAAACGCACTTTTCTGGAAAATCATCTCATTTCCAGGTGATACCTGAAATGCCTTGATAGAACCCGGAAAGCTTGAAGCAAATGCGATCATTCCATTTCCGCCCTGTGCTGTGTAAGTATTTTGAAATAAAGCTTCTCCTGAAAATGCTCTTCCAAATACTTTTCCGATACCTCCGTTTGATGTCGTCTGCATCTCCATATTCGGTGACATCCACGACATTGATCCACGCTCTGTGATCATTTTTTCACCGGATTCCAAATAACAGATGACAACCGGTAATGTCTCCCCTTTGATTTCATAACGCATATGAATCCCTCCTTTGTGAAGTTTATAGCTGCTGATTAATTCTATCACTAAGCACTGCAAATTCCTGCAATGTCAAAGCCTCACCTCTCACACTCGGGCCTTTTCCAAGACTTTCGATCGCAGTTGTGATCACTTCTTTTGGAAGATGAATCTCCGGCGAATTATTCAGTCCGTTGGCAAGTGTTTTTCTTCTCTGGTTAAAAGAAGCACGAATAATCTGGAACATTAATTTTTCATTTTCAACCTGTACCGGCGGTTCTTTATGACGTGTCAGACGAATGACTGCCGAACCAACCTTTGGTCTTGGCATAAAACAATTCGGCGGCACATTCGCAACAATATATGGTTCTGCGTAATACTGCACAGCGAGGGAAAGTGCCCCGTAATCTTTGGTCCCCGGTCCCACCTGCATCCGATCTGCCACCTCTTTTTGCACCATGACAGTAATACTTTCAATCGGTACATGGCTTTCAAACAAGCCCATAATAATCGGTGTCGTAATATAATACGGCAGATTTGCTACCACTTTGATCGGCTTGTTATCATTATATTCCTTTGCAAGTTTTGGAATATCCACTTTCAGCACATCGTCATTGATCACAGTTACATTGTCGTATGCCTGCAACGTATCCTCCAAAATCGGAATCAATGCTTTGTCGATCTCCACCGCCACAACCTGTCTTGCAGCACATGCGAGATACTGTGTCATCGTCCCGATTCCTGGTCCAATCTCTAACACAAAGTCATCCTTCGTAATCTTGGCAGAACTGATGATTTTATCCAACACATGTGTGTCAATCAAAAAAATTCTGTCCAAACTTTTTCTGAAATGAAAAATCATATTTTTGTAATATTTCAATTGTATTTTGCGGATTGCCTAATGTTGGCTTTGTCATATATTTACCTCAAATTCTAAATAAATCTCTTCCATTTTTCTCTGTGCAGGCAACAACTTCATCGTAGCTGATTCCTTTGAGCTGCGCGATCTCCTGAGCGATATAAGGAATGTTCAGAGAAGAATTGCGTTTTCCTCGATTCGGAGCCGGTGCAAGATACGGCGAATCTGTCTCCAGCAGAATCTTTTCCATCGGTATATCTGCCACAACTTCTTTGAGTTTCTTGCTATTCTTAAATGTAACAACACCTCCGACACCGATGCGAAATCCCATCTTCACATATTCCTGCGCCATCTCTTTTGAATACGAAAAGCAATGAATTACACCGCGAAGTCCTTTTGCATGCTGCTGCATCATCTCAAGCGTGTCCGCCGCAGCATCTCTGCTGTGAATAATGACCGGAAGGTTGAATTCCCTCGCCAGTTCAAGCTGTCTTTGGAACCATTTTTTCTGTATCTCATGAGATTCGTTATCCCAATAATAGTCAAGTCCAATTTCTCCAACTGCCACAACCTTGTCTTTCTTGCACTGTTCTCTCAAATATGCAAATCTTTCCTCATCCAGTATTCCTACTTCATCCGGATGCACGCCTACTGCCGCATAGATAAATGGATACTCTTGTGCCAATTGTACCACTTCTGTGCAGGATTGAAAAGTGGCACCGACATTAATAATCGTGCCAATGCCATTTTCCTGCATAGAATTTAAAAGCTCTGTTCTGTCTTCCTCAAACTGCTCATCATCATAATGCGCATGGCTTTCAAATATCATTGCTTCCATCTTATAAAATCTCTTTTCTTAACTGTTCCGGAGTCTTCTGTGACAATAATGCCGGCGCAATATCAAATACTGTCTTCGCCCCACATTCACCATTTGCGGAAAGTCTGTATGCCGCTCTTGCATAAGCAACTAAAACACTTGAAGTAAACTCCGGATTTGAATCCAGTTTCAAAGAATACTCAATCACATGTTTATTTCCTTCTCTTCCTGTCTCTCCTGTGCGGATCACAAAACCACCGTGAGGCATTTTGCTGTGATTTTCCTTTAATTCTTCTTCTGTGATAAATGTCACTGTTGTGTCATAATCTGCAAAATAGTTTGGCATTTCCTTGATTGCTTTTTCAATCTGTGCCTTGTCCGCACCTTCTTCCGCTACAACATAGCATTCACGCAAATGCTTCTGTCTTGTCGTAAGCTCCGGCTCACTTCCACTTCTTACTTCTTCAACTGCCGCTTCAATCGGTACTGTATACTGGATTCCGTTTTTTACTCCTTCTACACGACGGATCGCATCAGAATGTCCCTGACTTACACCTTTTCCCCAGAATGTGTAAGTGCTTCCCTGTACTAAAATAGACTCTGCGTAAATACGGTTCAGCGAAAACATTCCCGGATCCCAGCCAACAGAGATAATCCCAATATGATTTCCCTCTTTTGCTGCTGCATCTACATTTGCAAAGTATTCCGGAATCTTTGCGTGTGTGTCAAAACTGTCAATAATATTAAAGTTCTTTGCAATCTGTGGACCCATAACTGGGAGATCTGTCGCAGAGCCCCCGCACAGAATCATCACATCCACTTCTCCTTTCAGAGAAAGTACATCATCTAAATGCACCTTTTTCACACCTTCCGTGAGAATGTTTACATCCTCCGGATTACGGCGTGTCACAACCGCCACAAGCTCCATATCATCGTTACGCTCAATTGCAAGCTCCACACCACGTCCTATATTTCCATAACCTACAATACCAATTCTGATTTTATTCATTTTTCTGTTCTCCTTTCAACTTTGGGGACGTAGTAAAATTCAATTTTACTACGTCCCCAATTGAATTTTGCCCTGTCCCTTTTTGACTTTTACGTGAACTAATTTTAACAAATTTCCGCGCCTGCCGGCATTGTTTTTTCCGGTGTCATCAGCGCAAGGTTACCTTCTGCATCTTCTGCACACAAAAGCATACCTTCTGACAGAACCCCTGCAAGTTTTGCAGGCTTCAAATTCACAAGTACCATAACTTTTTTTCCAACCATTTCTTCTGCTGTATAATGTCCTTTGATACCTGACACAATCTGTTTTACCTGACTTCCGATTTTCACCTGCGAGCAAAGTAATTTTTTCGATTTTTTTACTTCCTCACAAGCGATAATCTCTCCAACCTGGAACTGCATCTTCATGAAATCGTCAAATGTGATCTCTTCTTTTGCTTCGATATCAATTCCTTCCTCTTCTTTTTCTTCCTCTACCGGTGGATGAAGCTCTTCCACTTTTTTTATCACTTCTTCCAAATCAAGTCTCTGGAATAAGATCTCCGGCTTATCTGTTACATTTCCGCCGTTCAACTGAGCAAGAATCTTTTCAGCTGTCTCCGGCATAAAGGATGACAATAATTCTGCTCCCTTAGAAATGCTGTCAATCAAGTTATAAAGCACTGTCTCAAGACGATCTTTCTGCGCTTCATCTTTTGCAAGTACCCAAGGCATTGTCTCATCAATGTATTTGTTGCAACGTTTGAAGAGATTGAAAATCTCTGTGATCGCATCTGCCACACGAAGTTTGTCCATCTTCTCCTCGACAGCTGCCGGAGTGCCGTCTACAACCGCCTTCAAGTCTGCATCTACATCCCCTGCTACTCCCTTGTCAGTCACGCTTCCGCCAAAATATTTATTTGTCATGGAAACTGTTCTGTTCACAAGATTTCCAAGTGTATTTGCAAGATCAGAGTTCATACGCTCTACCATCAGCTCCCATGTGATTACACCATCATTTTCGAATGGCATCTCATGCAGCACAAAGTAACGGACAGCATCCACACCGAACATATTCACAAGCTCGTCTGCGTAGATTACATTTCCTTTCGATTTACTCATCTTTCCGTCACCCTGCAAAAGCCATGGATGTCCGAAAATCTGTTTCGGCAATGGCAAATCCAATGCCATCAAGAAAATCGGCCAGTAAATTGTATGGAAACGAATGATATCTTTTCCAATCAAATGCAAGTCAGCAGGCCAGTCTTTTTTGAACTGTTCTGTGCTCTCGCCGTCACAGTCATAACCAATACCAGTGATGTAGTTTGTCAGCGCATCAAGCCATACATATACAACATGTTTTGGGTCAAAGTCTACCGGAATTCCCCATTTAAATGAAGTTCTCGATACACAAAGATCCTGAAGCCCCGGCAATAAGAAATTGTTCATCATCTCATTTTTACGGGAAACCGGCTGAATAAATTCCGGATGCGTGTTAATGTGCTCAATCAGTCTGTCCGCATATTTGCTCATTTTGAAGAAATATGCTTCCTCCTGTGCTGGTTGCACCTCGCGTCCACAGTCCGGACATTTCCCGTCTACTAACTGAGATTCTGTGAAAAATGACTCACAAGGTGTACAGTACATTCCTTCGTAGTGTCCTTTGTAAATATCACCTTGTTCATATAATCTTTTGAAAATCTTCTGAACTTGTTTCTCATGGTAATCATCTGTTGTACGAATGAATTTGTCATAAGAAGTATTCATCATATCGGCAATCGCCTTTACTTCCCCGGCAACTTTATCCACAAATTCCTTTGGTGAAACGCCTGCTTCCTCCGCCTTCAACTCAATTTTCTGTCCGTGTTCGTCAGTTCCTGTCTGGAAAAATACATCATATCCCTGACTTCTCTTGTATCTTGCAATCGCATCTGCAAGTACAAATTCATATGTGTTTCCAATATGCGGCTTGCCCGATGTGTAGGCAATCGCTGTCGTCATATAAAATTTCTTCTTGTCCATGTTCCTACTCCTTTTTGTATAAAAAATGAAACCCATCTTCCCAACAAAAGTTAAGAAGACGGGTCTGATACCGTGTTACCACTTCTCTTCGCTTATACTTCACAGTATAAACCTTATCAAGTATGCTCATACACCATACTCTGTCGCTGTAAAGGGCGATCCCTTTGTGCTTCACTAAAATCTTTCAGCTTGGCACACCGCTCAGGAGCCATCTTCGATATCTCTTTCATCGTCTCTTCTCAGCTTCATGAGACTTCTCTGTAAATGTCTGAAATATCTACTCTTTCCATCATTGCGTTTCCTGTTTTTAATGTTATTTCACATGTGAAAATCGTATCACAGGATTTTCTCGGTGTCAAGATTCCCATTTTTCTTTTTTATTACAGTTCGCACATCAGTCAATAGTAAATGGCGTGGAGTGAACTGTAGTCACACATCACTCTACTTCCAATACTTATCCAAGTACTTTTCTATTTCTTCTTGTGACAATGAGAATTCTTCCATCAAATTCTTCCTTGCCTGGTCTTTAGAAATATTACATTTCATGCAAATACGAATTGTTGCTTTAATCCCTTCAGCCAATCCCTCATTTAGTAAGTCTTCCCTCAAGGCTTTTCGAAATTCTTCTTCGTCATATTCTGTCAAAATCATATCTACGACCTCCGCTCGATTTTTTTGAAGTACATCTGCAAGAATTCCATTTTTAATACAATTATCCACTGCAATCTCCACTGACTTTTCAAACTGCATCCCCTCTGCAAGATACTTGCGGATTATTGCGATAAACTCTGCATATTCTCTCAATTGCTTACACTTTTCCATCAATTCTCGATTCTTCCCCAAATTAATATTAAGCACAACTGCTGTACATTCCAGTGCTGGATTCATTTCCCCTTTGTCCTCAATAAACAAATCACTCAACTTCAACTCCTGACGTTCCGGCTCCTTTTTTGTTCCATTGTAAAATACAATATACTGTGGGAACGGAATATGTAGTGGCGATGTAGAATACAATCGATATTTCACCGGCTCAATGTACTCCCGATACAACGATGAAAAATAGAATAAGCCACGCAACGGTAAGTTGGGACTGAACGAGCTCTGATGTTCATAAAGATTCATCACATCACCAATGATAAAGGACAGATCATTTTTCATCCCCATATAGACCACGTCTTCAATCGTTGTGATAGTTAAATCATCGGGATTCGTATAATTGCTGTCATTGATCGCATTGTAAAGCTCCAGCAAATCCTTTTTCTCATGGAAAATAACTCGGAATACCCTGTCTTTATACTTCTTATTTATCTTATGTTCTACCAAATGTTTTCCTCCTTTACATTTTATCAAATACAAATCTATGAATCAATGAAAAGAGCATACTTTCATAGGCGCCACCTACCTTTTTAATACAGAATAAACTATAACTTTTTCATAAAATACAAATCGGATTTCTTGTGACGAACGCCACGGAATTTTAGAAAATATAGAATGTTTGATTTGTAGAATTAATCATAGCACGATAAGTCCCAGATTACAATATTTTTGACCAAAAGAGATGCACCGACACAATGCATCTCTTTTTCCAATCTGATTACAATTCTCCTCCGTTTGTTTTGATCACCTGCTGATACCAGTAAAATGATTTTTTCTTCAGGCGTGCAAAGTCTCCTGTTCCGTCATCATATCTTCTCACATAAATCATTCCGTAACGTTTTGCATATTCTCCGGTAGATGCAGATACAAGGTCAATGCAGCCCCACGGTGTGTATCCCATCAGATCCACTCCGTCTTCCACCGCAAGCTTCATCTGTTCAATATGCTGTCTGAGATAATCGATGCGGTAGTCATCATTCACCGTTTGATCCTCCTCCAGTACGTCTTTTGCTCCTAATCCGTTTTCTACAACCATCAGTGGTAAATGATATCTGTCACTCAAGTCATTCAACGCATAACGCAGCCCTTCCGGATCGATCTGCCATCCCCAGTCTGAGGCTTTCAGATATGGATTTAAAACTCCTCCGAGGATATTTCCCTCCCCGCTCCTTTCTTTTGAATCTGCCGTCTGGCAAGAAGACATATAATAAGAAAATGTGATAAAATCTACCGTTCCGTTCTTTAAGATTTCTTCATCTCCTGCTTCTTTCTCCAACACAACTCCCATCTCTTTCAGAAGAGAATCTGCATATGCCGGATATGCTCCGTATGCCTGCACATCTGCGCAGTAATAATTGTAAAGCCGATTGTATTTCTGGCAGACAAGAACATCTTTTGGATTGCATGTCAGCGGATAACTCGCCGCGTAAATCATCATATTTCCGACTTTATATTCCGGATCGATCTCATGCGCCATCTTCACGGCAAGTGCAGATGCAACGAACATGTGATGAAGTCCCTGAAATCTCTGCTGCGGAATGTCCGGCTGTTCCATGAACACCGTAGGACTTTCCAAATCATTTAAAATTCCCTGATTCAAAAGCGCTCCCATCGGCGCCACAGAGCTGTTGATCTCATTAAATGTAAGCCAGTATTTTACCTTCCCTTTCAATCTGGTAAACAGGGCGCGGCAGAAATTCAGGTAGAAATCCACCAGCCTCCGGTTTCTCCAGGAACCGTACTCCGTTACCAGGTGCATGGGCACATCAAAGTGACAGATAGTGACCAGCGGTTCAATGTTGTACTTAAGGCAGGTGTCAATCAGCTTCTCATAGAAATCCAGTCCCTTTTCATTAGGCTGTTCCTCGTCCCCCATGGGGAATATCCTGGACCAGGCAATGGAAAAACGATAGCATTTGAATCCCATCTCCGCAAACAGACGGATATCTTCTTCATAGTGATGGTACATATCAATGGCTTCATGGGAGGGATAGTAATGGTCGCTGTCACAGGCCAGCATCTTCATCCTGCCGCTCATGACCGCACGCCTGTCTGCCCCTGCCGGAAGCACATCCACGTTAGCAATTCCTCTTCCGTCCAGGTCGAATCCGCCTTCACATTGGTTTGCCGCCGTAGCGCCTCCCCACAAAAATCCTTCTGGCATTTTGCTCATGATGATTTCCTCCTTCCATATCTCTTTTACATAACTACAAGCAGTTCATCCGCCACATCCACCGTTCCAGAAGCGCTGGTTACAATGTCCGCAAACTGATTGGTGTTGGTGATGATGACAGGAGTAACCAGGGAATATCCTGCTTTCTGGACAGCGTCCATATCAAATTCCACCAGGATCTGTCCTCTCGTTACCTTGTCTCCTTCTTTCACCTTCTTATCAAAGCCCCGGCCTTCCATCTTCACCGTATCCATGCCGATATGAATCAGAACCTCCACACCGTCATTGCTGGTGACTCCTACCGCATGTCCGGTGGGGAAGATTGCGGAAACCACTCCATCGCATGGGCTGCATACCTTGCCCTCTGTGGGAATGATTGCCATGCCTTTTCCCATCACTCCTGCTGGCGAATGCCTGGTCGTCTACCTGATCTAGCGGGATTACTTCGCCTTTTACCGGAGCAAACACGGATTTGGGAGCGTCCTCATCCACCGAAGCCTTTTTTGCCAGAGTGGCTTTTTTTTGCCTTCGGCTCATCATCTGTATAGGTAGCTATTGTCATTACAAAGGCTAAAACCATCGCCTCCGCCACTGCGATCACAGCCCAGATTACATTGGACATAGGCTCGCCGTCTTTGACAAATGACATGAATCCGAAGAAGCCCAACGCGCCGGACTGATATCGTAAAACCTTGGCTCCGCCCAGGATACCGCCGCCCACTGCTGCCGCGATACAGGAGATAATGAACGGTTTTTTCTTAGGAAGTGTAATACCGTAAATACAGGGTTCCGTAACACCGAACAGACCGGAAACCAGGGCTGGGAGCGCCATTGTCTTCATATTCTTATCTTTAGTCTTAATATAAATAGCCGCAACTACCATAGACTGCGCGAACGAAGCCGCAAAGTAAGGAGTCATGAATAAATCGCTTCCATATGTACTGATATTGGCAATTCCGATCGGGATAACCGCCCAGTGCAGACCGAAGATAACCAAGATCTGCCACAGCGCGCCAATCAGGATACCGGTTACCACGCCGCCCAGCACCGGAATCGCAAAGATCGCCTGGAAAAACGCGTTCAGCAGGTTGGTAAGGATGCCGGCCACCGGACCAATCACAATAAAAGTCAGCGGAACAATGATAATCACCGTCAAAAAACGGTACGAAGAACAGTTTTAAGGTATCCGGAACAATCTTCTTAAAGTATTTTTCAAGCTTCGCTCCCACTCCGGTGGCCACCAGGATTGGAACTACGGATGAGGCGTATCCTGACTTGGGATATACCACCGGGATTCCCAGAAAGGTGGTCTTATAATCCAGAGCCATCAGGGTGCCCTCAAACAGGGTGCCGGTGGTCTCCAGGCCAACCATGGCCGGATACAAAAGGGCAGCCGCGATGCTCATGCCCAGATATGGGTTACATTTAAACTTCTTTGCGCAGGATGCCGCAATGATCATGGGAAGGAAGTAGTAAAAATCCATCTCCAATGGCATACATCATCTGGTAAAATCCGCTGTCCTTCACCGATGCTCCGGCAACGAACACCAGCACGGCCAAAAGACCTTTTACAATACCGGCCGCTGCCAAAAATCCCAAAGATCGGCTGGAAGGTTCCGGACAGCAGATCCAGCATCCAGGCCCCCCAGGCCATATTTTTGTCGCCTTCTGCTTCTTCGGATTGCGCGCCGGATATATGTGCTTTTTCGCAAACCACCTCATATACCTGCGGCACATGATTGCCGATCACCACCTGATACTGTCCTCCTGACCGCATGACCGTAACGATCCCGTCGGTTGATTTTAACACCTCCGTGTTGGCCTTTGACTCGTCCCTCAGCTGGAAACGCAGCCTGGTAATACAGTGCGTCAGACTTACAATATTTTCCTTTCCACCCACGTTCTGAATGATTATGCGGGCCAGTGCGTCATACTTACTTGCCATGTTCTCTCCTCCTATAGCTTAAGTTCATTTGTCTCGCATGGCTCTGTTGATATTCAAAAGTCATTAAGCAATTTCCTCCATGTTGGGCTGTACCTTCATCTGCTGT
>ENA-OQAB01000284-OQAB01000284.1-human-gut-metagenome-genome-assembly--contig:-NODE-284-length-29279-cov-3.085998_pt1 | contig 29279 bp, 27 predicted proteins | sample MGYA00242490_ERZ504517 | MGnify/ENA primary metagenome ERZ504517 (study PRJEB26092, sample SAMD00036298) | human gut metagenome | host: Homo sapiens | study: EMG produced TPA metagenomics assembly of...
TCGACGGCCGGCGTGCCGGGACGCTCCGAGAAGGGGAAATATGCAAATAGGCCGGTGCGAAGGCGCTCCAGGAACTCGATAGGTCGTACGGAAATCGGACTCCGTCTCACCGGGAAAACCGACGATCACGTCGATCCCGATAAAGGCGTCCGGCATCAGGCGCCGCACGGCCTCGATCCGCTCGGCGAATTTTTCGGTCGTATAGCGGCGGCGCATCCGTGCAAGCACGCTGTCCGAACCGCTCTGAAGCGGGATATGAAAGTGATGCTGGAATTTAGGTGACGAAGCGCAAAACGCTATTATCTCATCCGTTAAAAGATTCGGCTCTATCGAAGATATACGGTAGCGTTCGATGCCTTCGACCTCGTTCAGGGCCCGCAGCAGATCGATGAACCGCTCACCCGTCGTGCGTCCGAAATCGCCCGTATTGATCCCCGTGATGACGATCTCCCGCTGTCCCGCAGCGGCGATTTGTTCGGCTTCCTTCACCAGATCGGCGATCGGCATATTGCGGCTGGCGCCCCGCGCATAGTGGATCGTACAGTAGGCGCACTTATAGTCGCAGCCGTCCTGCACTTTCAGGAACGCGCGGGTACGGTCGCCGCTCGAAAAGGCGGCGAAGAAATTGGTCAGCTCCTCCGCGTCGCAACTGGTGAACTGTGCGGGCCCCTTGCCCGCAAGAGCCGCTACACGCCTGAAAAGTTCGCCCTTGTCGTTGTTGCTCAGCACCAGATCGACCCCTTCGATCGAGGCGATCTCCTGCGGTTTGAGCTGGGCATAGCAACCGGTGACGACAATAATCGCCGCCGGGTTGCGCCGATGGATTTTACGGATCAGGTTACGGCATTTCTTGTCGGCATGTTCGGTCACAGAACAACTGTTGATGACCGAAATATCCGCCGCTTCCGAAACCCCGACCCGGATGAAGCCGCCCGCTTCGAATTCACGGGCGAGGGTAGAGCTCTCCGAAAAGTTGAGCTTGCAGCCCAAGGTGTGAAAATTGACTCTGCGTCGCTGCATATTTCTGCTGTAAATTTGAGCGAAAGTACGAAAAACTATGCGAATCCGACCATTTTATCGGCAAAAATCACACACACGTCCGGATAAAAGAGCAGGGGCGCCCTGCAACGGGCACCCCTGCGACATACATCAAAACAGGGCGATCTACTCCTCTCTCACGGGTTGCATCACGGCTCCGCCCACAGGCTGTACGGGCCGGTTTTCCCACAGATCGCCGAAAGATCTCATCGACCGGCAACTGCCGCGCGTGTGCATGGCGGACGGCAACTGCGGTTTGTTATCGGTCTTGATCCACTGCAGGGCAAGGTATCCGAGCTGATCCATCATCGTACCGAATTCACCCGGATAAATCGCCGAATCATCGATTTGGACATCGGGTGTGAAGCCATCCGAGTAATCCCGGAAGCCCTTGGCATTTTCAATATAGAACGAAACGGGGAAAAGCAGGAAATCGTAATTGTGAAACGAGCGGACCACACCTTCCATACCTACGTTCTTACCGTTAGTGGGCATCCCGATAAGATTGACCTCAATATCAAGGCCGCGCAGACCGTTGATGACCATTTCGCTCGCCGAAGCAGTCGTTTCGCTCACAAGGACATAGATTTTCTTCAAGCCCAAAGCATGTTGCAAGGCTCTTTCGATCGGTTCGTACACGCTTTCGAACGTCTCCTTGACGCCGATCTTGTAGTCGCCACTCTCTCCGGCCTCCGTGCGGTCCTCGTTGAACGTCATATGAGCATAGAGCTGTCCCTTGTACGCCTCACCTGCGATAAGCGTACCGAGCACAGTACTCGAAAGCACATCGCCACCGTTGTTGTAACGCAGATCGAGGATCAGGTCGGTGACATTCTGTGCACGGAAACGGTCGAAAGCGGCTATCAACTCCTCATCGTAATCGACATCGAAGCCCATATAGAGCAGATAACCGGCCTTCTTGTCCGACTCTTCGATTTCGACCACTTTATCCATATAGATAGCCGGACTGGTGAAGGTCGCACTTCCGAGTTGCACATTCCCTTTCGGGGTAAGCACAGGAGTAGTCCCGTTGTCGGTCCACGTGACACTGTTCACCGTAACATCGACCGCACCGTCGTACACGGCCCGGCCCAAACTCTGATAGTTGCTTTCGGTCACCTCCTCGCCATTGACCGCCGTGATGAAGTCGCCGCGCACGAGACCGGCTTCCGCAGCCGGCGTTCCGGGGATGACGACCATGACCACAATTCCGATATAATCGTCCCCGAGTCGGGTCGCATCCAACAGATAGATACCCGAACCGACATACGCCTCGCCGGGAGTACGCGACAGAGGCGCATCGCTTTCCAAACGCGAATAGTAATACATACGTTTCTGCCCCTGCCAATGACCGTCTTCGCGGTTCACCTCGTCCTGAGCGGCTACACCGTCGAGAATCGAGAAGAAAAAGAAGTCATAACAAAGACTGTAATCGAGCGAAACATTCTCGATGGCACGATTCCAGAGATAACGGCTCTTCATGTACTCGGCAACCCATTCGTTCACGCTGCGGTATTTTCCGTCCCCCTGCTCAATTAATCCTTTGCCCTGCTTCACCACGAACGAAACCGGCGAAGCATATCCCCACACACTGACGGTAATCGTCGCGGAACGAGCTTCGGCCCGGGTATTTTTGGCAACTTTCAGACGCAGCAACGATTCGCCCGCCATACCCGAACCGGTTTGCACTTCGCACCAGTCAGCCGAACTCCGGGCAGTCCAATCGCTTGCGGCGGCAAACGTGTAATTAAGCACCCCGCCTTCGATCTCGACCTGGTTTTCGGCACTCCAGGCTGCATCGGCGATTCCATTGCCCGCAAGAAGCTCTTCATCGTCGCTGCACGACACGCCGGCCGTCAGCACCAGCAGTACGACCAGCATCCATCCGAATAAATTCTTCATAACACAAGTTTTTTAGGATTAACGCATCAATCGTTCAGCCACAGCTCGACGGTTGTCCACTGCAGGTGACGCTCCGAGGTTTACGGTCACGCGCTCGGGCATGGAGAGATGTCGCACGCTCTTCACGGCAGCAGGCTCGGGCCCCTGATCGGCATCGCGCTTCAGCACGATCTCTTCCGACGCTGCGAACACCATGTCGCCCCACCACTGACTCGTACCCGACAACACACCGGGATAGTAGGTAAAGGTACCGTAATCGGTTTCTTCGACCAACTTCTTGATCGTCACTGTCAGATCATCCGACACCTCGACAGGGAAGCTGCGTACCGCATCCGTATAGCGGTCGCTAGTCGGACGTTTGGCGAAAGCGTGGAAATAGTATTGCTTACCATCGAAATTCAACATCGTGTAATCCAGTTCGTTGTTCACAGGCAGACTCGTCGAAATCGTTTCGTCGCTGGTGAACTCGATGAACCACTTCGGCCCGTAATTCGCATTGGCCTCCTCTTCGGTCGCTGCCCAGCCGTTGGCGAGCAGCTCTTCGGGGCTGGCATAATCCACTCCGCACGGCGCGAAGCCCAGAACGACCAGACGGTTCAGATCGGAATAGGCTTTCTCGGTAGCTTCGTTCACACCCGTAGCGATGGTAACGGAGAAAGTGACCGGATCACCGTTGCTGTCTTTGGTCGTCGCAGTGTATTTGCCGGGCAGCTTCGCACGCAGCTCCCCGCCTTGCTGCGGCGGTAAAAGGGTGGTGAACTCCACTATTTCGGAAACGCCCACACCTTCTGCGTTGGCCGCATAAACGCCGAACTCGTACTCGGTATTGGGCAGCAGCTCTCCACTCTCGATGACAAGTCCCTCTTCGCTCATAGCCGCAGCCACCTCCTGTTCGGTAAGCTGCGTACCGTTGTTGTAAATGACATCGCCGGCCGTAAGATTCTCATTACCGGGGCGGCCGAGCACTTCGTCGATGGAGCCCTTCGGGAAAACACCGGCCGTCATCGCTACCGCATAAGTCGCATTGACCTTGAAAGCGGCCTTGTTCCACGGAGTTTCGACAGTCTGTGTTTCGACGGCCAAAGTCGGTTTGGGGCCTGTAGGCTCTCCCGTCGTGAAGTCGTAAAGCAGAACCTTTTCGCGCAACTCCTTGTCGAAGCCCACGATACCCACCTGATATTCGGTATTGGGTTTGAGTCCCGTCGCATTGACGGTGATAGCCTTCGTACTCTCGTTCGTAAGATCGTCCCAGTGGCCGATGATCATGCGACGCACGGAAGCCTCTCCCTCGAAAGCGGTATAATCGAAATCTGCCCGAGAAGCAACCAAATAGCGGAAACGCTCGATTCCCTCCTCCGGCTCGATGGCAATATCGGCCGTCATCGAACCGATGTTACCCACGGAAACCTCGAAGTCGTAAGGCGCGACACCGGCCTTCTTGGTTTTGAAGAGGAGCGACTTCACAGCCGACTCTGCGACCTGGCCATTCTCGTCCACTTCACCGGCAATGATGATAAACTCCATGTCGGAATAGATATCCTGACGAAAATCGACGATATCGAAGAAAGTGGTATCGAAATTATAGGTTTGATCCTCGGTCGCTTCCGCACCGAAAGCACTTACATACGAATGCAGGCTTCCTCCGATTAAACTTACGATGTAATCGTAGTCGGACTTCGAAAGACAGACGTGCTTGTACTTGGTCACCCCTTCGGGCTTCATGATATGGTAGGAGAAAGAGGTAAGTCCGACACTTTCGAGCGTAATCATCTCGGTATAGGGAACATGCGTGTCGATCACCTCGGAAGCGAGATCGCTGTAAACTAAAGGATTGATGTTGCGTACCGCAACATAAAGATTGTATTCCGTGTCGCCGGCAAGATCGTTCAGATCGACCTTTACTGTTTTCTCTCCTTCGAAATAACGGACAGGTCCTCTTTCGAAGAGCGCCTCCGCATCGGCGATCGTTTCTGTGGCCGGCAATACGGCATAGACATAGTCGGAGGCATTGTTCGTATTGATTGTAAATGAAGCCGTTGTACGATTTACTTCATCTACGCTGACATCAACTGTGGGGGGGGAGTTGTGGGTCTTTGTTTTCGACACCGTCATCACTGCACCCCGACAGTCCGCACGCTGCCAGCAATGCCAATCCGGTCAAACCGAGAAATAAAGATGTACGCATAAATGTAAAAATTTAAGAGATTAAAGATTGGTTTTGCGAATGCCGAAGAACCTATGAACAAGCATTCGTATTCAAATATACGAAAAAAAAAGTGATATGACGCACCGAATATTCGATTTTTTAATGTCTTTCACCAAAAAGCATACGAATTCCGGTGTATGCACAGCCTGTCTTCCGACCGATACCGCTCTCTGCGGCAACCAAGGCACGGGCCCCGCAAATCGGACGGAACAAAATACGGTTGCTGCGATATAAAACGGCTCCCGGTTCTATTTTTTGTAAAAAATCCGTAAATTTGCAAACTAATGATTACCGCACCATGGAGTTTTTCAACGACCTTGTCCGATACAGCTACCTCAATCACGCTTTTTGGGCGTGCATCCTGTCGGGCATTACGTGCGGAATCATCGGCACTTACGTCGTCTGCCGGCGGCTGGTCTTCCTCAGCGGCGGCATCACGCACTCCTCGTTCGGCGGACTGGGCATCGCTTTCTACCTCGGAATCAATCCGATTCTGGGTGCGATGGTCTTCGCCGTCCTCTCGGCACTGGGGATCGAATGGGCCAACGACCGGGGCCGTATCCGGGAGGATTCGGCCATCGGCATCATCTGGTCGGTAGGTATGGCCATCGGCGTACTGTTCATGAGCCTGCGCCCGGGCTACACATCGGGCGACCTCTCGAATTTCCTGTTCGGCAGCATCGTAACGGTCACCCGCACCGATGTCCAGGCGCTCGCCGTTCTGACGCTCGTGGTAATTGTCGGCACGCTCCTTTGGCTGCGTCCGGTCATGTACGTCGCCTTCGACCGCGACTTCGCCCGCAGCCAGGGAATCCCGACCCGGCTAATCTCCTATACCATGTCGGCACTCATCGCCGTCACGATCGTACTCTCGATCCGCATCATGGGCATCGTGCTGCTGATCTCGCTGCTGACTATTCCCGTAACGATCGTCAATACGTTCACCAAATCCTTCCGCACGCTCGCACCGGCCGCCGCAGCCGTCGCCGTCGCGGGGAACCTCGCGGGACTCGCCCTGAGCTACAATTTCGAAGTTTCGCCCGGTGCGGCCATAATATTTACCCTGACCGTTACGCTTATTTTAGTAAAACTGCTAACTTTGCTCGTCAAAAAACGCCGCCGCGCCGATGAAAACCATCTATAAACTCGTTCTCAAGTCCTATCTGGGACCCATGGTGCTGACGTTCTTCATCATCATGTTCGTGCTGATGATGAATGTACTGTGGCGCTACATCGACGAGCTGGTCGGCAAAGGACTCGATCCCGGTACGATCATCGAACTGCTCTGCTACGCCACGATCAACATGATCCCGATGGCTCTGCCGCTCGCCACGCTGCTGGCGGCCATTATGACCATGGGTAATCTGGGCGAAAACTACGAGCTGCTCGCTATGAAGTCGGCGGGGATGTCGCTGCCTAAGATCATGAGGCCGCTGCTCGTGGTCGTAAGTATATTGGCTGTCGGCAGTTTCTTCATCGCCAACAACTTAGTGCCATACGCCAACAAAAAATTTTTCCGTACGATATACGACATTCGCCAGATGAACCAGACCCTCGAGTTTCAGGACGGGCTCTTCTTCAACGGCATCGACGGCATGAGCATCCGCGTCGGACACCAGAATCAGGAAACAGGGCTGCTGACCGACGTGTTGATTTACGACAACCGCAACGCATCGGGCAATATGACCACGACCGTCGCCGATTCGGGCTATATCCGGCTCTCGGACGACAAGCGCTTTCTGGAGATCACGCTCTTCAACGGCGAACGCTACGAACAGACCCGAAATTCGAGTCAGTGGTACAACAAAAGTTCCCTGCAACGCAATAAATTCGAGCTTCAGAAAGCCAATATTTCCATTTCGGGATTCGAAATGCAGCGCACGGATGCCGATCTGTTCAACAACGCCCAGACCAAAAACATCTCCGAGCTGCAATACGAAATCGACACGCTGACACAGCAGGTCAATTCGGCGACGACCCGATCCTATGACCCGTTGCTCAAGGAGCGTATCTTCGTGCGGGATACGACCGTCATAACCGACCGAAACGATTCGGTGGTCGTAGAAAAACGGGATTTCAGGCCGATGGATGCCCTCGACTCCCTGGCGACTCTCGACCTGCGCTCCAAGGACCGAATCTGGAGCCAGGCCGTTTCAGCCGCACGCAACTCCCCGGTCTATGTTCTCGTTCGACGAATCGCAGGCCAAAAATGCGCTCAACCAGCTCTACCGCAGCAAGGTCGAATGGCACAAGAAATTGGCGCTTCCGGTGACGATCATCATCTTCTTCCTGATCGGAGCACCGCTGGGCGCTATCGTCCGCAGAGGCGGTCTGGGTATGCCGATCGTAATCTCGGTCATCTTCTTCGTCATCTACTACATTATCAGCAGTTCGGGCGAAAAGATGGCCAAAGAGGGCACGTGGGAGGCATTCTACGGCACGTGGCTCTCGGCCTTCGTACTGGCGCCCGTCGCCATCTACCTCACATACAAGGCCACGAACGACTCGGGGCTGCTCGACGTGGATTGGTACGTCGTAAAATTCAAGAAAATCAAGGAGAAGATCTCCGGGATATTCGCACGTTTCGCACATAAAAACAAAAAATTAAAACAGACCATGAAAAACGAAAAAGTACTGAATACAATAGAAGAAGCCATCGAGGATTTCCGTCAGGGAAAAATCGTCATCGTCGTCGATCGACGAAGACCGGGAAAACGAAGGCGACTTCATCATAGCAGCCGAGAAGGTGACGCCCCGAAATCGTCAATTTCAGCTCAAGAACGGTCGCGGTGTGTTGTGTGCCCCGCTTTCCGAAGAGCGCTGCGCACAGCTCGAACTCAACATGATGGAGCCGAACAACACCTCGCTGCTCGGCACGCCATTCACCGTGACGGTCGATCTGCTGGGCGAAGGCTGCACCACGGGCGTTTCGATCCACGACCGCGCGGCGACCCTGCGGGCACTGGCCGACCCGAAGACCAAACCCTCCGACCTGGGGCGTCCGGGGCACATCAACCCGCTCCGAGCCCGTCAGAAAGGCGTTCTGCGCCGTCCGGGACATACCGAAGCCGCCGTGGACCTGGCTCCGACTGGCCGGGCTGCAACCCGCCGGAGCACTGATAGAGCATCATGAACGAAGACGGTTCGATGGCCCGCCTGCCGCAACTGCTCGAAGTGGCGGAGAAATACCGGCCTGAAGATCATTTCGATCGCCGACCTGATCGCCTACCGCCTGCGTAACGAATCGATCGTAGAACGCGGTGAAACGGCCGAGATGCCGACCGAATACGGCATGTTCAAAATCACCGTGTTCCGTCAGAAGAGCAACGGGCTGGAACACATGGTACTGACCAAGGGCGAATGGACCGAAGACGAGCCGGTACTGCTCCGCGTGCACTCCTCGTGCGCCACGGGCGACATTTTGGGATCGTGCCGCTGCGACTGCGGCGCACAGCTCCACGAAGCGATGCGCATGATCGAAAAAGAGGGCAAGGGCGCCGTCGTTTATCTCAGCCAGGAAGGACGAGGCATCGGACTCTTCAACAAGATCGCAGCCTACAAACTCCAGGACGAAGGACTGGACACGGTGGATGCCAACGTGCGCCTGGGCTTCGGCGTCGATGAGCGCGACTACGGCGTGGGCGCCAGCATCATCCGCGAAATGGGGATCAAACACATGCGTCTGATGACCAACAATCCGCTCAAAAGAGTAGGGTTGGAGGGTTACGGCCTGAAGATCGACGAGATCGTACCGATCGTCATCGCCCCCAACAAGTACAACGAACGCTACCTCGAAACCAAACAGGAGCGCATGCACCACAAACTCAACCTCTGCAAGCATTAAAATACAAAGATATTACCGAAGAATCGTCCGAAGGGATTTTCTCGGTTTTGCCGCAGCCCGAAATCCTTGTCCGCAAGGCATGAACGGAACGGATGGCAGAACCGCGAATGGAACCGCCGGACAGCCGGAAGCGAATTTCCGGACAGCAATATTTCAACGAAAATGAACGCCAAGGATTTGCGAATCGTCTTCATGGGTACGCCCGAATTCGCCGTGCCGTCGCTGCGTGCACTGGTGCGCAGCGGCTACAACGTCGTCGGGGTGGTCACTACTCCGGACAAACCGGCGGGACGCGGACAGAAATTGCATGAAAGCGACGTAAAGATCGCGGCCCGAGAACTCGGATTGCCGATTCTGCAACCGGAGAAGTTGCGCGATCCGGCCTTCGTCAGTACGATGGAGGAGTTGCGGCCTGACCTGGGAATCGTAATTGCCTTCCGGATGCTGCCGGAGGTCGTCTGGGCGATGCCCCGACTCGGCACCTTCAACCTGCATGCGTCGCTGCTGCCGCAATACAGGGGTGCGGCACCGATCAACTGGGCGATCATCAACGGAGAATCCAAAACGGGCGTCACCACTTTCCTATTGAACCACGAAATCGACAAGGGAGCGATTTTAGGCCAAGTGGAAATGCCGATTCAGCCGGAAGATAACGTAGGAACTCTTTATGACAGGCTAATGACCGTCGGAGCCGATCTGGTCGTGCAGACCGTCGAACGGATCGCCGCCGGAGAGATCACCCCCGTCGTACAGTCCGACGAGGACACATCGCTGCGGCCGGCACCCAAAATCTTCAAAAACGACTGTCTGATCGACTGGACTCAATCCGGAAAACGCATCATCGACTTCATTCGCGGGCTGTCGCCCTATCCGGCAGCCTGGACCCGGCTGCTGCGAGAGGAACAGGAGGCGAATTCGGCCAAGATTTTCGAAGCGCGCTTCGAAGCCGGTGGTCCGGAAGCTCCATGCGGCACGATCGACACCGACAACCGCAAATACCTGCGGATCCGATGTGCGGACGGTTGGATCGACGTCCTCTCGCTGCAATTATCCGGCAAGAAACGCATGGCAGCGCAAGAGCTGCTGCTCGGATTCCGCGATGCAAACTCCTACGTCTGTCGATAAAACGCTATCTGCAATCGGAATAACGAGGAAATCCGAAGAGGATTTTTAGACGAAGCATCGAATTTCCGGTCGAACGCCCGGCAACAAAGCAATGAATAAACCGAAACGATAAATAAAAATAAGCCGTAAAAATCGCATAATGCTCAATCGGTTTACTATATTTGTAATCGAAACATAAAACCATTTTGCCTATGAGAAAATAACAGCTCTTCTATTCTTCAGTACAATATGTCATGCCGTCCGATAGGATACGGGTATGACAATACATATAAAAAGCGTTAGCTTTATTTCTTGCTTTCTGAAACTTCGCAACTTTCAAAAAGTCTGACAAGAGTAAAGTGTAAACGCTCACGTTCAACGTGGGCTTTACTCTTATTTGTCAGACAAGGTATTGCGAAGACCTCAGAAAGCAAATAAAAAGTTTAGCCTGCGTTTTTTATATACCTGTCAAACAACACCATTCATTATTCAACTCAAAAGAAAATTTCCTATGAAACGCCTGATTTTCATAATTGCTTCAATACTCCTCGGACAAACTGTCTGCGCACAAGACATCATCCAGAAAAAAGATGCGACGGAGATCCAAGCTAAAGTGCTGAAAATAACCGACACGGAAATCGAATACCAAAGATGGGACAATCCGGACGGCCCGATCTATACGATTCCCGCAGAGGATGTCTTCACCATCACCTATCAAAACGGCTCGAAAGAGGTCATCTCGCATTTCGATTCCTCCCGGCGATCGGCTGCCGACAAACAACAATTCGGCAAATTACCTCGTTACCAGGGAGAAGTTGCCTTCGCATACGGTTCGGCCGTAAGCGAAGGAATGCAAGATCTATTTCCCCGCATCGTATTCGAAACGGTACACGGCGTGCGGATAAATCCGTATCTATTCGCCGGTGTCGGCTTGGGAATCAATTATTTCTACAAAGACATCTATTTCTCCAACGGTTGGAACATATACGAATTGGGCAATAGCGGAACCGTCCTCCCCGTATTTGCGAATGTGAAGGGTTATCTGCCCGTTTCAAGCAAAGCGGCCCTCAATCTGTCGTGGGATCTCGGTGCCGCAATAGGGGTAGGGGGTTACTTCAACGAGGGCACCGAATTTTACACCTCCATCGGCCCGGGCGTCACGTTCGGCCGTCAGAGCGGCGGAGTGCGGGGCGATTTCAGCATCCGCTTTCAGCACATGGGAGAAGGATTGAATGCCATCCTGTTCCGCATCGGAATCGGATTCTAAAATACGTCCGGCAAATTTTCAAACACGGCACAAGCCGCCTGTTCGAAATTATCGGCGAATCCAAACCGAAGAGGCTGTCTGCAACTTGCAGACAGCCTCTTCACATCATCCCCGACATTCCATCGACCTTGGACCAATAGGATCTCCAAGTATTCGATCTCTTTTTCCGGTCATTCGCGGGCGAATCCTTTCGGGCCGGATTTCGAGCGATACAAAACACTCCAAAAACACCGGCTCGATCGGGAAGCGGATTATGCCTCTTTTCCCTCTTCCGCCGCGACCGATTGCGCCAGCTCCGAAAGAATACGGACATGCACCCGCTCGTCGGAAACAATCTTATTGAGAAGCTGGATAGCTACTGTGGCCGACTGTGTCAGCTTTTCGGGATTGTTTTTTCGGATACGCTCGATCAACTGCTGATAGGCGGCAATCGTATCTTTTTCGGCCTGGATATTGACCCGAATGGCCTCGGCAGCCGATTCATATTCGACCGTAACCGCCGAACTCGAATACTTCGGAGTATTCACGCGCCCACCCAGTTGTCCGATAAAATCGCCCAAACGGTCGAATGCTTCATTTCGACGAAAGCGATCCCCAGGAATGTTTCGCCAATGTTTTCGAAGAGCATCCGCTGTTGGGTGTATTGAAATGATAGCCGTCAGTTCCGAGGTGGGAATGGCGCCGTAGTAGGCGTCATAGAACCACTCGGGTTCCACGCCGTCGTTCGCCGAGCCTTCTCCGCTTCGGGATAATCCAACGTATTATCGACGAAACGCATCGATTCGATCATCGCATTGGCCATCGTTTCTACATTATCGAGCGTAGCCGGATTGTGTTTTATGAACTCTTTCATCGCTTGTTTAATTTATGGCAATCATATCTCTCGAAAGTTTTCCTTTTCGGTATTTTCGAATCCGACGGTCGTACCGTTTGCAGCCTATGATTACACGGGGCACGTCCGCATAGGAAATCAAGCCGTACATCGGTCGTCGAACCCGAAAAATCCGGATGTCGAAACCCCGAAGATGCGATCACCCGATTTATCACTACTTAACCCATCAGAACCTCGTCGATAATTCGCTTCAGGTCGCTCTTCGGGCGACCGCCGGTCATCATCTGCGGCATCCCGCTCAGCGGGATGAACAGCAGGGTAGGCACCGACCGTACGCCGAACACCGCAGCGAGTTCCTGGTTCCCGGTCGATATCGACCTTATAAAATCGATCCGGTCCTATATTGGTAATCGGCCGCCAGCTCGTCGAAGCACAGGGGCCAATGCCTTGCAAGGACCGCACCAGGTCGCGAAAAAATCGATCACTGGCGGGACGCTCACCCAGGAATTTCCATTCGCCCTTCGATTTTTCGATATCGGCGACCTTGGTCGTGAACTCCTGTTTATTCAGTTGTTTTACAGTTTCCATAGTATTGCTTAGTTTAATGTTTTATAACCCAGCGCAAACAATAGTGCCGCAAGCGATAAAAAAAGTGTCCGGCCTTCGCAAGCCGGACACTCAGAAAAAATCATCGGACGATTAACGCACCTTGCGAATAATCTCCGCACCGTGATTGATAGCCTTCTCATTCTCAGGCAGCATCTTCCAGGCACGCTCCGGAAGGGACTTCTTCAGTCCGATCATCACGTTCTCCAGTTTGACAACGGGGCAAACTTTCAGATAACCGCCCAAAATCATCGTATTGAACAGCTTAGCCTGACCCAAACGGGCCGACTCCGCCGTAGCGTCGATCGTATAGATGTTGATATCCGTGCGGCTCGGGTGACGCGTGATACCGTTGGTATCGTAGATCAGCGTACCGCCCGGACGAACCATCGACTCAAACTTATCCATCGACTGTTGGTTCAGTACGATAGCCGTATCGAATTCGTGAGCGATCGGCGACGAGATACGTTTGTCCGAAAGAATCACCGTAACGTTAGCCGTACCGCCACGCATCTCAGGGCCGTAAGAGGGCATCCAGGTAACCTCGTAATCCTGCATAACGCCCGAGTAAGCCAGAATCTTACCCATCGAGAGGACACCCTGTCCACCGAAGCCTGCAATAATTAAAGTCTCTTTCATATTCTTGTCCTCTTACTTCTTGGTTAAGTCCTTGATATCACCCAACTGATAGAAGGGCAGCATGTTCTCTTCGAGCCACTTGTTAGCAGCTACCGGCGACATCTTCCAACCGCTGTTGCAGGTCGAAACGACCTCCACGAGCGAGAAGCCGTTACCGGCCATTGCATTCTCGAATGCCTTGCGAATCGCTTTCTTGGTCTGGCGGACATGAGCCGGATTATATACGCTCTGACGCGTAATATAGGTCACACCGTCCAGATGAGCCATCATCTCGGCGATCTTATAAGGATAACCGTTCAACCGGGGATCACGGCCGTAAGGAGTCGTCGCGGTCTTCATACCCAGCAGGGTAGTCGGAGCCATCTGACCGCCGGTCATACCGTAAATCGCATTGTTAATATAAATCGCTACGATGTTCTCGCCTCGAGCAGCCGCATGAATCGTCTCACCCGTACCGATAGCCGACATATCGCCGTCACCCTGATAGGTGAAGACCAAACTGTCCGGATGCAGGCGCTTTGCCGCAGTAGCTACGGCACAAGCACGGCCGTGAGCCGCCTGAATCCAATCCACATCGATATAATTATACGCGAAAACCGAACAACCGACAGGCGAAACAGCAATCGTTTTTCCTTCCATGCCCATCTCATCGATCACCTCGGCAACCAATTTATGAATCGTACCGTGACTGCAACCCGGGCAGTAGTGCATCACGTTCTCCGTGATCAACTTAGGCTTGGCATACACCAGGTTCTCCTGTTTGATTTCTACTACTTCTGCCATATTCTTACTTTTTATTAATCAGTTTTTCTTTGAGTGCAACCAGCACCTCGTCCGGTGAGAACATCATACCGCCCTGACGACCGTAGTGCTCTACGGGAGCTGCACCGTTTACAGCAAGTTTCACGTCCTGCACCATCTGACCGGCATTGAGTTCAGCGCTCAAGAAGCCCTTCACACCGCGCTTAGCCAGGTCGGCGATCGCTTTGGTCGGGAAAGGATAGAGCGTGATGGGACGCAGCAAGCCGACTTTGATACCTTCGGCACGCGCCATCTCCACCGTCGCCGAGCAGATACGCGCCGACGAACCGAACGCTACGATCACGTAATCCGCATCGTCGCAGTCGATAGCCTCGTAACGCACCTCATTCTCCTCCATCGCCTTGTATTTGGCCTGCAAGCGCTGGTTGATCTTCTCCATCACCTCCGACTTCAACTCCAGCGAAGTGATGATGTTGCGATCCTTGCGGGCACCTTTGCCGCAAGTAGCCCAATCCTTGCACTCTTCGGCGATCTCTGCGTCGGTTTTGCGGGGACGCTGCGGAGCCAGCACGACTTTCTCCATCATCTGACCGATCGCACCGTCGGCGAGGATCATCGCCGGGTTGCGGTATTTGAATGCCAGGTCGAAAGCCAGACCCACGAAATCGTGCATTTCCTGAACCGAGTTCGGAGCAAGTACGATCAAGTGGAAGTCACCGTGCGCACCGCCCTTGCAAGCCTGGAAATAGTCGCCCTGCGAAGGCTGGATCGTACCCAGACCCGGGCCGCCGCGCTGACAGTTCACAACCACGCAAGGCAGTTCGGCACCTGCCAGATAGCTCAGACCCTCGCTCATTAGACTGACACCGGGGCTTGAAGACGAAGTCATCACCCGCTTACCGGTCGATGCACCGCCGTAAACCATGTTTATGGACGAAACCTCCGACTCGGCCTGCAGTACGACCATACCGGTCGTCTCCCAGGGTTTCTCCTCCATCAACGTCTCCATTACCTCCGACTGCGGCGTGATAGGGTAGCCGAAGTAGCCGTCGCAACCGTAGCGAATCGCTGCATGAGCGATCACTTCGTTGCCTTTCATCAATTTTACTTCTTTCTCTGCCATAGTTTATTCAAATTTTTGACGATAAACCGTGATGCAACTGTCCGGACAGATAATCGCGCAGGACGCACATCCTGTGCAGGCATCCGGATTAGCCATCTGAGCCACGGGGTAACCTTTGCTGTTTACCTCGGCCGATAAATGCAGCACATCGCAGGGACACGAAGCCACGCAGACTCCGCAACCCTTGCAGCGCTCCTTATCGACGAGGATTGTTCCTTTAATTTTTGCCATAAGACATCCATTTATTATAAGTTGCTTACAAATGTAAGCATTTTTTACGGTTTGAGATAACATTTCGTAATAAAATTTCACCTAACGCTTAAAATATATTCAAAAACATTCTGTTTCGGACAGATAACACACCGCCACGCAGCAAACAAACCGGGCGGAAAATTTCTTTTTCAAGGAATTTATACCTAAATTTATTGTGAAGTATTAACCTTAAAATCCTCAATGCGTATGAAAGACAACTAATTTTCCTCGTTTTTCGACCCGGTACTCAAGTATATCGACACCGGTAAGTTTTTCCGCGAACCCTTCCGCTGGCTGTATGCGATCCTGGCGATCCTCAACCTGCTGACACCCATCATACTGCTGGTAATGGCCATTAACAACGACCTGTTTCGGTACGGCGGAGGCCGGATGATCGCCGCGTTTATTCTGGTCTGGCTCGTGATCGCCTTCGTTTCCTGGCTCGGCTTCCAGATCTGGTGGAACCGCCGCGAAAAAGTATATGCAGCTGCGACAGCGCATGACGATTTCGTCGCCATTCCCGTATTCTCGCACTTCATCCAGACTTTCGGGGAATGGGCGGGTATGTTCGTCGGTATCGGCGGAGCACTGCTCACCCTGATCGCCGCAATATTCCTGAACGGCGACGCCTCCATGCTTCGCATGATGGGTACGGGAGCATTCTTCGGCAGCGGTTCGCTCATTTACATCGTCCTCAATCCGATCTACGGCTTCATAATCGTCGTGGTGACTCGCGCAGCAGCCGAAACGTTCCGTGCATTGGCAGCTATCGCCAACAACACAAAAAAAGCTGATCGCGCTCTGCTGCGAGGGCGGTACTTTCCACCGCCCGCACCATTTTCGACGGTCGCAACACCAAATCCGACGGTCGCATATTCGTAGCTCGCAGTTGCATCTGCAATTCCGAACTGACCCTAAAGAACTAGGGACGCGACGCTCCCGGTGAAATACAGGAAAGCATATAATTACAAAAGAGAAAGGAGAATCTGTTCAAGATTCTCCTTTCTCTTTTGAATCCCTTACGGGACACTATTTCTCCTCGAAAGTATGGATCACCACACCCGAACGGAGTTTCGGCTCGAACCAGGTGGTCTTCGGAGGCATGATGTTGCCCGTATCGGCAATGTCGATGAGCTGCTGCATGGAAACAGGGTAGAGTGCGAAAGCCGCCTTCATCTCGCCGCTATCGACACGCTTCTTCAACTCTTCCAGGCCGCGAATACCGCCGACGAAATCGATCCGTTTCGACGTCCGCAGATCCTTGATGTCGAGCAACTGGTCGAGTACCAGGTTCGACAGCACGGTTACGTCCAGCACTCCGATCGGATCGTTGTCATCGTACGTACCCGGCTTCGCCGTGAGGCTATACCACTGACCGTCGAGGTAGAGCGAAAAGTTGTGCAACTTCGAAGGGTGGTAGATCTCCTTGCCCTTGGGTTCCACGGTGAAATTCTTCTCCAGCGCCTTGAGGAACTGCTCGGTAGTCATCCCGTTCAGGTCTTTCACCACGCGGTTGTAGTCGATGATGCGAAGCTGGCTCGCAGGGAACGTAACGGCCAGGAAATAGCAGTATTCCTCGTTGCCGGTATGGTTGGGGTTGCTCTCCTGACGCTTCTTGCCCACACGGGCAGCGGCAGCGGTACGATGGTGTCCGTCAGCCACGTACAGAGCGGGAATACCTGCGAAAATCTCGGTGATACGGTCGTTGATCTTCTTGTCGCGGATCACCCAGAAATGGTGGCCGAAGCCTTCGGGAGCGGCCGTGAAATCGTAATCGGCCTTGTTGTTCTTCACGTAGTCGGCAACGATCTTGTTGATTTCGTCGTTGTCGGGATACGCGAAGAATACCGGCTCGAGGTTGGCCTGCTGAAGCTCGACGTGCCTCATGCGGTCCTCCTCTTTCTCGATGCGGGTCAGCTCGTGTTTCTTGATCTTGCCCGACCAGTAGTCCTCATAGTAGCAGCACATGGCCAGACCGTACTGGGTACGGCCATTCATCGTCTGGGCATAAATATAATAGTGCTCTTCGCCATCCTGCACCAGCCACTTGTTGTCGCGCCACTTCTTGAAGTTCTCGACCGCTTTCTTATACACCTTTTCGTCATGCTCGTCGGCAATCGGATCGAAGTCGATTTCCGGCTTGATGATGTGGAGCAGCGAGCGCTCGGTAGCCTCAGCCTTGGCCTCCTGCGAGTTCAGCACGTCGTAAGGACGCGACGAAACCTCGGCAGCCAGCTCCTTCGGAGGACGGATACCTGCGAACGGTTTGATTTTTACCATAATATTCTCTCTTTATCGTTTGAAAATAAGGGGATATTTTTATTATTTGTTCACCTGGAAGCGGGTATTGCCGGTCTTGAAGAAATCGACGATCTGGTTTGCAGCGGCCAAACCTGCGTTGATGTTCGCCTCCGCAGTTTCAGCACCCATCTTCTTGGGAGTAGCGAAGAAGCGCTTACCGAATTTCTCACTCATCTCGGCGGCAGCCTCGGGAGCGATGTCGGTGATATATTTCAGATCTTCGCGCTCGGTCATCGCCTGGATCACCCCTGCCTCGTCGATCACCTCCTTGCGGGCGGTATTCACCAAGGTAGCGCCTTTGGGCATCGAAGTCATCAGCTTGTGGCCGATTGATTTCTTGGTTTGCTCGGTAGCGGGAATATGCAGCGACAGGTAGTCGGCCTGTGCATAAAGCTCCTCGATGCTGTCCACCTTCTTCACGCCGTCAGCCTCGAATACCTTTGCATCGGTGATGAAAGGATCGAAAGCGATCACATTCATACCCAGCGCCTTGCCCTTACGACCGACGAGCTTGCCGACGTTGCCGTAAGCATGGATCGCCAGCGTCTTGCCTTTCAGCTCGCTGCCGGTACCCGGTGTGAACTGGTTGCGGGCCATGAAGACCATCATACCGAGCGCCAGTTCAGCCACGGCGTTCGAATTCTGACCCGGAGTATTCATCACCACGATACCTTTAGCCGTTGCGGCAGCCAAGTCCACATTGTCGTAACCGGCACCCGCACGAACGACGATCTTGAGATTCTTGGCAGCTTCGATCACCTCGGCAGTCACTTTATCGCTGCGGATAATCAGGGCGTTGGCATCGGCAACGGCTGCGAGCAGCTGGGCCTTGTCCGTATATTTCTCCAGAAGGGCTACTTCGTAACCGGCATCCGTAATGATCTTCTTAATTCCATCAACAGCCTTCTTTGCGAAAGGCTTCTCGGTTGCAATTAAAACTTTCATATCGTTGAATTTTATTTTTCGCTCCCCATGCCCGGCAGGGGAGGTAGTCCCATCCTCTTTCCGTTCATCGAAAACGTCCATTAATGTATAAAAATCTATGGCGCCGTCCTCCTTACGTTTCGGCGTAAAAGTAAAGAACTGCGCCATAGATCAAATCCGGTTAATTATTTCTTGTGGTTCTTCTCGAACTCCTGCATGCAGGCAACCAGCGCATCCACGCTCTCCTGCGGACATGCGTTGTAGATCGAAGCGCGGAAACCGCCCACCGAACGGTGACCCTTGATGCCGACCATGCCCTTCTCCTTGGCGAAAGCCATGAATTCAGCCTCCAGATCCTCGTGGCCCGGAGCCATCACGAAGCAGACGTTCATCATGGAACGGTCTTCCTTCACGGCCGTACCGACGAACATCGAGTTGCGGTCGATCTCGTTGTACAGCGTCTCGGCCTTCTTCTTGTTGATCTTATACATGGCCTCGACACCGCCCTGTGCCTTCACCCACTTCAGGGTTTCGTGCATTACGAAAATCGGGAGTACGGGGGCGTGTTGAACATCGAGTGGTTGCGAGCCTCTTCGGGATAGTGCGTAGCGTAATTGACCATCGTCTGCAACGGACGCTCCGAGCTGCCGATCAGATCCTTGCGGATGATGACGAACGTCACGCCGGCAGGGCCTACGTTCTTCTGCGCACCGCCGTAGATCATACCGTACTTCTTCACATCGACCGGACGGCTCATGATATCCGACGACATATCGGCAACGAGCGTGATAGGGGAGTCGATATCCTCGTGAATCTCCGTACCGTAGATGGTGTTGTTGGTCGTGATGTGGAAATAATCCGCATCGGTCGGGATTTTGTAGCCTTTCGGAATATAGGTATAGTTCTTATCCTCGGAAGAAGCGACGATCTCCACTTCACCGTAGAACTTGGCCTCCTTGGCAGCCTTCTTCGCCCAAACACCGGTCTGGAGGTAGGCAGCTTTCTTTTTCAACAAGTTCGCCGGAACCTCGAAGAACTGAGTCGAAGCACCGCCGCCCAGGAACATTACGGCATAGTTGTCGGGAATGTTCAGCAGATCGCGCCACAACTGCTCGGTTTCGGCCATGATACGCTCCCAACCCGGAGTACGGTGGGAAATCTCCAGCAGGCCGATACCTGTGTTATCGAAATCACGGATAGCCTCAATGGCAGATTCTACCGCCTCTCTGGGCAATACGCAAGGTCCTGCGTTGAAATTGTGCTTTTTCATAAAACTTTAACTGTGATTAAATTATGACTATTATTTCAGGTATTCTTCAAATTTGCACACAAATATAGGAATTATTTCACCAATCCGCCAAGGAAACCCGATAAATTTTCCCTGCCTCGGAAAAGGGAGCTCAACAAGGCCGGAATTAAATTGTTTTTACTAAATTTGCACGAATTTAACTTTCGACGAAACCCACATGATAAAATCCATGACGGGCTTCGGCAAAGCCGAAGTCGCAATCCCCGATAAAAAATAACGGTCGAGATACGCACGCTGAACTCCAAGCAGTTGGACCTTGCTGTCAAGTTGCCTTCGACCTATCGTCCCCTGGAATACGAAATCCGGGCTTTGGCGGCGAAAGCTCTTCAGCGCGGTAAAGCCGATCTTTACATATCCGTGGAATCGACCGCCCGGCAGACGCGCGCCTGCATCGACGAAGAGTTGTTCCACTTATATTATAATCAACTGCTGAAAATCTGCCGGGAACAACCGGAAATCGGCACTCCGGGCAGCGCGGAAAACAATGCTCTCATCCAGTCGATCCTGCGCCTGCCGGACGTCGTTTCTTCACAGGAAGAGAGTGTAAGCGAACAGGAACACGCTGCCGTACTGGACGCAGTGGGACAGGCGCTCGCCCATCTGGACGAATTCCGCACGCAGGAGGGAGCGATTCTGATCGCCGATCTTTTGAAGCGCATCGACCGGATAGAAGCGTACAAACAGGAGGTCATTCCTTTCGAAAAAGCCCGCACGGAAGCCATCCGCGCCCGCATCCGGGAGAGTTTGGCGCAGTTGCAGGCCGAAGTAGATAACAACCGCTTGGAACAGGAGATGATCTTCTACATCGAGAAACTCGACATCACCGAAGAGAAGGTCCGGCTCACCAACCACTGCAACTATTTCCGGGAGGTCGCAGCCTCCGAGGAGTGCGCGGGCCGCAAGCTGGGCTTCATCGCTCAAGAGATGGGCCGCGAGATCAACACGATGGGTTCCAAAGCCAACAACTCCGAGATACAGATCCTCGTGGTCAAGATGAAGGACGAGCTGGAGAAGATCAAGGAGCAGGTTCTCAATATCCTATAACCGACGGCAGACGATGGGCAAGTTAGTGATATTCTCCGCTCCGAGCGGTTCGGGCAAGACTACGATCGTACGGGAGCTGCTCCAGCGATTCCCCCGGTTGGAATTTTCCGTTTCAGCCACCAGCCGGGCACCGCGCGGAAAGGAAAGGAACGGCGTGGATTATTTCTTCCTCTCCCCCGAGGAGTTCCGCCAAGCCGTGCAGGAAGATAAATTCGTCGAATGGGAGGAAGTTTACAGCGGGACCTGCTACGGGACCCTGCGCAGCGAAATGGATCGGATCTGGCAAAAAGGCAACGTAATCGTTTTCGACGTGGACGTGATCGGAGGACTCAACCTCAAACGTATCTTCGGCGATCGGGCCTGTGCGATCTTCATCATGCCTCCCTCCATCGAGACTCTGCGCGAGCGGCTCGTCAAACGGGGCACCGATTCGCCCGAAACCATCGAATGCAGGGTAGCCAAGGCGGAGTTCGAACTCACCAAAGCTCCCGAATTCGACCATGTGGTCGTCAACGACGATCTTGCCCAGGCCATCGAGGAGGCGACCCGCATCCTCTCGGATTTTCTCGCCCGATAGGATGCCTGCGGGCAAAACACGCTCAAAATCCGACGGATATGGTTCCGAACCTGTTCCGGCGCCCTTCGCGGATCATTCCCGGCCCAGCCGGGACCGAACGAAAAAAAATAAACGACAAAACAAACAATACCGTGAAACACGTAATGCTCTACTTCGGGTCCTTCAATCCGATCCACAAGGGCCACATCGCGCTGGCCGAATATGCGATCGAAAAGGAACTCTGCGACGAAGTCGTACTGGTGGTTTCTCCGCAAAACCCGCTCAAGCCCGCCGGACAGCAGGCTCCGGAGCTGGATCGCTTCTCGATGGCGGAAACCGCATGCGCCGCATCGAAATATCCCGACAAGATCAAGCCGTCGGTCATCGAATTCATGCTCGACAAACCGTCGTACACGATCCACACCCTGCGTCACCTGACGGAGAACTACGGTACGCAGATGCGATTCTCGATCCTGATGGGCGACGACCTTGTGCCGCAACTGCCCGAATGGAAACAGTACCGCGAAATCATCGACAACTATCCGATCTTCGTCTATCCCCGTACCGGACAGCCGCTGCCCGACCTCGGAGGACGAATCACCCTCCTCGAAGGCGCGCCGCTGTATCCGTACTCGTCGAGCGAGATCCGCGAGCGGCTCGGTCGCGGCGAAGATGTCGGCAACATGCTCCCCGAAGGGGTGATGCGATACATCCGGGAAAAAGACTTGTGGAGTCCGGCCAGCTACATCGCATCGCTGACCGCACGCCTCGAAGCGACTCCCGACGACGCCTCCCTCTACGTCGAACGCGGTCAGTGGCACTACCGCCGCAACGAATGGGGCGAAGCCCTCAACGACTTCAACCGGGCGCTGAAGATCGACCCCGATCACCGGGAAGCCCGTCAATTCGTGGAGATGACCTATGAAATTCTTTCGTTCCGGCATACGGACATCTACAACCCCTGATATGAAACGACTCAACATCGCCCTGATGGCGGGCGGCGACTCCTCGGAACGGGAGATCGCGCTCCAGAGCGCCGCACAGATCGCATCGGCGCTCGATCCTGCGAAATACGACATAACCCTCATCGACCTGCACGGCCGCGACTGGCACTACACGTCGCCCGACGGACGGCAATGGCAGGTCGATAAAAATGACTTCTCGATCACCATCGACGGCGACCACAAAACTTTCGACTACGCCCTGATCCTGATTCACGGCACACCAGGCGAGAACGGCCGTCTGCAAGGTTACCTCGACATGATGGGGATTCCGTACTCCTCCTGTTCGATGACCTCGTCGGTGGTCACCTTCGACAAAATCACGACCAAACGTACCGTAGCCGAATTCGGGATTCCGCTGGCCCGGGGCTTTTTCTTCGGCCGCGACAGTCGGATCGATCCGCAGGAGATCGTCCGCACACTCGGCCTTCCCGTATTCGTAAAAACCCAATGCCAGCGGCAGTTCGTTCGGTGTAACTAAAGTAAAGAGCGAGGCGGATATCTTGCCCGCCGTCGCCGAAGCCTTCACCGAGAGCGACGAAATCCTGATCGAGGAATGCATCCGGGGTCGGGAGATGGGATGCGGCATGCTGATCGCCAAAGGCAGGGAGTACATCTTCCCGATCACGGAGATCGTTTCCAAGAAAGAGTTCTTCGATTACGAAGCCAAATATACGGCCGGCTGCTCGGACGAGATCACCCCGGCGGACATCGCGCCCGAAATCAAGGCCGAACTCAACCGTCTGACGGCGCTGGCCTACAAAGCCTGCCGCTGCCGGGGCGTGGTGCGCGTGGATTTCATCGTCACGCCCGAGGGCGAGCCATACCTGATCGAAATCAATTCGATTCCCGGTATGAGCGGCGGCAGCATCGTCCCCAAACAGGTGCGCGAAGCCGGCATGACGCTCGGGGAACTGTACGACCTGATTATCGAAGACACTTATGATCGAGATAGACGATAAGATCGTCAGCGCCGACCTGCTGCGCGAATGTTTCGCCTGCGACCTGGCGGCCTGCAAGGGTATCTGCTGCGTGGAAGGCAACGCGGGGGCACCGCTCGAAATGGACGAAGTCGATACGCTCGAAGAGGAATATCCCAACTATAAGCCCTACATGACGCCCGCAGGCATCCGGGCCGTCGAAGCGCAGGGATTTATGGTCGTGGATGAAGACGGGGACTACACCACGCCGCTGGTGGACGACGCCGAATGCGCCTATGCCTGCACGGAAGAAGGGATCACCTTCTGCGCCATAGAAAAGGCGTTCCGGGAGGGAAAAACGACTTTTCGCAAACCCATCTCCTGCCATCTCTATCCGATCCGCTTGATGAACTTCTCGAACGGCACGGTCGGACTCAACTACCACCGCTGGTCGGTCTGCGAACCGGCACGCCAATGCGGAAAACAGCTCGGGATCCCGGTGTACAAGGCGCTTCGGGAGCCGATCATCCGTCGCTTCGGCGAAGAGTTCTACAAAGCGCTCGAAACAGCGGAGCAACTGCTCAAGAATCAATAGAGAAACAACGACACGAAATGAAAAACCGATATATCATCGCTTCCGCCTTGCTGTTGCTCACCACGACGGCAGCGGCACAGGACCGCCATACGGAGACGGCCCTGGACACCGGTGAAAACCTGCAAACGGCACCGAATGCCGAACAGCTCCGCCAACAGATCGAAACGCTGCAACGGCAGCTCGACCTGCTCGAAAAGGGGCAGGACACCCTGGCCGCAAAGAAACCCGCACTGCTTTCCGATCCCGTGGAACCCATCGCCAACATGAACGGAATCATCCCCCTGGACACGCTGCAAACGATCAACGAAGCGGTGAAAATCGTCATTTACAACGACAATTCGTGGAAATACGTCCGCGACAGAGAGTTTGTCAAGGACAGCTCGATCTATACCAAATACTGGGACACGAGCACGCTGTTCCCGTACAAGGAATATCCGCTGTCGGAGATGCCTGCTTCGCTTGCGATCGATCTGGTGGATTCGCTCAAGTGCTATCATTATCCCTACAAAGGCAACATCCGCTCCAAATACGGCATCCGCTACCGTCGGCGCCATCAGGGAGTCGATATTCCGGTCAAAACGGGTGATCCCATTTATGCGACTTTCGACGGCCGGGTCCGCATCTCGGAGTATAACCGGGGCGGCTACGGCAACCTGATCATCGTGCGTCACGACAACGGACTGGAAACCTACTACGGACACCTCTCCGAACGGCTCGTGCAGAGCGGCGAATGGGTCGAGGCAGGACAGATCATCGGCCTGGGTGGTTCGACGGGGCGCAGCACCGGCCCGCATCTGCATTTCGAAACCCGTTATTACGGACAGGCTTTCGACCCGGAGCAGTTGATCGACTTCGAATCGGGCATTCTGCGGCGTCAGACATTCCTGCTCAAGAAATCGTTCTTCGACATCCGGTCCAACGCCGGACAGGATTTCGACGACGAAGCGGAAGTGGAAAAGGCCGACAAAAAGGAGGCTGCGGAAAGAGCCGCCGTAACTTACCACACGATCAAGTCGGGCGATACGCTCGGCGCCCTCGCACGGCGGTACGGCACGACGGTATCGAAGCTCTGTTCGCTCAACGGTATCAAATCGACCACGATCCTGCGGCTCGGACGCAAGCTCCGGGTCCGCTAAACAAACAGACGAGCCGGAACAGGGCGGGGTGTGGTATGAAACTGGCTCCGTACCGGATGATGCGACTCCGGAAACAAATTATCAAATAGCTAATAAAAATTAGGCACATCCGCTCATTACTTTTTCTTTGAACCTATGATTCCGAATGAGCGGCACACCGCGCGACCAGTCGGCGTGGGTGCTCGAAGAGTTTCCTGACCGCCCGAACGCCGTCCGTTGGACCTACCAGATTACCGACAAGGACTATAAGGAGGCCGTGCGTCAGACGCTCGAACGCTGGGCAGACCGGGACGAGGAAAAACAATAGGGCAAAAGCCTTTGCGAAACAAGGCTTTTCCCGACTTATTTCCACATAAGCGGGCCGCAGTATCGCTACTGCGGCCCGCTTTTTTACTGCCGATTCTTCCCGGCGGCACGGCCGTTTCGATATGGCTCTCGGATCATTTGGAATAATCGCGGGCGCCGAAAATCAGCGAACCGATACGCACCAGCGTCGCTCCGTATTCGAGAGCGATCCGGTAGTCGTGGGACATTCCGATCGAAAGGGTATCGAACTCCGGCCCGAAATAGGGCGACAACTCGCTCTTATACCGTTGCAAAGCGGCGAAATCCCGCCGGATGACCTGCTCGTCGCCGGTGTTGGTCGCCACGCCCATGACACCCCGCACCCGCAGGTTGGGCAGCCGTGCAAAGGCGCCGCTGCGAACGTATTCCTGCAATTCCGCCCACTCCCAGCCCGATTTGGACTCCTCGTCAGCCACGTGGATCTCCAGCAGTACGTCGATCGTACGGCCCGCAGCGGCAGCGGCTTTCTGGATCGCCTCGGCCAGCCGAACGCTGTCGAGCGAATGGATCATCGCCACGAAAGGCACGACCATCTTCACTTTATTGGTCTGCAAATGGCCGATCAGGTGCCATTCGATGTCCTTGGGAAGCTCCTCGTACTTCTGAGCCATCTCCTGAGGCCGGTTCTCTCCGAAAATCCGCTGGCCGGCTTCGTAAGCCTCCATGATCCGCTGGGCAGGGTAGGTTTTTGAAACGGCCACCAGCTCCACCTGCCCGGGCAAGGAGCTTTTGACCCGCAATATCCGATCTGCTATCGACATCCTACAATCTCTCCAATTTTACAGTGAAGTGACGCATCAATTCCGTCTCCCAGACGATTTTAACGCCTCGTTTTATTTCGTCACGACGATCGTAAACATTTTTTAGAGCCGCTGCGATTACATCCATATGATTGTTGGTATAAACACGCCGAGCGATACACAAGCGGAGCAGATCAAGGCCTCCAAAGCGATTTTCACGAGTTACAGGGTCACGGTCTGCGAGGATATAACCGATTTCACAACCACGGATACCGGCCTCCAAATACAACTCGATAGCGAGAGTTTGCGCAGGGAACTCTTCTTTCGGAACACTCGAGAGCACCTTGTCGGCATCGACAAACAGCGCATGACCTCCGACAGGTCTTTGATAGGGAATACCGTATTCATCCAAACGCGCCGCAAGATATTGAACCTGTTTGATACGTGTTTCGATATTATCAAACTCGGTATTTTCCTCAAGACCAACGGCCAAAGCCGCCATATTCCCGGCCGTTCATACCTCCGTAGGTAAGATAACCTTCAAAAGGAATACAGAATTTTTTTGCACCTTCATACCAGTCTTCATGCCTGGTAGCAATAAAACCGCCCATATTTACGAGGCCGTCTTTCTTGGAGGACATAGTCATGCCATCAGCCAAAGAAAACATCTCCTTTACGATCTCCTTGATGGTCTTGTCCGCATACCCGTCCTCCCGGGTCTTGATGAAATAGGCATTCTCCACGAAGCGTGCCGAATCGAAAATAACACGTTTGCCGTATTTGTCCGCAAGGGCGCGCACCTCCCGCAGGTTTTGCATGGAAACAGGCTGGCCACCGGCGGTATTATTGGTGACTGTCACGATGATGAAAGGAATTTTGTCCTTATATTGCTTCAGGGCTGTTTCCAGTTTTGCAGGATCGACATTGCCTTTGAACGGCACTTCCAATTGGGTGTCTTTCGCCTCATCTACAGTACAATCGAGCGCTACGGCTTTACGGCTCTCTATATGCCCCTTTGTCGTATCAAAATGCGAGTTGCCCGGGACAATATCTCCGTTATGCACCAGATGACTGAAAAGAACATTCTCTGCGGCTCGTCCCTGATGGGTCGGAATTACATATTCAAATCCGGTCAGCCGGGTAATGGTATCTTTCAACAGAAAGAAAGATGAAGAGCCGGCATAACTCTCATCTCCCATCATCATCGCCGCCCATTGGCGGTCGCTCATCGCACCCGTACCCGAATCGGTAAGGCAATCGATATAAACTTGATCCGCTTTTAATTGAAATAAATTGTAGTGAGCTTCTTTGATCCATTTTTCACGTTCTTGTCGCGTACTTTTACGGATAGGTTCAACCATTTTAATTTTCCATGATTCAGCAAAAGGCAGTTCCATAATATAATTTTTTTACTAATTAATAGAATTAAAAAAAGATTTTTATTAGTACATACGCTAACAAAGATAGTGAAATTTGCGATATTAAAAAAGAAAGAAGAAGTAAAAAATTTGTTTTGATTCTTCTTTCTTTTACAGGCAGACCTACAGCACGGAGCGGGACAACCGCTCTTCCGGCCGGTAAGCCGGCGACGGCTACCAACCGCCGCCCAACGCCTTGAACAGATTCACATAATTGATATACTGTTGAGCTACGAGGTTCACATACTCCATCTGCGACTGGTACATGTTTCGTTCGGCGTCGATCACGTCCAGATAGGCCGACATACCATTGCGGTAGAGCGAATTGGTCATCGTGGCGATCTCGATATTGGCCCGGAGCAACCGGGCGTAATTCTCGGCCTGGCTGCGGTAGGTAGCGATGTCGAGCAGACTCTTTTCCACATCGCCCAACGCTTCGAGCACGGTCTCCTCATAGGCGAACACACTCTGATAATATCGCTCCCTGGCAACCTGCTCCTGCCGCTTGAGCTTGCCGAAATTAAAGATCGGCTGCACAAGCGACCCGACGGCCGACCACGCCCACGAATGACCGTCGGAAATACCTTCGATCGAACTGGAAACGATACCCCCGGCTCCGGTCAGCGTAATCGACGGAAAACGCTTGCTACGGGCAAGCCCCACGTTCGCGGCCGCCTCATCCATGTTGAACGAAGCCTCCATGATGTCGGGACGCCGCTCGAGCAATTCCGAAGGAAGTCCGACGGGAATATCCATTACCTGATAATTGTCCAGCAAGGCATCGTCGAAAGTTTCGTCCCCGAAATAGGAGGGATTCTCGCCGAGCAGGACACAAAGGGCCAGACGCGACTGCTCGACGGCACGCTGATACTGCGGAATATCGGCCTCGGCCTGATAGACGAGGCTCATGGCTTGCTGAAGGGCCACGCCGTTGGACATGCCGTAACGGGCGAGCGAATCCACGAGCGCCGCCGACTCCCGGCGCAGCACATAGCTCTGCCGGGCGATCCGCAGGTCGCGGGTGTATTGAAGCACGGTAAAATAGGAGGTGGCGACTTCCGCCGTCAGCGACAGCATCACGCCCCGATAGCCCCACTCCGAAGAGTAGAGAGCTGCCTTAGCCGCCCGGTTAGCGCTGCGGAGTGTTCCGAAAAGGGGTACTTCCCAGGAAATCGACGGTTCGATCGTATATTGTTGGGTCGTACCGGTCGGCTCGGTATAGTTTTCCCTGTGCCGAAAGATTCAATCCGACCGACGGCAGGAAAGGCGCACGGGCCACGGCGATATTGGCGCGAGCTTCGAAGATGCGCGAAGCCGCCTGCGCCAGATTGCGGTTGTTCTCGAGCGCGTGCTCCACCAGGCGATTGAGCGTCGAATCCCCGAAAATCTCCCACCAGGCGAAAGGCAGCGACACC
>ENA-OQAB01000291-OQAB01000291.1-human-gut-metagenome-genome-assembly--contig:-NODE-291-length-29042-cov-5.139339_pt1 | contig 29042 bp, 24 predicted proteins | sample MGYA00242490_ERZ504517 | MGnify/ENA primary metagenome ERZ504517 (study PRJEB26092, sample SAMD00036298) | human gut metagenome | host: Homo sapiens | study: EMG produced TPA metagenomics assembly of...
TTCCAACAGACACAATCAGTAAAACAACCTTTTTCCAGTCCGAGCTGTCAATGTACTCCAAATAATACAAAGCAAATAAAATACTTGAAATAAACACTGCTGTTTTCTTTCCAAAAAGCACTTTGCAAGGTACTCAAGATCATTCCCCTGAAAACCATTTCCTCTGTAACTGCAGGCAAAATACCAAGAGATAAAACAGAAAGAGTCAGAGCATTTATCATTTCTTTCATTGTAAGATTTTGTGAAGCAAATGTTCCCTTTACAAAAAGAAAATAAAAGCAGCATATTGCCAATGGCATAATAACTGCTGTAACGCACCATTGTCTTTCCGGGAAAGGTTTCCCCAATCGAAGATCCTGCATTTTTATCTTCATAATATATCTGGTATATAAATAAAAAGCAGCCAACAGACCGGAAATATTCAATGCCACATACAAAATACGTGCCCAGGGATTTGTATCACATATGTCGTAAGCTACTGTAAGGCTGAATTCCGATGTCAGAACCAGCATGATCCATGCAGCCACAACATGGACGATTGATTTTATTCTCATAAAGTACCCCTTTAACTTATAAGATGGTTATAAGATAACATATATTTCTTACAGTATGTCTTAACAGGTTCTTAACTTTTCTTAACTATTTCACATGGATCCGGTCACAACCTGGCAGACCAATTTTATTTCCCGGAAAGATTGTTACAAAATACCCTGCTTTAACAGCAAATAAAAAGCAGCTTTATAGCAGACCTCTGTATCATCTGTTATAAAACCGCTTTTCGTTTCGGCTTATCCTGTGTATTTCTATAGCATCCGGCTTTTCATATAGCCGGAGCTTCCCCGGTTCTCCCCCGGCAGAGATCTCAGAACTTCCTGAATCTCTCATATCGCTTTTCCAGAAGTACTTCTTCAGAATAATTTCTGTATTCTTCCAGAAAATCTGTTATTTCCTTGTCCAGAATATCTGTCACCTGATAAAGTGTCTGTTCACTGTATCCCTCTGGTTCACAGATCATTTTCTCAATAATTCCCTGAGAATAAAGATCAGCCGCAGTGAGCCTCATTACCTCTGCCGCCTCTTTTGCCTTTGTGCTGTCCTTCCATAAAATACTGGAAAATCCTTCCGGGGAAAGAATGGAATAGACTGCATTCTCAAGCATCCATACCTGATCTCCTGCTGCCAGAGCAAGCGCCCCTCCGCTTCCTCCCTCACCTGTAATTATGGTAAGTACCGGAACCGTCAGGCCGGCCAGTTCCATCAGGCTGTCTGCAATGGCTGCTCCCTGTCCTCTCTCTTCTGCCTCAATACCACAGAAAGCTCCCGGAGTGTCTACAAAGCAGATCACCGGTCGGCGAAATTTTTCCGCCTGCTTCATCAGCCGCAGCGCCTTCCGATACCCCTCCGGCATAGGCATACCGAAGTTTCTGTGTATGTTTTCCTTTGTATCGCAGCCCTTTTCCTGAACGATCACTGTTACCGGCATCCCGTGAAAAGCAGCAATCCCGCCGATCACTGCAGGATCGTCTCCGTATTTCCGATCTCCGTGCAGCTCCATGAAATCCGTGAACAATGACTTAATGTAGCTGCTGCCCGAAGGTCTCTCCAGTTTCCTGGAAATCTGAACACGCTCCCATGCCGTATGTTCCGTCCTGCTATTCTGACAAAACTCTTTTTCATAAAGTGAGTCTGATGTCTCCTGTGAAAAAATATGCTTCTCTCTGTCAGCTGTACCTACGTTGTCAGACAGCTTCACTTCTGCCGCTGACCTGTCATTGACCTCCTGAACCGTAGCTGCTTCTGACAGATCTGTTCCCTCTATCTTGCTTTTTCTACCATGAAGCTTCAAAAGTTTTGTCAGGGTTCTCTTCAGATTTTCCCGTTCCACGATTTCGTCCACAAATCCATGCTCCAGGAGAAATTCTGCTCTCTGGAAGCCTTTGGGAAGCTTCTGGCGAATTGTCTGCTCAATCACTCTGGGGCCTGCAAATCCGATCAGGGCTCCCGGCTCCGCCAGTATCACATCTCCCAGCATGGCAAAGCTGGCTGTAACGCCTCCCGTAGTAGGCTCAGTCAAAACAGAAATATAAAGAAGTCCCGCGTCACTGTGCTTTTTCAGCGCTGCCGAAATTTTTGACATCTGCATAAGAGAAGTAATTCCCTCCTGCATTCTGGCGCCACCGGAACAGGCAAAAAGAATCACCGGAAGCTGTTCCCGGGTTGCACGCTCCACGGCTCTTGTAATTTTTTCGCCTACAGCCCAGCCCATACTTGCCATAAAAAAACGGCCGTCGCACACACCGATCACTGCTTCCTGACCGTTGATACGTCCCTTTCCTGTAACAACAGCTTCCTGAAGTCCTGTTTTCTCCCTTACAAAATTAAGCTTTTCTTCATAGCCCCGGTATTCCATTGGATTTCCGCCAACAAGATCTTTGTCCCATTCCTCGAAGCTTCCCTCGTCTGTAATCATACGGATTCTTGTATATGCATGGATTCTGAAATATCCGCCGCATTTCGGACAGATATAGTTTCCGTTTTTTACATCCTCGGTGACGATTGCCGCCCCGCACTTATTGCATTTGCGCAGAAGTCCCTGAGGAACCTCAGGCTTCAAAGTACCGGTGTGCTTTGCGCTCTGTTCCCTGTACAGGCTTTTTGTTTTTTTGAACATATTTTCCAGCTTCATGCTCCGTTACCTCTGCCTTCCATTCGTTCAATAAATTCCACATCTGTATTTCCGGTAAGAAAATCCGGATGATTCAGAATTTCATACTGATAATCTACATTTGTGTCGATTCCTTCTATGATAATCTCCCCAAGAGCGCTCTGCATTTTACGGATCGCCTCATCCCTGTTTTTTGCCCACACGATCAGCTTTGCGATCATAGAGTCATAATAGGGCTGGACTGTATAACCGCTGTACACTGCAGAGTCGATCCGGATTCCCTTGCCTCCGGGAAAGTACATATCTGTAATGGTTCCGGGAGAAGGACGGAAGCCTTTTTCCGGATTTTCCGCATTGATCCTGCACTCAATGGCATGACCTGTAATATGGATATCCTTTTGCCTAAAGGAAAGGGGCTGTCCGGATGCAATACGGATCTGTTCTTTTACAAGATCCACCCCTGTGACCCATTCTGTAACAGGATGTTCTACCTGGATCCGGGTATTCATTTCCATAAAATAAAAGCTTCCGTCCCTGTCCAGAAGGAATTCAATGGTTCCGGCATTCATATAGCCGCAGGCCTTTGCAGCCTTTACTGCAGCCTCTCCCATTCTTTTGCGCAGCTTATCTGAAATAATCTCACAGGGAGACTCCTCGATCATTTTCTGATGGTTTCTCTGAACAGAACAGTCCCTCTCTCCCAGATGTATTACGTTTCCTTTCTGATCTGCAAGAATCTGAAACTCAATATGTCTGGGTTTCCTGACAAAATGCTCCACATACATGGTATTGTCGCCAAATGCCATCTGGGCTTCCTTCTGAGCCGTACAAAAGCTTTCCACAAAATCCTCAGGAGAATCCGCTGTCCTCATTCCTTTTCCGCCGCCTCCAAGAGCAGCCTTGATGATCACAGGATATCCGATTTTTTCTGCCTCTTCAAATCCTGCCTCCGCTGTATATATTGCTTTTTCGCTTCCCGGGATTACCGGAACCCCTGCTGCAGCCATGGTATTTTTGGCAGCCTGTTTATTGCCAAGACTTGCGATCACATGAGAGGGAGGCCCGATAAAAGTAATATGGCACTGCTCGCACAGCTCTGCAAATCTGCTGTTTTCTGACAAAAATCCAAATCCCGGATGAACCGCATCCGCTCCTGATACAATGGTCGCACTTATGATATTTTCCATACTGAGATAGCTCTGAGAAGAAGGAGCCGGGCCAATGCAGACAGATTCATCTGCAAGCTGTGTATGCAGAGCCTCTCTGTCAGCTTCCGAATAAACAGCTACTGTTTCAATTCCCATTTCCCTGCAGGCACGGATGATCCGCACTGCAATCTCTCCTCTGTTTGCTATCAGCACTTTTTTTATCATATTTACCACCTATCCAATCATAAAGGTCAGTTCCGCATCTGCAACAACTTTTCCGTCCACGCTGGCAACTGCATGTCCGACCCCTACAGGTCCCTTGCATTTAATGATCTTTGTCTCAAGCTTCAGTTTATCTCCCGGAGCAACCTTTCCCCGGAAACGGCAGCTTTTTATTCCTCCGAAATATGCAGTTTTTCCTTTATTTTCTTCCTTGCTTAAAATGGCTACCGCGCCGGTCTGAGCAAGAGCCTCCACGATCAGAACACCCGGCATCACCGGTTCCTGAGGAAAATGACCTCTGAAAAAATCCTCATGAAAGGTCACACATTTATATCCTGCCGCAAACTCTCCCGGCTCATAGTCCTCTATGTAATCTATAAGAAGAAACGGATGTCTGTGAGGAAGAATCTCTTCAATTTCTTTAATTCCCAAATGCTTCATGCTGCACCTCTTTTTATTTTATTCTGAAAAGGGGCTGTCCGTACTCTACCATCTGGCCGTTTTCCACCAGAATTTCCGTCACGGTTCCCTCATATTCACTTTCAATTTCATTCATAAGCTTCATGGCTTCCACAATTCCCAGAGTTTTTCCTTTTTTCACTCCGTCGCCCACTGCCACAAAGGGCTCTGCGTCTTCTGAAGGAGCCGCATAAAAAGTTCCCACAAGGGGAGATTTTATCAGTTTTCCTTCCCGGGCTTCCCCGTTTCCGTCCATTACTGCTTCCGGCGCCTGCCGGGTTTCTGTGTTTTGTGGTAAAACAGACGGTACGCTTTGTACATTCTGATTCTGCGGAGTTCCCTCCATTGGAAGGACAAGCTCTGTTTTTGGCGTTTCCCTGACAAACCGAAGGGTGGTACCGTTTTCTTCATACTGAAATTCTGTCAGTTCAGAGTCCGACACAGCCTTTATCAACGTAAGAAGATTATCAAATTCCATACTTACCTCTTTCTTGCTCGCTGTTTCTGAGCATCCAGGTATCCTTTTATGGATTACCTCTTTTCTGCTCATGGTTTCTGAGCATCCAGGTATCCTCTTGAGGATTACCTCTTTTCTGCTTAATCGAATTTTTTTATAACAGTGTGGCGTTATGTCCCCCAAATCCCAGGGAATTGCTCATAGCGTAACGGATTTCCTTTTTCACCGGGGCGCCAAGTACATAGTTCAGATCGCAGCCTTCTCCCGGTGTTTCGGTTCCCATTGTCTGGTGGATAAAGCCTTCCTGAAGCTCCTTTACACAGGTGACAAGCTCTGCGCCTCCTGCTGCGCCAAGCAGATGTCCGATCATGGATTTTGTGGAGTTTACCAGAACCTTTTCCGCCGCTGCGCCAAAGGCAAGGTGAATGGCTCTTGTTTCAAAAAGATCGTTATGATGAGTGCTTGTTCCATGAGCATTGATATATTCCACTTCCTCCGGACATACGCCTGCTTCTTCCATGGCAAGGCTCATTGCCTTTGCGGCTCCGCTTCCGTCCTCAGCAGGAGAGGTAATGTGATATGCATCCGCTGTAGCCCCGTAACCGACTACCTCTGCATAAATTCCTGCTCCTCTTGCCCTGGCATGCTCCAGCTCCTCCAGTACCACAATGCCTGCGCCTTCGCCAAGAACAAATCCGTCTCTGTCTTTGTCAAATGGAACAGATGCCTTTAAAGGGTTGTCCGTTTCTGTAAGAGCAGTCAGTGCGTCAAATCCTGCAACTCCCGTAGGACAGATACAGCTTTCCGCGCCTCCTGCCACCATAATGTCCGCGTCTCCGTACTGGATCGCCCGAAAAGCATCTCCAATGCTGTGGGTTCCTGACGCACAGGCAGTCACCACGTCTGTACATTTTCCTCTCAGGCCAAGCTCAATGGAAACATTTCCTGCAGCCATATTGGAGATCATCATAGGCACCATCAGAGGAAGCGCACGGCCGGGTCCTTTCTGAGTGATTCTGTCATAGCAAAGCTCCACCTGACGGAGATCTCCAACTCCGGAACCAATGATAACTCCCGCCCGGAAAGCATCTTCTTCCTTCATATCCAGCCCGGAATCCTCAAAAGCTTCTTTGGCTGCCGCAACTGCATACTGAGAAAAAAGAGCCATACGTCTTACCTGTTTGGGTTCCATATACTTTTTAGGTTCAAAGCCTTTTACCTCAGCTGCAAGCTTTACCTTATAGCCCTGGGCGTCAAATCTGGTGATCGATCCGATTCCCACCTTTCCGGCACAGATCCCCTGCCAGAACTCCTGTACATTGTTTCCTGTGGGCGTCACTGCTCCCAGCCCTGTAATTACGACTCTCCGCCTGCTCATATTACCATTCCTCCGTCAACCTGAACGACCTGTCCAGTAATGTAAGAAGCATCTTCTGATACAAGAAATGCCACTGTCTTCGCTACATTCTCCGGCTTTCCAAAATGCCCCAGGGGAATCTGTGCCGCAGAAGCCCCTTTCACAGAATCAGGCAGGATCTGAGTCATTTCTGTTTCTATAAATCCCGGAGCCACTGCGTTTACTGTAATTCCTCTGGATGCCAGTTCTCTTGCCGCTGTCTTTGTAAGTCCAATCACACCTGCTTTGGACGCCGCATAATTTGCCTGTCCTGCATTTCCGGCAATTCCTACCACAGAAGCCATATTTACAATTCGTCCGCTTTTCTGTCTCAGCATCTGTCTGGAAACAAAGCGCAGCATGTTAAAGGTTCCTTCCCAGATTCACATCGACTACGCTGTCAAAGTCCTCCCTGGACATCCCCATCAGAAGCCCGTCTTTTGTGATTCCTGCATTATTTACAAGGATATTTATTTTTCCGTATTTTTTTTACAATATCTCTGACAGCCTGTTCAACAGGCTTTATAATCCGCAACATTCCACTGTAAAGCTTTCTGCACAGCCGCCGTTTTCTTCAATTTTCTTTTTTTTACTTTTTTCTGCCCGGTCAGCTGAACCGTTATAATTAATAATCACAAAAATTCCTTTTGCTGCCAGCTCCAGAGCAACTGCTCTTCCAATTCCTCTGGATGCGCCTGTTACTACAGCTACCTGCTTTTCTGTATACTCCGCCATGTTTCCCCTTTCCTGCAATCATCCACTGTCTGTTTTATTATTCTGAATAAATATGTCCTTAAACTCACCTGTTCTGCATGCTTTTTCCTGTATAGCTGTACAAATCGCCCAGCGCTTATACATACCGCATTACTGCTTCCATGCCTTTCGGAAATTACATGTCCCCCTCCACTGGTTCTGTTCCTCTCGGAAATTACATGTCCTTCCCGCTGGTTCTGTTCCCTTCGGAAATTACATGTCCTCTCCTCTGCTTCTGTTCCCTTAGGATGTTACATGTCCTTCCCGCTGGTTCTGTTCCCTTCGGAAATTCTGCCGATCACTGCTTCAGCAGTTCCCCGCATACAGTTTCCGCTTCTTCCCAGGTACTGATCCGGTACATATTTACATTTTTATCTGTTTTTTTCATAAAACCGCTGAGGGTTTTCCCCGGGCCAATCTCCACAAAGGTGTCAATTCCCTGCGCGATCATTGCTCTCATGCTCTGCTCCCAGCGAACCGAAGAGCTTACCTGTCTCACCAAAAGTTCTTTTATGGCTTCCCCGCTCTTCACCACTTCCGCTGTCACATTTGTCACATAGGGAATGTCCGGATCCTTAACAGAAACCTTTTTCAGAACCTCTTCCAGCTTTTCTCCTGCCGGTTTCATCATTGGAGAATGAAAAGGACCGCTGACCTTTAAAGGAAGTACCCTTCTGGCCCCGGCTTCTTTAAGAACTGCAGCCGACTGTTCCACTGCTTCCTTTTCCCCTGTGATCACAATCTGTCCGGGACAGTTATAATTTGCAATAAAAACACCTTGAAGATCATGAACAGTTCTTTCCACCGCTTCTCCGTCCATTCCAAGAACAGCGGCCATAGCCCCGGTTCCTTCCGGAGCCGCATGTTCCATAAATATCCCTCTGGCGCGGACAGTGCGGACCGCATCCATATCGCTCATGCTGCCTGCTGCTGCAATCGCACAGTATTCACCAAGGCTTAAACCTGCTGTCATTTCCGGATAAAGTCCTCTTTTTTCCAGTTCACGGGTAATAGCAAGACAGGCTGTAACCATAGCCGCCTGAGTATATTCTGTTTTGTCCAAGAGGTCATTTTTCTGAAAACAGATTTCCCGGACATCAAAATCCAGTATACTGGAGGCTTGATCAAAAACAGCCTTTGCCTCCTCGCTTTTTTCATAAAAATCTCCTGCCATTCCCACTTCCTGGGCTCCCTGTCCGGGATAAAGAAATGCAATCCTGCTCATACTGTTCCGCTCCATTTCCTAAATATCATGTTCCTGTTCCGCCTGCTCTCTGCAAAAAATCCTTTTACTGTTTCCTTTGTTCACAGAATAGTATCATGCGGACAGTTACGAAATCTCTTTAACATTTATTCCTGCCATGGCTTCCTGATCATTAAATCCTCAGCCCTGGAAACCATTCTGCTGATAATCTCCCTGCAGGAAAGACTTTCCTTTACAAGTCCGGCGCTCTGGCCTGCCATCAGACTTCCGTTTCTGGTATCGCCGTCCTGCACTGCTTTTCTTAAGCCTCCAAGTGTAAGTGCTTCAAGAGCCTCAAAATCAGCCCCGCTTTTTTCCATTTCCAGATATTTTCTGGACATGTCATTGCGCAAAACCCGGATAGGATGACCCGTTGTGCGTCCTGTAACACGGGTATCAATATCCTTTGCCCTTAAGATACTGTCTTTATAATTCTGATGGATCACAGACTCACGGGAAGCCGCAAAAGCAGTGCCGACCTGCACGCCTTCCGCTCCCAACATAAACGCTGCTGCCATTCCTCTTCCATCTGCAATGCCTCCGGCAGCGATCACCGGAATCTCCACTGCATCCGCCACCTGCGGTACCAGTGTCATTGTAGTGATCTCTCCGATATGTCCTCCGGCCTCTGTTCCCTCTGCCACAACTGCATCTGCGCCGCAACGCTCCATACGTCTGGCCAGAGCAGTGGAGGCGACTACCGGAATCACCTTCACCCCTGCCGCTTTCCAGTCTGCCATATATTTTTCCGGGCTTCCGGCTCCTGTTGTAACAATGGGAACCTTTTCTTCCACAATGACTTTTGCCACCTGATCTGCTTCCGGGCTCATGAGCATAATGTTGACTCCAAAAGGTCTGTCAGTCATTTCTCTCACCTTTTTGATCTGCTCTCTTACCCACTCTGCAGGGGCTGCGGCAGCCGCGATCAGTCCAAGACCTCCTGCGTCTGACACTGCAGCCGCCAGACTGGCCTCAGCCACCCATGCCATACCGCCCTGGATCACAGGATATTCAATTCCCAATAATTCTGTAATTTTTGTTTTCATAATAAATCCTCATCTGAATCATCACCGGTTTTGAAAGCTGCGGCTTACAGCCTTCAAGCATTTTTGTATACTCTTATGATTTCTTTGTTTGGCAAAATATCAGCCCGAAGGTTACTTATTCTCTTCCAGGTATGCTGCCGCAGCGCCTACGGTTGTTATTTTTTCCAGATCTTCGCTTGGAATCTCTACTCCAAATTCCTCTTCCAGGGCCATTGCCAGCTCAAAAAGATCAAGGGAATCTGCATGAAGATCCTCTGTAAAAGAAGTGTTCTCTGTAATGCTTTCTGCTTCTGCTCCAAGTGTTTCTGCTGTGATCTCAATAATTTTCTGTAACATAATAATCTCCTTTTCTGCTATATCTCTGATTTTTGAATTTATTTTTAAATACCCCATTCCAGTACAGATGCCCCCCAGGAAAGCCCTGCCCCAAAGCCTGCCAGAACAAGCTTCTGGCCTTTTTTCAGCTTTCCGTTCCGGTTCATTTCATGGAGAAGTATGGGGATACTTGCCGAGGAAGTATTGCCATATTCCTGAAGATTCATGGGAAACCTTTCAATTCCCATTCCCAGTCTCCTGGCTGCTGCTTCTACGATCCTGCGGTTTGCCTGGTGAAGAATAAACCAGTCAATTTCTTCTGTTTTTAAATTGTTTTTTTCCAGTACCCGGCGGATCGCTTCCGGAACACTTCTGACAGCAAACTGAAATACTTCCCTTCCGTCCATAAACAGATACTTCTCTGATTTTAGGGCTGCGCTCCCGGCTGTTTCCGTCTGCGGCTCCCTATTCAGACTGCTTTTCACTGCCGGACAGGTCAGAGCCTCTCCGCCCCGTCCGTCTGACCGGGCAAAGGAAGCATAATTCCTGCCTTCCCGGGCGCACAGCATCACAGCCCCCGCCCCGTCTCCGAAAAGAATACAGGTTCCCCGGTCTTTCCAGTCAACGATCCGAGAAAGTCTTTCGCTTCCCACAACAAGAATGTTTTTATAGATTCCTGACGATATGTAGGCCTGCGCAGTCTGATATGCAAACAGAAATCCACTGCATGCCGCATTCAAATCAAAGCCTGCCGCCTGATAAAGTTCCAGTTTCTTCTGTATCTCGCACGCAGTGCATGGAAAAATCCGATCCGGTGTGGAAGTCGCTGCTATGATCAGATCCACTTCATCGGAACTGATGCCTGATTCCTTTATTGCCTGCCGGGCTGCTTCCGCCCCCATAGACACTGTGGTTTCTTTTTCCGCAATGTGTCTTCTGAGTACCCCGGTTCGTTCCCGTATCCACTGATCACTGGTGTCCACAAATTCTGCGATTTTATGATTATCCAGAACTCTTTCCGGCACACAGGCGCCAGTTCCGCAAATCACACCTTTCATGATCTGCCCTCCTTTTTTCGGAACCTGATCACGATTCCGTTTGGGTTGTTAATTATTTTGAATATTTAATATTTTGATTATCAAAGTATAATCCTGTAAATAAAGAATGTCAAGAAAAAAATAAAAAGACACTGCAGAATATTTATATCTTATCCGCAGTGTCTTGCATTTCAATTATTCAGTTTTTCTTTCAGGAAATCACAAATCCTTTATTTTTATCAGATAAAAATTCCTGCGATCATGTAGACCACAAAAGCTGCGATCCATGCGATCACGCACTGTCCGATCACAACACCTGCCGCCCATTTTCCGCCCAGCTCACGCTTGATAGCGGCAACTGCTGCCACACATGGGGTATAAAGCAGGCAAAATACCAAAAGGCTTGCTGCTGCCAGAGGTGTGATGGCTGCAAGCAGGGCTTCCGTACTTCCAAAAAGAACTGAAAGTGTGGAAACAACGCTTTCTTTTGCCATAAATCCGGTAATCAAAGCAGTAGATATCCGCCAGTCTCCAAATCCCATAGGTCGGAAAATCGGAGCAACAACACTTGCTGCCATGGCAAGAATACTGTCTTTTGAATCTGTTACAACATTCAGATGGATATCAAAGGTCTGTAAAAACCAGATTACAAGAGTAGCGATAAAAATAACGGTAAACGCTCTCTGCAAAAAGTCTTTCGCCTTATCCCACAGCAAATGTCCTACGTTTTTTGCTCCCGGCATACGGTAGTTCGGAAGCTCCATAACAAAGGGAACCGCCTCTCCGCTGAACATGGTACGGCGCAGCAGAAGCGCCATCAGGATCCCCATAACAATGCCGCCAAAATACAGAAGAATCATAACCAGCGCGCTGTTTTCCGGGAAAAAGGCTGCTGCAAAAAATGCATAAATGGGAAGCTTTGCAGAGCAGCTCATAAAAGGTGTAAGAAGAATTGTCATTCTTCTGTCCCGCTCTGAGGGAAGAGTTCTGCTGGCCATAACTCCGGGTACAGTGCAGCCGAATCCGATCAGCATAGGCACAATGCTCCGTCCGGAAAGCCCGATCTTTCTCAGCAGCTTATCCATTACAAAGGCAACCCTTGCCATATATCCACTGTCCTCCAGAAGAGACAGGAAAAAGAACAGGGTCACAATAACAGGGAGAAAACTCAGCACACTTCCCACACCATTAAAAATGCCGTCCATCACAAGAGAATGAAGCACACTGTTTACATGAGCCGCTGCCATAAGCTGATCAATAGCTCCGCCAAGAGCCTCAATTCCCATATCAAGAATACCGGAAAGGAACGCTCCGATTACTCCGAAGGTCAGGTAAAACACAAGGGCCATAATTCCCACAAAACAGGGGATCGCCGTATATTTTCCAGTAAGTATCCGGTCTATCTTTGTACTTCTGATATGCTCCTTGCTCTCTTTGGGCTTAATGACTGTCTCATCGCAGATTTTTTCAATAAAATCAAATCGCATGTGCGCAATGGCAGCCGCACGGTCCAGTCCCCGCTCACTTTCCATCTGCTTTACAATATGCTCCAGCATCTCTTTTTCATTCTGGTCAAGCTTCAGTTTTTCAAGGATCAGCTGATCCCCCTCTGCAAGCTTGGCTGCTGCAAAGCGTACCGGAATCCCGGCTTCCTGTGCATGGTCTTCGATCAGATGCATAATGGCGTGAAGGCATCTGTGAACAGCTCCTCCGTCATCATCCGCATCACAAAAGTCTATTTTTTCCGGCTTTTCCTGATATTTTGCCACATGAAGAGCATGGGCTACCAGCTCGTCAATTCCCTCATTTTTTGCTGCGGAAATAGGAACTACAGGGATTCCAAGCATTTCCTCCATCCGGTTGATAATGATCGAACCGCCGTTTTCCCTGACCTCATCCATCATATTCAGGGCAAGAACCATGGGAATATCCAGCTCCATCAGCTGCATGGTAAGATAAAGGTTCCGCTCAATATTTGTGGCATCCACAATATTAATAATACCTCTTGGATGCTCATTCAGTACAAAATTCCTTGTTACGATTTCTTCGCTGGAATACGGAGACATGGAATAAATTCCCGGAAGATCTGTTACCAGGGTATTGCTTTTTCCACGGATCGATCCGTCCTTTCTGTCCACAGTAACACCTGGGAAATTTCCCACATGCTGGCTGGAGCCGGTAAGCTGATTAAACAAAGTTGTCTTTCCGCAGTTCTGGTTTCCTGCCAGTGCAAAGGTAAGCATTTCACTGTCCGGAAGGGGATTTTCCGTTTCCTTAAAATGAAATTTTCCGCCTTCTCCCAATCCCGGATGAGGGATGGAATGGCTGTTGTTTTTCTTTGATGTCTCTCCCTTTTCTCCTGCGTCCCTTACATTTTCTATTTCAATTTTATCCGCATCAGCAAGACGAAGTGTAAGCTCATAGCTGTGGATACGAAGTTCCATGGGATCTCCCATAGGAGCATACTTCACCATAGTCACATCTCCCTTTGGGATCAGCCCCATATCCAGGAAATGCTGTCTGAGAGCGCCTTCTCCGCCTACAGAACGTATTGTTGCCGTCTTTCCGATCGGCAGATCTTTTAACGTCATCTGACTGTTCCTCTTTTCATTTCATAGTCTTTATTGTTTGTCATAGAAAACTTTATGACAAATATCACTGTTTGTCAATAGAAAACCCTCTGTTTCGACGGATTATTTCGCCATTATTTCATATTGTCATTCCTGTTCACGGCCTTCACAGCAGTAAATTTCCGACTTATATATGCTGAAATTTTGACAGAATGACCAGTGCAATTTTCTGTTCCATGCTTTATACTATAAATCCCATATTAAAATAAGGCCGGCACAAGCCCAATGGCTTTCGGCAATAAGTATTCACATGAACTGAGGAGGATGATTATGAAACGCAAATGGTGGCATGATAAGGTTGCCTATCAGATTTATCCCAAAAGCTTTTTTGATTCCAATGGCGATGGAATCGGAGATATTCCGGGTATTATATCCAAGCTTGACTATCTGAAGGAACTTGGAGTGGACATTGTATGGATCTCTCCCTGTTATCCTTCCCCAATGGCAGATCAGGGCTATGATATTTCAGATTATTACAACATTCACCCTGCATTCGGCACTCTGGATGATATGGACAGGCTTCTTACAGAAGCCCGAAAAAGAGACATGTATATTCTTCTGGATCTTGTTGTCAATCACTGCTCTGACGAACATGAATGGTTTGAAAAGGCCTGTGCAGATCCTGACGGAAAATACGGCAACTTCTTTTATATAGAGACAAAAAAGAAGGACAGCTTCCCTGCAACTGGCGCAGCTATTTCGGCGGTTCCGTATGGGAGCCTCTTCCCGGTCATCCTGACAAACAGTACCTGCATCTTTTCCATAAAAACAGCCGGATCTTAACTGGGAAAACCCGGAAGTCCGGGAAGAAGTTTACAAAAATATCAACTGGTGGCTGGATCGCGGTCTCAGCGGCTTCCGCATTGATGCCATTATCAATATTAAGAAAAAACTCCCCTATAAAGATTATGCTTCTGACCGCGCAGACGGACTTTGCACAGTTGACAATATGCTTGCAGAGGCACAGGGCGTGGGAGAGTTTCTGGGTGAAATGAGAGACCGCACCTTTGGCCCTCATGAGGCTTTTTCTGTAGGTGAAGTATTTAATGAAAAGGATGAAGAGCTTCCTGATTTTATTGGGGATAACGGATATTTTTCCAGTATGTTTGACTTTGCTCCTGTTGTATTTGGAGCAAGCAGCAAAGGCTGGTATGACCGTCAGCCAATCACTCCTGATGATTATAAGCGCTGCTGCTTCCACTCTCAGAAACGTGTGGGCGACATTGGCTTCCTCTCAAATATTATTGAAAATCACGATGAACCAAGAGGCGTCAGCCACTATATTCCCGAGGGAGAAGTCAGCGTTTACAGCAAAAAAATGCTTGCTGTCATGTATTTTATGCTGAAAGGTCTGCCCTTTATTTATCAGGGACAGGAGATCGGAATGGAAAATATGAAGTTTTCTTCCATTGACCAGATTGATGATATCAGCACCATTGATGAATACCATGTGGCGCTGAATGCAGGATGCTCCCAGGAAGAAGCTCTGAAGTGTATTTCTGTTTACAGCCGGGATAACGCCCGTACCCCAATGCAGTGGGACTGCACGGAAAACTCCGGTTTTACCTCCGGTACTCCATGGCTTTCTGTAAATCCGAATTACCATGAGATCAACGTAAAATCACAGCAGAATGATCCTGATTCTCTGCTGTCCTTTTATAAAAAGCTGACTGCTCTGCGCAAGGATCCGGACTATAAAGAGACCATTGTCTACGGCGATCTGATCCCTTATCTGGAAGATCAGCATAACCTGATGGCATACTTCCGAAAAGGAGAAAAAACGCTGCTGGTTATTGGAAACTTCCAGACAGAGCCTCAGGATATTACCCTTCCGGGCAAATGCAAAAACGTGCTGCTGAACAACTATCCGGAGACAGATATTTCCGAAAACATTCTTCATTTAAAGAATTATCAGGCTGTCATTCTGGAACTGTAAAAAGCTCCAATATTTTATAAAACGCCTCATTTCTATCCCCTGATCAGGAAAGAAATGAGGCACTTTATTTCTCTTTTTATACAATTCTTACTCTGCCATATCCAGTGCAGTTGTTCCATTTTTGCTTATCTGATATCCTCCATGAAGAAGCTTCCGCTCCGCAAGTTGTTCCGGTTTTTCTTCATCTTCTACAGTCAGAATATACATCCCCATGATGTTGCCTCTCCGGATAGATCACCAAATTAAATCCTGCTCCCGGAACAGATTTCCGACCCAGATCCTGTATTCACTGATATGCTGAGACTTTCGGATTTTTTTCATATAGCGTTCCGGATTTGTAAATGAGGTTCCAAGATATGCCCACAGTTCCTTCATTTTATACAAAGTGTTCCTGTCTCCGGACATATAATCCATATATCCCTTTAAAAGCTCTTCATGAAATTCAAAAAGCTCCTCTTTATACCGGCTGCTGTCTTTTTTGTCTCCATTGCTGATTTCCTCTGCCAGCCACGGTTTTTTCAGAATCCCTCTTCCGATCATAATCTTTTCCGTACCGGGAAATCTCTGCACAACTTTCTCATAATCATCTTTGCTTACAATATCCCCATTATAACAAAGAGAGTGCCTGCTGCTTTCCTCTGCTTTTTTAAAGGCCTCCCAGTGAATGGTATTCTTCTTATACTGATCTGTTTTCAGCCTGGGATGTATGATAAGCTCCTCCAGAGGATATTTTTCAAAAATTTCCAGAAGCTGAGGCCACTCCTCCTCATCCTCCACTCCAATTCTTGTTTTTATGGAAACAGTCATTGGACAGGACTTAAAAATTTCTTCCAGAAAGCGGTCCAGTTCCCTGGGAAGCGCCAGAAAACCGGAGCCTCTGTTTCTTGATGTAACCGTAGGAGAAGGACAGCCCAGATTCAGATTCACCTTATCATATCCATATTGTCTGATCTCTTTTGCAATAGCAAGAAAATCCTCCGCCCGGTTTGTCAGAATCTGAGGGATCAGCTCCATCCCTTCATTATTTTCCGGAAGGATATCCCTGATCTCCTTCTGATTCAGACGCCTGCTCATAATAAACGGAGCAAAATAACGATCTATGTTCCCGAAGCTTTTATGATACGCTGCCCGGTAAATATATCCGGTAATTCCTTCCATTGGTGCCATATAAAACTGCATATATCAAATTCCTTATCTGTGATTTATTTTTACAGTCTGTATTATATCGTTTTGCACAGTTTATGGCAATATTTCCACCTGATATATGCAAAATCAATGTTTCCTGCTATACAAAAAAGCCTGTTTTCAGGCTCCCAAAAATCATTTGCATTATTCCATTTTCTGCTCTATAATATGTTTAGAGGAACAACCGCCCACAAGGGGTTGACCTGTTTAAAAGCGTACATAGAAAATGCCACCCTAAACTCGCCAAAGTTCTGAGGGTGGTTTTTCTATGCTTTAAATCATTATCGACAGAACGTAAAAACGAATGTCAGCAATGCAAGAATGAACATTCCAAAAGCCATAAGGTCTTTAAAATCAAAATGTTTCATCAGCACCACCCCCATTCTATGTAAGAATAGAGGTCAGCCACCCTGTAACACGGTTATTCCATTTCCATATCATAGCATATTCGCATATTTTATTTCAATGTTTATTCTTCTTTATTCACCGCAAGTTTTTTACATTTTTCGACATTATATGTCGCTGATATTTTTACATAATCTCTGTGCGGAAGGCTTCCGCAATCCCACTTAATCCATATCTGTCTGCCAGATCCTGGATTCCCGTCATAATTTCCTCCCGACTGAAATTATGCTCCTCCAGAAACTCATCCGTTTTTCCATTCAGACTGTAATAAAACAGCAGCCCTGTTTTCAGCCTGCTTCTGTCTCCATCGCAGGTCATTTCATAAAGCTGATTTTCTGCCTCATCTATTTTCCCCTCTTCTGTTAAGGCTATCAGCCTTTCAAGTTCAGCCCTTTCACTCTCGTTCTCAATTATCTCTGGCGTCAGTTCCTGCGCATCCACCTGGAACAGCATTTTCAGCACTGCACGCACCATTTCCCGGATCTGTCTGAGTATGTAGTCATCCTGAAGCATAGCGTAAACTCCTTTCAGTATCTATGATAGTTTTTCATAGATTAACATAAATAACACTTCTATTGCAATCTCTTATATCCGTTCACACATTTTTCACAAAATAATTAGCACTCACCTATTGACTCTGCTAGCAACAAGTGTTATATTACATATAGAACAAAGGAAGGGAAATAAAAAGATACAAAACCTGCATCTTTCGTTTCCTGAAACCTCCCGGTTCCGTAATAACACATATTAACATAGATAATAAAAAAAGGAGAGATGACTTATGTTAATGCCTAGTATTTTTGGAGAAAACTTATTTGATGATGACTGGATGAACTTTGGATTCAATGACAACTTCTGGGGAAAGAAAAATCCATTATATGGAAAACATGCTCAGAACATGATGAAAACAGACATCCGTGAAAAAGACGACAGCTATGAACTTGATGTTGATCTGCCAGGCTTTAAAAAAGATGAAATCAAAGTTCAGCTGAAAGACGGCTATCTTACCTTATCCGCTGCCAAAGGTCTTGACAAAGACCAGCAGGATAAACAGGGCAATTACATCCGCAGAGAGCGTTATGCAGGCACTATGAGCAGAAGCTTCTTTGTAGGAGAGGATGTTGCCCAGGAAGATATCCATGCCAAATATGAGGATGGCATCCTGAGGCTTTCTGTACCAAAGAAAGCGCCGAAAAAAATAGAAAACACCGGCTATATTTCAATTGAAGGCTGATGCTTTCATCTTCTCTTTATTCTCCGGGGTCTTTCAGACCCCGGTTTTTATATACCTTATTCTGACTGGCGGCTCTGTATCTCACTTACATTCTCAGCCGTTACTTTCTGATAGGGAAGACGAATATATTTTCCATCCTGAAGCGTATATTCAGGACTGAGATCCTTTTTCAGAATAAGAGAGCCCGCCAGCTCCAGCATTCCCCGGGCCTGTCCTTTTGCATCATTCAAAACAGTGCCAAGAAGCTCTCCCTTTTCTACGGCCTTCAGCCCTACATCTGTTCCGTCAACTCCCAAAATCACCGGCCAGTCGTCTGACTGACTGTCCATTCCCCGGGCCTTAAGAGCATCGGCAGCCCCTAGCGCCATATCGTCGTTATTGGCAAGTATCACTTCAATTTCAGATCCATAAGAATTAAGAAACGGTGTCATTTTAGTGGATGCCTGATCCCTGTTCCAGTTGGCAATCTCATCAGCAAGCTTTTCTACTGTGTATCCGCTTTCTGTAATTTTATTGATTACAGACATACTGCGTACCATGGAATCATTATGTCCTGCCTCGCCTTCCAGCATCACATATTGAAGAATGCCGTCCCCGTTTGTGTCAATAGATACAAAATCCTGTTCGCATTGTTCTACTAGGATTTCTCCCTGAAGCTGCCCGGATTCAAAAGCATCTGCCCCTACATAATAAAGCTCCTCCCAGCGTTCCAGATCTTCTTCCACCAGCTCTCTGTTAAAAAATATCACTGGAACATGATTACTTTTTGCTTTTTCAATAATGATGGAAGCGTCCGTTCTGTCAACCAGATTAATGCATGCAAGATCACATCCTTCTTCAATAAAATTTTCCATTTGATCATTTTGAGTAAACTGACTCTGATCTGCATTCTGAATATTCAAAGTAATGGAAATTCCCCAGTCCTTTTCCTTTTCTCTGGTATATGACTGAAGCTGGGAAATGATTTCTGACATAAATGTATCATATTGATCGTACACACTGACACCGATCTTTATGTTCTGCGGCTGTATTTCCGCGGCTTTTTTGCTGTGCGAACATCCGCTGAAAACCACTGTCATACAGTATATTCCTGCCAGGATCCATGTTCTTTTTTCCCTGTTCACTTTCCCTTCCTCCTACGGATCAGATATCCGAGAACAGCAAACGTTCATTTTCATCTTCATACAGAGATTTCTTTGTTACTGTTCTGTATCTGATGCTGGTATTTTTCTCTATCCACTCTTTTTTCTTATTTTCTACCAGGCAGGTAAGCCCCTGATATCCCATGTTAAATTCATTTTGATAAACCAGCATGGAAATATCTTCGTTATCCAGAGCATTTACCGTCTGAGCAGTGTTTCCTGTCCCATATATCCTGCAGATATTTCCATTTTCCCCCCGGGTCTGACTGCTCTCTTTCCACAATGCAGCTGCCCGTTCTGTTGTACTTTTATCCAGAGTTACCAGATAGGAAATCTGGTCAAAAAGACTGGCGCTGAACTCTCCGCCAAGACTGCTTATCAGCACACTCTGTTCTGCCTGCTCCAGTGTATCTTTCAGGCCTTTATAGCGCAGGCTCACACTGTCCCTCTGCATATTTTCTGTTATGATCGTTACCTTCCTGGGGTTTCCTGTCTGTTCCATATCCTGAAGAACAGCCTCCCCCAAGGCCTTTCCCATAGCATAATCATCAGACCGGATCACAGGAAAAGAATCTCCTGCGCCTGTTTCCACAAAAATAATCGGAATAGAAATCATCATATTTTCCAGGACTTCCTGAATCTCCCGGCTGTTTACAGCAGCCATTAAAATACCTGAACTTTTTCCGCGGATCTCCTTATTTACTTCCTTTATCTGATCTTCTGCCGTATCATTTTCTGAAAGATAAATATAATTTACATCTACGTTCAGATCTTCTTCTGCCTGCATGATTCCCTGAATAAGAGTTCCCCATTCATCCTCTGTATTCTGATAAAGAATCACTGAATAAACATCCGAAGACTCTTTTTTCCGGGCAAAAACCCCGTAGTAATACAGACCGCCCAGCGCGGTCACAGCAGCCAGAAGGAGCGCCAGACTTTTCCACTGAAACCGTTTCTTTTTCATTGTCTGTCCCCCTTCTCCACACTGGAAGCCTCTTCTGTTTTGGGAAGATGAATACGCACGGTTGTTCCTTCATCCGGCTCACTTTCAATTTCCAGTCCGTACTCTGTTCCAAAATAAAGCTGAATACGCTGATGTACATTTTTCAGCCCTATGCCCGATCCTCTGCTCCGGGTTTCAGATTCCTCTGTCAGAAGTCCGGCCACCTGCTCCTCCGGCATTCCCGGACCATTATCCGCCACCTCTATAAAAAGTTCCTGATCTTTTGTATAGGCTCTGATATAAATTTCTCCCTCGCCGTCCATATATTCCATTCCATAATAAATTGCATTTTCGATCAGAGGCTGGATGATCAGCTTAATTGTTCTGTACTTTTCAATGCCTTCTTCCACCTCAAAAAAGGAAGTGAATTTGTTCTTATATCTGTACTTCTGGATATCCAGATAGCTTCCTGCATGCTGCAGCTCTTCCCCTACTGTAATGATATTTCTTCCTCTGGAAAGGCTGATCCGGAACAGCTTTCCAAGAGCATGAACCATAAATACAGCGTCCTGATAGCGTTCGCTTTCTATCATCCACATAATAGAATCCAGGGTATTATAAAGAAAATGAGGATTGATCTGAGACTGAAGGGCATCCAACTCGCTTTTTCGCTTTTCTTCCTGCTCCTTTACAATATCATCCGTCAGTTTCCGCAGCTGATCTACCATAGAACGGATGGTATTTCCCAGATGCTGAATTTCCGAAGAACCTCCAATATAAATTTCAGGTTTCTGATCCACCCCGATAGCTTTCAGAGAATTTTCCAGTTTTTTCAGAGGTTTGACAATTCGTACAGCCACAAACTGATTGGCAAATATCATCAGACATACAGCCAGGATAATAATGATCACAGCCATAATTTCTGTTCTGTTAAAAATCCTGGAACAGTCTGTCTGCCGGAGTTACACTGACAATTTTCCACCCGGTATAGCCCACTGTTTTTACCACAACTGTCCTGTCTTCGCCCTGAAATCTTTCTTCATATACACCGTCCTCGTAGTGACTGGCTACCATATTATTTTCTTTCAGCATATTGGAAAAAATAAGGTTCTGTTTGGGATGATAAATAATCTCACCATCACTGTTAATAAGATAAACATACCCCATATCCTGGCTGTTGATCTCTGTAAAAAGCTGACGTATTCCGCTGAAATTCATGTCAACCAGCAGAATCCCACCGGATATTTTGCCTTCTGTGGTAAGCTCAACTCCCCTGCTTAAAGACACTACCCAATAATAGCGTCCATTGCTGTTTTCAAAAATATTTTGCACATGAAGCTCTGAAAAATGAAGATTCTCCATTTTATTCTGGGCGCTGGTAAACCAGCTCTGCTGTGTGACATCTACATTATTTTTTACGTTTCCCACAGGCACTGCCCCCAGCAGCTCACCATTCTCCGAAAAACATGCAATGCTTACAAGACTGTCTTTATTTACCTCATAAAGAAGGTTCAGTTCATGAGAAATATCATCCTTGCTCATGTCTACTTTTTTGATCACATTATAATACATGGCGTCAGAAATACGCATCATGCTTCGAAGATAATTGTTCAGATTGATTTCCACCTGATTTACAAGCTGACGGGTATCATTCAGCATCATTTCCTTTGCTGCTCTGCCATAGCTCTGATAAAGAAAAACACCAATAAATACCATTCCGATCAGGGCAACCAAAGTAAAAGAAGCTGAGATCACAAACTGCAGATCCCGCCGTTTTATATGGCAGACAAGCTGATTCCATTTATTTTTTATGTACTTCATAAACCCATAACTCTTTTAATCTTAATCCTCATTCTTCTCCTTTACAGACATCTCTGCCCTGTATTTTGACGGGGAAATTCCATACTGCTTTTTAAATACATAGCTGAAATAATTGGGCTCCATATACCCCACTCTGGACGCAATGATATATGTTTTATCCTCTGTTGTACGAAGAAGCTCCAGCGCATGTTCCAGGCGTATCTTTGTCAGATAAGCAACAAAGCTCATGCCCACTTCTCTTTTAAATATCGTAGAAAAATAAGCTGCGCTTACATTCAGACAACGGCACAGACTGTCCGCCGAAAGGTCGCTTTCTTTATAATGTTCCTCAATATATGCCTTTGCCTGCTCCGTAAGTCTTGCTGCCGAATCCCGCCTTTCATGCCTGAGGACATGCCGCAGATTGGTGCACACTTCCTGAAGCCATCCCTCCAGTTCATCCACTGTTACCATCCTGTAAAGCTCCTGCCATGAGCCTGCATGTTCCCCGAAAATCTGATTGGGATGAAGTTTATACGCGCGCCCGATCTTCATAAGCTCAGACAAAAGTTCCATAAAAAGAAGCTGATACTGTCCCGGAGAGATCGGTTCCTTCCGGATACTGTCCATAATCTGAGCAATGGCTGCATTTGTTTCGTCCCTGTTTCCCAGCTTCACTGCATGAACCAGGTTCTGAAACTCATGCTCTGTGACAAGGATATTTTCTTCCGAGCAGGGCTCAATATCATTGATATAAAGCACCTGGCCGCTTCCCAGAATACTTCTGTATTCCATGGCGTTTACTGCCTCTTCATAAGAAGTATGCAGAGCGTCTGTATTGGCGCAGATCTGTCCCACAGCAGCTGTCACAGATGACTTCAGAACATGGAAGCCCATTTTGCAGATCTGGTCCAGATGATAGAGAACCTGATCGATTTCTTCTCTTTCATCCAGCATAAAAATAACAATTACCTGATCCAGAAAAGCCGTACTGAAAAACCGGGTTCTGTTCTTCAGATAATCCTGAACCATATCCTTTAAGGACAGCGTAAACAGCTGTGCCGGCTGCGGCTGCTCTTCTCTTGGATTTACATCCATATACAGTGCAGCTACCACATAAAAAGGAGAATCCAGACATATTTCATAGGTTTCCATCATAGCTCTGGCCCGTTCTCCTGCAATCCGTCCTTCCAGGATCCCCATAACAAGCTGCTCCCGCATGGCAGGAAGACTTTTTCGATAATACTCTGACAGCCTGTTCAGATTCCTGTATTCATCATACTCCTGATCCAGCTTTTTCCGGACTTTTGAAAACGCAGCCTCCATATCTCCTGCGCTGATCGGCTTCAGAAGATATTCTTCTGCTTCCAGGTGAACCGCTTCTCTGGCAAACTCGAAATCATCAAACCCGGAATAAATGATCACTTTCATATTCCGGTAGCTCTGCTTCAGATTTTTGCACAAAGTAAGTCCGTCCATATAAGGCATTTTAATATCTGTCATAACCACATCTATATGAAGCTGCTCTGCCATTTCCAGGGCTTCCTGACCATTTTCTGCGGTTCCCGCCAGACAGAATCCCAGCGCTTCCCAGTCGATTTTTTTCTTCATTGCCTGAAGAACGTCAGCCTCATCATCCACCAGCAAAACATTATATAATTCCATAAAATTTCCTCCACATTATAAAAATATTATACCATGGTAAGCCTGTTTTATAAACGGATTTTTGAGTGCGGCAAAATCTCTTCCTGGATTCCTTCACCTTAAAAACGCACAAATTTTATCATTTGTTTTTGTATCTTTTTTACAAAAATCAAAAATATTTTTTTCAAATATTGACAAAAAATTGAACAAAGTCCATAATACGCTTATAAATTGGTTCAACCAATGAACCATTGTACCAAAGGAGGAAGCACAATGACAGATAACCAGGATTTACTGGCAATGACTCATCTTGGAGAAGATCCCTCCAAATACATGAAATCTGTGACACCGCCGATTTTTATGAACTCCCTTCATGTATTTGATTCTGTGGAGGATTACTTCTCTGTGGACATTTTCAAAGATGAGTATTACTACGGAAGGGCGTCTAATCCAACCGTAACTATTCTTGAAAAGAAGCTTGCCGCGCTGGAACACGGAACCAGAGCCGTTGTTTTTTCTGCAGGAATGGCTGCCTGCGCCGCGGCAATCCTCGCTGTATGCAAAACCGGAAGCCATGTGATCTGTATGAAGGCAAGCTACGGACCTGTACAGCATCTTCTCAATGATTTCCTGAAAGAAAAAATGGAGATCAGCGTAACCTATGTTGACGGAACTGATCTGAAAGATTTTGAAAATGCAATCCGTCCGGAAACAGATCTGATCATTCTGGAAAGCCCGTCTACCCTTATTTTTTCAGTTGTAGATCTTGAGGGAGTTGCAAAGCTTGCTCATGCTCACGGCATTAAAACCTATATCGACAACACCTATTCCACTCCTGTTTTTCAGAAGCCTCTTGATATGGGAATCGATATTGTTATGCACACTATGACAAAATATATCGGGGGACACAGCGATCTGATCGGCGGAGTTCTGATCTCCAGGGACGATGAATTCATGAAAAAAATCATGGTTCAGAGAGATTGGTTCGGAGGTGTACTGGGACCTATGGAAGCATGGCTTGCAATCCGCGGTCTGCGTACCCTGGATGTGAGAATGCAGAGACATTATGAAACTGCTATGAAAGTAGCTGAATTCCTGGAAAATCATCCAAAGGTAAAACATGTATACTATACAGGATTAAAATCTCATCCTCAATATGAGCTTGCACGTAAGCAGCAAAAAGGAGAATGCGGTCTGATGAGTATTGAAATTGACGGCTCCGCAGAGGATACCGCAAGATTTGTAGACAGTCTGAAGATCTTTGAGCGCGGCTGTTCCTGGGGCGGCTTTGAAAGCCTTGCCATTGCTTATACCTATAACTGGAGTGAAGAAGAACAGGCTTTCCACAACCTGAACAGAAGCATTGTCAGACTTCACTGTGGTCTTGAAGGAGCTGAAAATCTCATTGCAGATCTTTCACAGGCTCTTGATAAAATCTGATTGAGAGGACTTAATTATGGGAGAGAATACCAACGGAAAAACGAAAAAAACACCGGGGCTCGGACTTGCTCTTCTGCCGCTGGCGTTCATGTTTGTAGTATTGTTTTTGGGGTTAATTATTTTCAGCATAGATATTAAGATCTTACTTCTTATCTGTGCGGCTTTTACCATTGTTTTATGTCTCTTTCTGGGGTATACCTGGAAGGATGTGGAAAATGAAATTGTAGATAAGCTGGCAAAGGCTTTTCCTGCTATCATGATCCTGATCACTGTAGGACTGATGATCGGCGCGTGGATCGTCAGCGGAACTATCCCGTTCCTGGTTTATATCGGACTTCAGATCATTAATCCAAAATTTATCATTGTAACCTCTTTCCTTGTGACAGTGATTCTTTCTGTCAGCACAGGAACCTCCTGGGGCGCTGCCGGAACTGTAGGCGCAGCTCTTATGAGCGTGGCTGCCGGCATGGGCGCTCCTCTTCCTGCAGTAGCAGGCGCCATTGTTGCAGGAGCTTATTTCGGAGATAAAATGTCTCCTCTTTCTGACAGTACCAACATGTCCGCCATTGCCAGCGGAACAAACCTTTATAAGCACATCGGGCATATGTTTTACACAACAATCCCCGGTTTTGTCATCAGCTGCGTGGTTTATGTGATTGCCGGAATTTCTTTTGCCGGAAGCGGAGAAATTTCACAGGTTGACTCTATCATCACCACTCTGGCAGAGCTTTTTGACCTGAGTATACCGGTAGGCCTTCTGCTGCTTGTACCGCCTGTAATTGTTGTTGCAGGCTCCCTCTTAAAGAAGCCTACCATTCCTGTTATGATGATCTCCTCTGCCGTAGCAGTAGTGATCGCAATGACAGTTCAGGATTTTTCCTTCCAGACCTGCGCAACAAGTATGGTAAGTGGATTCAAAATGGAAATGTTTACAGATCCGTCTCTGAATCTTGCAGGAATTGTCCAAGAAGTTCCAAACCTTCTCCAGAGAGGCGGTATGGCTTCCATGATGAACACAGCGCTGATGGCATTCTGTGCTTTTGGATTTATCGGAGCGCTTACTGTTTCCGGATGTCTGGATGTGATCCTCAGCCACATCATGAAGCACATTCATGGTACCGGACAGCTTATTACTGTTACTGCTCTTCTGGGCGTGATCATTATCACTGTAATCGGAGAGGCCTCTGTTACCTTCCTGATGATCGGAGGACTGTTCCGGGAAGAATATATTAAACGTGGTCTTGAAACAAAGAATCTTTCCCGTACACTGGAAGACAGTATCACCGTTGTGGAACCGCTGGTTCCCTGGTCACTGGCAGGCGTTTACATGACCTCCACTCTGGGAGTTCCTACCGCGCAGTATGCTCCATGGGCATGTCTGTGTTACACAGGTGTTATTTTTGCCATTATCTGGGGCTTCACCGGATTTGGTATTGCCAAAATTAAAAAAGGCGGAGATAACTACGACGAATATGTGGAACTGACAGGAAAAGAATTATAAAATAAACAGACAGGAACCGACATTGATATCAAATAGGTTCCTGTCTGTTTTTATAACCTGCTGTTTTTCCAGAATCTGTTCCGGTAAACGATTCTGTCTAAAACCAGCACACTTCCTATATAGTACTCCTGTCCAACTATTTCTGTCTGGAATGATCGATCAGACTAAATCCATGCTCCAGGATTTCATCAACAGCTGCCAGAGCCGCCGCAGAATTAGAATTAAAAATCGCTTCTGCAAGCTGAAAATGCTGCGGGATCGTTGCAAGCCACACAGAATCATTTTCACCATCAGCATTCTCCCGCTGTACAAAACGCCTGTCACGGATTCCCTGGATCACCTGATGCACAGCCTTATTTCTTCCCATTTCATAAAGCTCTGTATGAAAGCTGTAATCCAGCGTGTGGCTGTAGATATTTTGGGAATACTTTTCCATAAGCTCAGACGCAATAGAAACGAGCTTTTCTTTTTCTTCCCTGGTTCCTCTGCTGATTGCATTCAGAACAGCCTGATGATCCAGAATCGTCTGAAGTTCCTGAAGCTCTTCTGTGGTACATTCTGTTAAACGGACAGAAATGGCGCTGTGTTCTCCATACGGATCCTTTACAAAAACTCCGCTTCCTGTTTTTACATAAATAAGTCCTCTGTCTTCCAGAATACGAAGGCCTTCTCTGACAGAATTACGGCTTGTCTGAAGCATTGCCGCCATGTCCCTCTCAGATGGAAGCTTATCATCCGGCTGCAGATTGTTCATTTTTATATAACTGTAAACAGCATCAGAAATTTTCAGATAAAGTGAGTCCTTTTCAACGGGTTTCAATAAAACATCATTTTTTTCATATTCTCCTCTTTTTCGACTAATTGCATTATGAATTAACAAGTTCCAGAATCTCTTCTGCATTCTCCTGTGTCACCTTTATGTAATCAATCAGAGTAACAGGCTCTGTTTCCTCGCCCTTCAGAAACTTAACAGCAAGCTCTGCCGCCCCGTAGGACTGGCTGAAATAGTCATTAAAAACCGTGCCTGTAAATTCTCCGTCAACAACGCTCTGAACTGCTTCTTCCAGGGCATCCACCCCTGTCAGGTAAATATCCTCTCCTACTGTTCTGTCTGCCTCCCGGATTGCTTCTAATGCGCCCAGAGCCATAGCGTCGTTATTGCAGAATACCACTTCTATATCATTTCCAAACTCGTCAAGGGCTTCCTCCATGATCTTCTGTCCCTGTGACTGGCTCCAGTCTCCTGTCTGAGCCAGAAGCTCCCTGGTTTCCACTCCTGCTTCTTCCAGAGCCTTAACAGAATACGCTGTTCTGTATTGAGTATCTATATTTTCCGGCTCCCCCTGTATCATAATATAGGAGACTTCTCCATCGCCGTTAATATCGCCCTGATTCTCTGTTACCGCAATTTCCTCTCCCTGAAAAATACCGGACTGCCTTGCATCTGCGCCAATATAAGCGGCCTGGATTCCTTCCTGCTCCCATCTTTCCATTTCCAGAGAATCCGGCTGACGGTTTATATAAACAACGGGAATTCCCTCTTCACTGCAAAGCTCTGTGATCTGTGGAGCCGCAGATGCGTGCACCAGATTCAGGATCATCACATCTGCCTGATCTTCAATAAATCCTTCCACCTGCTCTGTCTGCCTGTCCTGGTCATTTTTTCCATCTTCAATCAGGATATTTTCTTCTTTAAAGCCCAGTTCTTCTGTCAGATAACGTACAAGCTCTGTCCGATACAAAGTCATAAAGGTATCTTCAAACTGATAAATGGAAATCCCGATCTTTGTATTTTCTGTATCTATGCCCTCCATATCCGGCTTTTGCACAGCGGTCTCTTCCGTTTTCTCTGCAGCCAGAATCAGATCTGTTCCTGTAAATGCTGATGTAGCCGTCACCGTCAAGAACACCGCTGCCAGTATCTTACGTTTCATTTCATTTTCCTCCCTCAAAGCACCCGGAACTTTGTTTCCCGGTATCTTTATTTTAACAGTATTGCTGTCAAAAATACATATGTTTTTTAGCGTTCCCGGGATTTTGGTATTCCGGACTGCAAGAGTAAATTCCGCCTCTTCCAGGACATGGGGACAAAAGCTTCCTGTCCCGGTAAATTACTTGCAGAAGAAAAACCCGTGTGTTATATTAAAACAGAAAGAACAGAAGACATCTGTCTTTATCATGATACTGTATTTGCAGCCGTTTCTATTTCTGTAGCGGCTGCTTACATTTTTTCTGAAAAACTTTTATCATACAGAACTGTGAATGGTGTCAACAAACACAAAACACGCCCTGGTGTAAAGTTCTGGCTACGTTACCGGGCACAAGATACCAACCTGAATACACACATACAAAGGAGATTCCCAGCCTATGAACAAAAAGAAATATCTGAAATAAAAAAACAGTTTACCCCTGACCGCTGCTGTATCACCCGTATCTGCGGC
>ENA-OQAB01000294-OQAB01000294.1-human-gut-metagenome-genome-assembly--contig:-NODE-294-length-28770-cov-5.959152_pt1 | contig 28770 bp, 24 predicted proteins | sample MGYA00242490_ERZ504517 | MGnify/ENA primary metagenome ERZ504517 (study PRJEB26092, sample SAMD00036298) | human gut metagenome | host: Homo sapiens | study: EMG produced TPA metagenomics assembly of...
CCCGGATTATTGTTCTGTGTACCTGCACCGATTACCTTGAAGTCATAGAAAGTATTCGGATAGAACACAAGTGCTTTCTCAAATCCCTGTACAACACTCTCTTTTACATCGGGTACTACCGGAGTATGAGATGGTGTAGGTGTAACAGGACGTTCTTTTGAATCAGGCTGGAACATGACAGAGCCATAATTACTCTTATCCTTATCACTGATCACACATACATAAATATCAACATCATAGTCAGGAAGATCAGTAACTTTTGCTGTTACATTTGTATCAGCCTCAATAGGCGCGCCTACTCTGGAAGTATCGATTGTTGGTGCTTTCTCACCACGTTTTACCCAGTCTATATAATAGGTACCTTTTACATTTGACTGGAACTTAATTTTAACAGTACCACTTCCTGACCATTTGCATTCTTTTCCTGTTACTTTCAGTTTTTCTTCTGCAGGAGTTGGGGTAGGGGACGGTTCTGTTGTACTGACTAAAGTTCCGTCTTCTCCGATTTTAAGGCTGGAATCTCCCTCATATGTAATCTGAGAAAGAACATCCGCCAGTTTCACATCAGTAACAGCGTCACCCAGCTTTACGACTGTTCTTCCGGCGTTAGCCTCCTGAACAGCAACACCAATGGCAGAACCTGTAACAGCACCGCTTACATTGATCACACCATCTTTGGCAAGCACAAGGTTACTTGCAGCTTCAAAAGAATTTGTAACCGTATTTCCTGTAACACTTACGGTTCCACGAATATTGACAGTTCCTTCACTGTAAATTGCACCGCCTGCTGCTGCGGAGTTTGCTGTGATAGTACCACCCAGAAGATATACATTTGCACCGGCAGCATTGTTGACCGCACCGCCATTTCCGGTTGTGGTATTTCCTGTCAGAGTTGTACCGTCAATCAATGCATAATTACCACTTGCTACTTCTACAATCGAACCGGTAACGCCATCGCCTGTACCATCAACAGTTAAACTGCCTGAACCGATAGCATTTCCATCTGAATCAGTCACAGAACCGCCTGCCATCTGAAGATTACCACCATTAACAGTAAACATACTCTCAGTAAAGCCGGCTGCACGTTTGATCGTAGTATTATCTTCAGCAGCAACCAGCATGATATTCTTCTTTTCAGGAACATTTATTGTGTTGTTGACTTCAATGGTTCCTTTTAATTTTACATAAGTAGGCTCACCATTTATCATATCCTCACAGTCCGGTACTGCTGCGAACGCTTTTTCCAGAGAAGTAAAGGAATCTCCGCCAATCACAATCGCAGATCCTGCCTCAGCAGCCTGCTCATCAGTTTCTTCAGCAGCCGGTGCCTCTGTAGGATCAGCTGTTGTTTCGGCAGGAGTTTCAGCCGGATCTTCCGGTGTCTCGGCTGGATCTTCGGCTGGTTCCTCAGGAGTTTCAGCCGGATCTTCAGAAGGTTCTTCTGTATCTGCAGAGTCAAGTTCACCCTCCAGTTCGCCTTCGGCTGATGTCTCAGCAGCAGTATCTGCTGCAAATGTGGCTGTCGGTGCCATTCCTACAGACAGGGCACCTGCCATTAATAATGCAAAAAGTTGTTTTTTTCTCATTGTATGTCCTCCCATAGATGAGTTTTAGTTAAAATCACTACTGACACCATCCGATTTCTTATTCCCCACGAAGCAGTCAGTAATCCCAAATCTGAATTGAAGTATAGCACATCCCTCAGAAAAAATCAATGTGCTGTCTATGGGCGTACCTGTCCGTTTCCATAGATGATATATTTCGTTGTGGTCAGAGCCAGAAGTCCCATAGGTCCCCTCGCATGAAGCTTCTGTGTGCTGATACCGATCTCTGCCCCGAAACCGAATTCAAATCCATCTGTAAAACGTGTGGAGGCATTGACATAAACTGCCGCAGCATCCACCTCATCCAGAAACTTCTGTGCATGTTCATAATTATTGGTAATAATTGCCTCTGAATGTTTTGTATTATATTTATTGATGTGAGCAATCGCCTCTTCTACAGAAGAAACCACTTTAATAGAAAGAATATAATCCAGATATTCTTTGCCCCAGTCTTCTTCTGTTGCGTGTACAGCTCCCGGGATCAACGCATAAGCCGCTTCATCTGCGCGGATCTCCACATGTTTCTCCTGCAGACGCTTTGCAAGGACTGGAAGCAGGGCATCCTTTACATCTTTATGTACAAGAACAGATTCGCAGGCATTGCAGACGCCTACTCTCTGAGTCTTGGCATTCATGATAATGTCTGCTGCCATCTCAAGGTCTGCGGTTTCATCCACATAAATATGGCAGTTTCCAGTACCGGTCTCAATCACAGGGATGGTGCTCTGCTCCACTACGGCTTTGATCAGGCCTCTGCCGCCTCGCGGGATGAGTACATCCACATACTGGTTCATCTTCATGAATTCTGCTGCTGTCTCTCTGGATGTATCAGAAATCAGCTGGATCGCATCCTCTGTCACGCCCTGTTCATTCAGAGTTTCCCTGATACAGTTTACAATGACCTCGTTGGAATGGATCGCATCACTTCCACCCTTTAGGATTACTACATTACCGGTCTTAAAGCAGAGTGCAAATGCATCCGCAGTTACATTCGGTCTTGCTTCATAGATAATTCCGATCACGCCAAGAGGTACTCTCTTCTGCCCGATCAGCAGTCCGTTTGGGCGTTTTTTCATCCCGGTTATCTTCCCCGACAGGATCATCCAGGGCTGCTACCTGGCGCAGGCCCTCTGCCATTCCTTCAATCCTGCTCTCTGTGAGAAGAAGCCTGTCGATCAGCCCCTCAGGCATATGATTCCTTTTTCCGGTTTCCACATCCAGCCTGTTGGCATTGATCAGAGTCTGTGCATCCTTTACCAGTTTGTCTGCTACTGCAAGAAGTACTTCATTCTTTTTGTTTGTAGAAAGATTTCTCATTTCTGTTTCAGCTGCCTTCGCATTCATGCCAAGACGGTTCAGCATTTCATTCATGTTCAGGTCCCCTTTCAGTCAGTAAGATAGCATATCTCCTCTTCTGTTACTATGATCTGCGGACAGATATCAGTAGGTTCTGTGGGAACCTCCGGCAACATCTGAAAAGAAAATGCAATGGCAACTCTTTCAAGCTGCGGATGTTTCTCAAGATAACGGTCATAGAAGCCACCGCCGTATCCGACTCTGTGGTTTGCTCTGTCAAAAGCCACTCCCGGCATGATCATAAGAGCCTTTGACCAGTTGACGATCTCCCCCGATACAGGCTCAGGAATCCCAAAATATCCGGGTTCCAGCCGGGCAAAGTCTGTCAGCTTATAAAATACCATATCCTTTCCCACAACCTTGGGAACTGCAACCTCCTTGCCGGCCTTCCATGCTTCTTTTATAAGATACTCTGTGACAACTTCATGGTTGTAATCTGCATATACCAGAATGCGGTCCGCATTCTTAAATGCAGGAAGTGCGGTCACTTTGTCAGTGATCGTGCGGCTCATTGCCTCTATTTGTTCATCTGTGCGCAGCTTTCTTTCTGCGAAAATCTTCTTTCTAATGTCTTTTTTTGATTCCATATTTTTCACCCAGATTAATGATTGTTCCGTCTTCCTGCTGAACATCCACATTGTCCAGCTGAGCGCGAAGGTTCATGCGGACAGATGCAATATATTCCTTGCGCAGCAGTTCTCTTTCTTTTTTCTCTTCTTCAGTAAGCCCCACACTTTTGGCTTTATGTGCAAGTGCATTAATGCGGTCGATTTTCTCAACTTCCATAGTTCTTCCTCCTGTTTTTTGTCTGCGGCAGTCTGTCTGTAAACACTGCCATTTACTCTGTGAATGTCATTTGGCACCGGTAAATTTCCGGTATTATAACAGTCTGTCAATAATATCGATCAGATAAACTTCTTCTTTGGACTGGCTTACAAACAGCGTACCGTACTTGCGTCCCTCTGTGATCTTATGGATAATATGGAAATCGGCTCCGTTTGCGATCACCATATCTACGCCTGCTGCAGAAGCGATCTGTGCTGCTGTCAGCTTAGTAGCCATTCCGCCGGTTCCTACCTTACTTCCGGAAGTACCTTTTCCCATGTTAAGCAGATTATCATCCAGATTTTCTACCACATCAATGAATTTTGCATCAGGATTAGTATTGGGATCATCTGTAAAAAGACCATCAATATCTGATAACAGGATCAGCAGATCTGCCCGTACAAGTGCGGCAACCATTGCAGACAATGTATCATTATCTCCGAATTTCTCCAGATTCTGAAGCTCATAGGTGGAAATGGAGTCATTCTCGTTTACAATGGGAATCACTCCCAGACTGAGCAGTTCATCGAAAGTATTCTGAGCATTCTTTCGGTTAACATTATTAACCATAGTATTTTTGGTCATAAGGATCTGAGCGGAAAGCTGATTATATTCAGAAAAAAGTTTCTGATAAATCATCATCAGTCTGGCCTGTCCTACTGCTGCACATGCCTGTTTTCCTTTCAGTTCTGTGGGTTTCTCATGCATTCCAAGAGCTGCCACACCTGTTGCTATAGCTCCTGAAGAAACCAGTATGACATCTTTTCCCTGATTGCGAAGGTCACTGAGCTCTCTTGCCAGCACTTCCAGTTTGCGAAGGTTCAGTCTTCCTGTCTCCGAATGAGTCAGGGAAGAAGAACCGATCTTAATTACAATACGTTTTTTATCTTTAAGTCGTTCCCGGTAATTCATCTTTTTGTTACTCCATATAAATATATTTTTGTAACTGTTCAGTGTCTTTACAGTTACGAGACAAAATCCATCAGAAATTGCCTGCAATAACAGAATTTGAAGATCAGCGTGTAATCCCAAGCTCCTCCAGGGCTTTCGCCTGTTTTGCCTCCATGACTGCCGCTTCCCCGGGAGTCATATGGTCATATCCCAGCAGATGCAGCATACTGTGTGCAACCAGAAAACAGAATTCTCTTGTCACACTGTGTCCGTATTCCTCTGCCTGCGCAAATACCTTGTCAACTGAGATCATGATATCTCCAAGAAGAAGTTCGTCTGTATCCAGATCAAAGTAAGATTCATCTTCCTCCACAATATCATATCCTGCCGGTGTCTCAAAAGGAATCATAGGGAAGGATAAAACATCCGTAGGTCTTGCGATATCGCGAAACTCAGTATTAACTCTCTCAATCTCTTCGTTATCTGTAAGTACAAGATTCACCTGTGCATCATAGGGACATTTTTCCATTTCAAGAACCTTGTCAGCTACCTTTACTGCCAGTGTCTCATAGTCGATCCCCAGTTCACGCTCTGTCTCATAATCAATCTGCATGTTCATCGTTCATTTACCCCGTTTCTGCGTCTTGCCGGTCTTTCAGGTTTTTGTTTCTTCTCATAGGCATCATAAGCCTGTACGATCTGCTGTACCAGAGGATGACGGACAACATCCTTGCTGGTAAGCTGGCAGAAGCCAATGTCATCTTATTTTTTTCAGTACTTTCATTGCCACGTCAAGTCCGGATGTAGTATCTCTTGGAAGATCTTTCTGTGAGGCATCTCCGGTGATGATAACCTTGGAACCAAATCCGATACGTGTCAGGAACATCTTCATCTGTGCCGGAGTAGTATTCTGTGCTTCATCGAGAATGATAAATGCATTATCCAGTGTACGTCCGCGCATATATGCAAGCGGTGCAACCTCGATCAGGCCGCGCTCCATATTTTTCGCAAAGCTGTCCGCTCCCATGATCTGGTACAGTGCATCATAGAGTGGTCTCAGATAAGGATCTACCTTGCTCTGCAGATCTCCCGGAAGAAATCCCAGCTTCTCACCGGCCTCAATAGCGGGACGTGTCAGGATGATCCTGCTGACCTCCTCATTTCGGAAGGCTGTGACAGCCATTGCCATCGCCAGATAGGTTTTGCCGGTACCGGCAGGACCTACACCGAACACGATTATTTTTTTGCGTATCTGTTCTACATAATCTTTCTGTCCCAGTGTTTTGGGCTTGATAGGTCTGCCCTGTATGGTGTTACAGATAAAATCTTTGTCTATTTCTGTGAGAACTTCGTTTCTCTGCTCCATTGCCAGAGAAAGAGCATAATTGACATTCTGTTTCGTGATCGTGTTGCCTCTTTTTGCAAGTACTGTCAGTTCTTCTATCAGTTTCTTCGCAGAAGCCGCATTCTGTTCATTGCCAAGTATCTTAAGGATTCCGTCTCTGGAGATCACTGTCACATTCAGTGTTCTCTCAATCAGCTTAAGATGCTCATCAAACTGGCCAAATACATTTGCTTCCAGTTCTGCGGGGACTTCTGTGTGTAATTCAATAATATTGCCAGCCATCCTGTGATGTCCTTTCCTGTTGATAAGTTAATAATGGATTATTGCCTCGTTTATGGACGATAATCAAAGTCCGGTTAAAACCAGATGCATCCATTGTAACACCTCCCTGCAACTTTTTAAATACAAATTTTTATGGAATTTTATGTTATCCGGCTTTTTTCGCCTGTCTGTTCGATGATAAGCAGGGTTCCTCCGGTAATGCACAGAGATTCTGTCAGCCTGGTAGTAATATGATTTTCACTGATCTTAATGCCATTTTGAAGCAGCTTCTTTTCATATTGATGAAATCTTCGCACAGCTTCCTTCTCGGCTTCTTTCCTGGTATAGGTTTCTTCTTTTATTGTATAATCAGTAGTTTCGGTCCATCCGATCCATACGGGAAGTATAAAATTTTCTGTGATACGCAGAGGAATTTCCTCTGTGATACGTTTCTGACCTGTATGTAATGTCGGATACAATCCCAGATACCAGTGCCCAAACCGGAAGTACATTCTTTTTCTTTTGCCGGCAGGGATTTCTGTACGGTATTTTAATGGAAATTCCTGATAATAGGAAATTTGTCTGGAAATAAAAATATCCGCATCTGCATGAACGTATTCCTTTCGCAGGACTTCCTGACTGTCATTCATGATATGAAGTTCCCCGGATACCAGAAGTTCCCCTTTTTTGCAGGAATCCCCGGGCTTTTTTTACCGGTATGCCCCTTCGGACGATCATATCTGTGATCACTCCGTCCTTGTCTGCGAGCAGATTACAGGGTGAGGTATTACTGTTGATTTTTGGGGGGATAATTCCTTCCTGGATATTAAGAATCAGACGGGTTCCTTCTATTCTGGCAGATACCCAGGTAATCTCCGGAAAATTTTTCCGTACAGCTGCTGCAACTTCTGAACAGTTGATCTTTTTTTTGGACATCCCATGGTTTATATCCTGCTTATCCAGAAAATCGAGGATTTCTCCGGTACTGTTTCTGACATTTCCTTCAATATGGATATTCCAGATTCTCCCTGTCAAAAAAAATATCAGGATACCTCCCAGAATCATGCCTGTAAAAAAAGCCTTTCTTTTTTTATTCCTTAAAAAAAAGAAGGGCATTCCCCGTCTCTGTATGATCTGAATATGTACACCTGTTTTATTCCGGAGAGGTCTCAGGCGAAAGAAATCAGCGGCCTGCATTTGTGCCATAAGCTGGCCGTCCTCTCTGTACCGGATCTTTTCCATATAAACTTTTCTGCTTTTGCAGAGATTCAGAAAGCGTTCCAGATTTTCTCCTCTTACAAGGATGATCACATAACCATATATTAATTTCAAAAATTTCAACATTCGCTGTCACCCGCTTTTATATCATAAATACTTCCCGTCACTTTCATTGCACTGGAATTGTACCAGCGGATTTCAAGATTTTTCCCGGATATGGTCACTTTTCCTCCAAAAGACTGTATCACAATTTCAGAAGGTGTATATTTAAAAACAGATTTATAATTTTCGATAACAGCTTCCGTCTGACCGGTCAGTGTGACGATCGTTTCATTATATGCCAGATCAGGCGGAAGTTCTAATGCCAGCACCATCCGGTTTTTCCATTGTCCTGCTTTTTTCATAAAAAAAGCTCCCCCGGCTTTTACTATCAGTCTATGCCGGAAGAACTTTCTTTAAAACACGTTTCAGCAGCAATCATCGAAACAAAACCATAGAAAACCACAGAATTGTATTTCCACCCAGATTATATTCCATAGATTCACGCTCTACAATCTCATTTACTACTACACCATGACTTTCCAGACATGGATGCATCCGATCAGGATATCTGCATGGCTTTCCCTCTTTATAGGCACATTTTTCACAGATATCACAGGATTCTGTAGACAGGATATAAGTTTCATACCCTTCTTTATTCAGATATTTTCCCACCTCTGTAGTCAGGTCCTCGTGTGCCCGTCTTGTAGAAAGCATTTCTTCCATGTTCATGATATCCGAAACTTCTGCTACACTGGAAAAGAAAACAGCCTGAGGATAACTTTTTATTTTTTTTTCACATTCCTGCAGGGTTCCTACTGCGGGGGGACAGGCCCAGGTAGAATCATAACGTTCGCATTCTTCTTGGCAGATCGTGCGCACGCGTTCCTGAATTGTAATATCTTTTGTGTCCAGTATGCGGTATTCAAAAATCGGGTACTGTGAAATAAATTCTTCAAATTTTTCTGTGTTCATAGTTTTCTTCTTTCTTTTGGACTTGTTGGTACATTCGTTCATTTATGGTAGGGTTCGTGATTCATAATGCGGTAGCTTCTGTATATCTGTTCCAAAAGGATCATCTGCATCAGCTGATGCGGAAAAGTCATTCTGGAAAAGCTGAGCTTATAATCTGCACGTTTCAGAACACTCTCACTCAGTCCTAAGGAACCTCCGATCACAAATGCAATGGAACTGATACCGGAAACTCCCAGTTTCTCAATTTTTTGAGAGAGTTCTACAGAATCCGGCGTTTTTCCGTCAATTGCCAGTGCGATAACATAATCCTGTTCGCGTATATGTTTCATCAGACGTTCGCCTTCTGTATTTTTAATCTGTGTGTTCAGTGCTTCTGACGCTTTATCCGGTGTTTTTTCATCTGCTACCTGACAGAAAGTCAGCCTGCAGTATCTGCTCAGCCGTTTGGCATATTCTGCGATTCCGTCACACAGATATTTTTCTTTGATCTTTCCAACTGTAACAATACGGATTTCCATGATCTTCTTCCTTCTATTTTAAAAATCAGCGATAAAATCACAGTATTTTTAGTACTGCAGATAATATTCCATAGCAGTCATTTTACTGGTCTTGCCATTTGCTGCAACAAGAATAACATTCAGCCTATGGTAACCCACAGGCATGGAGATTGGCTGTTCATAAACAGTACTGTTAAGATCCGGTTCAGAATCAAATGCATAATATGCCTTACATCCATCCGGGACAGTGATCTTAATCTCTGTTTTTTTATTGTAATCCCCTGATTTAGGTGTTACCTTAGGGGCTTTCGGTGCATTTAAAACAATCACATACTTTCTGCTGATCACATCACTTTCGATGTTTTTATCATTTACACCAAAGGCTTTTAATTCAGTTGTGCCTTCCCTCAGAATAATAGGTTCTGTATATACTTTACTCTTTCTGGTAGGTGTGCTTCCATCTAATGTGTAATAAATCTTTTGGCAGTTACCTTCCAGTTTCAGAGTCTGCGTTGTAGTATAGGTTCCGGGGGCAGGATTTGATACAGGTGTTTCGCAGATATATTCTGCGCAGGCATTCAGCACCTCTCTGTCAGCAGATTTCAGGATCAGTCTGACTTCGTTGGTCTTTCCCTCCTGTGTAAGAAGATTCACATATTCTTTATATATTCCTGTTCCCGCAGTTTTGTTCTGGATAAACGGGCGCAAAACAAGAAGTGCAGATCGTTTATCGCCTGATTTCTCCATACTTTTGGCCAGAAGAAGATTGGCGGCTTCATTTTTGGGATTTTTATCCAGAGCATTTTCTGCAATCCGCTGTGCTTCTTCATAGTTTTGCTGTGCATATTGTTTTTTGGCCCTGGAATATAAGGCAGAAAAAGTATTTAACTGCCGATAACAAAAGAACCCCAGCAGTGTCGCCGCACACAAAAGCAGACATAGAAGCTGTTTTCTGCTGAATTTCAGCTTTCTTCTTTTTGGATGTTTGAAATATTTTATAATTTCTGTTTTCTGTTTTTTTTCGGATGGGCGGTTCTGCTGCTCCTTTTTCATCAGAGTTTCCACTGTGCTGAATTCTCTTACCCAGGGTATCTCCGCAAGGCAGTAGGGGCAGTACAGAGAGCCTTTTTCCACCTCTTTATGACATTTAGGACATTTCATAGACAGTCCTCACTTACTGATTTTCCAGATAATTCTGAAACTCCTCCATAGACATAAGAACTTTTCTCGGTTTTGTTCCCTCTTCCGGTCCCACTACACCTGCGTCGCAGAGCTGATCCATGATTCTTGCCGCTCTGTTGAAACCAATCTTAAACATTCTCTGCAGCATGCCAATAGAAGCTTTCTCTTTCTCTATGATAAACTTACCTGCTTCTTCAAAATGGATGTCCCTTTCATCTCCGGACATACCTGTTGTTACAGGAGAATTTACCTGCTGCTCGATCTGTTGGTTATACTGGACACCCGGATTTTTATCTGCAAGAAATTCAACCACAGCACTTACCTCATCATCAGATACAAATGCACCCTGAAGTCTTGCAGGCTTCTGATATCCCTGAGGATAAAAGAGCATATCACCTTTTCCAAGAAGCTTCTCGGCTCCGTTCATATCCAGAATTGTCCTGGAATCCACACCGGAAGATACAGAGAAAGCAATTCTGGAAGGCATATTCGCCTTGATCAGACCGGTGATAACATTTACAGACGGCCTCTGTGTGGCAATGATCAGATGGATACCTGCCGCACGTGCAAGCTGGGCCAGGCGACAGATAGCATCCTCCACCTCTCCGGGCGCAACCATCATAAGGTCTGCAAGCTCATCCACGATGATCACGATCTGCGGCATTTTCACAGGTTCTTCTTCAGCTCCTGCCGCCTTGATCTGCTCTGCTTTTCTATTATATTCATCCAGATTACGGACACCGTACTCCGCAAATGTATTGTAACGGTTTGTCATCTCCTGTACTGCCCAGTTTAATGCGCCTGCTGCTTTCTTCGGATCTGTCACAACCGGAATAAACAAATGTGGAATTCCGTTATACACACTGAGCTCTACTACTTTAGGATCGATCATGATAAGCTTTACTTCATCCGGATTTGCCTTGTACAGGATACTGATGATAAGTGTATTGATACATACTGATTTACCTGAACCGGTTGCACCTGCGATGAGAAGATGTGGCATTTTGGCAATATCCGCAACTACAGTCTTACCTGCAATGTCCTTTCCTACTGCAAAAGAAAGTTTGGATTTTGCCTTCTGAAATTCTTCTGACTGGAGCAGATCTCTGAGCATAACCGTACTGTTCTCTTTATTGGGAACCTCAATGCCCACTGCTGCTTTGCCGGGGATCGGTGCTTCAATACGGATATCAGGAGTGGCAAGATTCAGTTTGATGTCATCTGCAAGACCTACAATTTTGCTGACCTTCACTCCCATCTCGGGCTGAAGTTCATAACGGGTAACTGTTGGTCCGCAGCTCACATTAGTGACAGTCACGTTCACGCCGAAATTGTGAAGTACTTCCTGGAGTTTTTTTGCAGTCTTACGCAGATAGGCATCAGAATCCCCCTGAGCTTTGCTGCTTCCTTTCTTCAGCAGATTTAAGGCTGGAAATTTATATTCTTTTTTTACGGCTGCTTCCTGTCGGGTGATCTCATGCTGAATGTTTACAATTCCGCTCTGTATCTCCTTTTCAGAAGATTTGGGTTTTTTCGAAGGCGGCCGCACTGCCTTCTCATCCTGAAAAGGGGGCAGATCTTCCTCCGATTCTGAAACCACAGATTTCTTCCGGTCAGTGACAGCATCTTCAAATGGAAGGTCTTCCTGCTGTTGTGATTCATTATCTGCCTCGTATGTATCCGGGGATGTATCCGCTCTGTGAATCTCAAAATTCATCGGAGCATCGATGTATGGTTTATTATCCGCATCATCAGAGGATTTAATCCCTGTGTTCTCGGTATTCTCCGCAGCTTCGGCTGTTTCTGCTGCTGCTTTTTTCAGAAGTTTCCCCTTTTTCTTTGGCTTCTGTTCAGAATAGCCTGTCAGCTTGGTTCCTTCCAGAAAGCCGCCTTTTTTCATTTTTTTTGCTTCCGAAGGATCCATGAGAAAGTCATCATCTGAAAATTCATCATCGCCAATTTTTTCCTCCAGTCTGCGGACTCTTTCTTCACGCCGCTGTTCTCTTATAAGCTGACGTTCTCTGGCACGTTCTTCTCTATATCGCTCACGTTCAGGCTGCCCCTGCATATAGCGCATATGTCTGTCTTTTACAAAATCACACACCTTTATAACCAGCCGCGTTACAAAATCAAGCAGAGAGCGCTGTGTGATAATGATCATACATACAACAAATGCCAGTATGATGATCACATATCCGCCGATAGTTCCAAAAGCAGATGTGACAGAAATACAGATCGCTCCTCCGATCAGACCACCGCCTGTTTTATAATCTGCGCTTAAAGCATAATAATCCAGCAAAGTTGTACTCTGCATATATCCGTCTGTGAGAAGCTGCGCTGCCCCACACAGAAACAGAAACATCACAAACGCCGCTGCAAGTTTCTTATATGCCAGCCGGTTTGTTTTATTGATCAGAATAAATGCTGATTCAAGGAAAAATACGATTGGAAACAGATATGCCATCAGTCCCATCAGTCCGAAACAGAAATTACTGATCGCATCTCCCACAAAACCACCTGCTCCAAAATTGCTTGCCATCAGGATCACACATGCGGCCAAAATCACAAATAATATGATTTCTGTCTGAAATCTGCCGACTTCCTGTTCCATTGCTGTCTTCTTTTTTGTATTTCTTCCCGAATGCCCGGTATTCTTACTCTTTGATGCTGCCATTCTAAGGCTCCCCTCCTTGATCTTCTCGTAAATATCTTCCCTTTACAGGGCAAAATTTAATGCCAGTGTAATAATACCGACTATAAATGAATAATATGCAAAATAGCGTAATTTTACATTCTGAGTCATGGCTATTGTATTTCGGATAACAAGACATCCCGCAAAACCGGCGATGATCATTGCAAATACATAGGTAAACCCAAGTCCTGCCGTCATTTCAGAAGCACCAAAATTTCCGATTTCCGTAAAAAAAGCACCTATGATAGCAGGCAGACTCATAAAAACAGAAAAACGAACCGCAAATTTGCGGTTATATCCGCATAACAGTGCAGCACATAACGTAAATCCCATTCTGGAAATCCCCGGAAAGACAGCAAGCCCCTGACAAATTCCAATCCACATGGCGCTGTCATAAGAAGCCTCTCTCGGTCCCTTTTTTCCACCGGATTTATTCAGATCTGTTACCAGAAGAAATACGCCTGTAAGTAAAAATCCGATTCCCGGAACAATCTGAGAGTCCGCGGCCAGAAGAGCCAGCCGTTTTCCTGTAAGTCCCAGAAATGCTGTTGGGATCATGGAAATCACAAGAAGTGCACCTGTTTTCCGATATGTTCCGGTGACTATTCTGGCATAGCCCAAACTTTCCCCTGTCTTCTTGTTATGGATATATAGATTCAGATTACCGATCATATCCATAAACATCCCCAGAAGTCCCAGCCCGATTTTCTTTAAATCTTTGCGGAACAAAAATATAATTGCTGCCGCACTTCCAAGATGGAGCATCGTTTCTGACAGCAATCCGGTTTCGTGGCCGATTCCCATATATTGTTCCAATATGCATAAATGTCCCAGGCTGCTGACAGGAAGAAATTCCGTCACAGCCTGAATGACAGCCAAAAATATCAAATATACAACGATCATAGAACTGATTCCTTTTTGTTTCTCCAAAATTATGGTTTATTATAGCACACTCAGAAAAGCTTTACAATAAAAAGCCCCCTGACTGTCATGTTCACAACGTAGCCAAAATTCATTCATTTTCCTGCTGCTTTTTTTCTTTTTCATGTGCCAGCAGTTCCTGTACCGATTTATGTGCAATCCGGAATTCTTTTTCAAAATAAGCATTGATCTCTGCACCGTATAACAGAAGATTCATACAGATATACAACCATACCATGACCATGATGATCGTCGCAAGGTTTCCGTACATATTACTGAACCCCGGAAAAATCTCAAAATAAAAAGAGAATCCGTATGAAAATATCGACCATGCAACTGCTATGATCAAGGCTCCGGGAATCTGGCTTTTGAATGTGGCTTTTCTGTTCGGAAGAACCTTATACAACATAAGAAAAACCAGAAACAACACACCAAATACCAACAGTGCTCTTGCCCCCAGTATTTTTCCCAGAACTTTTCCAAGAAAAGGAATATATCTTGATACAACTTTCTGTATTTCGTTTCCGAGTACAAGCATAAGCAGAGACACGATTACCGCAATCACCAGTGATAAAGTATAGAATACTGCATAAATTCTGGTTAACAGCCAGTTACGAGTTTCTTTTACGTGATAAATGGTATTTAATCCATTGATGATAGACTGCATTCCTTTTCCGGCAGACCACAGTGCCACAATTGCTGACAAAGGGACAATTGCGGTACTTCTTTTGTATACATCTACCACGATCCCCAGAACAAAACTCTGCAGATTCTCCGGAATAAAAGCAACGATCGCATCCCTGACTACATTATAGGTCAGAGGTGTATACCGTACCAGTGTAGTCAGAAACAGAATACAGGGAATAAAAGACATGATCAGAAAATACGCTGCCTGTGTCGCATAAGCTCCTACGTGATCTCCGGATACACGTTCCATAAACCCGAATAAAAGCCCTGTAACAGACCGGGTTTTATTTTTCTTTTTCATATATGTCTCCATTCTGTTATTTTACAGCAGTCATTTCTGATAATGCATTTATGGTGATTGCTGTAATTATAAAGATAACTGTTTCGAATATCTCTGTTTACTATCATACCATGAAACTGCCGTTATGACAAACATGAATTATGGATAATAAAATCCGGTTCTTTTCATGCTGGAACGCTGTAGATATGAAAAAAACCGGATCAATATGTAATTAGTTTTATGGTCAGATTTTTACTTTCTGATGTAGAAATGATAAGCAGTCACAGAATCATACTGTTCACCTGCATTAAGAATCGGGGAGTGGAAATCTTCAACATTGACCGCATTCGGTTCAACCTGCGTTTCCAGACAGAAAGCATCCCGCTTATTGTAAGTATGACCATTTTTACCATGTTCATTTTCGACAAAATTTGCTGCGTAAAACTGTACACATGGACAGTCGGAAGTGACATCCATGGCAATTTCGGTTTTATCACTGTATGCGGTTGCGATCAGTCTTCTGTTTCCTTTTGCATAGTTGTCTGTCACATAATTGTGGTCATATCCGCCTGTGAATTTCAGCTGGTCAAATTCTGCTTCAATATCCTGCCCGATCTGTTTGGCAGTTCTGAAATCCATGGGAGTCCCTGCAACTTCCTCATACACTCCTGTAGGAATGGAATGACTGTCGGCTACAGGTGTATAATATTTTGCATGGATTGTAAGATACTGATCCATGGCGGTTCCGCTTCCCTCACCATTCAGATTGAAATAAGAATGATTTGTCATATTGGCAACTGTCGGCTCATCGCAGATTCCCTGATAATGGATCCTCAGTTCGTTGTCTTCCGTAAACTCATATTTTACAGACACATCAAATTCTCCCGGGAAACCATTCTCGCCATCCGGACTTATACGGTTAAATATAACACTGTTTTTATCATCGGAAATCTCAGCCACTTTCCAGAGCTTTTTTTCAAATCCGTCAGGACCGCTGTGAAGATTATTGTCATTCTCATTCTGAGCAAGAACTACTTCTTTGCCATTGACAGAGAATTTCGCACCGCCGATGCGGTTTCCGTTTCTGCCGATGGTTGAACCGAAAAAGCATCCATTTACTTCATAAGATGCCAGATCATCATATCCAAGTACTACGTCTGTTAAAGTACCATCTTTATCAGGTACGCAGACCTTAACCAGGATTGCTCCAAAATCTGTCACTTCCGCATATGCCCCGGATTTGTTTTCCAGATGAAAAATTTTTACTGTTTCCCCAGTCTGTAATACACCGAACTTTCTTTCAGAAACACTCATTGTTTCCAACCTCCCGTATCATAAAATAATATTAAATCCAAAAGATAATAAAAAAGAGCCTTTCTACGGCTCATTTTTACAGTTCCCGAAATGCCGTTCCCTTCCCATTGACGCCTAGCCGTAGCTAGGTGGGTATCCTCAACAGACCTTCTGCCTTCCGCTGCATAATGACGGCCTGACATCCGGCCTGCGATGTTGGGTTCCCGTTAAAGTCGATGTAGGTTCAAAAAAAGAAGGGGCCTCGTACATTTCAGGATATTCACTGTTTTTAACTGATTTTTATTATACTCCAGTATATGTTCTTTTTCAACATAAAATGTGGAATTAATTATATTTTTTATAATATGGAGATTATCGGTTACTGTTCACACACCACTATCCCGCGAGGTGTTTTGGCATGAATATGCCAAAATCCCGAGACATACAAGCCAAAATTCCATTGCCGCAGGCAATCTGGAATGAATTTTGGCTACGTTACTGTGAACGGAGTGAACAGTAACGATTATCGGATTCCAAGGATATCTTTTACTGCCTTTGGCATATCCGGCGCATCTACCACCCGGTTATGAAGCACCGGTGCTGTGCGGATCGTCTCAACTGCCTGTGGAAGTTTCACTCCGGAAAGCGCACTCAATTCATCAGCCAGTGCAAAATCATCCTTACCGTCTGTATCTGCTCCAAGTGCTTCCATTACACTTCTTGTAAATTTATATGGGCTTGCTGTGGATGCAATGACAGTTGGTGTGGTATCATTGGTATCTTTTACATATTTGTCATAAACACCTGCTGCAACTGCAGTATGGGTATCTATCACATAATGACTGTCTTTGAAGATTTCTGCGATTGTTTTTGCTGTTTCGTCTTCTGTACAGTAATTGCCATAGAAGTCTGCAAGCTGTGTCTTCATGTCTTCTGTGATGGTATACTCGCCGCCTGCAGTAAGAGACTGCATCAGCTCTGCACATTTTTTTGCATCACCGCCTGCGATACGGTAGATCAGACGTTCCAGATTGCTGGAGATCAGAATATCCATGGACGGTGAGGTTGTAAGGATAAAGTCACGCTTTCTGTCATAAGTTCCTGTGCGGAAGAAATCATACAGAACCTTGTTATCATTGGAGGCACAGATAAGTTTGTGAACCGGAAGTCCCATCTGTTTTGCATAATAAGCAGCCAGGATATTTCCAAAGTTTCCGGTAGGTACTACCACATTAATCTCCTGACCGTCTTTGATCTTGCTCTGACGTACAAGTGATGCATATGCATATACATAATAAACGATCTGCGGTACCAGACGTCCGATATTGATAGAGTTCGCAGATGAGAACTGATATCCTGCAGCATCAAGTTCTGCTTCCAGTTCCTTATCATTGAACATTTTCTTTACGGCAGTCTGTGCATCGTCAAAGTTTCCGGTAATTCCCACAACATATGTATTGTTGCCTTTCTGAGTTACCATCTGTTTCTCCTGGATAGGACTTACACCATGTTTCGGATAGAAAACGATGATCTTGGTTCCCGGAACATCTGCAAATCCGGCCATTGCCGCTTTACCTGTATCTCCGGAAGTAGCGGTAAGAATAACAATCTCATTTTTTACCTGATTCTTCTTAGCAGCTGTAGTCATAAGATGTGGAAGAATTGATAATGCCATATCCTTAAACGCAATGGTCGCACCATGATACAGCTCAAGGAAATAAGCTCCGTCTGCTTCATGAAGCGGTGCAATTTCTTTTGTATCAAATTTTTCATCATAGGCATTGTTGATGCAGTTCTTTAATTCTTCTTCTGTAAAATCAGTAAGGAAACATTTCATTACTTCATATGCTGTCTCCTGATAGCTCATCTTTGCCAGCTCATCCATTGGGACATCCAGCTTCGGAATCTCTGTCGGCACAAATAAGCCGCCATCCTCAGAAAGCCCCTTTAAAATAGCCATAGAAGCTGTTACGGTTTCTTCTTTTCCTCTTGTGCTTTTGTATAATACCTGCATGATATTTCCTGCCTTTCCAAAGTTATTCGTAACTGTTCAGTATATTGGCAGTAATAATAAACCGCTGAACAGTTACAGTTATTCATTTCGCCAATTGAGCACATTATAGCATATACTTTAGCAAAATACTATCCTAAATTATTTCTCTTTTTTCTGTCTTTTTATGATTGATTACTATAAATCAAAAATATGGACATATTCTTTTGTTCCCGAAGAATATGTCCATATTTTGAGCAGTATTACCGCAATCCTGTTAAATGAGTTATATGAAGAGTATCGTTTATTACGATCCTGTGGAACTTTCTGCTGAATCCGGATAGGTATAAAATTCATGTACGCCGTATTTAAACAGCCTTTTCAGATCTTTCTCAAACCAGGAGACATTCTGGCTTTCAGCTTCAGATTTCTGGATAAAAAACAGTGCTCCTTCTGAATAATCCACACCTTCAAGAGCTTGTCTGACGGCTTCTCTTGTCTCATCTGTAACAGTTACTTCATTGATACGTCCGTCATAAGTCGGCGAAAACTGCGGAACACCATTGGTATTCTGCCATACCACTTCTGTGACTGTATCGGGAAATTCCTTATTCTTTATACGGTTCATGATCACATTGGCAACCAGAATGCGTCCCTTGACATCCTCAGTACCTGCTTCAGCCTCTACAATATGAAGCAATGTATCATAGTCCTCATCCGACATCATCCGGGCACTCTCTGCAAGAGCCGCTGTCCTTGCATCCAACTCATTGATGCTGCTCTCCATAGAAGAGCTGACATCAAATTCTGCCATATTATCTTCAATAACTTTAATTCTCTGACCGACCATTACCTGTTCACAGGAAGTTCCGATACGTGTGACTGATTTTTTAGGAGAAGCTGTATCATTCATTCCGGATACTACTCCTGCAATTCCTGTTGGCAGTACATCTGTTTCGTCAGCATCAGAGGAAAAAGTTTTCTCCCTATTTTCAGAAGCTGCATATACTTTGTTTTTTCCATTAAAATCTGCTATTCTGCCGCCTGCTGCAAACGCAATCGCCGTACAGGTACACACTGTAACCAGTATCAGACTCCGCGCCGGATTGCCGGACTGTTTTGACTCTTTTTTTCTGAACTTTCATACTATCATTCCTTGAGTTTTTTTAATTACAGGTTTTTATGGTTGTAACATTTCTGTAACTTATAAGAAAATTATATTTAATATAATTGATTTTGTCAAGCTTTTTTTCATATTTTTGTAACATTTTAGCTTGCAAAAAAGAAAAAAAGGAAGGCTCCATCAATGAAATCTCCCTTTAATATATGCTTCATTTTTCTCAATTATTACATTTATTTTTTTCGCCGCAGATCAGGAACATAGGGGTTGGATTATAAAACTCATCTTTCTTTGTATAAATTCTGCTGCTGATACCCAGATCAATGGAGAATCTGTTGATACCCAGTTTTCCCAGTGTCTCCAGATCCCAGGCAGGGCGTACATAGGAACTGATAGGAAGCTGGCGTTTAATTTCCTCGCATTCCTGCATCATGGCATCGCCTACTGTAAAATGAGCATGATTGGCAGGCAGATCAGCAGTATCTGAGAAATCATCTGCACCATAATTGGCATCTGCGTTGATCAGGATTCCTCCCGTTTTCAGCACACGAATCCATTCTTTATATGCTCTTGCTGCATCCGGAAGTGTCCAGGTAAGATTTCTGGACACGATCACATCAAAGGTACCATCAGGAAAATCCGGATTTTCCGCATCCATTACTTCAAACGTACAGGAGGCGTTCTCTTCTTTTGCCAGTTCCCTGGAATGAATGATCATATCCGGTGTCAGATCGATTCCTGTAACTTCATGTCCCAGTTTTGCTAAAAGAATGGAAAAGAAGCCTGCACCGCATCCCACATCCAGAATCCTTAATTTTCCATCAGGAAGAAAAGTCCCGATCTCTTTCAGCCATTTATCAGCCATATCACTGTGAAGCTCAGCTCTTCTCTGTTCCATAAAACTGTCGCTTCTTTTCGCCCAGTAATTTGTGATCTTTTCCTTGCGTTCATCCTTTCTTCTGCTGAAACTGCCATATGTGATCATCGGACCATCCTTAATAACCTGAAGACTTCCCGCCTGATATAGAACCACTCCATTTAAATCGGATAAACTTGTCTCCAGAATATTTCCCTCATAATCCTTAACACAGCCAAGATACTCTCCAACCTTAATGATATCTCCCGGTTTTTTGGCAGGATACCACAGCCCGGATACACTGGCAGACTGATAACGCACATCTTCAATTTCCATGGGATAATAATTACTGTAACTTCTCATGCCATCGTAAACACCCAGCGCACACAGAATATTACGCACATCTTTTCTTGTAGAATGAACCTCCTCCGGACTCCAGCTTCCCATCTGGCCACGTTCGATCAGAACACTGGGAATGCCACATGCGGCAGCATAATTGTAAGAACCACCGGATGCCACATTAGACTTTACCATATAGGGAACATCTGCCTGCTCTGCCATCTTCCTTGACATCTGAACCACATCTTCATCTGCACATCCGGCATAGTAAATATAAGGCGTAAGCTGCTCATAATCATCCCCGCTGTGAAGATCAATATAATAATCTGCTGCACTGTGAAGCTTCTGAACCACCTCATACGCCAGACGGTCCATCCTGGTTCCCTGCGGATTTCCCGGAAATACACGATTCAGATTCTTATCATCCTCCGGGCAGACACTGCCGCTCCTCTCCTCAAATTCCTTCCTGCACACAGTCTTAACCAAAATCACTCTTCCATGGATTTTCTCCGGTTTCAGCTTATCCGCAAGCTCAACAGCAGCCTGGATTCCCACATATTCTCCTCCATGGACCGCAGCGGTGATCAGAACTGTCTTTCCGGGATGAGAACCGCAGATTACTGTATAAGGAAGCGAAAACTCACCTCCGCCCAGTCTCAGAAATCCACTCTTTTTCATACCCGGAGCAGCACACAGCATGGCATCCTCCAAATCTCTTTTCCTGTCATATCCGCTATCAGAATCACCCATTCCATCATTCTCGGACCAGACGTTTTTCTCTTCCTTCACAGCGCTGATCATAAACATCGGCGTAGAATGATAATTCAGCTTCTCTTCCTGACTCCACACCCGCTGCCAGATCCCGGTATCCACTGCCACAGATTCAAACCCGTTCTCCTTCAGAAACTTCCTGTCCCAGGACGGTCTGTTAATAGAAGAAAGAGGCATCTGTAGTGCAATCTTCTCCATTCTGTCAATATCCGTACAGAGGTAATGATCATCCAGATGCTCACTCTCCACACTCTTTCGGTCTTCCTCATAAGACAGGCGTTTCTCCTCATCATAAAGATAACCGTACCAGTTTGCATCGAAATTAAGAAGCTTTCCGCCCAGTTTCAGTACACGACACCACTCTTCATAAGCTCTCTTAGGATCCTTCAGATTCCATGTCAGATTCCTGCTGATCACAACATCAAACACACCATCCTCAAATTCCAGATTCTGAGCATCCATCTTATAAAAAGAAATCCGCTCACAAAGATTACCGGCATTCCTCTTCGCAGTATCCAACATCTCCTGCGTATAATCAACAGCAGTCACCTTATATCCCGCCTCAGCCAGAATAACAGGAAAAAATCCAGGTCCTGTTCCGATATCCAAAATCTTAATTTCATCCTTCGCTTTCTCCGGGAACTGCCCTTTCAACACCTCAAGCCATGCCCCCTTCTGCATCCCATTCAATTCCTTATGATTAACTTCAGAATACCCCTCAGCCCGGGTAGTCCAGTAACTCTCAATCTCCGATAATAAATCCTTCACCTTATGCCAACCTCCATGCATGCAATTTATAATCATATATGACCAAAATTATATCAAATCCACCCTCCCCCCAACAAGCCCTCCCGGGGGATATATTTCACGTCTCAATTCATTTTTATATAAACAAAGTCCTTCTTATAATTCACACTCCACCTTGTATTATATCTTAACCAAAACCAGCGAAGCAGGCGTATAGTTGTACCGGATGCATTGCAGGCATCTTAGAGATTCTTAGTCCTCGGAAATCTGCGTTATGAGACGAAAAGTCCCTTGTCTGAGCGACAGCGAGTAATTCCGGATTTTTCGTCTCATGCTTTTAGCGGATTTTCGAGGGCTTAGAATCTCTTAGATGCCGAAACCGTATCCGGTACAACTATACGCCTGCTTCGCGTCCCCTTTTTAAACCAAAAACAAAGCTGCCATACCCCCAAAAAGAGGATATGACAGCTATATATTTTTACTCAGATAGCTCCAAGAATCTTCCGGGCATTATCAATCCTTTCCTGCGTCGGAGGATTAACCCCCTCCAGTGGATAAGAAAGCCCCAGATTCTCCCATTTAAACTTACCAAGCGTATGATAAGGGAGCACCTCCACTCTCTCCACATTGGAAAGAGTATGGATAAAATCAGCTAACCGGTGCAGATATTCATCCTTATCACTTCCGCCCGGCACAAGCACATGACGGATCCATACAGGTTTTTTCATATCAGAAAGTTCCCGCGCCATCGCAAGAATATTCTTATTGGAATGACCGGTAAGCTTAATATGCTCCTGCTCGTCAATCTGCTTGATATCAAGCATTACAAGATCTGTATACTTCATAAGCTCCAGCCACCCGGAATGCCATGGTTCCTGATCAGTGAAGGGATTTCCACTGGTATCAAGATTCGTATGCACACCCTCTGCCTTTGCCTTCTTAAAAAATTCTGTAAGAAAATCCATCTGAAGCAATGGCTCACCACCGCTTACAGTGATACCGCCTTTGCTGCCCCAGTAGCCCTTATAACGTAAAGCTTTCTTAAGAAGCTCATCTGCCGTATAAAGCTCTCCCTGCTTCATCTTCCAGGTATCCGGATTATGACAGAACTGACATCTCATGGCACAGCCGCTTAAAAAAATCACATATCTTACTCCGGGTCCGTCAACGGACCCGAAGCTTTCTAAAGAATGAACATAGCCTTTTATCTGTTTATTATCCATTATATCATCATCCATTAATTACATTCTGTCGTGGCAGGTTCTGGCAATAACGTCTAACTGCTGCTCTCTTGTAAGGTCGATGAACTTAACAGCATATCCGGATACACGGATTGTGAAGTTTGCATACTCTTCTTTTTCCGGATGTTCCATAGCGTCGATCAGTTTCTCTTTACCAAATACGTTTACATTGAGGTGATGAGCACCCTGATCAAAGTATCCGTCAAGTACATGTACCAGATTCTCTGAACGCTCGTCATCACTGTGTCCCAGAGCATCAGGATTGATTGTCTGAGTATTGGAGATACCGTCAAGAGCATCTTCATAGTCAAGCTTGGCAACAGAGTTCAGGGAAGCAAGAAGACCGTTCTGCTCTGCACCGTAAGATGGGTTTGCGCCAGGTGCAAGAGGTTCACCTGCTTTTCTTCCATCCGGAAGAGATCCCGTAGCCTTACCATAAACAACGTTGGAAGTAATAGTAAGGATAGATGTGGTTGGCTTGGAATCACGGTAAGTATGGATGTGTTTCAGTTTCTCAAGGAATGTAGACAGAAGAGTTGTTGCAATCTCGTCTGCTCTGTCATCATCATTACCATAACGTGGGAAGTCACCCTCAACCTGGAAATCTGTTGTAATACCGTCTTCATCACGGATAGCTTTAACTTTTGCATATTTGATAGCGGACAGGGAGTCTACTACATGAGAGAATCCTGCGATACCTGTTGCGAAAGAACGCTCAACCTTTGTATCGATCAGAGCCATCTCTGCTGCTTCGTAGTAGTATTTGTCATGCATGTAGTGGATCATGTTCAGTGTTCCGACATACAGATGAGCCAGCCAGTCCATCATTTTGTCATATTTTGCAATTACTTCATCATAGTCAAGATATTCAGAAGTGATCGGCTGATAGTTTGGTCCTACCTGCTGTTTTGTCTTCTCATCAACACCGCCGTTGATCGCATAAAGAAGGCATTTTGCAAGGTTTGCACGAGCGCCGAAGAACTGCATCTCTTTACCTGTCTCTGTAGCAGATACACAGCAGCAGATGCTGTAGTCATCGCCCCATACCGGACGCATAACATCATCATTCTCATACTGAACAGAACTTGTTGTAACAGAAATATTTGCAGCATATTTCTTGAAGTTCTCAGGCAGTCTTGAAGAATAAAGTACTGTAAGGTTTGGTTCCGGAGCCGGTCCCATATCTTCCAGTGTGTGCAGGAAACGATAGTCGTTCTTTGTTACCATGGAACGTCCGTCCTGTCCCATACCTGCTACTTCCAGAGTTGCCCATACCGGGTCACCGGAGAATAACTGATTGTAAGAAGGGATACGTGCAAATTTAACCATACGGAATTTCATTACCATGTGGTCAACAAGCTCCTGAGCTTCTTTCTCTGTAAGAGTTCCGTTCTGAAGATCTCTTTCAATATAAATATCAAGGAATGTAGAAATACGTCCGACACTCATTGCAGCACCGTTCTGAGTTTTGATGGCTGCAAGATATCCGAAGTACAGCCACTGGAAAGCTTCTCTTGCATCTTTGGCCGGTTTGGAGATATCATATCCATAAGATTCAGCCATAACTTTCATGCCTTTCAGAGCACGGATCTGATCAGCGATCTCTTCACGAAGCTGGAAGTCATAGCGTCTCATACCCTGACGGTCGCATGCTGCGAAGTCTTTCTGTTTTCCTTCGATCAGAGCGTCGATTCCGTACAGAGCCACACGTCTGTAGTCGCCAACGATACGTCCACGTCCGTAAGTATCCGGAAGACCTGTAAGGATCTTGTTGTGACGTGCTACTTTCATCTCAGGTGTGTAGATATCAAATACACCCTGGTTGTGAGTTTTAAATTCATAGTTGTGGAAAACATCTTTAATCTTGTCACTTACTTTATATCCGTAAGTTTCACAAGCCTGCTCTGCCATTTTGATACCGCCGTATGGCATGAAAGCACGTTTCAGAGGTTTATCTGTCTGAAGACCAACAACTTTTTCAAGGTCTTTTGTTTCTTCATCAATATATCCGGGACCATATGCTGTCAGAGATGTAACTACCTCTGTCTCCATATCAAGAACTCCGCCTTTGGCACGTTCTTCTTTCTGAAGTGCCTGGAGCTTGCCCCACAGTTTGTTTGTAGCTTCTGTAGGTCCTTCCAGGAAAGAAGCATCACCGTCATATGGTGTATAGTTCATTCCAATAAAGTTACGTACATCGATTTTTTCTTTCCAACGGTTGCCCTTAAAGCCATTCCACTGTTCGAAATTTTTCATTCTTTTACCTCTTTCTCTAAAATATTTCCGCGCATTTCTCACTGGCCTGGAGTGAGATAATAAAATGTAAATTGTACTTATTTAGGACACTTTTCTGTCCACGCTGTCAGTATACGTAAACATGAGTGTTATGTCAATTAATTTCCTTTATGATTTTAATTAAATACAATTCTGATAGCTTTTCATCGGAGTTTGCTTCTTTATTGTACTTTATCGCGTACATTAAGACTTTCTTGTATTTTTATAAATACAAAAAAATACCGGTCAGGAAGTCCTCTGGACAATCTGACCGGTATCTGATTTTTGATGTTTTATGTAAACTATATTATTCCTTACCAAGCGGATATTAGCCTGACCTGCAGAAGCCAAAATACAGTAAAAAAGAATCGGGCGTGTCGGAACAATCTAACGGTTATTGATCGCTGTTACAAGTGCATCAATAGATGCGCGAATGATATCTGCGTCTACGCCTGCACCCCAGGCAAGGGTTCCATCCGGCTTTTTGATACCGACATAAGCAATAGCTTTGGAACTTGAACTGCGCTCCAGCGCATGCTCCTGATATGTTTCCAGGGAATATTTCAGCTCATATGCCTTCTTCAGTGCATTGCTGACTGCATCAAGACGTCCGTTACCGGATGCCTCTGTAGTGATTGTCTTTCCGCGGAAAGTAGAGGTAACTTTTGTTACAATACCACCATCTTTCTGCTGGAAATGTACTTCATTGATACTGTACGGTTCTGTGATATTCTCAAAGGTCTGTTTAAACAGATTGAAAATTTCGTCAGGATGAAGCTCTTTATGTTTGTGGTCTGAAACAGCTTTTGTGGCATATCCCATTGCCTCACGCATTTTCGGAGGAAGGTTAAGACCGAATTTGGTCTCAAGGATATATCCCACGCCACCTTTACCAGACTGGCTGTTGATGCGGATAACATCTGCGTCATAATTTCTTCCCACATCTGTCGGATCGATCGGAAGATACGGAACATTCCAGTGATCCGGATCCTTGTCATCTCTCCAGTGCATACCCTTGGCAATTGCATCCTGATGAGAGCCGGAAAATGCGGCAAATACAAGTGCACCACTGTACGGACTTCTTTCGCCTACTTTCATTCCGGTACATTCTTCATATATTTCACAGATATGCGGCATATCAGAGAAGTCAAGTTTTGGATTTACACCCTGGGAATACATATTCATGCCAAGTGTAACAATATCTACATTTCCGGTACGCTCACCGTTTCCGAACAGAGTACCCTCGATTCTGTCTGCACCTGCAAGTAATCCCATTTCAGAATCTGCAACACCGCATCCTCTGTCATTGTGCGGATGGAGAGATACGATTACATTCTCGCGGTATTTCAGATTTTCACACATATATTCTACCTGGCTTGCATATACATGCGGCATGGAATGCTGTACAGTTACAGGCAGATTGATGATGCATTTGTTATCTGCTGTAGGCTGCCATACATCAAGAACTGCATTGCATACTTCCAGAGCGTATTCCGGTTCTGTGCCTGTAAAGCTTTCAGGGCTGTACTCAAACTGGAAATTTCCTTCTGTTTCATCAGCCAGTTTCTTTAATAATGCGGCACCATCCACTGCAATCTTTAAGATTTCTTCTTTGGATTTCTTAAATACCTGTTCTCTCTGAGCTACAGAGGTGGAATTGTATACATGTACAATTGCCTTCGGTGCGCCTTTGACAGCTTCAAAAGTTTTGCGGATGATATGCTCTCTGGCCTGAGTCAGAACCTGAATAGTTACATCCTGTGGGATCAGATTCTGCTCGATCAGGGTACGCAGAAATTCATATTCTGTTTCAGAAGCAGCCGGGAAACCTACTTCAATTTCTTTGAAACCGATTTTTACAAGAAGTTTAAAGAATTCAATTTTCTGTTCCAGACTCATCGGAATCACCAGTGCCTGATTACCGTCACGAAGGTCTACAGAACACCAGACAGGTGCTTTGTCCACATATTCTTTTTCTGCCCATTTCATGCATTTAACAGGCGGCATAAAATACTGTCTCTGATATTTGCTTGGATTCATCATTTTTTCTTCCTCCGTTATGTAAATATTATGTTTGGACTGTGGGGATTGACTGTAAAAAGACATAAAAAAATCTTCCATCTCCACAGACTTATCTGCAAGAGACGAAAGATATTATCATCTTACGCGGTACCACTCTTATTTATGAACAATGTCATACACTCATGGGATACGGAATCTCCGGATATCCGGTATTCTTATATCCTCTCCATATAACGGTGGAAACCGTCTGCACCTACTCTTGTATAATTTCAGGCAGCTGCTCAAAGGCGAGTTCCACAATTTCCTTCCACTGCTTCTCAGCAACCAGCAGTTCTCTGTGCTCCGGTCCGGGTGTACTATTCCTTATCATTGCATTTTACTTATAACTTTATTTGGCTTTTTTGAAATGAAATGAACATACGTCTGAATCATTCATTGTAAATATACTACAAACGATTTAACCATATGTCAGTCGGGGCAACAGGATTTGAACCTGCGACCTCACGGCCCCCAGCCGTGCGCGCTACCAAGCTACGCCATACCCCGTAACGCAAGTTAGTATAACAAATTATTTCTGTGATTTCAACTGTTTTTTGAAAAATTCACAAAAATTATACAAATTTAGCAGGAAGAAATTTCATGTACTTTTTTATGTTATAAAATTTCTTCCTGTTTATCCTATGTACAAGCCTTACAATCATCTGTTACAGTTACGCTGGCATGATGGCTTTTTCCAAATTGTCTACACGCATATCCAGTTCAAAAACTTTCTCTCGAGTTTCCTTATTCTCCTTTCTATAGCGAAGCTCATCCATACGTGCATCAAATAGGGCAGATATTTTTCTGTCAATTTCATTTTCCAGTTTAAGTTCTATAGTTTTTACGCTTCCCTTGAGTTGCACAATATCTGATTTCATGTTCGTGATATCTGCCTTCATGTTCGTGATATCCGTCTTCATGTTTGTGATATCTGTCTTCATGTTTGTGATATCTGCCTTCATGTTCGTGATATCCGTCTTCATGTTCGCAATATCTGCCTTCATGTTTGTGATATCTGCCTTCATGTTCGTGATATCCGTCTTCATATTCGTGATATCCGTCTTCATGTTTGCAATATCTGTCCTCATATCTGCGATATCGTTCTTTACATCGGACATATCATTTTGAAAACCGGCAATGCTTCCCTGTATAGAAAAAAGGATATTTCTCAATTCCGCATCTTCCACATTCTTCCCTCCTTTCGTTATAGTACGTCTCGTTCTCTTTTGTATAGAACCAATTGTACCATTGAAGGGTAGAAAAAGTCTACAGCGAATTATTATAATATTTTTATAAGACATCTTC
>ENA-OQAB01000295-OQAB01000295.1-human-gut-metagenome-genome-assembly--contig:-NODE-295-length-28765-cov-3.673650_pt1 | contig 28765 bp, 17 predicted proteins | sample MGYA00242490_ERZ504517 | MGnify/ENA primary metagenome ERZ504517 (study PRJEB26092, sample SAMD00036298) | human gut metagenome | host: Homo sapiens | study: EMG produced TPA metagenomics assembly of...
GATAGTCCAACAAAAATCCTGAAACAATGAGTGCTTATGAACAAGCTATTTTTCTAAATCATAATAGGTACCAATGATTGGGTTGTAAAGGTTCTGATCCCAAAAATCGTCCCGGAAAAATCAAAAAACTGGTATACAGATGATGAACTCGAGTATCTGAAAGGAGTAAACTATAGTTGGCTGGATGAGATGTGGAGAACCCCGCTCACCACGCGTCATGCCTTAAACATTACAGGTGGTACAGAACGCGTGCGTTATTTTATTGGCGGCGCTTATTATTTTGCAACTGGTGCTTTTGATAATTTGGAATATAATAAAGCAAATTTCCGTGCTAGCATTGATGCTAACATTACGGATAATTTTAAAGTAGGCTTAAATATTAGTACGGATAATAGAAAAGACATCAAGCCTCATTGGAAATCTGACGGTGGACGAGATAACTTGGATAATTTATATTCCAGCATTTTGAAACGTTCGAAAATGAACCCTTTTTATATCAATGGGCTTCCTGTAAAAGCCAATGGTTTGGAACAACATCCTTTGACTCAAATCAGTGAACAGGCAGGTAGAGATACACGTAAATGGATGAATACCAATGTTAATATGTTTGCGGAATATGATGCCCCATTCCTCAAAGGGTTGAAATTTAAATTCCAGTATAGTAGAAACACTTATAATAGACTCTATAAAGAGGTAGCGATGCCATATACTCTTTACACTTTTGAAACAAGTGGAACCAATGGACATTACATTGATCCGAGTAAAAACCCACAAGTTACAGGAACCGACGTACGTGGTGGAGATCGCTTTATCAAAAAAACATCAGCTCTTTACTCTGATTATCAAATGAATTTCTTTGTAACTTATGACCGGACATTCGGTAAACATGACATTGGTGCACTGTTTGTTTACGAACAGGCCGAAGGAGAGAATGAATCTTTTGACGCACAACGTAACGGTCTGTTAACTTGGACAATGCCCGAATTTCATGCTGCGAGCAGTGATGCTTCTCAATCTATAGTAGGTAATGGCTCTGTTGGTGAAAGCGGACGCCTTTCTTATGTCGGACGTTTAAATTATGCTTATGATGATAAATATCTTCTAGAAGCAGCTTTCCGTGTGGATGGTTCCACCAAATTTGCGCCCAATAAACGTTGGGGATTTTTTCCTTCTATTTCTGCTGGATGGTCGTATATCCAATGAACCTGTTTTTTGCTAATAATATAAAATTTATTTGACTATCTGAAATTGCGTGGTTCAATAGCTTCTTTAGGTAATGATGCTATTGGTGGATGGGATTGGATGCCCAAGTATAACTTAACGACAGGAGCTATATTCGGTTCACAGAGCTATGGTATCGAGCCGGGTACGTTGGCTAATCCTGACTTGACATGGGAAAAATCCATTTCTTATAATGTAGGTTTTGATGGTCGTTTATTCAATCACTTTGATGTTAGTTTCGAATGGTTTTATAGACATACTTATGATATTCTTGCCGAACGTACCGCAAGTGTACCCACTAGCTTTGGAGCAAAACTTCCTAAAGAAAACTATGCAAAAATTGATGCACGAGGTTTTGAATTTGAAATAGGATATAACGGCCAAGTGAAAGATTTCACATATTGGTTGAAAGGTAACTTTGGCTATGCCAAAAGTTGGTGGGTAGAAAAAGATGAAGCCTCCAATTTAGCTGCTTACAAATCAGAAATAGGACAATCATTAGATCGAGTTTGGGGATATGATTGTCTTGGAATTCTTCGTTCACAGGAAGAAGTAGATCGAGTTAATGAAGAAAATGTAAAGAAATATGGGAAAGAATTACTCATTAAAGGGACTAAATTAGTTCCCGGTATGTTACTTTACAGAGATGTACGTGGAGTAAATAGCGATGAACCAGATGGTCAAATTACAGAAGAAGATATGGTTGTAATCGTTGATAAACAATCTGCTCCTATTACTTATGGATTTACATTAGGTGGTAAATGGAAAGGGTTTACATTGGATATATTCTTCCAAGGGCTAGCAGGTCACGAACGCGTTATTGATGATAGAAAACCTGGTGTGAAAGATTGGACAGGCACATTTGCATATTGGAATGATCATTGGACGGCAGAAAATCCCAATGCGTCAATGCCTTTTACTTTAACTAAAACAAATGGGGAGAAATCTACATTCTGGGTACGTAACGCATCATTTTTACGTTGTAAGAATATCTCTCTTTCATATGATATACCACAATCTATTACCAAAGCCTTAAAATTGGACAAGGTTAAAGTTTTTGTTAACGGAACTAATCTTTTCTTATTACAAGATGGATTAAAAATTGCAGATCCTGAGGTACATAAAGATCATATCAGTTCGTACCCAATCATGAGAAATTTCTCTTTTGGTCTTAACGTAACATTATAATCTCAATAAAAGAAAGACACTATGAAGTCAAAATATATTTTTACTGCAATACTTCTTGTTGGATTAGGAGTAGCAGGATGTAACGATGTTCTTGACAAAAAAAACTTGAACGCAGTAACTGCCGAGGATACATGGAATGATGAAACATTGGCAACGGCATTTTTAGATAAATGCTATGCTGATAATTTGCCAGACTGGTCTGCTGATGTAGCCGATATCAATCAATATAGCGATGAAGGTCGAGGTGGAGAAGATTTCTTCTATGCCGGTCAACTGACATCTGAAGGCGGAGGAGGACCAACTAAAGATTATTGGCCTTATGAAGGAATTTATAAACTAAATGTACTATTAGTAATTAATACAGGAACATTATCTGAAGATGTGCGTAAAAAGATAGAGGCGCAAGCTCTTTTCCTACGTTCATATCGTTATTTTGAATTAGTGAAAAGATATGGTGGCGTACCATTGATTCTGTCTGTACAAGATAGAAAGGAATCAGAAGTGCCACGTGAAAAACATCCGTGTGTATTAGCCAGATTGTAAATGATTTAAGTACTGCGGCAACAGTACTTCCCAAATCTTGGAGTGGATCTGATGCAGGACGTATTACGAGAGGGGCTGCATTGGCATTGAAAGGTCGTGTTTTACTGTTCTATGCCAGCAAGCAATTCAACAGAAATAATGATGCGGCACGTTGGCAGGCAGCCTATGATGCTAACTTAGCAGCGAAAGAACAATTGGAAAAAGATGGATATGGATTAAATTCTACTTATGATGGTACATGGAAAGACAATTCCGATGCAAGTGAATTATCTAAAGAAGTCATTTTCTCTAAACGCTATTCTTATCCTGCTAATAAGTCAGATATAAATGCAGGTGTGCGTCCTTTGGATTACTCCCAAGGCGCTACTGGCTGGAACCAGCCTACCCTTGATCTGGTTTTGGCATATCCCATGGCTGATGGTACTGTACCCGGGGTAGATATTGACGGAGATGGAGTAAAAGAGCCCTTTGACCCTACAGCGACAGATGAAAGAGGTTTGTTTTGGGTAGGACGTGATCCCCGTTTTTATAAAACAATTGTAACTAATGGCATGGTATATCCGTTAGCTGATAATCAATATCCCGAACAACGCCAATTCACTTATAAGGGGGGAGAAATTGAAATTGCAAACTCTACAAAAACCGGTTTTTACTCTTGCAAATTCATAAATCCAGTAGTGAAGAAAGTAGATGTACGTAACTATGATCTTGATTTAGTAGAAATTCGTTATGCAGAAGTTTTATTAAATTTAGCAGAATGTGCAGCTGAAGTTGGGAATAAAGATCCTGAAGTTTATACTATTTTAAAAGAGATTCGTAAACGAGCTGGTATCACGGCTAACGCTGATGAACTCTATGGTCTAAAAGCTAATATGACTAAACAAGAACTGATTGATGCTGTTCTTTTTGAACGTCGTATTGAATTAGCCTATGAAGGTAAACGTTTCTGGGATATGCGCCGTCGAATGATGTTTAGTGATCCGGAGTACAAAGGATACGCGCGTGAAAGAATTGAAATAGAACTCACTGATGCTAAAAAAGAATTATCGTTAAATGATTTGGCAAAAGATTTTGCAAATGGTGGAGGTGAGAGCAAATTAAACTCTGTGGACTACTTCAAGTATTTCAAAACAATTGTTACCAAGATAGATAATAAATTCCAATGGGATGTTGATGACAATCATTATTTCTTTGCCTTACCTAAAAAACATCTTGAACAGAATGCAAAATTAGAGCAAACTAAGGGCTGGAATGATGGTACTTTTGATCCATTGTTATAATTCTCAATTCTGATTTTCAAAGAACTATGTATTGCTTCTTAATATGAAATAGTTTCTATAATCACAGCAAGATTAATCTTGCTGTGATTTTATTTATATATGCTATTGATACACATATATTTTGTGAAAGCATATATTATTTCAAAGCCTTTCAATAAATTACATAATTTATATAATATAAAAATCTTACTTAAAAGTTCATTCTATATTCTCCTTTTTAATATCTAATGGTATTGTAAGTTTTTGAGATTATATCTATATATCAAATAATTCACAATGTTTTTATTAACTCGAATTTAACTAAAATGTGACATAATATGAGAAGATTGGGATTTCTTATGTGTTTGTTATGTTCCGTATTCACAATGGCACAACAACAGATTATAAAAAGTAAATGGGTTTATACGGATGGTACCGGCAAACTAATATATAAACAGACGAAAAAAGGAGATCGTATTGCAGATTTCTCTTTCGCGGGATATAAAGGTGGTGGAGTTACATTACCGTATATACCGGCAAAATTGACTGTACATCCATTAGGAGACAATGAAGATTGTACAAATCATATTCAAAAAGCTATTGATATAGTTTCTGAATTACCTCAAAATGCACATGGTTTTAGAGGAGCTGTTTTGTTAGCTCCTGGGCACTATGTCTGTAATGGTTCTCTTCAAATCAAAGCTGATGGAGTTGTATTACGTGGTAGTGGAAGTGATCCCAGTGGGAGTGTGATTGTAATGGCAGGCGGTAAGCATACAGCCATCATATTAAATAATAAACTTCACCAACGTGTAGGGAATCGGATAGGGGAAATATCTTCCGGAGAAGCCTGCATCAAAGTTATAGATAAATATATTCCTGCAGGTGCATACAAACTCACTGTTGATAATGTTTCAAGGCTTTCTGTGGGTGACAATATAGAGATTCGTAAGCCTGTGACTGAGAAATGGATTAAATTTATGAAAATGGATAATTTGGTTCGCGATGGAAAAGCTCAGACTTGGATTAAGGCTGGCAAGTTTTTAATAACTGAACGAACGATTGCAGCCATTGACGGTAATATTATTACACTAACCGTACCACTCATTGATTGCTATGATTCCAATTACACGGATGATAATACAACCATAGTCGTCGCAAATAATGTTGGCCGCCTCAAACAATGCGGAGTAGAAAATATCCGTATTGAATCACCGGCCCAAGCGGTCAATCATTCTAAAGCATTATATTATGCATTAAGAATAAATGGTGAAGATTGTTGGGCTAAAGATATTAATGCTATGGAAACGATGGAAAGTATTGGTATAGGCGGGCGACGAATTACATTACAACAAGTAAATGTAATAAGAAAAGCATTGCATCAAGGGGCATCCAAACCGGCAGAATTTGCTCCAAATGGTGGCCAGATTCTATTAGATCGCTGCTCTGTTGAAGGGGATAACATATGGTTTGCAGCCTTGGGAGCCGGACAAACAGGCCCTATCGTATTTCTAAATTGTACCTTTAAAGGTAACGGGCGAATTGAAGGACACCAGCGTTGGAGTACCGGTATATTATTGGATAATTGTAGCCTGCCTAACGGTGGTATTGATTTTAAAAATCGAGGTTCAATGGGTTCAGGGCATGGTTGGGGAACTGCCTGGTCCGTAGCTTGGAATTGTACAGCTAAAAGTTATGTTAATCAACTTCCACCGGGTACATATAATTGGGTCATTGGTAGTAAGGGAGAAAGTACACCATTACGTCGTCCGTTCAATCAGTCTGGACCAACACTCCCCGTTGGAATTTTTGATTCGCATAACATTTCTGTTACGCCACAAAGCCTTTATTTGGCCCAGTTAAAAGAAAGGCTAGGAAATACCGCACTACAAAATATTGGATATGGTCTGTCCGAACAAAATCCGATACCAAAAGAGACAGATTATATTTTCCAAGGTGGAATGCAGGCTGACGCTTCATTAAGGAATCGAGATTTCAATGCTATACATGAATATATGCGTTCTTTGGGTTGGGACTATTCCGAACATCCTAATATATCTAAACATGATCATTATCAAGGGATACACTGTGAAGTCATTTTCGATAGAACTTTGCAACAGTATGTGTTCAATTTTATTAATCATGCCAATACCGAAGTATTGGATAGTGACCGTGGAAGATTATTAAGTGATCGACAAAGGAATGAAATGAAAAGTCAAACCAATTATAATTGGCATAAATTAAATGGAAATTGGAATGAATGGCAACGGTTAGAATGGAAATTCCGTATATCAAAAGATTTTCGTCCTTCTACAAGTTTTTGTCATTTACATCAACTGAAAGCACAAGAAGGAAATAATGGTGCACCACTTATTACCATAAGTACTCGCTGTGACAAAGACGGTAACAATAAACGTGTACAAATCATTCATACCGGAGATAATAAAAAAAGTAGTAAAGGGGTTATTATAGACAACCTGCCACTATCGGATTTTGAGGAAGAATGGATACAGGTAGAAACAGAAATGCATTATACCCATCATGGCGTATTCCGTATAAAGCTTACTCGTATTAGTGATGGAAAAATACTCGTCAATCAATCTTTTTCCGATATTGATTTATGGAGAAAAGGGGCTACCAATATTCGTAATAAATTCGGCATATATCGTAGTTTAGGAAGAAAGATGAAAAGTTCTTCTGATCGTCCTGATAATGGCATTAAAGATGAAAACCTACAATTAGCGGATTTTAAAGTGTACGAAGCGTTTACTAACTTTAATCCTCAACCTCATGATTAAATAAATATAATTGTAATCAAATAAAATAATAAAGCCTACTTCATAATTTGAAATAGGCTTTATTAAAAGGTTATAATTTTCTCACTTGATCAATTCCATGGTGCATTCTGTTCCCATACATCTCCCATAATATCCATTTGAGATTGAGGAATAGGCCATAGATTACCATCAAACTTTCTCATTCTACCGCTCTCATCATATTGAACAGTAGGAATTACATCTTTTGCAATATCCCATCTAATGATATCGTAATAACGGATTCCTTCGTAAGCCAATTCTACACGACGTTCATTACGAATAATCTCACGCGTTAATTGAGGTTTGACTGGCATATTCACACCCGGACGCTGGCGCACATCATTTAATGCTTTCAGTGCTAGAGGATCATTTCCTTGTCCACTTTCGAACATTGCTTCGGCGTACATCAATAATAAGTCTGCATAACGCATTTTTACTATATGCTGATCACTCAAAGTAGATGCTTTAGGTACTTCAACATTAGGGTTGACATATTTTTTGAAAGCCAACTGTGTAAAAGGAATAAGTCCTCGCTTTATTACCATCTTCTTCAAATTTTCCAGATTTATTATTATTGGGCCAAGGATCACCAATTTCATACATAGTCATTTTTATACGAGGATCGTTAGGCTCATAAGAAGCACGTAAATTAAAACTAGGGAATATAGTCATACGACTTCCTACCATTTGGTCTAATGCATGGAAATCATCTGGTGCTTTAAATTGAATAGAGAACATAATTTCTGGATTATTTTCTTGTTTTCCAAAGAAAATACCTGCATAGTCGTCAGCTAAGTCGAATGGATTATTAGGGTCATGAATATAATCACCAGCTAATTTAGCAACATCACTATAGCGTTGATCATTTAATAATATACGACATTTTAAAACAACTGCAGAACCTTGAACTGCATGTCCATCTGTATATGCAATATTAGGTAACCATTTAATAGCAAAATCAATATCCTCTAGCATTTGTTTAACCACTTCTGCACGAGGAGTACGTGGCATTCGATCATAACCACTACCAACTTCAGCACCTTGAAGCATGAGAGGCACATCACCGTAATGGACAACTAATTCATTATAAAAGAATGTACGAATAAATAAGGCTTCTGCCTTTAATTTATTAAAATCAGCCTCAGAATACAAATCTTTTACTTTATCAAAATTATCAAGAAAATAATTTGCAGCAGAAATACCTTTATATGAGTATGTCCACATATCATTTAATACACCACCTGTAGTTGAATTGATGCCGCCTTGTTGAATATTCAATGGTGCTCCACCAGTACCACGAACGACTGCATTATCTGATAAATATTCCAATTCCGTACAGGGACCACTTGCCGGAACTGCAGAAAATGTAGAGTTACGAAAGCTAGCATATACAGCAGTCAAAGCATTATCTGCATCTTTAGTAGTTTTCCAAAATGTTGTTGAACTTAATTCATCTAGAGGTTGTTTATCTAGAAAGTCGTTACATGAAATGAATGTTCCGGTTAACGCTATTATACATATACTTTTTAATATATTCTTCTTCATATCCATACTCTTTTTATAAGGTTACTTTTAAACCGAATGATACTACCTTGGCTTGAGGATAAATAGCACCTCTCGAATTTTGAGCAGTACGTTCTGGATCAAGTCCTTGAAAGAAATCAGTGAAAGTTAACAGATTATCTCCTGAGAAGTAAATACGTACATTTTGGAAATGTATCTTGCTTAGCCATGCCTTAGGAAGGGTGTAGCCAATCTGTATATTTTTCATTCTCAAATATGAACCATCTTGTAACCACCAAGTAGAAACAGCTGTATTAGGTGCATAATTATCATTAAAAATATGAGGAATTGAATTAGAGGTACCTTCACCGTCCCATGCTCCTCTCCAAAAAGTAGAAGGTACTGAAGCCTGACGGAAAGGAGCAATACCCCATTCTTTTACGTAAATCTTTTTGCCTTCCACACCTTGGAAGAACAAAGAAAGATCAAATCCTTTATAAGCGGCATTAATAGTAAACCCATAATTGAATTTTGGAAAAGCACCATCTACTACTACACGATCATCAGGAGTAATTTTTCCATCAGGTACTCCATCCGGACCAGATATATCTTTATACTTCATATCACCGGGTTGGGTTAAATTACTCAATGGCTTCGGACCATTATCAATTTCTGATTGATTTTGATAAATACCATCAAATACGTACATGTAATAGGAACTCCAAGGAAGTCCTTCTTGCTTTATTGTTCCATTGCCACTATTTATTTCACGGGCTCCAAAATTTGACTAATTTATTTCTATAGGTTTCCAAATTAGCACTTATACTATACGTAAAATTACCTATTCTGTTTTCATGTCCTAGAACAAATTCCCAACCCTTATTCTCCATAGTTCCATCATTTACCATTGGAGCAGATACACCTATATGAGTAGGTACTTGTAATTCACGTAAGATATCTTTTGTCGTTTTTTTGTACCAGTCGATAGAACCGAATAGTCTATTATTAAAGAAACCAAAATCTACACCGAAGTCAACAGCTGTAGTCGTTTCCCATTTGATCTCCGGATTACTTAAAGCGTCTTGTGTAAACCCTTGACTAACTTGTCCACCGAAATTATATTTCACAGCTGTAAGTAAATCTTGATATGGATAATTACCTATATTCTGATTTCCTAACTGTCCCCATGAACCACGTACTTTTAAATTTGAAATCCATTCCACATTTTTTAAAAAATTCTCTTCTGAAACACGCCATCCTGCAGAGAAAGAAGGAAATAATCCCCAACGTTTACCGCTAGCTAAACGAGAAGTACCATCATAACGAAAACTTGCTTCAAATAAATATTTACCCATAAAGTCATAATTCAAACGACCAAAGTATGATTGTATGGCCCACTCGTATGCACCTCCTTCATTCGTTTGCCGGCAGTTGGAGCAACATCTAATTCCCAATGCGTATTTGTGGGAAACCCCTGTTCTATAACCACCTATTTTGTCATATTTAAAGTTTTCCTGATTATATCCTAACATTACATTTAAATTATGTTTATCAGCAAAGGTCTTTTTATAGTTTAAAGTTCCATATAGTGTATATTGCATTTCTGTTTCTTGTCTTACAGTTAAAGTATTGACATCGCTGTTATAGGTACTTTCTTCATGATTTCCGAATTCATCCGGATGTAATTTATATGCTTTAACGGAAACTGTTAAACATTTTGATTGCAATTGATTATAACGGACAGACGCTTTTACCTCAGCATCTAACCCGTCAATAATTTTCACTTTAGCAAATGCACTACCTAACACATAGTTTTCATCAAATTTCTTTCCACCACCACTATATGCAACAGCTAATGGAGCTTTGTTGTGTCCCCGGCCAGAATATCCGCCAGTACAAAATCGTCCATCTGGTAAATATGGAGTATAATATGGACCTTGAGCATACATGCACAGAATCATGTCTTCCGTCTCATTATTATCAATTTGATTACCACCACTGGTATATGATGTGGTAATGGCGCTGCGATTTAGAGAAATTAATGTTTGTTCCAAATGTTACTCTACCTCCTAAATTAGTTTTTAAATTCATTTGAGCATCGTAACGTTTATACCCTGTTTTTATTACCATTCCATCCTGATCCAAATAGCCTAAACCAAAGTTATACGTTGTACCATTTTTACCACCATTTACACTTAAAAAATGCTGTTGCATGGGAGCGGTTTTAATAATGTCATCATACCAATCATGATTGGGATACATAGGATCTCCAGGAGCTGCATTTTTATAAGCATCAATCCACTCTTGCTTATATCCCTTAGTAGCTATATCTCCACCTGTATGTGTCAACGCTTTATTGAACAAGGTCATATATTCGGCAGAATTTGTAATCCTGTCTTGCTTTGTGGTAGGTGATTGCCATGCCATATTGAAATTATAATCAATATTTAAACGACCTTCGGTACCATTCTTTGTAGTAATCAAAATAACACCATTTGCCGCACGAGAACCATAAATAGAAGCAGAAGCAGCATCCTTCAATACAGTGATATTCTCTATCATATTCGGGTTCACTTTATTCATGTCACCTTCAACACCATCAATCAAGACTAACGGATTACTACCTGCATCAGAAAAGGTTCCTTGACCACGAATTTGAATAGCAGCTTGTTCAGCACCAGGATTAGCTGAGTTCTGTACAATTTGTAAACCTGGAACTCGTCCTTGTAACATAGAAGAAGCATTAGGAGAAACGCGCTTTGTTAAGTCTGCAGCATCTACACTGCCCACTGCTCCAGTAAGATTTACTTTTTTCTGTGTACCATAACCCACTACCACAACTTCGTCCAATGCCTGTGAGTCTTCGGTCAATACAACTTTCAGATTCGTTCCGGTCGCAGTTTTAGTCACATCCTTATAACCAATATAACTAAACTTCAAAGTAGCTCCCTTGGCACATGTTATAGAGAAATTACCGTTAATATCGGTAATAGCGCCATTAGTTGTGTTATGCTCTGTGATTGTTACTCCAATCAGTGGCTCTCCATTGGGATCTACCACGTTTCCTTTTACTGTGATACTTTGGGCTTGTGCCAGTGTGCTCAAAGAAATACTAAACAGTACCAACAAAATACGCCATGACAGCGATCTTGACTTGTGTTCTTTCTGTTTCATTAATAGATTAAATTAAAAATTAGACTTAAATTAACTAAGGATTGATTCATCCCAGACTGTTTTGAAAAGGCATGTCTCATTGTTTTTACATAATATCAATACGATCATTTTTAAAGTTAAACATCGTGTTATTTCATAATGCAAACAAAGTGGAATTTTCATAAACGGAATTTAAGAATTGTATCAAATGCTATCAAAAATATCTCAATATATTTATCAATAACAACAATCAAATACTTATATTAATAAAAAAACCACTTATTTCATTAATATAAGTAAATCCATATTTCTATGGCGTGCCATCAACTGTGCTATATATAATGAACGAGGAAAAACATTCAATTCATTCTGACCTTCCCATATCCCTTCCGGACGATTTGTAAAATGTCCAGGATATTTTTGCCCTTTCATACCTATATTGTAGTTATTACCAGATGTCCACGGATTCTGTACAGCAGCCCGTTTAGCCCGACAATTCCATAATACCTGTGTAACACCTGCCCAACCGTGGCCACTACCCATTTGTCCTCGATCTTGCACATTTATCTCTCCGTCTGTTATTATATTATCATATAAAGTTCCAACTGCCCAACGATGATGAGGACCTATATCTGCATAAGTTTGAAAAGCAGTACAATTATAAAAAACATTTGGTCCACATACACGAGCACCTGTCACATAATCATGACGTCCTTCCGTACTTTGACAATTCATAAAAAGATTCTGTTGTCCCCAATTATTAAAAGAATAACGCAAACCACCTGTTATTATTGATTTTGTTTCCAAACACCGGCAATTTGCCACGGTTACATTCTTTGCATAACGTTCGCAACTCACTGCGGCATACCCAAAATAACGACAAGTAAGATTACGAGCCCAACAATTTTCAACTTTATCGAATTGTACACCTATCCATGCATGATGATTATCTTCATAATGTTCGAATTCTGACTCCAAGCACATATTAGCTATTCCTACTTCACTAATTCGGCCAGCAAAGGTATACTTAAATATTTCACCACCTCCATATTTCTCATCCATTTGCATAACAATTGGATTATCTATATAAATACAATTACCTTCTATTTTAACAATTTCTCGCTCAAAAGAAAGATTATACTCTTGCGCTGTCCATTGGCGAGTTCCTTTTCTCTCGACTATCTGGTCCATCTTTATGTCATGTATCCAATTTTGTGTTCCTGGGCGATATACAATTATACGATCACCTACTTTATAGTTTGATGATGACGATACATGAAAAGAATGAGTACCAACAGGAACGAAAGTATCCGTTATTTTAGTACGGGTACCTGGTATTTCTTCTATTCTACCACTCCCATTTACTTGAATTAGAGTAAACCGTTCAGTACCTTTCGCCAATAGTCGGGTTTCATTTATATTCTCCCCCTCTCCCATTAAAATAATACCACTAACCGTTATACGAATACTTCCATAAATATGATAGACACCACGTTTTAACAAAATTGTTCCGCGATGTCCAGTCTTATCAGGCTCCATACGGGATATTTCATCAATTGCATTTTGAATATGCTGGCGATTATCCCCATTTTCAATTGGATATACAATTTTTGTTATCGGATAATGAGGTATTGAGATATCGCCATGATGATAACCTACTCTACTAAAATCAGGAATAGTATTTCCCTGCTTATCCGGATAATACACCAATTTACCATCTGAAGTTACTTTCACCAAGGTAGATTGCCATCCAGGTGGTAATTTTGTTTGTGCGACAACTCCCATACTAAAAACGGCAATTAAGATTCCGCTTATCAATTTACTCATATATTTCATCATGTCTTATTATTTAGTATATACTCTTATTTCTATTTTTTCTCCTATAATAGTTGGGAACTGTAACCACTTACCACATAATATTTCTGCAGACTTTCCATCTCTAACAATTTGAACAGACTGGTTTCTCCAAGGGTTTTCTATTTTACACAACCTCCCTCTTTCACTTATAATATCAACATTTTGTATAATCCCATTCTTAAGTGAAGAAGTTACCAAAAAAGCACCGTACGCTCTTAACCCCCTAAAAGAGGCATCTTTCTGATAATTCCAATTTGGAAAAAGCCGAATAACTCCCTCATAACTTTGAAGTAACATTTCATTGATAGTTAAAGGTACTGCAGCAAAGGTTTCAATACCACCGCCACCTTGTACAATCCAACTGTTAGGATATACAGCCATTTCTATTCTTTCTTTCATATGCATAAGAATCTCATCAGAAGGATAGCCTACACGTACAGCACCAGGATAACAAGTTTCAATTCCATTATTCAATGTATTTCCCCAATCGCCCTTTATACGCTGTTTGTGTGACCAGCGTTCCACGTCTCCCAATAAAATAGTATTAAAGACCGAATCGGTTATTGGTCCCATAACTCCACTAGGAAGAATTAACCCATGTATAGACACTCTATTTAATCCCGAGGCTATGACTTCCTTGTTTTGAGGTCCTCTTTCCATGTTTTTTAAACTCAAACGTCCATCTAATACACCTATAGGATAATTACTTAATTTCTTGAGAATATTGTTCCAATGAGTATGCCGTACCTCATCCACAGCCAAAAAAGTACTCACATCTAAAATACCCTTAAAAAGCATTCTTACAAGTCCTAGAGAAAGTGTAGAGTTAAAATCTCCAAGTTTATCACGCCAAATTCCACCGTTACGCTTATTTGGCATTACTTCATTAAAATGATCCATACGAATAACATAACGCCCATCTTCCAAAGTGAGATAATCTTCCCAGAAATCTGCACACGCCAGCAAATAAGGATATATTTTTTGTGCATAATTCTTGTCATAGGTACTATAATAACGCATTAGCATATTGCCCACACTAAAAACTGCATTTATTTTCTGACCTAAAAATTTATACCCGTTATCTATCGTATTTTCACGTGTTGCATATTTCTCCTGCATTTCTTCTGGGGTTAAAGGCCACATCGATGTACATAACCCTTTAGGGCCTATACCAACAGGATAATAAATACCGTCACAATCCAGCAATTTACGTGCAAGCATCCGTCCCGCCTCCATATAATCCAATAAAGGTTGGTCGAAATTTTCGGTTAGGCAAATATGATTAGATGAATATGAAGCCCAATAAGGTGCCTGATAATTATAATTTAGATGATAATCACCACCCCACGCAGCTCCATCTTGTGTAATAAATGGTCCCCAAATACCCGGTGCGAACTTTCCTTACGAGATGAACATGCAAAAGATATTGCGACTGATATAATATTTTCAAAATATGTATCTCCAATATCAATATGTGACAATCTCCAGAAGTTTGTCCACCAGGTTTGATGCTCCCACCTCAGTTGTTTTATAAAAGTATCTGTTACTTGTATTGCCTCTGATATCGCTTTATTTTTCCAACTTTCAGTATCATGATTCGTATAAACAGTGATCACTAAACGTACAGTTTCACCCGGATTCAAAATCAATTCATCTTTCTCCGTATTCATAGCTAATGCTATATGAGTAGGCCAACTTAGTAACTTTGTTGTTTGGAATGAACGACTCACCCATGTAACCGGACTATTTCCATGCGCTGTTATAGCTCCATTCCCTTCTACTGTCCAAAGACGTACATGAGCAATTTGTTTTTTATCAGAGCGTAATTCAATTATAATCTTATTAGCAGTTGCCGCTACCCATGCAGATAAGTGTACCTGACAAGCTTTAGTGGAAAAAGTCGCTTTTATTTCTGCACTTCCTGGCAATTGTTCTGCATAATAAGAAGCATCTTTTAATTCTTTAAACAGAATATCCAAACCACCGGGAAGCGCGATACCACCAGGATAAACAGGATACGCTCTCCAAAAATCATTCTTGCCTATATAAAAACGTAAACTATCAGGCCCCCCTCCCATCGTTACACCAATATCACCATTACCGGCAATAGGAGCATCAGGAGTCTTACTAGTTGGTACATGTTGTGGCGGATTAGTAAATATAACTTTATACTGATCCATTGACTGTTGACTATAAATTTTAGTCATATTTAATGCAAATGCTAATACCAAAAGAAAAACCTTATAGATATCCATCGTCTTATAATTATTTAAAACAAAAATAAGAGGTTTCTATCTATAAGGCTTGCATTATTATTTCAAATGATTGCAATAATACCTCAACCACAAATAATATCTATATCTCAAAGATTTATATTTATTGTCTGTCCTTTTCTACCCGTTAAAGGAATCACAACTTCTTTACTGTTAAATTTTAAATTTATTATATCTCTATCTTGGGTCGGATCAGTACACCATATATTACAGTTCCCTCCTTCTTCACGGAGCATATATATCCCAGGGGTATAAATATCCAACGGACAGCCGGATGTGAGAATAAAAGATATCGGTTGATAAGCCGTTATACAATACATTTTTTCCTCTTTCAGGTAAACAACCTGAGCTCCCTCGTCATTATGAAGAACCCGAATGGAAGATAGATTAAAGTTTTTGACTGCTGTTTCGCTTACGGCAGGAAGTATAAGATACTGATATTTCTTATCCTTAGGAGAAACGCCATGTTCTAAATAAATAGAAACAACATCACCCGTTACCGACTGAGGGCGATACATTTGCATTACATCATGCCAACGTCCAGAACGTTGCGCTACTTCAGCAACACAAGAGGTACTATCTCCCCATGTTATATATCCTACATTATTATGAAAGAAACGTTGTTCACTGCTCACCACATGCCACTGATTAGAAATTTGATTCCAAATCCCATTTTGAAGCACCTTTAAATCTCCTTTCCTATGACATTGTTCAAGAGCCGTAGTAACTACCAAATTACTATCAGCTTGAATACCTGTACCCAAACAAAGAACATAATCATTCATAAATATCCAGGACTTACGTACCTTGATACCTGCACGATTAATCTCCATAGCTGATACACCTTGTACTCCATTGGAAATTCCACCAACAAAAGACACCGCATTACGAGGGTGATATTTTTGGATTACAGGCATAGGGCCATCAGATCGAAAGGTAGTTACTCCCGGTAGTTGCCGCCAATCCCAAAGAGGAAATATATCCAAATACTCATCCCCATTCTGATAAAGATAGGTAGCACCATCTGCCATATAAAAACCCTTTCATATTATCTCCATTCATCATTTCAACTCCAACCACACGGTCGGAAGCCATTTTTACAGAAGTCATCCAATGAGGTCGGCGATGAATTGTATAATCCGATTGCCAAAAATGTTTGTGTCCGATTAAAGGATTTTGATCCATCGTCCCATAATTTTCCTGCAATAAATTGCGAGCTACTGAAGCACATGAGCTTGACTCTCCACCACCTAATTCTGATGCAGAGAAAGCAAGACTTAATGCTTTATGAACTTGAGCATGATGAAACAGCTGGCGGCCCAATGAACTCACATCCATTTTCCCTCTCCAAACAGTCCAACGATAGCCTTGATCAATTAAAGTGCTTATGATTCCTAACTGTCGTTCATCAAAGGCCAATGAAGTACCGGAAAAAATTCCCGAGAAGAAACTCATACCAGCTACAAAAGAAAGGCCATAATTACCAAATTGTTGTTGAGCACCATGTTGATGAAAAGACCAATCATCTTTAATACCCTCTACTTTGCCAGTCACAATCTCTGATACAATTGTATCTCGTGCCATTTTCACCAAACCAGCATCATTCTGAAGCAACGCACGCATCATTACATTACCTGCAAGCCATACCTTATTTTGACCAGTCATGCCAAACTTTGCATTTTCCATCACAGATATAGCAGCCTTTTTTTCTTTAGAGGTCAACTTTTGTTCAAATAAAACAAACGCAGTGCCCAATGTTTTTGGAATACCTATCTGATTGTACCACCAATTCAAACATATAGGCTTTGATGTGAACCAATAGTCTAATGCTTTATGGATAGCGGTTTCCACTTCCGCAGATTGATAATAAGATGTTTGTTTTGAATAATACAGTTTCACCAGCTCTAATATGCGTTCCGCATGTAATTTCGGCTCCCAGCCTGAACGCTTTTTATCTTCATAATTTATATCCGGCCATGTTCCCATGTCAGATAATGAAGAAATATAAAACGCCATTTTTTCTTCATTAAGAGGGTAGCGTTGATGCAATTCTACTACGACCTGATCAGAAACTTCCGTTTCTGGGACAATAGATGAAAGTATTGATTTTAAATGAAAAGGGTCTGTATCCGAAGGAACCAATATCACAGAAAAATTCTGCTTTATCCGTGATAACTCTTTATAAGATACCGCCTCTACTGTCCTAGGTAAAACTAACAGAAATATACAGATAATGATCTTACGAGCAAACATAACTAATTAGATTTCAATTGTTCAGTTTCCATAATCACAGCAGCCCATAATATACCAGCTACAGCTTCTTTTGCATTTAATATTTTAGGGACGGTTACATACTCTACAAAATTCTGTTTAATTGTTACCCCATCACAAGCTCCTATTACATCAAGTAATCCTTTACTGTTCACATGTACAAAAGAAAATAAACTTTGATAACCTTTTTGGGCCACAGAAGCATATTCTTTTATTTTCAACACCCCTAATTGTATCCCTCGCTGAATAGAATAGGTAAACATCGCAGTTCCAGATGGATCTATAAAATTCAACGGATTATTCCCCTTGTCTACTACCATATACCATCCACCTGTCCTTACATCTTGTGTATTTTTCAACCCCCGACACATTTTCAAATAGATATCCAATATCTGACTATAGTCAGGATGTGTCTTTGGTAACAAAGCGAGTAATTCAGGGACAACCAACGCATACCATCCCATACCCTCGCTCCAAACCTCTGGGGAAAGCCCTGTTTCCTTATTAGCCCATACGGCTTTCTCCGGCTCTGTTGTCCATGCATGAAGAACCAAGCCATCCGGACGTTGTAAATGACGGGCTGCCGCAATAATATTACGACATGCAATATTATAACAATAATCAGCCTCACCTACAAATTGAGCACAACGGATCAAAAACATTTGCATCATAAATACACCATCAATCCACATATTGGGATTACGGTTACCATGCCAAAATTGCCCGTCAGAACTAGGATATGTTCCCACAGCTTTCAATATTTGTAATGCAGCCTTTTTATATCTTTCCTCTCCAGTACGTCCATACAAGGTACAAAAAGCAGAGCCGGTCATAAAATTGTCCAGATTGGTTAATTGATCCCCTTGGTAATTACCGTCCTTATCTAGAAAATGATCTATATATTTTCTCATATAATCAATATACTTTGCATCACCCGTAACTTGCCCTAAACGGTCCATAGCTTCAAACATATACCCTTGTACATATGTATAATTTTTCCAATAAGCCATACGATAGTCAGGATAACGTGCCATCACTGTTTCCGATAAAGGAAGTGCCAATTGTTTCAATTGGATATCAGGCGAATAATCCAATTTGGCGTTTTCTACCCCTTGAGATGTAGTACGCCGATAACGTGTTGTTATATCTTGAACTACTTTCATTGTAACCTCTCCCTCAACAACAGTTCCTACGGAATGTTGAGTTACAACTCTATTTTGGGCATTTATAGAAAAAGTAATACACCATAAACAAATAACAGCCCCTATTTCCTTTATTAATTTCATAATATTTTGATTTTATATTGTACCATCAAATCCAAAGTAAAGGATTTCTCACAGGTAAATTACGAACTACTTCATCCGTGGTTGGAAAATGCTCCAAATTGCCCCAAGTAGTAATCCAATCTTTATTATTTGTTTGCAAAGCTCCAAAAATTAGAAAAGGATGTGCCACTGGCCACTCTTCCCAATACATAACATCGCGTGCAAAAGGCCAATTATCTTTATTTACAATATAAGGATAAATAAAATCTATTCCTTTATTTATATTCTTAACACCATCTATCGTATAACTCCAAAGATTATCTGCTTCACTAGAAAGTGTTTGGCAAATTGTTGCCATTGCATCCAGATTAAATAAAGAATATCCATATGGCTTCGTACGAGCAAGTTCACGTGGAAAGCTACCATTTTCACTCATCTGATTCGGTAAGAGAATGTTCTTAAAACGATTTCGACAAAAATTCATCATATCACCATCTCCAACATAACGTGCAAAAACAGCAGCTTGCATCACCCAACAGGTTCCATGATTATTGTCCGCATTCATTTCATCTTTCCCATACGGATGATTAGACATCCATTTCAAATAATCAGAAAACCACTTTTTAGTATCTTCAATATCTTTCTTAGAAAGTACCCCGGCTATTTCCAACCGATATAAAGATTGAGCAACCTCCATAAGATGTACTGTATCTATAATACCAATCCCTCGTCCAGTTGTGATACCTTTGATGGCTTGGGCATATTGTAACTTAGGCCTCATAAAAGTTTGTTCATTTACAAACCATGCACGAACATGTTCCATCACGTTTTCCACATACCTATTATCCTTAGTTAGCAAATAAGCAGAGGTAAGATTTCCGACAATAGAACTAAAACGTATCATAGCTTGGCGATGAGCCACAAAATTTTCAGGATTAGTCTGCCCATCGCGTCGCACATAGGGACCCTCAAGATCCAAAGGATTAGGCCACCAATAATCCCCTTCCGAATAAAAGTCGTGACAGTCCCCCACACTGCGTTCGGCAATAAAAGAAGTAATTGTAACAGGACTTTCCTGAAGATTCATGGCTGCTTGCTCCAAAATATCATCTTTTAATATCTCTTCTACATATTTCTTACTATCATAAGGCATACAAGATGATAAAAAAAATAGGATTACCGTAAATATTACTATAGTTATCTGTCTCATATCTATTTTACCGTAATAAAAGAAGTTTGAACATTATTTGCTTTTACAGCCACACACGAAGTTCCCTGATGCGTCTGTACTAAAATCTGAGCTCGACCATTTCTAGCTTGTATTTTACGAGAACCAGTAACCGTTCCCTGATTCTGAATCAATTTACCATCACCAGCAATATCAAAATAAATAAATTCTCTGGAGTCCAAGCATCTTATACCCTTATCATCCACTAATTGTGCCTCAACTTTTATAATACCGCTTTTCAACGGAGTAGCCTTAACTTGAAAAGCAGTAGCTTTTCCCCATTTCTCCGTTTGATATTCAAAAGTCAATTCATCCGTTAATGATTCTTTTGTATCAACTGTAACTGCACGAAGAGAGTTAAGTCCATTCTTTAACTTGACATTCCAGCGTAATCCTGCAGCAGGAAAATCTTGACTATCACGTTGGTGGATCCCTTGGCTTTCCCCATTTACAAATAATTCGACTTTCGAACAATTTGAATATACCAATATTTCTTTTTCATCTCCATCATTTCCCCATCTGACAGGCCAACTATGTCCATAAATATGCAACATAGGCTTTTTTGTCCAATAAGACTGAAAAACATAATAACTTTCTTTAGGAGTAAAGTCACGTTCTATCACCCCTTTCTGGTTCACATAAGGAATAGGGTTAGCAGGACGTACCGGAGTAGAAAAATCTTTAAAAGGCCAGTAAGCAGTACCAGTAAGCCATGGCATATTTTCTTGTTCCTTCAAATGCCAATCAATCAATTTTACAATATAAGTTTCCGACCAATCACCTTTTTTCAGTACTAAAGCTGAGCCGTTCAAGGCCGCATCACCCTCCACTTCTCCTTCTTTACGTAAAGGAGCAACAGCTTCTGCATGTCGTCCAGCGTGACTGTCTCCTCCCCACTCCACATGTAGGAAATGCCTAACTTTTTCCATTTCCTCTTTAGACATTTTTTGATAGTCTGTATAGTTACCACGATACCATCCCGCCCATACTGAGGGAGAATATACATCAACAATATCACTACAGAAATCACAACGCCGAATAGCGGTCTTACGAGTCTTATCCAATTGATGTGCAATAGTATTCAACTCACTCATCAACTTACGAATTTCATTCTGTTTAAACACAGGAAAATCATTTGGCCAATCATTTTCATTACCCAATCCCCAAATAATAACAGAAGGATGATTATAATGTTGGATAATCATATTATTTAACATACGCTTAGTCTGCCTACGATATGTTTCATTACCAACTCCACCACGGCACCAAGGAATCTCTTCCCATACTAAAATCCCCAATTCATCACAAAGATTGAGAATTATTTCTGACTGTTGATAATGACCAAGCCGTATAAAATTAACTCCCATGTCTTTCATCATTTTCATTTCCTGTATCATCTGTTCCTCAGTCATTGCTGCGCCTACTCCAGCATGATCTTCATGTCGATGTGTCCCTCTTAATAAAAGACGTTTACCATTTAAAAAGAAAGGGCCTTTCTCTATGAACTCAAATGAACGAAAGCCAAACTTTTCCATGGCTGTCATTTTTTGTCCATTTGCAGTAACAACAACTTCACAAGTATATAACTGAGGAGATATTACATCCCAAAGATAAGGGTTATCTAAATTAATACCTTGTATGGAAAACTCACCCAACGGGGTAACATCACCAAGACTCTGAACATAAACAATTTTTCCTTGTGGATTTTTTACAAAAACCTCAACTGAAGCTTGGCGTATATCTGTCGGATTATAAAACAATCCAGATATATCCAAACTGGCTTTTTTCATTTTAGTATCTAATGTAGGTACTATTTTTAAAGAGGCAACTGACACCTCAGGCAAATACACTAAATTTAAATAACGATAGATTCCCCCATACAAATTAAAATCCGATAAATCAGAAGGAATCATTTCAGCATCCCGCGTATTATCACAACGAATACTTAAAGGTATTTTTCCACCAAATCGTTCTGCATCCTTGCTTAACAAAAATGTTTGAACAGCATCCGTTATATCTACATTCCAGCTATCATAGCCACCAACATGGCTACCAACTTTCGTCATATAAATATATACATCTGTTTTTTGCCCGGCACCTTCAAACTCCAATAGGAGACGCCCATTCTGATAAGGATTATTCAGTTTTAAACAAGTCCTATACCAACCAGGACCCTGGTAATAATTCACATTAGGATCAACAGCATCTTCCGCATTAAAACAATGCGGAAGAGTTACTTGAGTCCATATAGGTTGTTCTTCCGGTTGCCCTTTTTTCACCGGTCTCACCAGCTCCCATATATTACCTACATCTTGCCGAAGAAATTCCCAATTATCCTTCAAACGAATTTTATGGCATGTTGTAGGCACTTTAGCATATAAATCCCCTACAACAAAACCATATATCACTAACAATAATATAAAACGTTTCATACCCTATTGACTACTCTGTTTATAGAATCGCAGTACCTTCCTTTTCCAGTTTTTCTTTTTTCAACAATGCTTCTAAAAAAATAGTAATCTGCATATACCAAAGGAACATCACGTTCAAAATTATGTGCTCCCGTGCTATGAAGTAAGATAAATCCATAATTTCCGTTCAAAGGAGCTCTATAATTTTTACTTAAATTATTTATAATTGTATCTGCCCATTGTTTATATTGAGTAGCCTTTTCCACATTATACATAGATAACTCATACAGTGCACATGCCATTACAGCAGCAGCAGAAGCATCACGCGGTTCGTTTGGAATATTAGGAGCATTAAAATCCCAATAAGTCACCATATCGTCAGGTAGCGTTGGATTTGTAAAAATATAATCTGCTATATTCTCAGCCTGAGTTAAGAATTCCGGTAATTTCGTTTCACGATAACACATCGTATAACCATACAATCCCCAAGCCTGTCCTCTGCCCCAAGCAGATTCATGATTATATCCTTGATGTGTATGTTTATGAAGAACTTCACCATTAATTGTGTCATAATCAATCACATGATAGGAACTATAATCATCACGGAAATGATTTTTAATTGTTGTACGTGCATGGTTCGTAGCAATATCATAATAAACAGAGTCGCCGGTTTCTTTAAATGCCCAATATAATAATTCTAAATTCATCATATTATCAATAATAACAGGACATTGCCACTTATCACGACTGTGATCCCAGGAACGAATACAACCAATTGTCGGTTTATAACGAGTAATCAAAGTAGTCGCAGACTCTAATAATATATTTTTATAAGCAGTATTTTGCGTCAACCGATACCCATTTCCAAAACTGCAATACATTTTAAAGCCCATATCGTGTGTACCACCATTTGTCTTCTGATCCTCTATATTAGCAGTAAATTCTTGTGCTTTACTTTTCCAGTAGTCGTCTTTTGTATACTCATACATATACCATAATTCACCAGGAAAAAATCCGCTAGTCCAATCTTTAGAAGCTACCATTTTAAAGGAACCATCATCATCAATCGTACGGGGGGAAACTAATTTCTTTTTTGAACCCGCTTCTATCTGCTTTACTCTTACTGAGTCAATCGTTGTAAACGCAAACTTCAATTGTTGTCCTGCAAAATCAAAACTATCTTTCACAATATCTTCTTTCTGAGAAACCTGACTACAAGCTCCACAAAACACTAATAAGGATAATAATCCTGTCTTAAAATTCATCATACTTTATCTATATTATTTATATTAATGATATACTTTTTCGTTTTTCAAAGGTATAAATACTGACGATACAGACTCAATATCTGCACATGGTCCAAAGGTTTCTATTATATTTTTATTCCAATCAACCCAATATATATAGGGTACTTTCTCTTTTACATGACCAGTCCAATTTGTAAAAACAATCCCCATACCAGGAATATACTGCATTCCTGATAAAAATCTCAGAGGAGCTCCCTCTATATCTTTATTAGAAAATTCCCAAACAATATTTTTATCAGAATTAAATTCAACAATACGAGGGTTCTTATCCATATCTGTAACTGCGACTAAGGTATTACCATTGGGTAAACGAATTACAGAATGGGCGCCACCCGAAACAGGAACTTCCCAATAGATATTACCATTTTCATCATATTCAACAACCCGCTTACCACCATAGTGAGCTACCAGATAATGCCCATTTTCCAATTTACGGGCATTTCGCATAAAAGACTTCTTACCATTTGTCGTTCCTAAAGGAAGAATTGATAAGTCCTTTACTATCTTTCCATTAGAATCAACCTCCAACAAACGTCCTGATTCACATTCCCCTACAAAAGTGTTTCCATTAGTAAGTCTTTGACACGCAAATACATGACTTTGCGATGTATATTGAAAAATAGTATCGTTATTCCTTGTCACTTCCAAAACTCCATTGCCTTTAGTAAATAATAAATTTCCATTATCTAATACCCATATATCATTAGACAAAGGCGCATCGTGCTCCCACACTTTTTCTCCTTTCTCAAAAACAAACACCTTACCTTGAGAATAATCCGTACACACAAACGTCTCACAAGGCGAAGGCTTTACATAAGAGATTCTATCTTTTTTATTCTCTACAATAGTTGTCGCCCATAAAAAAGAAGATATAACCTCCTGCCCGTTCCGTTTTCTTGGACGTGTTACATAAGCATCATAATCTTTTTGAATTCCCAATCCATTATTTGCATCACATAAATCTATCAACCCATCATCTTTATTAATCCTAACCTTAGACAACAGACCTATATATCCCCTTTTTATACAATTAGCATACTCCTTTTCCTGAATTATGCCTAATTCTATAGCACGCTGCATAGAATAAATAAACATACCACTTCCAGAAGTCTCTTGCCAATTATCAAATCGATTGCCTTTATCAACTATTTGATACCACAATCCACTATTAACATCTTGATTATCTTTCAACCCTTGCATTAGATTACGGGTTATATCCACTATTTTTTGATATTGTGGATGTTTCTTAGGAAAAATCTCTAATGTTTCCACCAATATTAATGCATACCAGCCTAAACCTTCACTCCAAACTTCTGAGGACATACCCGTAGACAAGTTAGCCCAATGCGCATCTTTATCTTCATCCCAGCCATGATAAAGCAAACCTGAATTTTCTTTCATTAGGTGCTGATGCATACCAATCAATTGCCTGGCCGCTTCATCAAAACAGTATTTAGAATCGCCAATATAATATCCATATTTTGTCAAAAACATTTGTCCCATAAAGACACCATCAACCCATATTTGTCCGACAGTTCCTCTACCATGCCAAAATATTCCATCAGATGTACGTGGATAACTATCATAACTTTTCCTTATAAAGTCAGCTGCTTTTTTGAATTTTTCTTCACCAGTATATCTATATGCCCATACTATGACAGCTCCAGCCATCATATCATCCATACTACGACCACTAAAATACACTAAGCTTCCATCCGGACGTACCATTTCATTGGCCCAATTCAGTATATAGTTATAATATTTCGTATCACCAGTAACTTGCCATAGTTTATCCAACCCCATTAGGAAATATCCTTGCGGATAGCACCAAGGCTTAAAGGGTATTGTAACAGCAGAAGGATAACGTGTCATAACCGTCTGTGCAATACCTCTCGACCACAATTTCGGATTGTGTCCCGGTAATTGTGCCAAAAGCCACGATGGTAAAATTAAACAGATAATAAGTAAGACGTTTTTCATGTATGTTCCCTATAAAAAGTTTGCGCTAAGATAAGAGATTTATCCTAGCGCAACTTAAAATATTGTCTTATTCATTTAAGATTCTATTCCAAAGATGATTAAATCATACAATATTACCTACCCTCCTTATCATTATGCCTCTGTACCCACTCAGAAGGGGAATAACCATAAAATGATTTAAAACAATTTGTAAAATAAGCATGACTATTAAACCCTGTATAAACCGCAACCTCTGATACAGTGTAGTTTGTCTCCAATAACAATTTGGCTGCAACCTCCAGACGTTTATTACGAATCAGCTCAGTTGGCGAGAGTTCTGTTACAGCCTTTAATTTCCGATAAAGATTAGCACGACTTAAGCCCAATTCCTGACTTAACAAATCAATACCTAAATCCGGATTAGAAATATTTTTCTCAATCAATTCAAAAAAACTCTGAGTAAAACGATCATCACCGGAAACAATTTCAATACCCATTGCTTCTGGCGAGAATTTTCTACCATATAATTTTTTGAGCTTTTCACGAGATTCTAAAATATTATTAATACGACAAATGAGTACGTCCATACTGAATGGCTTTACTATATAATCATCAGCTCCCACAGAAAAGCCCTCTTTAATATGTACCACCATTGATTTAGCTGTCATTAAGATTACCGGAATATGTCCTAACTGTAAATCCTGCTTTACACGAGAACATAACTCTAAACCATCCATTCCCGGCATCATAATATCACTAAGTATTAAATCCGGATATTTTTCAAGACTTAAATCCAATGCATCTTTTCCGTTACCTACATCCAATACATAAAAATAAGGTTCCAAACTTTCCTTGACATATTGTCTAACCTCCTCATTATCCTCTGCCAATAATACAGTCCATTTCTTTTGAATATCAAAATGAGCACTTTTATCTGCAGGAATAACATCTTCAACTATATCCTCTTTAACTAGTTCATTGGTATTATAAGCAAAGCTACTGATAGGAATATATACTTTGAAAACGGTTCCCGTAGGACGGTTATTCGAAACTGTAATAATTCCATGATGTAAATGTACAATGGACCGTGTTAAACTTAAACCAATACCTGTACCTACATTTTCTTTATTTTCATCTTCATCATCTTTGCTACAAGATACAAGGAAAAATGTACAACAAATCAATAAAACAACACTTCTATTAAAAAATCTCATAATTCATTTTTGTTAAAAAAGGAGTATACTATATTACATCAGTATACTCCTTATTACCTTATATCCAGTTATTAGTTATTCAACGAACTTATATTCGGTAGGATTAGTTAAACCTGGTACTTTAAAATATGCACCCAATGTACTTTTAATAGAGACTAATTTTCCTAAGTTAGTTGGGTTGTTATACAAGTTAAGCCCAGAACGCATATCACCATTGGGTAATTTTACAATAACACACTTAGTAGTTTCAGTCTCAGTTTTTGAATCAGCAATAACAATATTAGTATTCTGCTTATCTGTAAAATTGCTGAACACGAAACTAGTAGCGCTACTTGCAAAACCTATGATATAGCCTTTCACATAATAAGGACCTGCTGCAGTATTATTCAAGGCTATCACTTCTGCACAAGTTAAAGGATCATCCTCTGTTCCACCTGGCACACCTGGTGTTACACCAATTTTCACATTCTGAATTTCCCATTTAGGTGCAGAATCAGTCTTAGCATTCTTATATACAAATGCTAACTGTATTTTCTTACCAGCATAAACCTGTAGCTTTATGTTTACTAACATTGCTTTAAATCCGGCTTCCGGTTGTTCAAACGTTAGATTTTCCCAAGCCCCGTTATCACTTACATTTTTAATTTTCAACATATATTCATTTGCATCACCCTGTTTTTGGGACATCTGAGTAAATGACAAATTAATATCATCTGTAGATAATATAGAAGTCATATCTATAATTGGTGATACTAACCAACTTTCAGCAACAATACCAGCAGCATCCTTAAAAGCACTTGCTATTGCACATTTATAACTTGCATCAATCGTCCAAACAGCTTCTAATCCTCCCAGTTCTTTATTATCTATTGTAAATTTTCCAAATGCTGAGGCAAAGGTTTCTTCATAAGACTGATCTTTAGTTACTACAACAGTTTCTCCTGAAGGATCAGGATCTTCTCCACCTTCAGCTGGTCCCGCTTTAATATTATCCAATCGATAACTTAACGCTTCAGAAGAGCTAGTACTTGTATATTTAAATCCAACAAATCCTGTTTTACCAGCTTGAGCACTCAAATCTGCTGTCAATGATACCCATGTATTATCTGTTGTTGGCATCCCTGCTACATTTATCGCAGTAGAAACCATCTTACCATCCACTAATTGAAGGAAATAAACTTCCAATTTAGAATTAGCAGAAGCAGTTGCATAATTGTATACAGCGCAATCGAAAGATACTTTTTTATCCTTAACTTGATCCACCTCAAAGGCAGGAGTTGCAAACCAACATTCAAAT
>ENA-OQAB01000296-OQAB01000296.1-human-gut-metagenome-genome-assembly--contig:-NODE-296-length-28761-cov-4.724628_pt1 | contig 28761 bp, 35 predicted proteins | sample MGYA00242490_ERZ504517 | MGnify/ENA primary metagenome ERZ504517 (study PRJEB26092, sample SAMD00036298) | human gut metagenome | host: Homo sapiens | study: EMG produced TPA metagenomics assembly of...
CAAAAAAATACGTTCTGAATGAAATCTACTCTCATTCAGAACGTATTTTGTTTCGTCACTCTTTGTTATTTTACTGCGTTCTGCCTTGCAAATCGCTTTCTTTAGTGCGACTTCCGCACGGAGTACATCAATTCCGTCCTTCTTTGCAAGTCTCTCTTTTGCACGCTCTTCCGCTTTCTTTGCACGCTCTACGTCAATCTCCTCCGGCCACTGTGCATCTTCTGCAAGTACCGTGATCTTATCCTTCTGAATCTCAACAAATCCACCGAGGATTGCTGCTTTCTTCACTTCCGATTCATTGTGGATCTTCATAACGCAAGGCTCTAAGATCGTTGTAAGCGGAATATGGTTCTGATATACACCCATCTCTCCTTCGACCGATACAAATTCGAGGAATGTCCCCTCGCCTTCGTAGAATACTTCATCCGGAGAGATGATCTTCAATTCAAATCTCTCTGCCATAGGAACTCCCTCCTACTTCACGCGAGCAAGTACGTCATCAATATTTCCTGCGTTCAGGAAGTAACCTTCCGGAATATCATCGTGTTTTCCTTCGAGGATCTCCTTGAATCCCTGAACAGTCTCACTGATCGGTACATAACGTCCTTCAAATCCTGTGAACTGTGTCGCAACGAAGAACGGCTGTGATAAGAATCTCTGGATCTTTCTCGCACGGGATACAGTAAGCTTATCGTCTTCGGAAAGCTCATCCATACCAAGCATTGCGATGATATCCTGTAATTCTTTGTATTTCTGAAGAATTTCCTGCACACCGCGGGCTACATTATAGTGCTCTTCGCCTACGATATGTGGATCAAGCATTCTTGATGAAGACTCCAGTGGATCTACCGCCGGGTAAATACCAAGCTCTGTGATCGCACGGGAAAGTACGACTTTCGCATCCAGATGGGCGAATGTCGTAGCCGGAGCCGGGTCAGTCAAGTCATCGGCAGGTACGTATACAGCCTGAACGGATGTGATAGAACCGTTCTTTGTAGATGTGATACGTTCCTGAAGAGCTCCCATCTCTGTCTGAAGTGTAGGCTGGTAACCTACGGCTGAAGGCATACGTCCAAGAAGCGCTGATACCTCTGAACCTGCCTGTGTGAAACGGAAGATGTTATCGATGAACAGAAGTACGTCCTTTCCACCTTTGTCACGGAAATACTCTGCCATTGTCAGACCTGTCAGACCAACTCTCATACGAGCTCCAGGTGGCTCATTCATCTGTCCGAATACCATGGCTGTCTTATTGATAACTCCTGATTCTGTCATTTCGTAGTAGAGGTCATTTCCTTCACGGGTTCTCTCTCCTACACCTGTAAATACAGAATATCCACCATGCTCTGTTGCAATGTTTGTGATAAGTTCCTGGATCAATACTGTTTTACCTACACCGGCACCACCGAACAGTCCGATCTTACCACCTTTCTGATATGGACAAAGTAAATCGATTACTTTGATACCAGTTTCCAGCATTTCTGCCTCGGTTGCCTGCTCCTCGAATGTAGGCGCTTTTCTATGAATCGGTTCATATTCCACGTCTGTCGGAGCCGGTTTCTCATCGATTGCTTCTCCAAGTACGTTGAAGATACGTCCTAATGTATGTTCTCCAACCGGTACTGTGATCGGTGCACCTGTCGCAACCGCATCCATTCCGCGCACAAGTCCGTCTGTCGGACCCATGGCGATACATCTTACTGTATCATCTCCCAGATGCTGCGCAACTTCTACAACTAACTTTTCGCCATTGGATCTTGTGATCTCAATCGCTTCGTTAATCTCAGGAAGCTGGCCCTCGGCGTATTTTACGTCCAATACCGCGCCGATGATCTGAGTGATTTTACCTATATTTCTCTCTGCCATCTTTTCACTCCTAATCTGTTTTCCAATACTACAATGCCTCTGCACCCGCGATGATCTCAGTCAGTTCCTGAGTGATCGCACCCTGACGGGCTCTGTTATATTTCAATGCCAGGTCTTCGATGATCTCTTCTGCGTTGTTTGTCGCAGAATCCATCGCCTGCATACGCGCACCATTTTCACTTGCAACGGCCTCTACAAAGGCTCCGTAAAGAATGCTTGTCATATATTTTGGAACAAGCAGTCCGACTGCCACTTCCTCTTCAGGCTCAAAGTTCATCAGTGTCAGTTTATCCACAGAACTTTCTCCCTCTTTTTCCTCCTCTGCGATTGCAGCGGTGTCTACCGGAAGTAATTTTGTAAGTGTCGGAATATGACTTACAGTATTCTTGAAGAATGTGTATGCCACATAGATCTCACCGATCTCCCCTGCCGCAAAATCAGTCAGAAGTCTTTTGCTGATCGCCTGTGCATCACTGTAAGAAGGTTCTTCGATCACGTCAGAGAAATCTTCCACGATCTCATATCCCTTTCTCTCCAATGCTTCCGCACCTTTATGTCCGACCGTATACAGACGGATATTTTCTTTCTCGATTCCACTTCCAGTAATCAGTTTCACGATATTAGAATTGTATCCGCCTGCGAGACCTCTGTTTGATGTCACAACTACGATTCCGACTTTCTTAGAGTCGCTCTTCTGCAAGTATGGATGCTCAATGTTTCCTGCTTTTGCAAGCATGGAAGTCACCGTCGCATACATGCATTCGAAATATGCTTTTGAATTTTCCGCGCGGGTTCTTGCTTTTTTGCAGCTTTACAGTAGAAATAAGTTTCATGGCTTTTGTAATCTGCTGTGTACTCTGCACACTGCTTCGACGTCTTTTAATCTCTCTCATTGATGCCATGATATAGTTCTCCTCTCACCTGAATGGTAATCGCTACCGCACTAAAATTCTGCTTTAAATTCATTGATTGCTTTTACAAGTGCTTCTTCTGTCTTGTCAGAAATTACTTTTTCTGTACGGATTGCTTCTGGAATTTCCGGATATTTTGTCTGAATAAATTCAAACAGTCCTTTTTCAAAACGAAGCACATCTTCTACCGGAATATCCAGCAGATGTTTCTGTGTTGCCGCATAAATGATGATAACCTGGTATTCTACCGGCATTGGCTGATACTGTGGCTGCTTTAACATCTCTTTGATGCGGGCACCCTGTGCAAGACGTTCTGTCGTATCTGCATCAAGCTCAGAACCGAACTGTGCGAAAGAAGCAAGCTCACGGTACTGTGCAAGGTCGATACGGATCGGTCCTGCGATCTTTTTCATCGCTTGATCTGTGCAGAACCTCCAACACGGGATACGGAAATTACCCGGGTTGATCGCCGGTCTGAAACCAGCATTGAACATCTCTGTTTCGAGGAAGATCTGACCATCTGTGATAGAGATAACATTTGTAGGGATGTATGCAGATACGTCACCTGCCTGTGTCTCAATGATCGGAAGTGCTGTCAGAGAACCTCCGCCTAATTTGTCAGATAATCTTGCTGCTCTCTCTAACAATCTAGAGTGCAGATAGAATACATCTCCCGGATAAGCCTCACGTCCTGGTGGACGACGGAGCAGTAAGGAGAGTGTACGGTAAGCTGTCGCATGTTTGGACAAATCATCGTATACTACGAGAACGTCCTCTCCATTTTCCATCCACTCTTCACCGATCGCACATCCTGCATATGGTGCAATGTACTGAAGAGGTGCCAGCTCACTTGCTGTAGATGCAACGACTGTTGTATAATCCATTGCACCATGTTCTTCAAAAGTCTGAACGATATTTGCAACAGTAGATGCTTTCTGTCCGATCGCAACGTAGATACATTTTACGCCCTGACCTTTCTGATTGATAATTGTGTCGACTGCGATCGCTGTCTTACCGGTCTGTCTGTCACCGATGATCAACTCACGCTGTCCTCTTCCGATCGGCACCATGGAGTCGATCGCTTTGATACCTGTCTGTAATGGAGTATCTACGGATTTACGAGAGATAACTCCGGAAGCAACTCTTTCGATCTGGCGGAAAGATGTTGCCTGAATCGGTCCTTTTCCATCGATTGGCTGACCTAACGCGTTTACTACACGGCCTAACATGCAATCACCGACCGGCACTTCTACTACACGGCCTGTTGTCTTTACAGTATCACCTTCGTTGATGTTTCTGTTATCACCTAAGAGAACCGCACCAACGTTGTCTTCTTCAAGGTTCAATACCATACCATATACTTCTCCAGGGAACTCTAACAATTCTCCCTGCATTGCATTTTCCAGTCCGTGGATACGCGCGATACCATCGGCTACCTGAATAACCGTTCCAACATCAGATACTTCTAACTCTGATGCATATCTTTTAATCTGTTCTTTAATGACAGAGCTGATTTCTTCTGGTTTTAAATTCATGGAGCGAATCCACCTTCCTTCTATTTTTTGTGCTCTAGTGAATCTGGATCTTTCTCAACTGTTTTGATAATTCATAGAGCTTCGTCTTAATACTGCTGTCCACAACACGGTCTTTGATACGGATCACCATGCCTCCGATCAGACTTTCATCAACATCGTAATTCATCTCAAATGTCTCATACTGTGTTGTCTCAAGCAGACGTTTCTCGATATCACTTTTCTGTTTGTCGCTCAGCGCAAAAGCTGTCGTCACATTTGCGATACCGATCTTCTTTTCTTCCTTTACAAGTCCGATAAAGTATTCAAATACGGACACTGTATCCGGGTAATGACCTTTTGTGATCAATAATGTCATCAGTCCAATGATCTCGCGGGATACATGACCGCCGAATGTTTCTTCGATGATCTTCACTTTATCTTCTTTGATGATCTTCGGATGATTCATTAATCTGCTCAGTTCTTCGTTTGTGCGTAAAACTTCCAGCACATCCTGAACCTCTGTGAAGAACAGATCCATCTTGTTCTCCTCAACAGCAACGGCAAACAATGCATCACCATATGTTTTAGAAACTAACTTAGCCATGTACGTTCACCCATTTCTTTTAATGTTTCATCGATTAGACTTTCCTGTACATTTGTATCGATTGAAGCCTTTACGACTTTTCCTGCCATAAGAGAAGCAATTGCTACCATCTCCTGCTTCATCTCATCCAATGCACGTTTCTTCTCTAATTCAACCTCTGCGTTTGCACGCGCTATAATACGGGCTGCCTCTTCTTTCGCTTCTGCAACAATCTGTGACTCTGTCTTCATCGCTTTCTTGCGGGCTTCGCTCAGGATGACCTGCGCTTCTTTGTCCACTTCTTTTAACTTTGTCTCATATTCTTCTTTGAATACGACAGCATCTGCTCTCTCTTTCTTTGCAGTATCCTGTTCTTCCTTTACCCGTCTCTTACGCTCGTCAAGCATCTTTCTGACCGGTTCAAATAACAGGTAGGACAACAGTGTGAAAAGTACGAACATCGCAATTGCAAGTGTACACGCATCGAACAGCAGTTGTGCATCCAGGTTAAATAAACGTTCCAAGGTTCAGCCTCCTTCCTTCTATTATTTTCATCTCTTCCGTTTTTCAATCTGCTTCTGTACGGAATCTCTTTTTTATAACTGACCTAATAATGGGTTAGCGAATAATAAGATCAGCGCGATAACAAGACCATAAAGACCTGTTGTCTCTGCTACGGCCTGTCCTAAAAGCATTGTGGATGTGATGTCTGATTTTGCTCCCGGGTTTCTACCAACTGCAGATGCACCATGACCTGCTGCAACACCCTGTCCAATACCAGGTCCGATACCTGCGATCATCGCAAGACCTGCACCGATTGCTGAACACGCTAAGATTAATGCTTCGTTTGTAATTTGACTCATAATAAATTCCTCCTGTTTTACAATTCATTTTCGTAAAATTTCCCTGCCTGCTAAGAGGCTGATTATTCTGCTTCCGGTAATTTATCATTGATAAATACCATTGACAGCATACAGAACACATATGTTTGAATACATCCTGAGAAGATGTCAAAGTATATGTGCAAGATACCTGGCCATCCGATTGCGAACTTCGATAACAGGCCATATAAAAGACCCATGATAACTGTTCCGGATACAACGTTTCCGAACAGACGCAATGAAAGCGAGAACGGTACCGCGATCTCACCGATCAAGTTGATCGGGAATAAAATTGGCAGCGGTTTAAACAATCCGGTGAATGCTCCGACCTTGTTGTAACGAATGTTATTATACTGGATCAGTATAAACGTTATCACACCAAGTGGAAGTGTTACACCGTAATCCGCTGTCGGTGGACGAAGTCCAAGAAGCCCTGACAGGTTGCTGACGATCAAGAATAAAAACAACGTTCCGATATAATTCCGGTAAGGGATTCCATTTTTCCCCATGCTGCCTTTTACCATGCCGTCCAGCGCTTCCACAACCATCTCTGCAATGTTCTGCAATGTTCCAGGTTCCCCTTCGGTATCCCGGAGCTTACTGCGGACAATGAGTGCAAAAATGATAAGAAGTACGCACACAACCAGTACACTGACATGTGTCGTTGTCAGCCACAGTTCCTGCCCAAACAAGTGAAATTTGACAAGCCCGTGTATCATAAAATCAGGTCCGTCTGCAGCTAAAATTCCTAAGCCAGTTCCCACATGATCACCCTCCTTTACTTAGATTTTTGGAGTCTTACAAATACTCTGTGCGTCCACGGCTGGAGATACGCCGAGATCTTCAGACTCATAACGCCGATCAGCGCCGCAATGATATTGCCTACCTGAAAGTAAGCTGTCACTCCAAATACGACTGCAACAACAAAAAGACGGATTACATATGTCTTACGCATATGCTTCGGTGCACCCTCTTCCCCAAAGTCAAGAGCATCCTCGATCGACCGCTTCATATGTATCATCATACCGAGTGCCGTTGCAATTCCGATCCAGAGACCAACCGCAACAGACAACGTATTATCCGTCACGACCAGACAGATGATCTGTGCCAGAATTCCATATACAATTATGCCAGCCGCCAGTTCCTTCACTGTATTGTCTGCACTATTCATCTTTATGTTCCTCTTTCTCTTCTGGATCTTCATTTGCATGTTTTGCCAAGTAATATGTGTTGCGTCCTCCGGCCAGCACACCCATGATCACCAATGGGATAAACAGTGAAATGGAGAACTTTTTTTCCAAAAACACCGCAAGAAAAACGCACAAAAAAATAGGGGTGATCATACTTAATCCAAGCTGTGTAATAAGCGCAAATGTACGATACACACTTCTTTTATACTTCATAACTCGATCCCTACTTTCAATTCATATTTTCCTGTCCTTTTTATTATAACATTTTTAGGGTTCTTGTCTAGGTTTTTTACAGTTTCTTTATTAATTCTGTCTATAATTTTAGTGAATCTTCCTATGATTATATATCCCATTCTAACCGGTGTAAATGCCCCTCTAAATTCATTCCTGCGAACTGATTCTGACGAAGTGCCTCATAAAGTACGATCGCCACAGAATTTCCAAGGTTCAGTGAGCGGATATCCCCTACCATCGGAATACGGATACTGTCTTCTTTATGGTGGACTAAAATCTCCTCCGGGATCCCTGCGCTCTCCTTCCCGAACATGATATAACAATCCGGCTCATACTTTACATCCGTATAGACATTTGGAGCCTTTGTCGTCGCCATATAGATCTTTGCCCCCGGATTTTTCTCCAGAAAATCATTGTAGTCAATATAGGTTGTCACATCCAGCTGGTCCCAGTAATCCATACCGGCCCGTTTGATTGCTTTTTCATTTAGTCGGAATCCAAGCGGTTCGATCAGATGCAGTCGTGTGTTTGTTGCCACACACGTCCTCCCGATGTTTCCTGTATTCGCCGGGATCTCCGGCTCAAATAACACGATATTTAACATTTCTTCTGCCTCCTTTATCTCTTTTGCTCCCTCAGACGTTCAATAAATCTTTCCAGCCTTCCAAGCGCCACCTTCAGATCTTCCAGAGAATACGCGTAAGAAATACGGATAAATCCTTCTCCACTTGCCCCGAAGGCAGTCCCCGGCACAACTGCCACCCGCTCTTCCTCGAGAAACCTCGTGGCAAATTCTTCTGATGTCATTCCAAACTCGGAAACATCCGGGAACACATAAAATGCTCCGTACGGCTCAAAACATTTCAGCCCGATCCTTCTGAACTCATGCATGAGAAATCTTCTTCTCTGATTGTAAGCTTCCCGCATCTCATCAACTTCCGGCTGACAGTTTCTAAGTCCTTCGATCGCTGCATACTGGCTGTTTGTCGGCGCACACATAATCGCAAACTGATGGATCTTAATCATCTGCTCAATAATCTCCGCCGGACCACACGCATACCCAAGCCTCCATCCGGTCATCGCAAACCCTTTGGAAAATCCATTGATCATGATCGTCCGCTCCCGGAGACCCGGAAACTCTGCGATCGATACATGCTCTCCCTGATAGCTCAATTCTGAGTAAATTTCATCCGAAATCACAAACAGATCATGCTCTTTTACCACTTCTGCGATCGGTTCCAGATCCTCCCTCGTCATGATCGACCCCGTTGGATTATTTGGAAATGGCAGGACAAGAATCTTTGTGCGAGGTGTTATTGCCGCCTCCAACTCCTCTCTTGTCAGCTTAAACTCATTTTTATTTTGAAGAGGGATCACAACCGGCACACCGCCTGCAAGTACCGCACACGGAAGATACGATACATAACTCGGCTGTGGGATCAGCACTTCATCGCCCGGATCGAGCATTGCACGCATTGCGATATCAATTCCCTCGCTCCCGCCGACTGTCACGACTACCTCTGACTTTGGATCGTATACGACAGATGTTTTTCTCTGAATATAATTACAGATTTCTTCTTTTAATTCCTTCAGCCCAGAGTTTGATGTATAAAATGTCCTTCCCTTTTCCAGAGAATAAATTCCTTCCTCCCGGATCCGCCAAGGCGTGTCAAAATCTGGTTCCCCAACTCCAAGAGAAATGGCATCTTTCATCTCATTGACGACATCAAAAAACTTACGGATTCCCGAAGGCTCTATTTCTACTACTTTTTTTGCTAACGGATTCCTCATTACGGTGTCACCAACATCCTTTCTGATTCTGTCTTTGCCACAAGTACTGCTCCATGATCTTTGTACTTCTTCAATACGAAATGGGTCGCTGTGCTCAGCACGGCATCCAGCGGCGCCAGTTTTCCTGATACAAATTCAGACACTTCTTTTAAAGTCCTTGCCTTCAATGTGATCAGAAAATCATATCCCCCCGAGATCAGATACACTGCATTGACTTCCGGATAGTTGTAAATTCTCTCTGCAATCCTGTCAAATCCCTGATTTCTCTGTGGTGTCACTTTTACCTCGATCAAAGCAACCACCTGCTCCTCACCGGTCTTCTCCCAGTCGATCAGCGTATGGTAGCCACAGATGATCTTCTCTTTCTCCATCTGCGCGATCTCATTTGCAATCATCACCTCATCTGAGCCGAGCAGTACTGCTAACTCCTGCAGATTTATTTTGCTGTTCCTTTCAAGATATTTTAAAATCTCTCTTCTCATTATACTTTCCCTTCTTTCCTGTCCTGTTCGATAAATGACTCATAGATCCTTGCAAGCTCATCCGGCTGAGGTCTGTCCAGAAAACGCCGCTCGCTTCCCCCAGACAACACGCGCTCCTTCCTGTTCGTCGTATGTCCGATGACCGCTGCCTGCTTTCCTGCCTCCTGAAGTTTCTGCACAAGCGCCTCTCCATTCTGTGTAAAGATCAGAAGACTTCCCACTGACGTCATCTGATACGGATTCAAGCGGAAATATTCGCAGATTTCTACTGTTTCCTGCTGAATAGACATCTTCTTCATATCTGCTTCCAGCCCTACATCAGCTGCCTCGGCTGCTTCCCACAGTGTCGCCAGAATTCCTCCCGGACCGATCTGATAGATTGCCGAAGCGCCATGCTCTCTGGCAGTCCAGATCTGTTCCAGCGCAAACAATTCCTGCTCCATCCCTTTGATTCGATTCAAAAATGCCGGAACAAATCTCTTCGCCAGCTCTTCTTCTTTCCTGCCTGCAACCCGCAGCATTCCCTCAAGCCCGATCCATCCTGCAAGCACAATATCCTGCCCTGCCTCTGCTACCATCTTTTGAGGAATCTCTTCTTCCGCCGTTCCAACTGCATTGACATGCACAATCGCCTCGCAGATGGCGGGACTTACTTCTGCCTTGGCACAGAGGATCTGAAGATTCTGCCTCTCTGCCGCCTGCTCCATCCATTCTACCATCGCCTTCAATCTGGATTCGTATGCATAAGGCGGAAGCTGGATCTGCACATCCACACCGATTGGATCTGCACCTCGGGCAGCGATATCATTTACCGCTCGCGCCATCGCAAATATGCCGATACTTTTCGCACTTCCATACACCGAAGTCCCGGAAAAAATCACCGGAGCCGACTCTTTTACACGGATCCCCGCACACATTTCCTCAGAAGTCGGTTCAAACATCGACTCATCTCTGACAGTATGTAATTGTTTTAAAATAGAACGCTTCAGCACAGTTCCTGACACATTCCCTATTTTCATGCTTTCCCAGTCCTTTCTTTTGTTCTGCCCATCATCTGTTCTCTGCTCCTATATGATTAGAACAAATATGGCACAACTCCGGTCAGAATCATTGCTACAATAATTACGATAATGATCACCGATGCAATCTTTCGAAATTTCTTATTATAAAAATTCATTGTTCTTCTTCCTTTCTTCCACCAACTACTATTGCACATTTCTTCCCTTCCTGCCGGAAGATATTTCTTCATTCTATACCGTTTCTTCCTCTTTTGCAAGAAACCAAAAGCGGATTTTCCCGAATCTTTTTTCTAAAATACTGTTTCTTCTTCCATCTCACAAACTTCTACCACACGCGCCTCATAGTTCAGTGGATTCCGATTCTGATAATCAAATAAAAGTATCGTCTCTCCTCTGGCAGCATCTTCGGTCACTCGATAGCCAAACCGTTCGATATGTGTCATCTTCCGCAACTGTCGTTTGTCCCATTTTTCATATCCGACAAGATACTTATGTGCTTTTGCTTCTTCATCATAAAATTGCTGCTGCTCTTCTTTTTTCACCGTCTCTTCTCCTGCAAATGCCGGTCGGCTTTTTGCATTTTCCCTGAGATAAAAATCAAAAATAAGCAGTTCCCGATACAATTCTTCCCTCTCCGGATCTATCTTCTTCGCAAATGCATACAGAATCTCATACCGTGTCACCCTCGCGTGACTTAAAAAGGTCTGTCCCTCTTCATCATAATATGCGCCCAACTGCTCATACATCGAAAAGGAATCCGGAAATGCCTTTTCAAGCGCCACAAGTGTGTACGAAAACTGTCTGCTGTTATAGTAAACTTCTACCATCTCTTCCACCCTCTTCAGGCGAAGCACATCGCTGTAAGGAAGCCACTTTGTGTAAAGCACTTCATACGGTGGTCTGCTCTTATACACAAGCCCATACTGTTCCTTCTGTTCCTCCATATAGGAGCCTTTCAGCACTTTCAGAAAACCTAGCTGCAGCTGTTCCGGTGCAAGCGCATAGACATCGTTGAAAGATCTTCGGAAGCTCTCGTAATCTTCATACGGAAGCCCCGCGATCAGATCCAAATGCTGATGGACATTTCCGTAAGCATTGATCTGTCTGACGATGCGTGCCACCTCTTCAAATTTCATCGTCCGGCGGATCTCCCGGATCGTCCTCGCATTGGTAGACTGTACGCCGATCTCCAGCTGGATCAGTCCCGGTCGCATCTGACTGATCAAAGAAAGTTCCTCCTCATTCAGGAGATCAGCCGACACTTCAAAATGAAAATTCGTAATCCCATTGTCATGCTCAATCAAATATCTCCAAATCTCCATCGCATGTCCGTGCTTACAGTTAAACGTCCGGTCTACAAATTTCACCTGCGGCACTTTTTCATCAAGGAAAAACTGTAATTCCTTCTTCACGAGCTCTAAATCACGGAAACGCAGGCACTTGTCTACTGAAGAAAGGCAGTAACTACAGGAAAACGGACATCCTCTGCTTGTCTCATAGTAAACAATCTTATTCTGAAAATCTTTCATGTCATGGTAGACAAATGGGACTTTGCTCAGATCCATTACCAGGCGCCATGGATTCTCCAGAATCTGCCCTTTTTCTCCCCGGTAAGTGATCCCGTCAATCTTCTCCAGACTTCCACCTTCCATATAGTAATGTACCAACTCCCGGAACGTCTCTTCCCCTTCTCCCTTCATCACTCCGAATACTTCCGGAAGTCTCTGAAGAACTGCCGGACTGTCATAAGATACTTCGGGGCCTCCGATCCAGATTGGCACTCCTGGAAGAATCTTTCCTGCCTCCCTCACAAGCTGCTCTACATAATCCAGATTCCAGATATAACAGGAAAAGCAAAGAATATCCGGTTTCTTCCGGTACAGATCCATCAAAATATTATCTACCTGCTGGTTGATCGTATACTCCGCAATTTGTATCTCTTCCCGATATTCCGGCACATACGCCCGAAGACTGTACACGGCCAGATTGGAATGGATGTATTTCGCATTGATCGCTGTTAATAAAATGTTCATATACGCCTCTTTTCTGCGCCAACTGTACCTTGCGGCAAATCTGCGCCTGAAATATTGTTTTATTTTACTATATATTGTACTTTTTCGCAATTCCCAGTTGACATTTTCACATAAACAAGGTAAAATATAGACTCGTGCAGCCGGGGTGTTAGCGGTACCTTGTACCCACAATCCGCTATAGTGGGGGTGATGTTACACGGAGGGCTTATGCTTGTGAAGCTGCCCTCGGAAAGTGGCGTTGAGGCTTGGGTCTTACGCGACGGAACTCTGTGAACCGTGTCAGGTCGGGAACGAAGCAGCACTAAGCAGAGACCTCCGGGTGCCGTAAGGGTGCCTGGGCTGAGTTAACTACCGAGGTAACGTTCGGGAGGTAAGTTCGAAGTGTAACGCACGAAAAAATATGGACTTACTTGCGGTGAGTGTCTTTCAGATGCTCACCGTTTTTTTATTTCCTCATTTACACTAGATTTCTCCGGTGGTAAAATACAGATAGACAAAATCTTTAACACAACGAATGAGCAGAAAGAAGGTTATCAAATGAAGGAATCACTCACAAAAGAAACACTGGAAGCATTTCAGAATGATTTCCGCGCAAGCACACTTCACACTGTTGCGAAAAATGCCGTCACTGTAAATGGACTCTTAAAATCATCCAGAAACAGCGAGGCAGCCCGCAGCACAAGACACGAATTTTCCATCTCCCTTGAACAAGGAGAGATTACCAATCAGATGCAGAGTGGACGTTGCTGGATGTTCGCCGCACTCAACACATTCCGCTTTGAAGTCATGAAAAAACTGAATCTCGAGACATTTGAGCTGTCACAGAATTATACTTTATTCTACGACAAACTTGAGAAAGCAAATTATTTCTTAGAAAGCATTCTTGACACACTTAAGGAACCTGTAAATGGAAGACTGATCTCCCACCTTCTTACAGACCCGCTCGGAGACGGTGGTCAATGGGATATGTTGTGCAGCATTATCCGCAAATACGGTCTCGTCCCGAAGGATGCGATGCCGGAGACAGCCTGCTCTTCTGCAACACGCGAAATGGCAGGATATATGACAAAAAAACTTCGTGAATTTGCCTGCACCCTCCGCAAAGCGAACGAATCCGGGGCTTCTATCGATGAACTTCGCATGCAGAAAGAATCTATGATGAATGAAATCTACCGCATTCTCTGCATCTGTCTCGGTGAACCTCCGAAGACATTCGATTTTGAAGTGCGCGACAAAGATAAGAACTTCCATCGCGATACACAGATCACTCCGCAGCAATTTTACGAAAAGTACATCGGTCTGAATCTCGATGACTATATTAGCCTGATCAATGCTCCAACCAGCGACAAACCATACCACCGCAGCTACAGCGTCAAATATCTTGGAAATGTCAAAGAAGGACGCCCGGTTCGCTACCTAAATCTGGAAATTGAAGAGTTAAAGAAAGCCGCAATCGCACAGATGCAGGACGGTTCCCCGGTATGGTTCGGCTGTGATGTCGGAAAATATTCCTGCGGCGAGAACGGTGTGATGGATCTTGACCTCTATCAGACGGAAGAACTTCTCGGTACCACCTACCATATGACAAAAGCCGAGCGTCTGGACTATCATGAGAGCCTTATGACACACGCAATGACATTTATGGGTGTCAATCTGGACGAGAACGGAAACCCAGATCGCTGGCGTATCGAGAACAGTTGGGGAGAAAAATCCGGTAAGAAAGGCTACTATGTCATGAGTGATGCATGGTTTGACGAATATATGTACCAGGTTGTTGTCAATAAAAAATACCTTCCGGAACAATTTGTCAAAGAATATGAATCTGAACCGATCCTCCTCGAACCTTGGGATCCAATGGGCTCACTCGCATTATAATTTTTAAAAAACAGAAGGCACTGGAAAGTTATCCACGTACCTTCTGTTTTTTTGCTTTCTTTTCCACAAATCGCCCTCTTATTCCACGGAGTTTTCCTCCGCTTTCTTTCTCGCCTTTTCTTCTCTCAGCTCCCGAAAGAAAGATTTCATCAACTGACTGCACTCCTCCTCCAACACTCCAATCTCCAGTTCTACTTGATGATTGAACTGCGGTACTTGCAGCAGATTAAAAATCGACCCTGCACATCCCGCTTTTGGATTCATACATCCGACAACAACTTTCTTCATCCTCGACTGCACGATCGCTCCCGAACACATCTGACATGGCTCCAACGTAACATACATAGTACAATCCTCCAGCCTCCAGTCATCCATCTTCCTGCTCGCCTTCCTGATTGCGATCAGCTCCGCGTGGGCAAGCGTATTCTTGTCAATCGTCCTCCGGTTATATCCTCTTGCAATAATTTTATCCTGATATACAATCACACAGCCAATAGGCACTTCTTTCAGCGCATATGCCTTCTTCGCCTGCCGGATTGCCTCTTTCATGTACTTTTCATCCTGATTCATCTTCCTGTTTCCTCTGCTCTCTTTCTACTGTCCTTTTTCTACTTTTCTGCACCAATATCCAAATCTCTCATAATCATTTCGCTCTTGCTCAGAAAGTGTGACCGGCAATCCTTCTGCTTCCCGAAATTCAAAAAAACCAAAGCACTCTGCCGCCTGCCGCTCTCTCCGGTGATAAATTCCCGGCACACCAAGTATGCAGTCATCCCCCTCCTCGATCAGAAGCAGATGATGATAGTTGTAGTAACCATGCAGCAAAAAACTGTTGTTCGCCAACTTCCATTCTCCGCGCGCAAGTTCCCCGAGATCATTTCTCCGAATTTTCCTGCATTGCAGACGTTCCTTTCCACCGCACTCCTCATCGTCTGTCTGTCCCCCTGCACACGCACACTGCTCCGGGGCAATCTCCTGTTCCAGCACACTTTCTTCCGCCTCTGCGTCATTTTCTTCACTTGGCTTTTCTGCTATCTCTTCTTTTTGGCTTTCTCTTCTGACGCATCCGGTAAAATTTACTTTTACCGGCTCCCATACCGCCGCGTAGAGAACCTTCTCTTCACACTTGATCAAAATCCCATCCAGACCATCCAGCCGTTCCTCTGTCTCCACCATCTGCGATACACTCCCATGCACGATCAGAAGCTCCCCAAGAGAGACTGTTTCACAACTTCCATGTTTCATGCAAAATCCAAAAATCTCCAATTTCTCATTTGCATGTTCCACGATTCCTTTCGCACTGATGCTAAAAACAGCTCCGTCTCTTTTCTGCTCTGCCCGGATAAAGCCAACATTTCTCACTGGTACAGATTCTTTATATTCATATAAATAACAGATTTGCTGTCCCATATTTCCGCAACATCCCTCAACTTGTCTTTTTCTTAATCTATGCACAAGCCAGGGAAAAAAGAACCAGAGCGTGTCTGAACTTCAGCTTCTCTGCACCTTCAAACACGCTCTGTCCTTCTATGAAACTAAAAATTTCTCTGTCAGTTCTTTAAAGCACTCACACTCTGCGATCTCTGTCACAGTCTTCTTTTCCCGCTCCAAAAGCTTTCCTAATTCTACAATGTATTGCGGAATCTCACTTGCAAGCATTACTCCCTGAAGTTCTCCCATATGTGTATCTGCTCCGGAAACAGAACCGCCCACGAAAAGCTGGAACGCATCTTCCGACCGATCTCCGACTTTTACTTTTCTTCCCGCAAATCCAATCTCTGCCACCTGATGCCTTGCACAGCTGTTCGGACATCCACTGATCTGAATCATTGGCAGCCGGCTTTCGCAAAGTCCGGCTTCTTTCACTGCCGCAAGGATTCCCCTGCAAAGCTTCTGGCTCTGCAAAATTCCCATTTGGCAAGATGGAGTTCCGACACAACTCAGTGTACGTGCAACCGGTGTCTGCATCATATGCGCCATCATCGCCTGAAGCTCTTCCGCCTGCTCCCGTGTCAAGTTGCGGACATACATCTCTTCTTCCATGCTCAGTCTAATCTGAGCCGCTTCCACTCGCTCCACAAATGCTGCGATCTTCTCAAGATCTTGCGCCGCAAGCTGACCACATACCGGGTGAAGGATCACTGTATAAAGACCTTCCTGACGCTGTGCGATGCAAGTACCATTCAAGTCTTCACAAGAAGACATTCCTTCTGCCGCAACCGGCGCAATCTCTTCGAACTGATGTGTTTTTTTCACTTCTTCCAGATGTTTTCTCAAAACATTCTAAGAACGCCTCTGTCCCCATTCTTCTCGGAATAAAACGCGTACGCGCCTTCGCCTTATTCTCATAATCCCCTTCTGCAATAAACAGCTGGATCATCGCCTCAACGTAATACAGCACTTCCTGTGGACGGACCAGTGACGGGTAAGGAACTGCTACTGCCGGACCTTGTCCCATCCCACCGGCAAGCCACATGCGGAACATCGGAATCCCCTTCTCAGACACTGCCATAAATCCCATATCATTGATAGAAGCAGCCGCCGTATCTTTCTCATCCGAAGAGAATGCCACCTTCAATTTTCTCGGAAGCTTATATGAAGGAGCATTTCCAAGGAAATAGTTTCCAACCCGCAGCGCATACGGTGTCACATCAAATGCCTCTGCTTTTTCCACTCCCGCAAGCGGAGACAAGGAGACATTCCGCGGAAAATTACCGCCTCCTCCTCTTGTAAACAGATCATGATCGATCCCATCTTCCATAATATCGCATACACTGTCAATATCCAGATCATGAAGCTGTACTGCCTGTCTCGTCGTCAAATGTACTTTCTCCAGACCATACTTGTGCACATAAGAAAGAATCAGATTTAAATGCTCCTTGGAAATCAATCCCGACGGTGTCCGCAGACGGATCATAAAGGACTTCTGATCCTGCTGCGCATATACACCCATCCCACCGGAAATACCTTTAAATTCTGCCTTGCTGATCTCCTTCTCCAAAAATCTGTGTCCTGCTTTTCTAAATTCTTGTACTTCACTTTTTAAAAACTCTTTGTAACTTTCCATATTTGCTCCTTTTCCTCTTCTCTTGCCGGATTACACAAATACTGGTGGTTCATAGGCATCCCCCAGCGTCACTTTCTTCTGTTCTTCCTTCCCAAGAAATGCCCATTCTGTCATGGTCTCCCACCCATGGATACTGCGGTCATACACCTGCACATATCCAATCTTATCTGCGTGTACCCGGACTGTATTTGTATCATATTCTCTGCCTGTATACGGGTTCACTTCTCCTTTGTCACGGTCTTCCAGTTCTGCGTCTGCCGCCGCTTTCACCTTCATCAATTCCTGCTCATATCTCCTCTCCAACATCGTCTTACCGCTGAGCTTCTTTTGCAGGTTTTCCGTCCGGTCTTCTTTTTGCGTATCGATTACCTCTATTTTCACTTTGTTCACACTCGCTTCTTTTCTAAAAAATTTAAGGATATGAAATCTATCGCCAATTCTTTGGGTTCTATTTTATCAGACAATAGAAAAAAGGTAAAGAGAACAGAACGTAAATTCTTTATGACTTCCTCTTCAAAAAAAGCAGCAGTATAAGTGTAGTTTCCCCTTATACTGCCTGCCTATACAAGTTTCTATGCCTATTTTTACTGCCTATTTTCTGTCTGCATGCGAATTTTTTCTCTCTGCCATTGCAGACATTTCCCCTTGGAAACGATTCTTAATAAGTTTCTCCCACATATTCTTCCAGTGTCACACCACTGTCCATGATCTTCTTTGCATCTTCTTTTCCGACATACCGGTAATGCCACGATTCATAGATGATCCCTGTCTCCGAAATCTTATCCGGTGGATATCTTAAAATAAATCCATACTTATAGCAGTTCTCTTCCAGCCATTTTGCCTCTTCGGTGTCTGCCTGAGCTTCATCCAGCATCCCGTAAGAAGAAGATACAATATCCGCAGCAAGTCCCAGCTCATGTTCACTCGTTCCCGGGTATGCCACCGACTTTCCTGTCTCCTCAAATGCCTCCAGATAGGTCATGCCCTGATCGATCCACTCCTGCATCGTCTGATTATAGATTGCCTTCTGCTCCTCGATCGTACGATATGCCGAGCAAATCTGAGGACTAAGTCCCGCTTCTCTGGCCGCTGCAAGCATCTCTTTGAGCGACTCTGCTGCTCTTGCATCAAATGTATAACCATTCTCCACTTCCGCAAGTTCCGGTTGATAATTTTCATCCAGCGGATGTGTATTATTCACCAATGTCAAATTCCACTCTTTTTTCTTCTCTTCATCGACAGTGTTCTTCTCTTCCTTATCCGAACTCTGCTTTGCCGCTTTGGCTTCACTTTCTTTGACTGCCTTCGCAACTTTGGCATCAACTGCTTTTGCTTCTGTCCTCTTTCCAACGAAAATACCGACAGCTCCTCCTGCTGCGAGCCCTGCCACAAGTGCGATCCCTGCGAGAGTAATCGCAATCTTCTTCAGCATTTCAAACTTGCGCTTCTGATTCCTGTCCTTTCTCGCCAGTGCTTCATCATCTATCCACATAATTTTTTCCTTTTCCTGCTGATTTTCCTGTAACATTTTTATTATACCATGTTTTTTCGATTTTTTTTAAAGAATCGTGCCGAAAACTTTTCATGGGAACTTCTGTAAACAAAGCTCCTCACCGGCTTCCCTTACTGTTTCATTACCTTTCCTCTAAGCCTGCCCCATACTTCTGCCTGAAAATAAATGTATGCTCTGTCCAAAAATAAGAATACCGGCCTGTCCCGCTGCTGCCATAACGAAAAACAACGTCTTCGTCATCTTCTTGGCAACCAGTAAGGATGGAAAAAAATACAATGCCGGAAGAAACATACTATTAAATACGAGATATTTCCACACCCACAAAATTATCTTTTTCTTCTGAATGCGTTCTGCTTTCGCAAGCGCTTCCCATCCGGCCTCCGCAAGCAGAAGATAGATTCCCATTGCCGCAAATGTCACACAGTACATCTTCTGCGGAGAAACGATCACACCAAGCAGAGTACATGCCGTAAGAAATGCTGCGCCGTAAGCAATCCCCCACTCTCTGACCACTATTCCAACACAAAATGCCGCTACCGCCAGCAGAAACAGGGTACTTGTTTCAAATATGCTCCCCAGCACGATCAGCACGACTGCAAATGCAGCCAGTACTCCTGACAATGCTATTTTTCTTGCATTTACATGCATGAGCAAAGATCGCCTCCCATACATTCACACATCTGATCCGCACACCACAGATCACAACACATATTTCCAGTTCCAAATGTCGGTCTGCCATAACCATATCCGGTATTCTGATAACGCTGTCCCCTCCACTGGAACTGATTGACTAGATTTGTATATTCCGGATTGCCCGGCTCCATCGATGCTGCACGCTGCGCATGTTCCATTGCCACAAGATTATTTCCCACACCATAGTTGGCAATCGCACTACAATAATACCAGCGCGCATTCTGATTCGACATGCTTGACAGTACATTTAAAGCTTCCCGGTAATGTCTTGCATTGATATAATTGCATGCCGCCTGCATCTTCACATCATCCTCACTGCCGGAAGAATAAGATTGACCACTAGAATATCCTCCATTCTCCCTCTGCTTCATAATCTGGTCATAAGCTTCCTGCACTTCTTTAAACTTCTCCTCCGCCAGATCAGAAAGCGGATTGTTCACATAGGAATCCGGATGATACTTCCGGATCAGTTCTCTGTACGCTTTCTTTACTTCATCATCGGAAGCGCTCGACGGCACTCCCAGCACACTGTATGGATCTGTAATCATAATTCTCCTCTGTCTTCTCCTTTTATTTCTTCCTCTAATCTACTCTTTCCTGCCGTGTCCTCGGCCGCAGACTTTTCCTCAAACTTATTCCAAACGCCAACGTACAGAATATTTCGCAGAATATCTATGTTTTCCACACATGGCAACATTTCAAAACAGTTGCTGCACTCTGCAAGGATCATCGTGAGCATCTGCCTGCATCTCTCCTCATATCCTTCTTCGTCTGCCATCTTCAAAAGCGGATTATAACTGCCCTGCGCCCGGTCTTTCTCCAAGTCGTCATAGGCATCTAAAATATAAATAAATTTTCCAAGATAAAACCCCATCTTCCAGAGATTCTTCGACCAGACATCTTTTCGAAATAAGAAAAGTTCTCCCATCAATTTCCCAAAACAGCCTGAAACCGCATCGATATCCGTCTCGCCCGCCTTCTCATAATTCTGAAGCTTTGCAAGGCATTTCCGGATCACTCTGCATTTCTCCGGATACTTCTCTTCTACCTGCCGGTATAATTTCCGGTAAGTATGAAGTCCTACAAGCGCCGTCTTGCTCTTCTCATCCTTCCAGTCATCTAGAAAATGGTAATACGTCAGCACAATGTTCATATCCGCTGCATATTCTGTAATCTCATTGAAAAGCATGTCATGCTCTTTTAGCGGATGCACCATACACCGATGCTTCTCATGAACCGTCTTTGGCTCATACAAGGAAGTGAGCAGCGTCACAAGAAATGTCATATCATATGTGAGTGTAACCTGACCTCTGAGTCCATGTCGTTCTTCCAGCACATGACACAGTCCACAGTAGTATGCCTTATATTTATAAAATCTTTCATCTTCATCTCCGGCTTATACGCCGTCACATATCCGAACATTTCTGTCTCCTTTCACTCCACTGTTCAGCATTATATCATAACTGCATTCTAAAATGTTGAGAAATTTCTTAAAATCTATGAAAATATCGAAAAGAAGCACCGCCCCCCACAATTCAAAGATTGCAAAAAACAGTGCTTCCTGACTGCGCGATCAGGGGTTCGAACCCTGGACACCCTGATTAAGAGTCAGGTGCTCTACCAACTGAGCTAATCGCGCATTTTCCTTATTTTTGTTTTGTGCTTTACCTTAACACAAGTGATATTATATAATCAGTTTTTAGAGAATGCAATGCAATTTTTTAAAATTTTTTCAAATTTTTTTGAAATATTTTTTTGCGTGGTCGGAGATCACATTTCTTCCATATAATCTCCGGCCGTCCGCAAACTATTTCCCGGACAATTACTCTGCCTGTTTATGCAGTGTAAACCCTCGTCCCATGACTTCATTGACCTGATTGATCACAATAAATGCCTGCTTATCAATCTCAAGCACAAGTTCGTTAAGCTTCGGTAATTCTCTTGACGATACGACTGTCATGATTGCAAAAGAGTCTTTTCTGAGATATCCAGATTCCGTCTTGAAGAAGGTAGAACCTCTGTTCCAGTTTCTCCTGGATCACTTTATTGATCTCTTCGTAATGATCGCTGATGATCTTTACCTGCATCTGTGTCTTACCCATAAGAAGCACTTTGTCTACCAGTGTTGAATAAATTAGAACAAGTAAAATTCCGTATAAGATCCGCTCTTTGTCTCTAAAGGACATCTGAATGATCAAAATTGTAAAATCAAATACATAGAGCCCAATAGATACCGGAAGTCCGAATTTCTTATTTAAGATCAGCGGTGGGATGTCCATACCTCCAGTGGAAGCTCCGGCTCTGATGACAAGCCCAACTCCAAGTCCCAGCATCAGTCCTGCAAAAATACTTCCGAGCAGAAAATCATCTGTCATATTTTGAATAAACTGTACTTTTTGAAACTGCGATAAGATCCACGGGAAATAAAACGTACTGATCAGCGCTGTGAGCGCAAATGATTTCCCGAGAATCAAGATTGCCAGGATAAACATTACTATATTAAAAATTGCAACAGACAATCCGATCGGCAGACCGAAATAATGTTCCAGTATCAACGCAATTCCTGTTGTTCCTCCTGTGATCAAGTCATTCGGCAATACAAATGCGGCAATTCCGCAAGAATAGATCGTATTTCCGATCAGCACCCACATAATTCTTTTTAAGCTGAAGACTTCTTTTAACTCTGCTTTTGTCGCCTCTTTCATGGTCCCACTCCTTCTCTTTAATCATTTAGCCGGATAAAGTGAAAAGAAGCAGGCCTTCCCGACCTGCTTCTTTTCTCTATATTCACTTCTGACTTTTCCGACTCTTCTCATGACAGTATACCTTCTTCTGCTTTTCTAAAGTATACTCTATCATTTTCAATTCAAATATTCAAGAACGAAATCGGACTTCCCAAAATTATTTTTGGAAACGATCCTATTCTTTCATCCGCTTGATCACTTTCAGACGGGTAAATTCTTCCCTCTCCTTTTCCTCCAGCGCATTGGAAATAGAATACACAAGTGCTGTATAAGTCGGTATTGTGATATTCTTTAATGCATTGGCACGTTTCTGTGTCTTCTTAATATTTCCCGCAAGGCGGTACGCAGCATTCTCTACCATCGACAATTTGATTGTCAGATCTTTTACCTGCTTAAAGGCCTCACGCGCCACATCAATGGATTCTTTTGTCGTACTGAAAGAATAAGTCGGCGCCTCCATCTCCGGCGTATAAGTGACCAATGGAATTTCTGTTCCCATAATACTTCGGCTTTTGATCCGGATTGATTTTTCAATTGGAACGGTGTAGGCAATCTGAGATACGAGATTGATCCCATGTTCGATGTTCGCACGCTGCAGACATTTATAAGCATATGTGAATGTCGAATCAATTTTCTCCTGAATCTCTTTTGCCTGATCAATCAGATCCATCAGCTCACGGATCAGAATATTTCGTTTCTTGTCCATCAGCTCATATCCCTGATTCGCAAGTGCCAGAGAATTTTTTGCAAGAATCAGATTTCCTTTTGTGGGAAATGTACGTGGATCCATAACACACTCGGCTCCTTTCCAGATATTCTAATCTTCTTCTCTTTCTTTTTTTATGCTTCCTTCTTCTCGTAGAAGCGTTCCAGAATCTTCGTGTCAATTCGGTCAAGCTCTTCTCTTGGAAGCATACGAAGCAGTTCCCATCCAAGATCCAGTGTCTCCTCGATCGTCCGGTTTTCTTCCATACCCTGTCCGATGTATCTTGCCTCAAATTCCTTACCGAATTCGAGATATTTTTTATCAATCGGCGAAAGTTCATCTTCTCCGATAACCGATGCAAGGTTTCTCGCCTCTCCTACTTTTGCATAAGAAGAGAACAGCTGATTTGCAAGATCCTGATGATCCTCCCTCGTATATCCTTTTCCAATACCATCCTTCATCAGACGGGAAAGAGATGGGAGGATATTGATCGGCGGATAGACAGACTGTCCATGAAGGTTTCGATCGAGAACAATCTGCCCCTCGGTAATGTATCCTGTAAGGTCTGGGATCGGATGCGTAATATCATCGTTTGGCATTGTCAGAATCGGAAGCTGTGTCACAGAACCGTTGACACCTTCCACGATTCCGGCGCGCTCATAGATTGTTGCCAGTTCGCTGTATAAATATCCCGGGAATCCCTTTCTACTTGGAATCTCTCCTTTGGAGGAAGATACTTCTCGCATCGCCTCCGCAAAAGATGTCATGTCTGTGAGAATAACAAGAATGTGCATGTTCTTCTCAAATGCAAGATACTCTGCCACAGTCAATGCTACCTTCGGTGTGATCAGACGTTCTACCACCGGATCATTTGCGAGATTCAAGAACATCGCAACGTGATCGGCAACCCCGCTCTCTTCAAATGTTCTGCGGAAAAATTCTGCAACATCATGTTTCACACCCATCGCCGCAAATACGATCGCAAACTGTTCATCCGAATCATCTCCCAGCGACGCTTGTTTTACAATCTGTGCCGCCAGCTGGTCATGCGGAAGTCCATTGCCGGAGAAAATCGGCAGCTTCTGTCCTCGGATCAGTGTGGTGAGTCCGTCAATCGCTGAGATTCCTGTGCGAATGTAGTTACGCGGATATTCTCTCTTTACCGGATTTAACGGAAGTCCGTTGATATTTCTGCGGAGTGTGGAAGTGATCGGTCCGAGATCATCGATCGGTTCCCCGATACCGTTAAATGTACGTCCCAGCATATCCGGTGACAATGCAACTTCCATCGGATGTCCAGTCAGCTTTGTATGCGTATTAGTCAGGGACATATTTTCTGTCCCCTCAAACACCTGGATCACCGCTTTGTCCTCGTAGATTTCAACAATACGTCCGATCTTTTTCTGATTGCCCTCTACAACAAACTCTACGATTTCTTCATAGAAAGCATTTTCTACGCCCTCAAGCACGATAAGAGGGCCGTTGATATTACTCAGTCCTAAATATTCTATTGCCATGACACAGCCTCCTTATGCGTTCTTTTCCATAATACGGTCATAAAATTGATCGATGGCTTGCATGTAGTCATCAAACATTTCCAGTTTATCATTAGGGACATCATACTTGATCGCTATGACACGCTCAAAGATGTCTTCCTCTTTCAATACCGAGATTGGCATTCCCATCGTGATCAATGCCTTTGATTTATCATATAAGTGAAGGATGACCTCCATCATTTTAAACTGTTTCTCCAGAGAGACACATGTATCATCTGCATGAAATGCATTCTGCTGTAAAAATCCAAGACGAATCACTTTTGCAATCTCCAATACCAGCTTCTGATCATCTGGAAGCACATCGCTTCCGATCAGTTTTACGATTTCCATCAGACTGCTCTCCTGATTGAGAAGTGCCATCATCTGATTCCGGTAATCAATAAATTTATCTGAGACATGTTTTGCATACCACGGTGCAAGATCCATCAGATACTCACTGTAACTTGTCAGCCAGTGGATCGCCGGGAAATGTCTGGAGTATGCAAGACTCTTATCCAGTCCCCAGAAGCAGCGGACAAATCTCTTTGTATTCTGTGTGACTGGCTCAGAGAAATCTCCACCCTGTGGAGATACCGCACCGATGATCGATACAGAACCATCTGTTCCATTTAAATTGTGCATCATTCCGGCACGCTCGTAGAATGCAGAAAGTCTTGATGCAAGATAAGCCGGGAATCCTTCTTCTGCCGGCATCTCCTCCAGACGTCCAGACAACTCACGGAGCGCCTCCGCCCAACGAGAAGTGGAATCTGCCATGATCGCGACATCATATCCCATATCACGGTAGTACTCTGCAAGTGTCAGACCTGCGTAAAGACTCGCCTCACGGGCAGCCACCGGCATGTTGGATGTATTGGCGATCAATGTTGTTCGATCCATCAACGGATTTCCTGATTTCGGATCCACAAGCTGAGTAAACTCTTCCAATACCTGTGTCATCTCGTTTCCACGCTCTCCACATCCAATATAAATGATAATGTCGGCATCCGACCATTTTGCGATCTGATGCTGTGTCATTGTCTTTCCAGTACCAAATCCACCAGGCACACAGGCTGTTCCGCCCTTCGCGATTGGGAACATCGTATCCAGAATACGCTGTCCGGTCACAAGCGGCTTGGATGCCGGAAATCTGTGATGCGTCGGTCTCGGCACACGAATCGGCCATTTCTGTGTCATCGTAAGGTCGATCGTCTTTCCACTCTCCAATTCCACCGTCACAAGTGGCTCATCGATCGTGTATTCTCCATCCGGCGCTACCTTTGTGATCATTCCGCTGATATTTGGAGGAACCATACATTTGTGCACGATCGCCGCCGTCTCCGGAACTTCCGCGATAATGTGTCCGCCGTGAACCTCGTCCCCGACAGAAACCGTCATATGTGTGCCCATTTTTTTGTCTTATCAAGTGAGTCTATCACTGACACCCCTGCTGATATATGCACCGGAGTTTTTCAGCGATACGCTCCAACGGTCTTTCAATTCCGTCAAAAATGTTGTTCAGGATTCCTGGTGCCAGTGTGACAGAGATCGCATCTCCACTCGCCTCAACCATTTCACCCGGCCGAAGCCCTGTCGTCTCCTCAAACACCTGGATCGTTGTCCGTTCTTTATCAAGGGCGATCACTTCCCCGACAAGTCTTTCCTTCCCAACATATACCATTTCCGACATCTTAAATCCCGTGTTTCCTTTCAGGTAAACAACCGGACCATTGATCCCGTAAATCTTTCCCGTTCTAAGCATTTTCTTTCCCTCCTAAAAACAAGAATTTCTCGTATTCTTCTGCAAGGGACGCCTTAAAGGAGTGATCGATCAGAATGTTCTTCGCATGGATGACTGCCCGGATCCCTCCGATAAAGTCTTCTCTGCTGACGGTCAAGAAAGCTCCCGTGCGCTCTTCTAATTCTGCTTTTTTATCTTCATCTGTCGGATTAATATAAATCGTCACCTGTTCCCCGCCGGCAAATGCCATTGCTTTGTGGATATAAGAAGACAGAAGTTCTGTGTACGCTTCTGTCTGCATGTATTCATCTACAAGAACATGCACTCTTCGGAACAGTCTGTTCTTTAACTCTGTCTGGCATTTTCCCTGCTCACGCTTCAGATCAATCTGGGATTTTGCCATGGCTTTGTTGACCTCATGCTTTGCATTTGCCGTCTCTGCCTTCAGCTTCAGTTCTGCCTGTCTGAGTGCAGTCTCTGTATGCTCGTTATAAAGTTTTTCCAGCGCTTCTTTGTGATTCTGGATGATTGCATTTCCCTGGGCTCTCGCCTCTTCCATCGAAGCTGCCTGCAAGTTTTCAATTTTTTCTTCTAAAGTCATGTCATCGCCCTCTGTTTCATTATAGTTTCAGCCCGATGGCTTCATTTACATAGGATGTGATAAAGTCCTTCTTACGGCCGGTTCCGTGCCTGTCAGGGATCTCCACGAGCAGAGGCATCTTTCTCTTCAATTTAATATCATCAATGATCTCCGGGAATTCCCGTCCGAATTTTTCGGTCAGAAGGACAATTCCTACTTCCTTATCTTTGATGACATTCTGAAGCGCCTCATAGAGTTCGCCGCGCTCATGCACGACGACTCCGTCTACACCCGCAAGACGCATCCCTGTGTAGGTATCTACATTATCACTGATCAAATACATCTTCATCGGCTTATAATTTACCTAAGATCATGAAGGAGATGATCAGACCATACAGGCAGACACCTTCTGCAAGACCTACGAAGATCAATGATTTACCAAGTACGCTAGAATCTTCACTGATTGCTCCAAGAGCAGCACTAGCAGCACTGGCAACGGCGATACCACCACCGATACATGATAAACCGGTAACAAGAGCGGCAGCGATATATCCAAGACCTGTTGCCGATAGAAGCAGAAGTAGCAGCTTCTGCAGCCTGTACATTTCCTCCGAACATCATGATCGATGCCACAAGAAATGCTCCAAAATAGAAGAATGCGTTTGTTCCGATTGCTCTTTTATAACGCTTCTTGTTTTTCTCTCCGATCAGATAATATCCGAATGGAAGAATGATACTTAATACTAAAGTTGCGATCAGAATTAATTTTGTTGCTAATGTCATAATAATAGCCTCCTAATGAAATTTTCCTATTGTTTCTTAATGATTTTGTATGGTTTAAATTCTCGTCCATTTCCTTTGTAGAAACGACTGAACATCTCATAATACTCAAGACGGAGTACCTGGATCCCTACGATCAGCCCTTCCATACCGCATACGAACAGGTTACCGAGTACAACGATCAGCCAGTTCGGTGTCCCCGCCTCAGCGCCTGCAAGCATCAGGACCACTTCCATCATCGCCGCATGGCTGACAGCAAATGCCCCGATACGGACAAACGATAATGTGTTTGAGAAATAACTCAGTAATGTTTCAAATAATTCGAAAAATCCTTGCACAAAGAACATCACTTTTCCTTCTGTCATCTTCTCAGTGCTCTTTTCAATTTTCTTTGCCAGAGGCTCTTTCAATACCATCAGAATCAAAGGCACTCCAAACATCACTGCCATCACGATTCCTGCCGGTGTCTTATGCCCTGTCATAAACAACACAAGAACCGCTGTCACAGAACCGTAAAATACAAGTCCGGCAAGTCCGTTCGCATCAAACCATGCGTTTTCCGCATCGTGTGCCCTGAGGGCATTGATAATGTGGAACACCATCGATAACAGGATAATTCCCATACCAAATGCAACTGCGACAATAAATACTGTATTCAGCTTTCCAATAAATGGAAGATTCGTCATATGAGAGATTGGTCTTAACCATTTTGCCTCGATAATATCTTCAAATCCGAAAATACTTCCGAACATCCAGCCAAAAAATGTAGAGAACAGTCCAGCGACAGATACAATTCCCGCAAGGTTCAGTTCTTCCACTTATAAAGGATTGCTCCTCCAAGGAACAGACAGAGACCCTGTCCTACATCTCCAAACATCGCACCGAAGATAAATGTATAAGTCAGTGCCACGAAGATTGTCGGATCCATCTCATTGTGTGCCGGCAGTCCATACATCTTGATAAACATCTCAAACGGCTTAAACAACTTTGGATTCTCAAGCTTAGTTGGAGGCGCTCCGAAGT
>ENA-OQAB01000298-OQAB01000298.1-human-gut-metagenome-genome-assembly--contig:-NODE-298-length-28664-cov-5.690052_pt1 | contig 28664 bp, 28 predicted proteins | sample MGYA00242490_ERZ504517 | MGnify/ENA primary metagenome ERZ504517 (study PRJEB26092, sample SAMD00036298) | human gut metagenome | host: Homo sapiens | study: EMG produced TPA metagenomics assembly of...
AAATAAAGCAATAAAACAAATCAACGAAATCAGACAGGAGAGACGAGTTATGAAAATCGCGATTGGAAACGATCACTCTGCAGTGGAGCTTAAGAACATTATCAAGGAGTTTGTAGAGTCCAAGGGCTACGAGGTAATCAATATGGGAACCGATTCCACAGAGAGCTGCGACTACCCGGTTTACGGCGAGAAGGTAGGCCGCGCCGTAGCGTCCGGCGAGGCGGATCTGGGAATCACTATCTGCGGAACAGGAGTGGGAATCTCCCTGGCCGCAAACAAGGTAAAGGGAATCCGCGCCTGCGTCTGCAGCGATCCCTACACAGCGAAGCTGTCCAGAATGCACAACAACACGAACGTCCTGGCCTTCGGAGCCCGCGTGGTAGGCAGCGAGCTGGCCAAGATGATTACGGAGGAGTGGCTGGACGCCGAGTTTGAGGGCGGCCGCCATCAGAGACGCGTGGACATGATTATGGAGATTGAGAAATAAGCCGTTTCGTCCTTCCATAGAGGTAACGGCTCAAAAATACTGTGGAGAAGGTGAAGAAGATCTCCAGGGCGCTGCTGACAATTCCCACCAGAATCAGCAGAACGGCAGACACGAGGAGAATGCCTGCCAGACACCACAGCGTAACCAGTCCGGCTGTCCTGTCCTCCTTTCGCAGCCGCCAGGCGGCGAGAAACAGATAGAGGCACAGGCACAGGGCGGCGGCCATGGAGAACACGATGTGGAGGAAGGCTTTAAAAGGCAGTTCTTCCGGCAGATAGGGCGTGGTGACGGCGCAGAACAGCAGAAAAAGCGCCGTGTGGACCAGATACCGGACGCCTCTGGAAAGCTTTAGGTGGGCAGATACCCTGGACAGAACCCAGAAGAAGTACCATCCGGTCATCATTCCCCACAGGCAGAAGCCCCGCTTTCTCCCCAGCATATTTCCGATGACGGAAAAGTTCAGGGAGAACAGGTTGAAATTCCTGATAAACAGGAGGGTGTATCCGGGAATAATAAAAAAAGCGGCTAAATTTAAAATCAATCGTTATGACCTCCTAAAAAAGAAAATAATTTAATAAAACCAATAAAAAAGAAGCTTTTTAGTATGTTTGCCAATCTAAAAAGCTTCTTTTTGTCTCAAATTTCCGCTTGAAACCAAGCGCCCCCCTGAAAAATAACTAAATCTCTGCTGTGACGAAGATGTCGTAAACAGCTTTGACCGCCGTCTCGAAGTCCTCGTTTCTCACGCCGACGATGATGTTTAACTCGCTGGATCCCTGGTCGATCATCTTGACGTTGACTCTGGCGTGAGCCAGGGCTGAGAAGATTCTTCCGGCTGTGCCGCGGGCAGATTTCATGCCCCGTCCTACGACAGCGATGAGAGCCAGGTCGGAATCCAGCTCAATGTGATCCGGCTCCACCGCCCTGTGAATGCCTGCGATGACGGACTGCTCATGCTCCTCGAACAGGCTCTGCTGTACGAAAATGCTCATGGTGTCGATGCCGGACGGCATGTGCTCGAAGGAGATGCCGTATTTTTCAAATACGTCCAGCACCTTTCTTCCGAAGCCGATCTCTGCGTTCATCATGGCCTTCTCAATGTTGACGGCGCAGAAGCCCTTTCTTCCCGCAATTCCGGTGATCGTGTAGTGAGGGCGCTTTAAGGTGCTCTCCACAATCATGGTTCCAGGATCAGAGGGACGGTTTGTGTTTCTGATATTGATCGGGATGCCCTCTTTTCTGACCGGGAAAATGGCCTCCTCGTGAAGTACGCTGGCGCCCATGTAGGACAGCTCCCGAAGCTCTCTGTATGTAATGGTCTCAATGGGTTCCGGATTATCCACAATTCTGGGATCCGCTACCAGGAAACCGGACACGTCGGTCCAGTTCTCGTACAGGTCTGCGTGAACGGCTCTGGCTACCAGAGAGCCGGTGATATCGGAACCGCCTCTGGAGAAGGTTTTCACGGAGCCGTCCGGCATGGAGCCGTAGAAGCCGGGGATAACGGCCTTTGAAACCTTGGAAAGGCGGGCTGCAAGCTCCTGGTTTGTCTTCTCGGACAGGAAGGAACCGTCTGCGTCGAAGCAGATCACGTCGGCTGCGTCGATAAATTCATATCCCAGATAGGCAGCCATAATAATGCCATTTAAGTATTCGCCTCTGGAGGCCGCGTAGTCGCGTCCCTTTTTGGCCAGGAAGTTCTCCTCAATGGTCTTAAATTCAAAATCCAGATTTACGTTTAAGTCAAGGCCGGTGATAATCTGCTCGTAGCGGGCTGTGATGGCGTCGAAAATCTTTTTGTAGCTGCGGCCTTCGGACGCTGCGCTGTAGCAGGCGTAGAGAAGGTCCGTCACCTTTTCGTCATTAGTTGTTCTCTTTCCGGGAGCGGAGGGAATCACGTAGCGGCGTGATTTGTCCGCCATGATAATGTCCTTTACTTTTTTAAACTGCTTTGCGCTGGCGAGAGAGCTTCCGCCGAATTTTACTACCTTGTTCATTTTATCTTTCTCCTCCTTCCGGCCGATGGTTCCTGCCGGCTCGTAACATCATAAAAATAGTTCGCAGTTCTCCGGACAGTTAGTGGAGAAAATGCGGGTTTGGAAAGTATTCCAGATAAACTTTTGCAATCAAATCCTCTTCTGGGACGTACTTGTTTTTCCAGAACCGGGCGTCGTTGGAATTATTCCTGTTGTCTCCCAGCATGAAGTAATGTCCCTCCGGCACGTTGTAGTGGAGATGATCTTTTCCGTACATGTCCATCTCCTCGTGGAGATAGGGCTCGTCCAAAGGCGTGTCGGATCCGTTGATATAGATTTTTCCGTCTACGATATCCACCGTCTCTCCGGGGAGACCGATGATACGCTTGACATAGTAGGTGGTGATGCCCTCCTCCTTGTCGTCGGGGTAGCGGAAAATGGCGATATCGCCCCGCTCAGGCTCGCTGAATTTATAGGTAAGTCTGGAGCCCAGTACCCGGCTGTGGGACATGATGGTATTTTCCATGGATCCGGTAGGCACGGTGCTGTTGGCTATAATATAGGTAGTCAGCACGTATGCGATCACAGCGGCCGCAGCCAGAATCTGAATCCAGCTTAAAATTTCCTTCTTCCAGCTGAACGGTTCCTTCTCCTCATCCCGCTTCCTGCTCTTCGGAGCTTCCTCGCGGCGGACGCTTCCCAGGTGTTTTTCTTTATTTTCCATTTTTCTGTGTTCCTCATCTAATTAAATGCAGATTAACAGATTACAGATCAATAGTTTATCCGAGTTTTTGCGATTTAGCAAGTAGTATGCCTGAAAAATATTTTTAGGCGGTCTTGATTGTATTATTCAGGCTGAAATGATAGAATAGGAACTACCACAGAAGGAAACGCAAGGGGGCGTATTTATGGACAAACTATTATATGATCTGATGGACTGGGCGGGGATTGAGGAGCTGGTGTATTCTGAGTCTCCGGATCCCCACAGGATCCTGGGGGCGCATCTCACGGAGAATGGGATGTTAGTGCAGGCGTTTATTCCCACAGCGAGGAATATTACGGTGAGGCTTTCCGGAACGGGAAAGACGTATCCCATGGAGATGGCAGACGAGGCGGGCTTTTTTGCGGCTCTGATTCCGAGGAAGACTTTGACGGATTACACGCTGCAGGTGTTCTATGACAATGGAACGCTGGGGGAAATTCACGATCCGTATTCATTTGCGCCCCAGTTTACGGAAAGCGATTTGAAGAAATTTGCCGCCGGCATTCATTACTCGGTCTACAGTAAGATGGGAGCCCATCCCATGACCATTAAGGGCGTGGACGGCGTATACTTTGCCGTGTGGGCGCCGTGCGCCATGCGTGTCAGCGTGGTAGGCGATTTTAATTTCTGGGACGGACGCCGCCACCAGATGAGGAGGCTGGGAGATTCCGGCGTATTCGAGCTGTTTATCCCAGGGCTTTCCAAGGGGGCGGTTTATAAATATGAAATCAAGTTCAGAAACGGAGATCCGGCGTTAAAGGCAGATCCGTATGCCAATTATGCGGAGCTTCGGCCGAATACGGCTTCGATTGTATGGGATCTGAATGGCTATGAGTGGACGGACGCGAAATGGATGAAGGAGCGGGCGGTCTCAGACAGCAAGAAAAGGCCCATGTCGATCTACGAGGTGCATTTAGGATCCTGGAAGCGGAAGGAATTTTCCCTGGACGAGGCCGGGGAGGCGGTTCCGGGCTCTGAGTTTTACAATTACAGGGAGCTGGCTCCTGAGCTGGCCGCCTATGTGAAGGAGATGGGTTACACTCACATAGAGCTGCTGCCGGTGATGGAGCACCCGTTAGACGCTTCCTGGGGCTACCAGGTGACGGGCTACTATGCGCCTACCAGCCGCTACGGCACGCCGGATGATTTCATGTATTTTATGGATTACATGCACAGCCAGGGCATCGGCGTGATTTTAGACTGGGTTCCGGCTCATTTTCCGAGGGATTCCTGGGGCATGGCCCAGTTTGACGGAACCTGCGTCTACGAGCACAAGGATCCGAGACAGGGAGCCCATCCGCACTGGGGAACGCTGATCTACAATTACGGACGGCCTCAGGTATCGAATTTCCTGATTGCCAACGCCATGTTCTGGGCGGACAAGTACCACGCCGACGGCATCCGCTTCGACGCGGTGGCCTCCATGCTGTACCTGGATTACGGCAAGAATCCGGGGGAGTGGGTTGCCAATATGTACGGCGGCCACGAAAACCTGGAGGCGGTGGAGTTCTTAAAGCACCTGAATTCCGTATTTAAGGGCAGAAAGGACGGCGCGGTTCTGATTGCCGAGGAGTCCACAGCCTGGCCCAAGGTGACGGGAAACGTAAAGGAGGACGGCCTGGGCTTTGATTATAAGTGGAACATGGGCTGGATGAACGACTTCCTGGGATATATGAAGTGCGATCCCTACTTCCGCTGCCACCACTACGGCGAGCTGACGTTCAGCATGATTTACGCCTACAGCGAGGACTTTATTCTGGTGTTCTCCCACGACGAGGTAGTTCACGGCAAGGGATCCATGGTCAACAAGATGCCGGGAGAGACCTTCGAGGCCAAGTTTGCCAACCTTCGGGCGGCCTACGGCTTTATGACGGGACACCCGGGCAAGAAGCTTCTGTTTATGGGACAGGAGTTCGGCCAGATGGACGAGTGGAATGAAAATAAGAGTCTGGAGTGGGAGCTTTTAGAGTACCCGATCCACAAAAATATGCAGTCCTATGTGAAGGCCTTAAACTTCCTCTACAGAGAGCATCCGGCTCTTTACGAGGAGGATTACATGCCGGACGGCTTCGAGTGGATTAACTGCATGGACTCTGCCAATAACATTGCGGCGTTCCTGAGAAAGACGGACAAGCCGGAGGAGACGCTGCTCTTTGTCTGCAACTTCGCTCCGGTGGAGCATGAGAAATATAAGGTGGGAGTTCCGTTCCCCGGAAAGTATAAGGAGATTTTCAACAGCGAGTCCAAGAGCTTCGGCGGCTGCGGCATTGTGAACCCGCGGGTGAAGAGCTCCAAGGCGGAAGAGTGCGACGGAAGAGAGGAGTCCATTACCGTTCATATTGCCCCGCTTGGAATCAGCGTATTCTCCTGCACTCCGGTGAAGCGGGTGAAAAAGACGGCCAGGACAGCCGGGAAGACGGCAAAAAGCAAGGCCGCAGGAACAGGCAGAGCTTCGGCAGCAGGCAGATCCTCAGGGGCCGCAGGAGGCAGAAGGAAGGCCTCCGTACAGGAGAAGGCTCCGGAGGGCAATGTGATCGCCTTTAAGGCAGATAAGAGCCTTTACGGGACTCTGGCTGATTTGAGAGAGGATGATGAGGCCAAGGAAGCGCTGAAGCAGGCCATGGACGGACAGAAGAAGGAGAGGGATGAGTCCCAGAGGAAAACGGCGCAGGAGAGCCGGGAGAAGGAAAACAAAAATCCTGTAGTCACAGTGATCAAGGGAGCTCAGAAAGCCCTCCAGACAGGCAGGAGAAGTAAATAAATGATTTTTTTATCGACACCAACACAGGAAACAGATGCGATCAGCGCATTGGGAGAGGATTTAAAGGAGCTTCAGGAGCTTGGAAAGCCGGATGTGCTGATGGACGCCCTGAAGGGCTGGATGCCGGATCTTATCCGGTTTGGCTTGAACCTTCTTGTTATTTTAGTCATCTTTATTGTGGGACGGAAAATAATCCGTCTGCTCTTAAAGATGGCCCGCCATTCCTTCGAGCGGGCGGGGATGGAGATCGGAGTGACGAAATTTATCGGCTCTCTGCTGAAATTTTCCCTGAACGCGCTGCTGATTTTTATTATCGCAGGCCAGCTGGGAATAGATTCCGCCTCCATTGTGGCGATTTTAGGATCCGCCGGCCTGGCCATCGGCCTGGCTCTCCAGGAGAGCCTTAAAAACTTCGCGGGAGGCATTTTGATTCTCGTGATGAAGCCCTTTAAGGTAGGCGATTATATTGTGATGCCAAATGCCGAGGGAACGGTATCTGTCATCGGTCTGGTGTACACCATTCTGGTGACTATTGACAATAAGACGATTTCCATTCCAAACGGTACGCTGTCCAATTCTATTGTCACCAATGTGACGGCCATGGAGAAACGGCGTCTCGATCTGACGGTGGGCATCGGCTACCAGTCTGATTTGAGGAAGGCCAAGGAGATCATGGATCGGATTTACAGGCAGCATCCGTCTGTTCTGCAGGAGGAGCCGATTGTCACCTATGTAGATTCCCTGGGAGACGACAGCGTGGTGCTGGGAGCCAGGGGATGGACGAAGTCAGAGGACTACTGGGCCGCCAGATGGGATATTACAGAGAAGATCAAGCTGGCCTTTGACGAGGAAGGCATTGAGATTCCGTACAGGCAGATGGACGTTCACATTACAGGTTCAGTTCAGGATGGAGAGTAAGGGTATGATTCGTAAGGCGGCAGTATTTGCGGCAAACGCCCACAAAGGGGCGGTGAGGAAGGGCGGAAATATTCCCTACATCACCCATCCCCTTGACACGGCCCTGATCGTGTCCTCCCTCACAGAGGACGAGGAGCTGATTGCAGCCGCGATTCTTCACGATACCATAGAAGACGCGGGGGTTACGTTCAGGGAAATTGAGGGAGAGTTCGGCCGCCGGGTGGCCGAACTGGTGGCAGGCGAGACAGAGGACAAGTCCAGATCCTGGAGGGAGAGAAAGCAGGCGACCATTGACCGCCTGAAAGGAGCCGGACGGGATGAGAAGATTCTGGCTCTGGGAGACAAGCTCAGCAATCTGCGGAACACGGCCAGAGATTATCTGCTGGACGGAGATGCAGTATTTGAGCGGTTTAACATGAAAGAAAAGCGCTGGCAGGGGTGGTATTATACCTCCATGGCAGAGGCCTTTAAAGAACTGGAGAGCTTTCCAGAATACCGGGAGTACGTCAGGCTGTGCCAGATGGTATTTGGAGAGTAGACAGGAAATGATGAAAAGAGGAATCGTTTTCGCCGGATTTAAGCGGAGTAAGAAAACGGTTCCTCTTTTCGATATTCGAGGCACAGGAAAATGGGCCTGTTCTGCCAAAAACAAAGCGTTGACACCATATATGACACCATATATAATAAAAGAAAGAGGAATAGGAATGTCTCAATGGGATAAATTGATAATGCGTATCAATAGACTATCAAAAGATCTTCGGTTTGATGAACTGCGAAAGGTACTGGAAAGCTATGGATATGAAATGAATGCGCCGAGAGGGGGAAGCAGCCATTATACATTTAGAAAACAGGGCTGCGCGCCAATCACGATACCTAAGCAAGAACCAATCAAAAAGTATATGTGGAAATGGTAAGGCAGGTTGTAGAAAGCGAGGCAAAAAATGAGTAAAATTCTGAAAGAATACTTGGCAATGGCCTATCGAATGGAGGTTGTAGAAGATAAGGAGGAGGGCGGATTTGTGGTTTCTTACCCTGATCTGCCAGGCTGCATTACCTGTGGAGAGACAGTAGAAAGTGCAGTGGCAAATGCGCTGGATGCAAAAAAAGCGTGGCTCGAGGCGGCGTTAGAGGATGGAGTGGCAATCCAGGAGCCAGACAGCCTGGAGGACTATTCTGGGCAGTTTAAGCTAAGGATTCCGCGGAGTCTTCACAGATCGCTGGCAGAACATTCTCAGAGAGAGGGAATCAGCATGAACCAATACTGCGTATATCTTCTTTCCAGAAATGACGCGATATTTTCAAGGCAGGGATAGCGGTACTGCAGGCATGAAACTTCGGCAGACCTCATTGACAGAACCTGCGGAATACTTATATAATGTAGCAATATCACAGTGTATTGTTTCAGCGTTGTTTTAAAAGGAGAAGGCTATGATTTTAAAGGATATTTGGCTTGATGTAAAAGCTGTAAAGGAACGGGATCCGGCGGCCAGAAGCGCTCTGGAGGTGCTTCTGCTCTATCAGGGGGTCCACGCGTTGATTTGGCACAGAATCGCCCACTGGTTTTATCAGAAACGGATGTTTTTTATTGCCCGCCTGATTTCCCAGATTGCCAGATTTTTTACTCTGATTGAAATTCATCCGGGAGCCCAGCTGGGCCATGGAATTTTAATCGACCACGGCGCAGGCGTTGTGATCGGAGAGACTGCGGTAGTGGGGGACAACTGCACCATTTACCAGGGCGTGACGTTAGGAGGCGTGGGCACGAAAAAGGGAAAACGCCACCCAACTCTGGGAAACAACGTGACGGTGGGGTCAGGAGCTAAGATTCTCGGATCCTTCCAGGTAGGAGACAACTGCTCCATCGCCGCCAACGCGGTGCTTTTACAGCCGCTGGAGGAGAACATCACGGCAGTGGGCATTCCGGCCCGCCCGGTTAAGAAGGACGGCGTGAAGATCCAGAAGAAAGAAAAAGTGGTTCTGGGAGAGCACGACAGAAAGCTGGTAGAGCAGATTGAGGCTTTAAAGGGCGAGATCAAGCAGCTGAAGCGGGAGCTGCGCCGGATGGAGCGGGAGCTGGACGAAAAAGACAAAGGCGAGAAAAAGGATGGTAAAATTGCAGGATAACGAGACAGTAAGAGACAACCAGAAAAAGCCGGCAGACCGGTGCAGAGACATTGAGAAAAGCGTGATTAAGCAGTTCCGCAAGGAAATCTGGCGGCCCTTTGTGAAGGCTCTGAACGAGTACGACATGATTCAGGAGGGCGACAACATTGCAGTCTGCATTCCGGGGGCAAGGATTCCATGCTGTTAGCCAAGTGCATGCAGGAGATTCTGCGCCACGGAAAGATGGAGTTCGGACTTCATTTTCTGGTGATGGATCCGGGCTATAATCCGGAAAACAGGAAGATGATTGAGGAAAACGCAAAGATTATGGGAATTCCCATTACTGTGTTTGAATCGGATATCTTCAACGTGGTAGTGGACGTGGATCAGTCGCCCTGCTACCTGTGCGCCAGAATGCGCCGGGGCCATCTCTATGCCAACGCAAAGCGGCTGGGATGCAATAAGATTGCCCTGGGCCACCATTTTGACGACGTCATCGAGACGATTCTCATGAGCATGCTCTACGGGGCCCAGGTAAATACCATGATGCCGAAGCTCCACAGCACCAATTTTGAGGGCATGGAGCTGATCCGTCCTCTGTATCTGGTGAAGGAGGCGGATATCGAGGCGTGGCGTGATTTCAACAATCTTCGGTTTCTCCAGTGCGCCTGCCGGTTTACGGAGGCCATTTCCAGGGAAGAGGAGGCCCACATGTCGAAGCGCCAGGAGATGAAGGAGCTGATTGCGAAATTCAGGACCATCAATCCTCACATCGAGACGAATATTTTCAAGAGCGTGGAAAACGTCAATCTAGACGCCTGTATCGGATATGTGAAGGGAAAAGAACGCCATCATTTTCTGGAAGAGTATTAACGCCAGTGCACGGGGGAGTGAAAGGGGGGGGGCGGGATGAAGCAGTGGAGCATGATTCTGATGATTGCCGGGCTTATCTGCATAGCAGAGGGGTTAGTCCGCCTGAAAAAGCCGGATCTCAGATTTTTTCAGATCAGGCAGACCGAGGAGCTGGAGCCGGAACAGCGCAGAGAGTATATCAGAAAAGGCGCTGTATCCAGCATCTGTCTGGGAGCGGTCTGCCTGCTGGGGGCCGGTCTGTATGGAAGAATTGGAGATATGAAGGTTTTGATTCTGCTCTTGGGGGGAATCCTTCTTTTTCTGATTTACTCACTCTGGCTGAATAAAAAGTATCTGGGGAATTTTACTCTGCTGTCAGGAGCAGGAAAGAAGGAGAGAATGCTCTATATCCTTGTAGTTGTGGTTCTCTACGCAGTGATATACTGGGGATTTTATCAGTATGCAGGCCTTCTGAACCACAGCCTGGCCATGTTTCTGATTACGGCGGGGATTCTCCTTGCCGCTCAGATGATTTTATTCAGAAAGAAAAAATAGGCGGCCGCGCCCGCTGCCGCCAAAATACAGAACGCGCCGAAAAGGCGGGATATGCCCATGTGAGCAGGGCATATCCCGCCTTTTCCATGCATAGACTTTCACAAAGCGCCGGCGGAAGGGGAGATAGGTTCTGCCGGCGGCCCGGCAAAGAAGAACGGGCGGAGTCTGTATCAAATGGAAAGGCGTGGTGGCAAAATGATGGAGCTGATGAAAAATAACATTCACATGAACCGGCAGAAGGGAACCGCAGTGTCCCAGATTACCCTTGACGACGATTTTATTGTCCCTGATACGATGGACGACGTATCTGCCGTACTGCTGGGAAACGGAGATATTCAGATTGAGTCCTCCAGAGCCCAGGGAGACCGGGTGCTGATCCGGGGAAAGCTTTCTTTTGCGGTTTTATACAGGAGGGAATCGGGCGGCCTCCAGTCTCTGAAGGGGGAAATTCCTTTTGAGGAGACGGTGAACGTGCCGGAGCTGGAGGAGAAGGACAGCTTTCAGGTCTCCTGGAACCTGGAGGATTTGAACACGGGAATGATCAATTCCAGGAAGCTGAATATCAAGGCGGTGGTGATGCTGGAGGTGCGTGTGGAGAGCCTGTACGACGCGGAGGCGGCTGTGGACGTGAAGACAGACGACGGCAGGGTGGAAATCCAGCGAAGGGACATTGACGTGGCCGCCATTGCCGTCAGGAGAAAGGATACCTACCGGATTCGGGAGGAGCTGTCCCTGTCAGCCAACAAGCCGAATATGGAGACGATTCTGTGGAGAGAAATGAAGCTGCGCGGCGTTTCCTGCAGCCCGGTTCAGGGGGCGGTTCATCTGGAGGGAGAGCTTTTAATCTTCGTCATCTACAGCGGGGAGGGGGAGCATACGCCGGTTCAGTGGGTGGAGGAAAGCATCCCGTTTTCCGGAGAGGTAGAGCTTTCTGAGGCAGAGGAGAGCATGATCCCGTTTGTGCCGGTGCGCCTGCTTCATCAGGAGATTGAAATGAAGCCGGACAGCGACGGGGAGATGCGGGTGCTTCTGGCAGACGCGGTTCTTGAACTGGATATGAAGCTCTACGAGGAGCAGCATGTGGAGCTTTTAAGCGATATGTATTCCACGGGATGCGAGCTGGTTCTGGACACAGGAACAGCCTGTTTTGACCGGCTTTTGACAAAGAATATCTGCAAATGCAAGACAGCTGAAAAGCTTAATCTGCGCCAGCCGGAGCGGATTCTTCAGATCTGCCACAGCACAGGAGAGGTAAAGCTGGATGCGGCGGAGCCGAAGGAGGACGGACTTCATCTGGAAGGAGTTCTGGAGGTGGGCCTTCTCTACCTGACGGACGACGACGCGGCTCCTGTAGGCTACGCGGAGGAGATGGTTCCCTTCCGCTGCACGGCGGAGGCAAGCGGAATGGACGAAAACAGCGTCTATCAGTTGAATATGGGGCTGGAACAGCTGACGGCGGTGATGCTGGGGTCGGAGAGCGTGGAGGTGAAGGCTGTGATCACAGCGGATCTTCTGGCTCTTCAGCCGGTGTGCGAGCAGGTGATTACGGGGGCCAGGACAGAGCCTCTGGATCTGAAGAAGCTTCAGGAAATGCCCGGTATTGTGGGCTACATTGTGCAGCCTGGGGATTCTTGTGGAAAATTGCAAAAAAATTCACACTACTGTGGATCATGTGATGGAGGCCAACGGCCTGGAGCGGGGGGAGGCCCGTCCAGGGGAGCGGCTGGTACTGGTGAAGGAGATTTCCCAGTGAGAAGACGGCGCCAGGCAGGATAGGCAGAGATTTTCACACTGGGCGGCGCCAGAAATCATTTGAAAGCGGACGGTGAAAGCCGTATAATAAAGGGAACAAAAGAGGGGAAGGAGGACCTGCTTTTGTTTCACAGCCAGGCTGTGGTCAGCGCCTACCGCCGGTTTGAGATCTGGAAACGTGATTTTGAGAAGAAGCTGCCCTCCTTCCAGAATGGAATTCTCTCCTTTACCTTTCTCGTAAACCGGGAGGGAAGAAAGAGGTTTTTTGACGGCTTCAGGAAGCACAATCCCTACATAGCCCAGGTGATTCCAAAGCTCCACTACATTGATACGGAGCGGGAGCTGAACGCTTTTCAGAGCGATCTGTTCCTTCTGGGGGACAGCCGTCTGATGAATCAGATGAGAAACGGGGCCTGCCTGTTTGATTCCGGGCGGGCCTGCTCCCATTGCTTTCAGTGTATCGGTCTGATTAACCAAAAAAAGCCGGAGGAGTTAAACGCCCTGGAGGCCCAGAAGCTGTTTGAGTACAAGCTCTATCAGTTGAATCTGGGCAGGGTGGCAGAGCGGATCAATGAAAATTTCGAGAAAAACGGCGGTTTCGATGAAATCCGCTACCGGCTTCAGGGAAATCTCACCGAGCTGTTTTCTGTCCAGGCGGAGCTTTACAGCAAGGAGAGAGGAACGGTCAGCCCTGTCTCCCAGATGAGCCGCGGCATGCGGTGCATCTATATGCTGTCTCTTCTGGAAACCTACGTGGAGGAGGAGAGCCAGCTGCCCAGCATTATTGTGGTGGAATACCCGGAATTATTCCTGCACCCCAGACTCCAGAAGACGGCCAGCGAGATTTTGTACCGCCTGTCTAAGAAGAATCAGGTGATTTTCAGCACGCACTCGCCCCAGCTGCTTTTAAATTTCACCTCCAGACAGATCCGCCAGGTGGTGCTTGATGAGGAATTCTCTTCTGTCGTCCGCAGCCAGGTGGACATTGGAGAAATTTTAGACGATCTGGGCTACGGGGCCGGGGACGCCATGAACGTGGACTTCGTGTTTATAGTGGAGGGCAGGCAGGACAAGAGCCGCCTTCCCCTGCTGCTTAAAAAATATTATTCCGAAGTGTATAAAGAGGACGGAAGCCTGTCCAGAGTCTCCATTATTACCACCAACAGCTGCACCAATATCAAGACCTACGCCAACTTAAAGTACATGAACCAGGTGCATTTTAAGGATCAGTTTCTCATGATCCGGGACGGAGACGGAAAGGACAGGGGAGAGCTGAAAAGGCAGCTGTGCCGGTACTATGAGGAGCAGGGAAAGCGCGATGTGGATCACCTGCCCAGGGTGACGGAGAAAAACGTGCTGATTCTGAGGTATTATTCCTTTGAAAATTATTTCCTGAATCCTGAAATTATGACAAAGCTGTCCGTTGTTCCGTCAGAGGAGGTGTTCTATGATATTTTGTATGAAACGTGGAGAGAATATCTGTGCCGCCTGACGTCGGGGAAGAAGTTTAAGGCGGCCCTGGGACGGGATTTAAAATCTCCGGAGGATCTGAAAGAACATATGGATCTGTTCAAGATTCATCTGCGGGGCCATAACCTGTTCGACATCTTTTACGGCAGGTACAAAAAGCAGGAGACGGAGCTTTTAAGCCGGTATATCGACCTGGCTCCCAGGGAGGATTTCGCGGATATTCTGGATTCCATTGACCAGTTCCTGTATTTTGACAGCAGAAAAAAGAAGAATTAAAAAAATCCGGGGATGAAAGTTGCATTTCGGGAGAAAATTCATATAATAGAGTATGACTGGAAGGGCAGCGCTTTTCCGGGAGGCCGGAAGGCACGTCCGCATCTGGCCGATGCTTTAAATAGATACGGGGTTTCAGGCTCTGTCTGTTTTAAGGCTCCGGGCGGCAGCAGCATGACTGCGCAGGGTGCAGCTGCCGTTTACATAGCCCGGACAGGAGGTGCGAGGCAGATGAATTACACATATCTTCTGCGCTGCTGCGACGGCACGCTCTACTGCGGGTGGACAAACTGTCTGGAGAAGAGAGTTGCCGCCCACAACAGCGGGAAGGGTGCGAAGTACACGAGAGCCAGGAGGCCGGTGGCCCTGGCTTATTTTGAGGAATATTCTACCAGAGGCGAGGCCATGAGGCGGGAGGCAGCCATCAAGAGGCTGTCCAGAGCCCAGAAGGAGGCCCTGGTGGAGGAATTTAACTGCAAAAGAGGGAGAAGAGAAGCTGTGGCTATGAAGCTGATTGTATCGCCTGCCAAGCGGATGCAGGTGAAATGCGACGATATGCCCTGGAGGGCCGCGCCGGTATTCCAGAAGGAGGCCGGAGAGCTTTTGCGGACTCTTCAGGGCTTTTCTGAGGCAGAATTAAAGGCGCTTTTTAAGGCCAACGACGCCATTACCCATGAAAATTATCTCAGGTATCAGACGATGCGGCTGGATCAGGGGCTGACGCCTGCGGTTCTGGCCTATGTGGGGATTCAGTACCAATATATGGCTCCCCAGATTTTTACGAAGGAACAGTGGGAGTACGTCTGCAGCCATCTGCGGATTTTAAGCGGCTTTTATGGTGTCCTGCGGGCTGACGACGGGGTGGTTCCCTACCGCCTGGAGATGCAGGCCAGGCTGAAAATAGGTTTACATAAGGACTTGTACGGCTGGTGGGGAGATAAGATTTACAGAGAGCTTTCAGAGGGAAGGCCGGCGGTGATTTTAAATCTGGCCTCTAAGGAGTACAGCCGCGCGGTGGAGCCTTATCTGGCTTCCGGGGACAGATTTGTCACCTGCGTGTTCGGAACCCTGTCGGAGGGAAAGGTCAAGGTGAAGGCCACGGAGGCCAAGATGGCCAGGGGCGAGATGGTGCGCTTTTTAGCGGAGCGGGGAGCAGAGACGCCGGAGGAGGCGAAGGCGTTTGACAGGATGGGATTTTCCTTCTGTCCGGAGCGGTCCTCAGACTGCGAATATGTATTTCTTAAGGAGGCTGAAACGAAATGATTACGCTGCTGGAACGTATTTTTATCAAGCAGGGAAAGGATGAGAGGAGGGCTTACGGAATCCTCTGCGGAACCCTGGGAATTGCCCTGAACCTGCTTTTATTTGCCGGGAAATATCTGGCTGGATTTTTGAGCGGATCCATCGCCGTCATGGCTGACGCCTTTAACAACCTGTCGGACGCCGGATCTTCCGTGATTACGCTGCTGGGCTTTCAGTTCGCAGGCCAGGCGGCGGACGAGGAACACCCATTTGGACACGGCAGAATCGAGTATCTGTCGGGGCTGGCCGTATCCATCGCCATTATCGTCATGGGCGTGGAGCTGGGGCGGTCTTCCATTGAGAAAATCATCCATCCGGAGGCAGTGGACACAGGAGTCCTCTCCATGGCGATTCTGCTGGCGTCTGTGGCAGTCAAGCTGTATATGAGCTTCTACAATCGGAGAATCGGGGCGAAAATCGATTCGGCTGCCATGAAGGCCACGGCGACGGACAGTTTAAGCGACGCTCTGGCCACTTCCATGGTTCTGATCTCCATGCTGATCATGAAGTTTACAGGGGTGAACGTGGACGGCTGGTGCGGAGTCCTGGTGGCCGTCTTTATCCTGAAAGCCGGTTACGAGGCGGCCAAGGAGACGTTAAATCCGCTTCTGGGACAGGCGCCGGAGCCGGAGTTTATTGAGGAAATCCAGAACATTGTCCTCTCCAGGCCGGAGATTATCGGAATCCACGACCTGGTTGTCCACGACTATGGCCCTGGCCACAGGATGGTTTCCCTTCACGGGGAGGTGGACGGCAGCCAGGATATTTTCGAGTTGCACGACGCCATCGACGGGGTGGAGATGGAGCTGCAGGAGCGTCTGGGCTGCCAGGCGGTGATACATATGGATCCGGTAAACTTAAAGGATCCGGAGATGAAGGAGAAAAAGGCCATGGTTGAACAGATCGTGAAGGCGGTGGACAGCCGGCTGACGATTCACGATTTCCGTCTGGTTCACGGAGGCGGAGTGACAAAGCTTCTGTTCGATGTGGTGATGCCCTTTGAAATGAAAATGGGCGAGGAGGAGCTTAAAAAGCAGGTACAGGATCAGGTGTGCGAAACCATGCCGTGCTGCTGCGCGATTATCCAGATTGATCACTCCTATGTATAGGCGCTGCGGTTAGAGAAAAGGGAAAGGAAACAAAAGAATTTTATGAGAAAAAGAAAAGCGGCGGCATTCGCCATTGCGGCAGGATTGTGCCTTACTGTATCAGGCTGCCAGAAGACAGCTCAGACAGGGCAGGAGGCTCAGACCTCAGAGGCACAGACAAAACCGTCTGAGAGCCAGAACGCAGGCAGAGAGACAGAGGAAAGCAAAGAAGAAGCGCCGGAGACAGGGGAGAGCCTGGAGGAAACCACAGAGGAGGAAACCCAGGCAGAGACGGGCGAGGAGCCGCTCTATGAGATTGTGCTGGCCACGGATATCCACTATCTGGCCGAGGATCTGGCGGGCAGCCGGTGCCAGAGCTTCATCAACTATGTGTACGGAGGAGACGGACGCGTCCTTCTCTACAGCTGGGAGATTCTGGATGCTTTTATTGAGGATATGAAGGAGAAGGATCCGGATCTTCTTCTGCTCAGCGGCGATCTGACGCTGAACGGGGAGAAAGCCAGCCACGAGGAGCTTGCCGCCCTTTTAGAGGAGCTGGACGAGGAGGGGATCACGACGTTAGTGATTCCGGGAAACCACGATATTAACAATCCCAATGCCAAGAAGTTTTCCGGCACGAATTCCTATCCGGTGGACAGCATAACTGCGGAGGAATTCGAGGATATTTACGCGGAATTCGGCTATGTGGCCGCCGACAGCCGGGATCCCAATTCTCTCAGCTATCTGTACAAGGTGGACAGCAGCCTGTGGCTTCTCATGCTGGACTCCTGCCAGTACGATCCGGTGAATCAGGTAGGCGGAATGATCCAGAGCGGAACCTATAAGTGGATGGAGCCGATTCTCTACGAGGCCTGGGAAAACGACACGGAGGTGATCACAGTCAGCCACCACAATCTGCTGGAACAGAGCGGAGTCAGCGACGCCTTCTATGATGACTGCACCATCGAACACAGCGAGGAGCTTCTGCAGATGCTTTCCGACAACGAGGTCAGACTTCATCTGAGCGGCCACCTTCATCTGCAGCACTACATGGAGGAGGACGATGTGGCCGAGGTGGTGACAGGCTCTCTGGTGATGGCTCCCTGCCGCTACGGAGTGGTGGATCTCTATGAGGACGGATCGATTACCTATCACACAGAGACGGTCAATGTGGAAAAATGGGCGAGAGAGAATTCCTACAAGAACCCGGATCTGGCTGATTTCTTCCATTACAGCGAAAATTTCCTGCACCAGATTTCCTACGAACACGCGGTCAGCGATTTAGAGCGGCAGAACAGGAAGGGAACGCTTCACCTGTCCGGCGACGAGATCGAGACCATGTCCCAGTTCTACGCCAAGCTCTGCGTTTACTATTACGGCGGAAAGATGTATGAGATTGCAGACGAGGTCAAGGATGATCCTGCGGCCAGGCTGTGGGATAAATACCAGTACGCCAGCGAACTCAGCGATTTTCTCAGGAGGATTCTGGAGGACGAGGCCAAGGACTTTGGAAAGCTGTATCTGGACTAGATCCGTGTCAGGCGAACTCTGCGGAAAATAGAAACAGGAGCGGGATTTATGATGAGAGAAAAATCACAGCTGACTACGCTGTGCTATATTGAGCAGGATGAGAAATACCTGATGCTTCACCGGGTAAAAAAGGAAAAGGACGTCAATAAGGATAAATGGATCGGCATTGGAGGCCATTTCGAGGAGGGGAAAGCCCGGAGGAATGTCTTCTGCGGGAGGCGGAGGAGGAAACAGGGCTTACCCTTACCTCCTGGCGTTTCCGAGGTCTGGTCACCTTTCTGGCGGAGGGATGGCCCACAGAATATATGTGTCTGTTTACTGCGGACGGCTTTGAGGGAACGATAAAGGAGTGCAGCGAGGGAACCCTGGAGTGGGTAGACAAAACGCGTCTGGACCAGTTAAATCTCTGGGAGGGGGATAAAATCTTTTTCCGCCTTCTGGAGGAGAACCGCCCCTTCTTTTCCCTGAAGCTGGAATACAGCGGCGACCGGCTGAACCGGTGGAGTCTGGACGGAGAGGAAGGAAAGGCATGACGGGAACGATTGTAAATGTAGGCGCAATCGTAGCAGCCAGCCTGATCGGAAGCAGGGTGAAAAAGGGCATAAAGGAGGAGTACCAGGGAGCCATGTTCAACGCCATGGGCCTGGCGGCCCTCATGCTGGGCGTTCATTCTGCGGCAGGGGGCATGTCGGACAGCCGTTACCCGGTGCTCTTTATTGCCAGTCTGGCCCTGGGCAGCCTGGCGGGCACGCTTCTTGACCTGGACGGCCGGTTTCAGAGGATGATGGCCAGCTTCCACGCTTCCCAGCTGGGGGAGGGACTTTCCACGGCGATTCTGCTGTGCTGCGTGGGAACCATGTCCATCCTGGGGCCCATAGAGAGCGCCATATATGGAAACAACACGTATCTCTATACCAACGCCACTCTGGATTTTGTGACGTTTATCGCCCTGTCCTCCACCTACGGAATCGGGATTGCCCTGGCGGCGGCCGTTTTATTCTGCTGGCAGGGATCGATTTATCTGGGAGCCAGCGCGCTGTCAGGATTTCTGTCAGAGCCTCTGATGGCGGAGATTTCGATTGTGGGAGGCGTGCTGATTGCCGCCTCCGGCCTGTCTATTTTAAAAATCAAGGACTGCAAAACCATGAATATGCTTCCGTCCCTGCTGGTTCCTCCGGTCTGGTTTCTGATCGTAAAAGCCCTGGGACTGGGCTGATAAAATGGCCGGAACCGGCGTTTAACAGAAAGGATACGTGAAATGGGACTTGAACTGCTCTATGAGAAGAAAGAAGACTCGGTAAAAATTCTCCGCTGCTTTGGGGAGACGGACGAGATCTGGCTGCCGGATCAAATCGAAGGACTTCCGGTGGCTGAGCTGGGGGATTATATCTTTTCGGAAGGAATGCGGACCGAGCCCAAAGGGCTTCTGTGGCGTGAGAACGGGGAAGATGAGGAGATATCCGCTCCCCCGGTCTGCGGCCCGTCTCTTCGGTCGGTCCGCCTGCCTGCTTTTTTGAAGCGGCTGGGGCGGTATGCTTTTTATAACTGCGACGGCCTGAAACGCCTCGCCTTTCCCTCCGCCATCCGGGATATCGGAGCTGGGGCCTTCAACGGCTGCAGAAAGATTGAGGAGCTGACGGTGGAGGCGGATCCCAGAGAAAAATCGTGCCTGAAGGAAATTTTATCAGAGTTAAATGAGACGGTAGCAGTTCACTACCGGGAGAGGGGAGAGATTGGGAAGAAAACGCTTCTGGCAGAGCTTCTCTTTCCGGCCTTCTATGAGGAGGCGGTGGAAAATACGCCGGCCCGGATTACGGAAACCCATGTCCACGGCTGCGGCCACAGATACCGCTACTGCTTTGAGAACACGCAGCTTTTATTCCGGGAATACGACAGCCTCTTTCCCTATATGAAAGCCCAGGAAAATGTGCCGGAGGCCGTAAAACTGGCGGCGGACAGGCTGCGTTTTCCTCTGAGGCTGTCCAGGGAGGCAGAATCGGCCTATAAGTTCTATCTGCTTGACCACCTGGATGAGACAGGGGAGTATATTGCGTCCCTGTCCGACGCTGCGGAGTGGGACTGGCTTGTAAATCAGTGTTTTGGGATAAAAAGGGTTGAGCACGCCGCTGCGGTTTGGTTGGGGAATGAGGGTTTGGCAGGGCGTGCTCACGAGGAATATTCAAATATAAAGGAACCGGTTTTGGGGAAAACCGGCTTTGATAAGCTGGTTGAAACTGCCGGCCGCCTGAATCAGACGGAAGCAGTGGGCATCCTGATGGAAGCAGGCCGCAGGGCCTTTCCGCCAAAACGCCGTACGTTTGAACTGTGATAATTCATAAAACAACTTTTATGCTATGCCTTGATTATATAACAGGGTTCGTATATAATCCAATTCATATAGAAAGATAATAACTATTAATTTTTAATTATAGGAAAGATATAGGAGAGAACATGTTTGACGGAAAAGAATATGTGTACGCGGTCTACGAGGAAAAGAGTTTTTCCAAGGCCGCTCAGAAGCTCTACATCACCCAGCCGGCCCTGAGCACGGCCATCAAAAAGGTGGAAAAAAAGATAGGAAGCCCTATTTTTGACAGGAGTACCTCCCCCATCGGACTGACGCCCAGCGGCGAGGTCTACATTGACGCCATCGAGAAGCTGTTCGCTCTGGAACAGAACACCATTAACCAGCTGAACAACTTAAACGGCCTGTTAGCCGGAAAGCTGACCATCGGAGGCACGGTTTTTCTGACCTCCTATATCCTTCCCAGCCTTCTGGCGGAATTTTCCCGCAGATATCCCCAGATTAAGATCGAGCTGGTGGAGGGAACTACGTCCCAGCTGACGGACAAGCTGTTTTCCGAGGAGATTGACCTTCTCATCGACAATTCGGAGATGGACGACAAGAATTACGATAAATACTATTACAGTACAGAGCGGATTGTGCTGGCAGTTCCCTCCGGGTTTGAGATCAACCAGGAACTGAATCAGTACAGACTGAGCCGGGAATCTATCGAGAGCGGAGCCTACCAGTCCAGAGAATTTCCGGAGCTGCCGCTGCCTCTCCTAAAGAAAACTCCCTTTATTTTCCTGAAGGAGGAGAACAGCATTTATAAGAGGGGAGTAAAAATGTGCAGCCGCCAGAATTATACCCCCAATATTATCCTGAAGCCGGATCAGGTGATCACGGCCTTCAACATGGCCAGCAAGGGCATGGGAGCTACCTTCATTCCGGACGCCCTGGTCAGCAGCGTGCCCTTTGACGTGCCTCTGTGCTACTACAAGATGGACGACGGCCTGGCCATCCGGAACGTGTATTTTTATAAAAAGAGAAATAAATATATGACAAAAGCCATGGAGGAGTTTCTGAAGGTGTCCCTGGGAAAGAATGGGGCCATGCCGGTTCCTGTGCCTGCCGCGGAGCGTCCGTCGGGAAAGGATCATGCGGGAAGGACAAAGGAGGCATAGGCCATGGAAAAATCCCCCATCTTTCTGGAGCAGGAGAAGGCTCAGGAGCTCTGTGATATCTGCGGGGAAATTTTAAGGAATGCGCGAAACGAGCTGTATCTGAATCTGAGATTTATGGATACGGCTCTAAGCGCACTTTTATTTTCGCCGGATACGCAGAGAAGAGGCGTGGCGACAGACGGATTCTGCCTCCGCTTTCAGCCGGAGGACCTGGTTTTACTGTACCGCAGAGGCAGAGTTTATGTAAACCGAATTTATCTTCATATGGTGCTTCACTGCATCTTTCTGCACATGGACACCAGACGGGGCAGGGAGAAAAATCTCTGGGATCTGTCCTGCGATATAGCGGCGGAGGCGCTGATTGACGGCTTTCTTATAAAAGCCCTCAGGCTCCCCCCCTCTCCGGCCCGCAGAGAAATGTATGAACGGCTGAAAAAACAGACAGCGGTGATGAACGCCCAGTCGATTTACGACGCGCTGGAGAAGGAAGCGTTCAGCGAGGGCAGGCTTAAGCGGATTGCCGCAGAGTTCTATGCGGACAGCCACGATCTGTGGGAGGACGACAGGAAGCCTAACCGCTCCAGAGAGAGGCAGAATCGCTGGGAGGAAATCAGACAGACCATGGAAACGGAGATGGAGACCTTCTCCAAAATGCCTTCCGGCGAGGCGGGAGATTTGAGAACCCAGATTCATATCGAAAACAGGGAAAAGACAGATTACCGGGAATTTCTCAGGCAGTTTTCCGTCATGCGGGAAACCATGCAGGTGGATATGGACGCATTTGACTATATCTACTATGACTACGGCCTCAGGACCTACGGAAATATGCCTCTCATTGAGCCGCTGGAGACGAAGGAGATTAAGAAAATCCAGGAGTTTGTCATTGTCATCGACACCTCCATGTCCTGCTCCGGAGATCTGGTAAAGAAGTTTCTTTCACAGACGTACCAGGTGCTCTCAGAGTCTGAGAGCTTTTTCACTCAGGTGAACGTCCGCATTCTGCAGTGTGATGAAAAGGTGCAGAGCGACAGAAAAATTGAAAACCAAAAGGATTTGGCCCGGTACATGGATCAGATGGAGATCCTGGGACAGGGAGGAACCGATTTCAGACCGGCCTTTGAGTATGTAAACCAGCTGATTCTGGAAGGGGAATTCACGAATTTAAAGGGCCTGATCTATTTTACGGACGGCTATGGGCCGTTTCCGGTGAAAATGCTGCCTTATGAGACGGCTTTTGTCTTTATGAGAGAAGATTACAGCGACGCGGATGTGCCGCCCTGGGCGATTAAGCTGATTTTAGGGCCGGAAGAACTGGAAGGAGAATCATAATGAATATTAAACGCGCAAAGCAGGAGATAAAGGACTGCATTGAGGCCTATCTGTTGAAAGATGAGAGAGGGGAGTATGTGATTCCCCCGGTTCGTCAGAGGCCGCTGTTTCTGATAGGGCCGCCAGGCATTGGAAAGACACAGATTATGGAGCAGGTGGCCAGAGAGTGCAGAGTCGGCCTGGTATCCTACACGATCACCCACCACACAAGGCAGAGCGCCATCGGCCTTCCCGTCATCGAGAAGAAGAACTATGGAGGCCGGGAATATCAGGCCACAGAGTACACCATGAGCGAGATTGTGGCTTCTGTTTACGATAAAATCCAGGAGACAGGGATTCCCGAGGGAATTCTGTTTATCGACGAGATCAACTGTGTGTCCGAGACGCTGGCTCCGGCCATGCTCCAGTTTTTACAGTGCAAAACCTTCGGAAACCACCAGATTCCAGAGGGCTTTATTATTGTGGCTGCAGGAAATCCTCCGGAGTACAATAAATCGGTGCGGGAGTTTGACATCGCTACGCTGGATCGAATCCGCCGCATCCAGGTGGAGGCCGATTTTGAGGTGTGGAAGGGGTATGCGGTGAACGCGGCTGTGCATCCGGCCGTTATCTCCTACCTGGAAGCCAGAAAGGAACATTTTTACCGCATTGAATCCACAGTATCGGGAAAACAGTTTGCCACGCCCAGAGGCTGGGAGGATTTAGCGCGCCTGATCGAGGTCTATGAAAAGCTGGGAAAGACGGTTGACAGGGAGGTAACGGCGCAGTATATTGAAAATCCCAGGATTGCCAAGGATTTTGCCGCTTATCTGGAGCTCTACTATAAATATCAGTCCGAGTATCAGATCGGGGCGATTCTGTCGGGAACGGTGTCTGAATCTGTGATCAGCCGGGCTTCCAGAGCCGCCTTCGACGAGCGGTTCAGCGTGGTGAATCTGATTCTTTCCCACTTGAATGGAGAGTTCAGGGAGGCCGGAAAGCGGGAGGAGATGATTTCTCTTCTGTTTGGCAGGCTGAAGGAAATAAGAGACGAAAGAGATCTGTCCCTTCTGGAACGCCTGGCCAGGGAGCTGGACGAGGAGGCCGAAAAGCAGCGGAAGGCCGGACTGATTGACCGGGAACAGGAATATTTGATGCGTTCAGCGGCGGAGCGCCTGGAGAAGTACGCGGGCATTCTCAAAAAGGAAGGCGGGACAGAGTTTGAACCGGGATTTGAACGGGTCCGGGAGCTGTTTCTAAAGGATCGGGAAGCGTATGAGAGCTTCTGCGACGAAACTCTTCAGAAGCTGGAGAGAGGCTTTGACTTTTTGGAGGCGGCGTTTGGAGACAGCCAGGAGATGGTTCTGTTTGTCACCGGGCTGACAGCCAGCCGAAGCGGCGTCGGATTCCTGCGGGAGCATGAGTGCGAACGGTACTATGAATATAACAGACGTCTTCTGTTTGAGGATCAGGAGAGCGGTATTTTAGAACGCCTGAACCGGCTGGAGGAAAGAGGATAGCAGAGTGGGAGAATGAAAGAGAATCATGGAAGAGGCGGAAGCATGAAGCCGGAGAAGGACAGACAGCAGGCAGTGAAGCTTCTGCTTTATCTGGCGGAGATTGCTGTTTTGACGGCCGCAGTATTTCTGGTGGTCCGTTTCCTGCCGGGAGGAGGCAGGCCGTGGAACCGTCTGCCTGAGAGCGGGACGCTGGCCGAGACTCTGCCGGAGCTTTCAAAGCCGCAGGAGGAGAGCGGGGCGGCGGATGCTTCAAGGCCTGAAAATGAGACGGAAAGCGGAGCGGAGAAGGAGGAAAATGGGGAGGCGGACAGCGTTCCGGCCTTCAGCCAGAACGGATCCGGGCAGAAGGAAGGGGAAGAACCAGAGGAGCCGCCCTATGAACCGCCTTATTTTATCATTGCGTCAGATCTCCACTATCAGTCACCGCTGATGACCGATTTTGGGGAGGCGTTCCAAAATTTTGTGAGAAACGACGATGGAAAAGTGGTGGAATATGTGGATTCCATCACAGACGCATTTCTGGCGGAAACGGCGGAAAAACAGCCGGACGCGCTGATACTGAGCGGCGATTTGACACAGAACGGGGAGAAAGTCAACCATGAAGAGCTGGCGAAAAAGCTGCGCCTTCTGGAGAGCCAGGGAGTTCCCGTGGTCGTCATTCCAGGAAATCACGATATTAACCACCCGTCGGCGGCCTCCTTTGAAGGAACAGAAAAAAAGAAGGCCGACAATATTAACGCTGAAGAATTTTATTCCATTTACCGGGAATTCGGCTATGACGAAGCCATGGATCGGGACGAAAAATCCCTGAGCTACATTTATCAGGCAGATGAGAGGTACTGGCTGATGATGCTTGACTCCTGCCAGTACGATCCGGAGAACAAAATTGGAGGAAGAATCCGGAAGGAGACGCTTCTGTGGATGGAGAAGTGGCTTGAAAGGGCCAGAGAGGAGCAGGTCATGGTGATTCCTGTTGCCCACCACAATCTTTTGAAGGAGAGCACTCTGTACCCGGAGGACTGTACCCTGGAAAATGCAGTCCAGGTGATCGATCTGCTGGAGCAGTACGGCCTCCCCGTTTACATAAGCGGACATCTCCATCTCCAGAGGGTGAAAAAACATGGGAACGGCGGCCCCTCCCAGGCAGAGGAATCTTATGGAATCTATGAGATTGTGTCGGATTCCATGGTGATTCCGCCCTGCCAGTACGGGGAGCTTCGGTGGCAGGAGGACGGAAGCGTTCAGTATGAGACCTGTCCGGTGGATGTGGCCGGATGGGCGGCGTCCCAGGGAATAACAGACGAAAATCTGCTGAATTTCCCTCAGTACAGCGGCGATTTCCTCATAGAAACGGTTCAGAACCAGGTTTACGGCGCGTTAAGCGCCATTCCGGACGACAGGAAATTCCACATGGCCAAGCTGTACGGCCAGATCAACAGCGCTTACTGCGCGGGAACTGCTGTGAACCGCAGAGATGTAAAAGAAAATCAGATGTATTTTTACTGGAACCGGTATCTGGGAACCTCAGAATGGTATGAAAACCTTCAGGCCATGATAAAGGATACGGGAAAGGATCACAATTCCCTGATTCTTCAGGCAGGGGAGGATTTTCCAGACTGGTATAAACAGGAAGAGATAGAAACAGCCGAAAAACCGGCTGATCATACAGAAAAAGGAGAAGAATTGCGATGAGATATGAAGGAATTGTTTACCGTCCGCCCAGCGAGGCAAGAAGCTTAATTGTACAGGTCACGATCGGCTGCGCCCACAATACCTGCACCTTCTGCAACATGTACAAGGCCAAGGATTTCCGGGTCAGAAGCATGGAGGAGATCATGGAGGATCTGAAGGAAGCCCACAACAGCTACGGGGCCTATGTCCAGAAGGTATTTCTGGCAGACGGAGACGCTCTGGTGCTTCAGACAGAGAAGCTTCTGGAAATTTTAAAGGCGGTGAGGGAGCTGTTCCCCAACTGCACCCGTGTGGCGTCCTACGGAACGGCCCAGGATATTTTGAGAAAGAGCGAGGAGGAGCTTAAAAGCCTTCAGAAGGCGGGACTTGGAATCGTCTATGTGGGCGCAGAGTCGGGGGATGATGAAATTCTTGCGTCTATCTGCAAGGGCGTGACGGCAGAGGAGTTAAAGGCGGCAGGACAGAAGTTAAAGCGCTGCGGCATCCAGACGTCGGTGACTCTGATTTCCGGGCTTGGCGGACGGAGCAAGGTGGAGGAGCACGCCAGATCCTGCGCGGAGCTTATATCGGCCATGAATCCGGAGTACGCGTCCTTTTTGACGCTTCGCCTTTATGAGGGAACTCCCATGTACGACGACGTGGTGACAGGACGGTTCGAGAGGATAACCGCAGACGAGATTGTGGATGAAATGAAAATTTTCCTGGAACATGTGGATTCTCCTGGAACGGTGTTCCGCACAAACCACGCTTCCAACTACGTGGTTCTGGCAGGAAACCTGAATGAGGACATTCCGTCTATGCTGGCCCAGCTGGACGAGGCGAAAAAGACGCACCATTACAGAAGATTCCGGGAAACGGGAGACTTATAGAAATAATAGATTCGCGAGAAACAAGAAAAGAGAACGATAGAAGCATCAACGGCGCTGCAGGACGGCTTGGAAGACACAAAAGGCTGGATTGCAGCGCCCTTTTGATGTAGGGCAGGATATGCGGTAACAGATGCAGGGGAGGGGAATTCCTGCCCGTGTATGAAATTTCAAGAAATACAGAGGAAAGAACAAAAGGATCATGATAATTCTTACTTCAATGCTCAAAGAACCAGGCGAACTGTCAAAATTTCAGGCCTTGTACGCGCTTTACAGCGGTTCCATGTATGCGGCGGCCTATAAGATATTGAATCAGGCGGAGGATGCGGAAGACGCAGTTCAGCTGTCCCTGATTAAGGTAATCAGAAATCTTGACCGGGTGACAGCGGAGGAGATGAGCGACATCAGAACGAAAAATTTTCTGATGACCATTACCAGGAACACAGCGATTGATATGTACAGAAAGAGACAGAAGCAGCCGATTTCCAGCGAGGAAATCGAAATGGAGATTGCGCCGTTTGCGCCCAGCACAGAGGAGATTTTCTTTGACCGGGTATCTGTGACGGATCTGGCGGCCGCCATCAGCCAGCTGGATCAGAAGTATAAAGATGTGCTGAGACTTTATTATATTAATGAACTGTCGTCGAAGGAGATAGGAGAGCTTTTAAATCTCAGCCAGTTTACCGTGAATTCGCGGCTTCAAAGGGCCAGAGGGAAGCTTGGAAAGATTATAAAGGAGAGGGAGGAAGGCGTGTGAAGACAAGAGAAAAACGAGATAAGATGCTCCTGACGCTGGCCCTTTTAGAGCAGCTGGAACAGGACGAGGAGCTGAAGGAATTTGAAAGCTGTGAACGCCGGGAGAATAGGAAAGGAAATAAAGGCGCGCAGAGCGGCGCAGCTCATGTGTTTTCCAGACAGCATGAGGAGAGGATGGAACAGCTCTTTAAAATGGCCGCCCTGCAGGAGAAGAAGAAAAAACGCCGCCGCCGGATGAGGAAGGCGGCCGCAGGCCTGGCAGCCTGCCTCGCTGTCAGCGTGTATATGGGCTTTACCTCCTCGGCCTTCCGCACTCCTGTGCTGAACTTTTTCACGGAGGTGCGGGAGACCTACAGCGAGCTTCTGGTAGAGAAAGACGACAGGAAGGGCGTGACAGAACACTTTCAGGAGTATGAGCCGGAGTATACGGTGAAGGGGTTTTATGTATCGTCATTGGAAGAAAAAAAGGAGTATTTTAAAATTTATTATACAAATACAGAGGGAGGATGGTACTATGTGACATGTTATAAAATGGCTCGTTCTACCTATGTTGATACTGAAGATATAGTAGAGGGGACATTGAAAATAGGAGAAGAAAATGCCCGGATATATGATAAAGGTTCCTATACACAACTGGTACTTTATAAAGATATGTATCAATTTTCTGTAATTGGAAATATAGAAATTGAGGAGATGCAGCAGATTCTGATGAGTATTCCAAAATAATAAAAAATTTGAAAATTTGACTATTCTGCTTGGTTGTTACGTGTTTAATATAAAGAAAGAATAGGAGGGATTTTCTTATGAAGAGAAATCGAAAAGTAACTTCAATGATTTTAGCGGTGGTAATGATGCTGACATGTGCATTTACATCATTAGCTAAAGAAACCATTCAGCCTAGGTTGGTCTTATTTTATAAGTATTATGGGTGATATGGATGTAACAACCAGCGGAAAAGCTACAGTACTTGCTGACGTAGTGGCAGATCCAACAAAGGTAGACAAAATTACGGTAATATGCAGAGTGCAGCGTTTAGAAGGTTCTACATGGAAAACTATAAAATCATGGACAGAAAGTTCAGATAATGCCGATCCAGGCTCTGTAAGTATGGAAAAAATCTTATTATATCCAAGAAGGTTATAGCTACCGTGTACAGATAAATTCGAAAGCCTATGTGAATGGTTCTGTTAAGGAAAAATTTGACACATAATTTTTGACTACGGC